>OGHJ01000873.1_pt1 | contig 39014 bp, 29 predicted proteins | sample 1571351 | NCBI WGS metagenome assembly OGHJ01 (sample SAMEA2582037, study PRJEB24529) | metagenome | biome: Human gut stool | place: China | collected 2011 | reverse complement strand
TGACACCTATTTTCTTCGTACTGATCAACTCCTTTAAGGGAAAACTGTTCATCAGTAACAATCCCTTCGCACTGCCTACCGCAGAGACTTTTGCAGGACTTACCAACTATGTGAACGGTATTGAAAAAACAGGTTTCTTCACAGCCTTCGGATGGTCTGCTTTTATCACGGTATTTTCCGTGGCAGCGATCATTCTGTTTACTTCCATGACCGCTTACTACCTGACCAGAGTAAAAACCGGTGTGACCAACATATTGTACTATATGTTTGTATTTTCCATGATCGTACCTTTCCAGATGGTTATGTTCACGATGTCTAAGCTGGCGAATATGACTCACTTAAACAACCCTCCCGGAATGGTGCTTCTGTACCTGGGCTTCGGATCCGGTCTGTCCGTATTTATGTTCTGCGGATTTATCAAATCTATTCCGTTAGACATCGAAGAGGCAGCCATGATCGACGGCTGTAACCCGTTGCAGACTTTCTTTGGCGTCGTAATGCCGATCCTGAAGCCGACAGCTATCACAGTAGCGATTCTGAACGCTATGTGGATCTGGAACGACTATTTGCTACCTTATCTGGTAATTGGTCTGAGTACCAACTACAAAACTATCCCGGTTGTGGTACAATACCTGGTAGGCTCTTATGGTGCAAAGGATCTGGGCGCAATGATGGCACTGTTGGTACTGTCGGTTATCCCTATTATCGTCTTCTATCTGACCTGTCAGAAGTACATCATCGAAGGCGTGGTAGCCGGCGCAGTTAAGGGTTAAACGAAAAAGTTACAACGGGAGATTTATGTTATGAGAAAAAGTGGAATCTTGCTGCCGGTGAGCAGTCTGCCTTCCAAATACGGAATCGGCTGCTTTTCCAAAGAAGCATACAAATTCATTGACAGATTAAAAGAAGCAGGTCAGGCATACTGGCAGATCCTGCCGTTAGGCCCGACCAGCTATGGAGATTCTCCGTACCAGTCCTTCTCCACCTTTGCAGGGAATCCTTATTTCATCGATCCTGAGGATCTGGTGGCGAGAGGCTATGTGACCGCAGAGCAGTGCAATGCTTACGATTTCGGTACCGACATTCATTCCGTGGATTACGGTAAAATCTACAAGAGTCGCTTCCGCCTGCTAAAAGAAGCGTTTGATAATAGTCATATCGAAGAGGATCCGGGATTTCAGGAGTTTGTACAGAAGAATGCGTACTGGCTGGAGGATTATGCATTATACATGGCAGTCAAGGACGGCTTCCGCGGTATCTGCTGGGCAGCCTGGGAGGATGATATCAAACTGAGAACTCCTGCGGCTATGGACAAATATCGCAGAAAATATGCGAAAGAGATCACATTTTACCAGTTCCAGCAGTATCTGTTTCAGGTACAGTGGGAGAAACTAAAGACCTATGCCAACGATAACGGCATCAAGATTATCGGGGATATTCCCATTTATGTGGCATTTGACAGCTCAGATGCCTGGGCAAATCTGGAGCTGTTCCAGTTTGACGAGAATTGTGAGCCGGTAGCAGTGGCGGGATGTCCTCCCGATGCATTTTCTGCCACCGGACAGCTGTGGGGCAATCCTCTGTATAACTGGGAACATCACAAAGAGACCGGTTATGCCTGGTGGATGCAGCGGCTGGCAGCTTGCTTTGAGCGCTATGATGTGGTACGTATTGATCATTTTCGTGGATTCGACGCTTATTATGCGATTCCTTACGGGGAACCCACTGCGGAGCACGGTCACTGGGAACAGGGCCCTGGATACGATATTTTCCGTACCATGAAGGAAAAATTGGGAGAAAAAGAAGTTATTGCAGAAGACCTTGGCTTTTTGACACCATCGGTGATAGAATTGGTAAAGAAATCCGGTTATCCAGGTATGAAAATTTTGCAGTTTGCTTTTGATTCTCGTGAGGAAAGTGATTATTTGCCGCATAATTATACACATAATTGCGTGGTATATACGGGAACTCATGATAATGATACTGTGATGGGGTGGTATGACACCTTGAAGGGAGCTGATAAAAAGCTCTGTGACGACTATCTGCGTCTGAAAAATGCGGACGGAGAGCCGATTCCCAGAGAGCAGATTCCCTGGGAATTCGTGCGTGCCGCAATGTCCAGCGTAGCGGATATGGCGATCATTCCCATGCAGGATTATCTCGGACTGGGATCGGAGGCCCGCATCAACATTCCTTCCACGCTTGGCATCAACTGGATGTGGAGAATGGGGAACGGAGATTTTACAAAGGAGCTTGCAGGGCGGATCCGCAGCATGACGAAGCTGTACGGCAGATAAGTCTGTAGGCTTAGAAAGGGTTGCACTCCATGGAGGAAATCACGATCAGAGACATTGCCAGAATCTGCGGTGTCGGCGTCAGCACGGTATCCCGTGCCATAAATAACCACCCGGACATCAATCCTGAGACCAAGGAAACGATCATGCGGGTGATCAAAGAGAATAACTACGTACCTAACAACAGTGCAAGAAACCTGAAACGTCAGGATGCCAAGGCAATTGCAGTACTGGTCAAAGGTATTAACAACTCTTTCTTCAGCCAGATGATCAAGGTATTGGAAGAAGAGATCAAGGAAAAGTCCTACTCCATGGTTTTGCAGCATGTCGATTACGACGAGGACGAAGTGGAGGTGGCGCTGAAGCTGGTGAAGGAAAAAAGGCTTCGGGGCATTATCTTCCTTGGCGGTTATCTGGTCCACAGCGAGGAAAAACTGGCACAGCTTCATGTGCCGTTTATCTTGAGCACTACAGGAATGCTGCCAAAGGGATTCAGCCGTAATACCTATTCTTCCGTGACCGTGGATGATACCAAGGAAAGCTACAAGATGGTGGACTATCTGTGCAAGAACGGACATAAGGATATTGCAATCCTCTGTGCCCGCAAAACGGATGCTTCCATCGGTAAGCTGCGTCTGGAAGGCTATAAAAAGGCGTTGAAGGATAACGGAATAGAAGTAAGAGAAGAACTGATCCTGCCTATGAGGAGTGACCTTGAGGATTACTCCCTGGAGAATGGCTATATGGTGACGAAGGAATTCCTGGAGAAGCAGATTCCGTGCACGGCGATCTTCGCGATCTCCGATATGTTGGCAATCGGTGCAGGAAAAGCATTGTCCGATGCCGGATATAAGGTGCCGGAAGATATTTCCCTGACAGGTTTTGATGGTGTGGAAATTGGGAAATATGTTATCCCATCCTTGACCACTTTAAAGCAGCCGGTAGACAGTATGGCGAGAGAAACTGCCAGGATTCTGTTTGACATTATCGGGAAAAAAGCGAAGCATCAGCACTGTGTATTCGACGGAGAACTGGTGGTACGGGATTCTGCCATGCCGAGGGCGTAAGAAAGAGTCATACAGTCCCTATGGGGACGAAGGGAATACTGTATGGAAATACATGGTTTTAACAAGACAACTTTATTAGATTATCCGGAACATATTGCAGCCACTGTTTTTACAGGAGGCTGCAATTTTCGCTGTCCGTTTTGCCACAATGGGGAACTGGTACTGGATCCTGCGGGTCAGCCCTCCGTCTCAGAAGAGGAAGTGCTGTCCTACCTGAAGAAAAGGCAGGGAATCCTCCAGGGCGTCTGCGTCACCGGTGGAGAGCCGACTCTGCAGCGGGACCTTCGCAAGTTCCTGCAAAAGATCAAGGAGCTGGAGTATCCCATTAAGCTGGATACCAATGGGTATATGCCGGGAGTATTGTGGGAATTGTTACAGGAGCACCTGATCGATTATGTGGCGATGGATATTAAGGCTTCCAGAGATAATTATGCCCGGGCAGCGGGACTACCGTACATGGATATCTCCCGCATCGAGGAGAGTATCGGTATCCTGAAAAGCAGCGGTATTCCCTATGAATTCCGAACTACTGTGGTAAAGGGAATCCATACCGTGGGAGAATTTAATGAGATCGGCAGATGGATCGAAGGGTGTCCTGCATACTACTTGCAGAGTTATCAGGAGAATGATAACTGCCTGTACCGGATGATACAGACAGCAGAAAGCAATGCTGTTAAGCCGGGCGGTGCGGAAGCGTTCGGTGCTTTCTCGCGGGAGGAACTGGAACAGATGGCGGAACTCGTCCGGAAATATGTGGGGAAAGTTGTGTTGCGGGGCGTGGAATAATAGAGAGATGGTTATAGGTTGCCTGAAAAGACAACCTATTTTAATGCTTTCTTATATAACTCTATATAACTTTTGCCAAGTCAAAGATACAGAATTTAATCCATTTCAAATGAAAGCGTTTACTTTATAAAAATAGAAACAAAATAACGAAACTGTGCATTTTTGTGAAAATCAGAAACCTGCGCAAAAATAGTGACTAAAAATTGCTCAAAAATTCTATGAATAACTTCCAAAAATATCCAACATGTACAAAAAATAGTTTACTAATGTAAAGCGATAGTGATAATATATAGTGCATAGCGTTGTAAGCGGTTACAAAACAGCAAATGGAGGGGTTACCATTTGTGTATTGCACGCAAAGCAGATGGAGGTATGGAAATGTTGGGTAACAGACAGGGTAAGAAGAGAAAGCGCTGGTTAGCATTACTGCTGGCAGGTGCCATGATATTATCGGGAATGGGTACACCTTCCGTGGTAGTACAGGCAGAGGAGACTGACACGGTTGCTGTGGAAGCGGAAGCAGCCACAGTGTCCGGAAATGAGAATGCCGAAACGACAGAAATGCAGGCAGCGGATACACAAGACGATACACAGAGTGTGCCCGAAGAGGCACAGATCGCAGTATTGTCGGAAGATGTTGCCGTAAGTGCACAGGATGTTGCCGGCGATGCAGAACAGTATGTACTAGATGCCGCGGATCTGGCACAGTTTACAAACGGAGCCAAGAAGGACGGAGAAGAGCAGAGCGCCGGGACCGATGATTATTTTACGATTTTATGGAGCTCAAAATCTAAGGTAGATGGCAGTAAGAAGAGCTTTGAAGATGGAACGGCATTCACCCAGAGAATCAATCTGGGAGGAAAACTGGATGTTACCAATAATAAAAACGGAGTAAGCTTCAAGACCACCGGAGCTGCAGAAGTTAAAGTGTACTGGGTGGAAGGCGGAGACGACAACCGCCAGATGGCACTGCTTACCGGAAGTGGAACCGTGGCAGCGAAGACAGGAGAGACCCTGGCGAAAAATGCAGCCTGCATTTCTGTATTGAAAGTAACAGAGGCTGGAACGTATTACCTGGGAGGTCTGGAGAATAATAACTACATTTTTAAAGTAATCGTAACAGAGACCACAGGCGGCACAGAGAAGCCTGCCCGCGCAGACTGGTCTACTGTAGAGAACCCTGAGATTATCAGCGCGGTACAGAATGCCGGTAAAGTGGATGTGACCGTAAAGACCAACATCGGTTACGACGGCGCGGACAAGATCGAAGTCGCTATGAGCGATGCAGAAGGAAGCGTTATCGGAACTGCGAAGTCTTCCAAGGAAGGCAACGAGGCAGTCGTAATCTTTACCCCCGCAGCATCCGGAACTTATACTTTTACGGTAAAAGCAATCCGTGACGGAGAAGAGGACAAGGCGGGCAACAGCATGAACGCAGATTTCGTACTTCCACTGACTGCACCGAAGATCTCCAGCGCTACGAATGTAGGAAAAGGTGCCGTGGCACTGGAATGGAGCGAAGTAAAAGAAGCTGAGAAATACGTAGTGACTGTAGAAGGAACGGATAATAAAACAGAGAGTACCACTACCGCAGCAACTATAAGTGGTCTTACAGTGGGCAATATGTATACCATATCCGTAGTAGCAGTCAGAGGAGAGGACGTCTCCGGAAAAGGTACCACAGAGGTGACAGTAGTGGATGAGGCACAGAGAGTCTGGAGAGTATCCACATACGGTTCCAGTACGGATTCTAAGAATAATGGTGTTATCGGAAATGCAAATGACGGTAAGGTAACGGTATACAGTGAAGGTGGCAAAGGTAAGATTGTACCCGGATCTACGGATGGACTGACTTTCTATTATACGGCAATTGATCCTGAGACTGAGAACTTTACTTTGACAGCAGATATTCATGTAGACAGTTGGACGCTTTCCAATGGACAGGAAGGCTTCGGTATGATGGCTGCGGATGCAGTTGGTTCGAATGGTGATGGAACTGCATTCTGGAACAATGCTTATCAGGCGATTGCTACCAAGGTTGAGTATTACTGGGATGGCGAGGATGTAACTACTGATAGCTCTGCCAACAAGATATCTATGAAGCTTGGTCTGGGTGCGATTTCCAGACTTGGTGTAACAGCAGATGATGTTGCTGCAATTAAAAATGGAACCATTACGATGCCTGCAGGTTATGTCAGTGAGACCACAACACTGGAGACCGGTGCGGCAACTAAGGGTCCTGGCACTTATAATCTTGTGGGTAACTGGAATAAAAAGGCAGAGCCTACCGGAAACCTGGAGAATCCGTTGACTGACTTCCGCCTGCAGATTCAGAGAAACAACACAGGTTACTATCTGAGGTATTTAGATAAGGATAACAAAGTAATCAAAGAAGTACGTTACTATGATCTGGAGAGAAATTCTTTGACCCAGATTGATAAAGACAATATTTATGTTGGATTCTTTGCTTCCAGAAATGCGAGAATTACTGTAAGCAATATTGATCTGAAGACGATTACCCCTGCGGATGATGAAAAAGCAGAGGAAAGAGAGAGTGAATATGTATATCCGATCAATACGATAGAATCTCCTGTGTTCTTCAATTCTGCGGATTATAATCTGGTATACTATGGCAATGCTGACGGTACTCTGGTCGTGAAGGATCAGAACGGAAAAGAAGTCCTGAACAAGGAATTCAAAGCATTGACCAAGGAAACGGTAGCTCTGAAGTTGAACAGTGGCAAAAACACATTTACGATCAACTTTATCCCGGATAAGGAATACAAACCCGGCGAATTTAAGTTAATGACTTCCTATGATCCGGTGACTATTAACCACACTGTAGAATATAAGACAGTAGAGAACAACAATATTTATGTGAGTCCGAATGGTAAATCGAATGCAGCAGGCACCAAGGATGATCCTATGGATATCTACACCGCAGTGAAGATCGCGGCACCCGGACAGAAGATTCTGATCAAGGAAGGAACTTACGATCTGTCCAGTACTGTAAAAGTAGAACGTGGAATCAATGGTACTGCAGATGCTATGATCTATATGATCGCTGATCCTGAGGCGGGCTCAAGACCTGTATTTGACTTTGGCGGAAAATGCGCAGGTATGATACTGGCAGGCGATTACTGGTATTTCCAGGGATTCGATGTGACCAGATCGGCAGATGCCCAGAAGGGTATTCAGGTATCCGGTAACCATAATATACTGGATCGGATCAAAGCATATAAAAATGGTAACACGGGTATACAGATCAGCCGTTATCTTGGCACTGATCAATTTAATCAGTGGCCAGCTCATAACACAATTTTGAACTGTAGTTCCTATCTGAATGCAGATAAGGGTTATGAGGATGCGGATGGATTCGCTGCAAAACTGACTGTAGGTCAGGGCAACGTATTCGACGGATGTATCGCAGCATACAATGCCGATGATGGATGGGATCTGTTCGCTAAAGTGCAGAGTGGTTCCATTGGAGTAGTAACGATTCAGAACAGTGTGGCATTCAAAAATGGCTATATTTTAGACGAGAATGGCAGAGAGATCAATGCCGGCAATGGTAATGGTTTCAAAATGGGTGGCGACAGTATGCCGGGAGCTCATGTGCTGAAGAATTCTGTTGCTTTTGCGAACAAGGCAAAGGGTATTGATTCTAACAGCTGTCCTGATATTAAGGTATACAGTAGCACAACATTCGATAATGAAAGTTACAACGTAGCATTTTACACCAACACCGCTGTAAATACAGCATTTGCAGCAGACGGTATTTTATCCTACAAGGTGTCCAACAAGGTGGCTGAACAGTTTAAACTGTTGGGAACACAGAATGCTGCAGATGTCAAAAGTGTTACGAATTACTATTTTGATGGCAGTAAGACTGTCAATAATAATGGTAAGGAGGCAGCTGCTTCCTGGTTCAAGAGTCTGGATACAGCATCTGCGCTGAAGGATGGTGGTATTACCAGAAATGCAGACGGTACCATCAATATGAATGGCTTCCTTGAATTGACCGATGAGGTACCGGAAGGTGTAGGTGCAAGAATGTCCGGAAGAACCTCCGGGGATATTACTGTAACACCCGATGAACCGAAGCAGGATGGCAGTACGCCTGAAAATAATAATAATAACAATAACAACAATAGCAATGATAATGGCTCTGGCAGTGCAGCCACTTCTTCCGCTCCGGAGACAGTGAACTGGAATGAAGTAAGCAGTTCTGTACAGGATAAGGTTACAGAAATTGCACAGAACCCCGCGATTGCAACGGTTAACATGAACATGGTATGTACCGGTGAGGTACAGGTTCCGCAGAAGGTGCTAAATACCATTAAGGGTACCAACGTAACGGTTGCATTCCATAGTGGAAATGGTGTAGCGATGAGTATCAGTGGTCAGGATCTGAAGAATAAAGATCTGTCTAAGATTCAGAACATTGACCTGACAGTGGATCAGGCGAGCAATAATATTCCTGCAAATGTTGTAACTGCTAAGACATCCGCACCTACAAGACAACTGGCGATTAAGGACACCGGCAGCTTTGGCGTGAATGTGAATATTCATGTAAATGTAGGTAAGGAAAATGCAGGCAAGACTGCAAACATGTACCGCTACAATGCAGAAAAGGGTCGCCTGGAGTACTGCGGATCCTTTACCGTAACTTCTAATGGACAGTCCATGTTCGCGTTAAAGCGAGGTGGTAATTATCTGGTAACAGTAACGGAGCGCAGACCGTCCGAAAGCGTATGGTTTGCAGAAGATAATTACATAGTTAAGGCAGGAGATACGCTTTCCAAGATCGCACAGAGGAATCATATGACCCTGACAGAGTTGCTTCGCAGAAACGCACAGATCACGAACCGGAATGTGATCAAGGTGGGTCAGAGAATGAATCTGAACTAAGACGTGGGCACAATAAAAAGAGAAAAAGTATAAGACGGGAAATTGAAAACGAAAATAAAAACGAATGGTTTGGGAGGACCATTCGTTTTTATTTTTCTGCTGACTTGATTTTTTAAATTCCAGTGTACAGGTAAATTCCACCGTGTCTTTAAAAGTTGCCTGAAATCGAATGATTTTAGAGAAAAAATAATGGATTTCTGTTATAATCATAGTAATTCGTGGCGAAATTCTCTGTTTTTCTGTATAGTAAACAAGCCACTGGAATGTAGTGTGTCAGACTAAATTCCGCTGTTCGAATATGATGCAGTTATGATGCAGAGACGGTATATATTGACGTTGGGAGGAAAATAGTGTCGCAGAATCAAATTTAAAATTTGATTTGCGATTCCTCCGACGGAAGGAATTGTCTACGGAAGGGAGATTAATATGAAGAAGAAATTATTGGCAACAATACTTACAGGACTGCTGCTTGCACTTACGGCATGCGGAAGTCCGGAATCTCAGGTGATCCCGGAGGTGACCGGCACCCCAATTGAGAACGTGGAGGAAAGCGTGCAGGAAAATGCAGAGGCGGAGACTGCATCGCAGCAGGAGACGCAGACTGAGACTACTGCAACCGGCAAAGTGGAGATTACCACAGAGGATTTTGAAGGCAGCAGTGATCCGAAAAATGCGGAAAGAGAATACACCTATACCTATCAGGTGCCGACGATCACGATAGAAGGTAATGAAGAAGCGCAGGACAAGATCCAAAAGGATTTGAACGCGTATGTGGAAACTTTTTTGGATAGTATCAACAATAGTGATTTCGGTACAGTTTATGAGGGCGAGATGTCGGGAATGACAAGCTATGAAGAGCTTTCATTTCAGGTGATCCGTGCAGATGACAAGGTGATCAGCGTGGTATGGGGCAATGAGGGCTATAATCAGGGAGCACATGGCTGGTACATACAGGATTACAGAAACTATTATACGCAGACAGGAGAAAAAATTACCTTTGACAGTCTCGGAAACAGCTTCCGTGACAAAGCACTGGAACTGGTGACGAAAAAAGCTGCCGAGATGCAGGCGACGGATGACTGCTTCTTCCCTGATTATGAGAAGAGTATTAAACTGGTAGTGTTAGATGGTACGGAAAATATGGATACTATCTATCAGGAAATCTATGGAGCGGACATTGCAGGTACCGGCAATGGACCGGCAAGCCCGACCTTCAGTATTACGGAGGATGGATTTGTCTTTGAATCCGGGCAGTATGTACTGCAGCCTTACGCAGCGGGGATTGTTGATTTCGAGATTCCAGCAGAGGATTTCGGGGATGCGTTGACAGCAGATATTTTTTGACTAAATATCTAAAAAATACTTTACATAAAAAAGTAGGGTGGATATAATAAATGCATCGGGAATGAGGTTCTCCCGGAAACTTAGGTTTCGAACCGCCGAAATAGGATTTTATTTGGCTGATGACTTCTGCAGAATATGCAGGGGACACCAGCCTTTTTGTTGGAATGAAAAAGTTCTGCTGCGAGAAAATGGAGGAAATTTTTATGCTTACATCACTGGGACTGATTTTTTTGCTGGGACTTCTTATGGCAGCAATCTGCCAGAAGATTCACCTGCCACGCATTATTGGAATGTTGTTTACCGGAATTATTCTGGGACCATATGTGCTGAACCTGTTGGATGTATCGATTCTGAATATTTCATCACAGCTGCGACAGATCGCGCTGATCATTATACTTCTCAAGGCTGGATTATCTCTGGATCTGAAGGATTTAAAAAAAGTAGGACGCTCCGCAGTCATGCTGTCCTGCGTTCCCGCTACTTGTGAATTGCTTGCTTTTGTAATATTTGCCCCCATGATCCTGAATATCAGCAGAGTGGATGCGGCGGTCATGGGTGCGGTACTGGCAGCAGTGTCACCTGCTGTGGTGGTGCCGAGGATGGTGCACCTTATGGAAAATGGCTATGGCACGGAGAAAAGTATTCCGCAGATGATCCTGGCAGGAGCTTCCTGCGATGACATTTATGTCATAGTGCTGTTTTCCACCTTTGCCGGAATGGCGCAGGGCGGACATGTAAATGCACTGGATTTTGCAAATATTCCGGTGTCAATTCTGACAGGTGTGTTGTTCGGTGCGTTGGTGGGATGTCTGCTGGGACAGCTTTTTGAACTGTTATATCGGAAGGGCAGTTATGTGCGCAACAGCATGAAAGTCATTATTATTATGGGATTATCCTTCTTATTAATGGCACTGGAGACAATGTTAAAGGGAACGGTTGCATTTTCCGGATTGTTAGCAGTGGTGAGCATGGCCTGTGCACTGAAGATGCGGACACCTAAGGAAGTCACGAGCAGGTTGTCTGCCAAGTTTGGCAAGCTGTGGCTGGCAGCGGAGGTGGTGTTGTTTGTGTTGGTAGGCGCTGCGGTGGACATCCGTTATACCATGGAAGCCGGTCTTGCAGCGGTAGGCATGATACTGCTGGCACTGGTGTTCCGCTCCGTTGGTGTGACGTTGTGCCTGCTGGGAACAGAACTGGGCAAAAAGGAGCGACTGTTTTGCATGATCGCTTATCTGCCGAAGGCTACTGTACAGGCAGCCATCGGCTCCGTGCCGTTAGCAATGGGATTATCCTGTGGTAAGATCGTCCTTTCGGTGGCAGTGCTGGCGATCCTCATTACAGCGCCACTTGGGGCATTGGGAATGGATGCCACATACCGGAAGCTACTTCAGAAAAATGGAGAAAATACTATCATTTGATAGTCATCCGGCATGTGATCAAGTCCTGGATGGAAGCAATAAAAATATCTACACTATAAGAACCGCAGGCATGCTCTCGCCTTGGCGCAGAACGTAGCGGTACATAATTGACCCCAATACGGTTAATAAGTACCGACGTCTGCTTGCGGCCTGCTTGTCCTTATGGTGTAGATGTTGCAGCGAAAACTACGAATATCCAATGCGAAACCCCGGCAGTTACAACAACTGCCGGGGTTTTAAGGAGGATAGAAATCGTTTTGAAAGGAATTAGCCCATCGTAATAACTACGTTGTATTCTTCTTTACCCTTTTCGTAAGGGATGATGTGCCCGTCAACAGTCTTGCCGTCAACGGTCATGGATACCACACCCTTCTCCACGTTCTGAGGGTTCTTCACCTGAATGTGGTAGGTGCCCTCACGGAACTTACGGGTGATGGAGAAATCGCCGAAGCCCTTAGGAATACAAGGATCTACGGATAATCCCTGATGGGTAGGATATACACCCAGGATGTACTGGGAGATATTTACGAAAGTCCATGCCGCAGTACCGGTCAGCCAGCTGTTTTTCGCCTCACCGTGGAATTTTGCATCCTTACCGGCTACCATCTGGGAGTATACATAAGGCTCGGTACGATGAATCTCGCTGATATCCTCGATGTATGCGGGACAGGTCTTGCGGTAGATCTCGAAAGCTCTGTCGCCTCTGCCCAGAACTGTCTCTGCGATGGACACCCAGGGATTGTTGTGGCAGAAGATACCGGCATTCTCCTTGTATCCGGGGGGATAAGAGGATACTTCACCAAGTTCGAGGTGATACTCTGTGTATGCAGGCTGTAAGATCATGACACCATATTTGGTATCCAGTCTTTCTTTTACGGAATTCAGTGCCTTCTCTGCAAGCCCTTCCTTTACACCGACACCGGCGAGTACACAGAAGCCCTGAGGCTCGATGTAGATCTGACCTTCGCGGCATTCCTTGGAACCTACCTTGTGGCTGTAAGCATCGTAAGCACGAACGAACCAGTCGCCGTCCCAGCCATCCTTCAGGATCGCATCGTACATTGCCTGTACTTCCTTACGTGCGCGGGCAGCTTCATCAGCATCACCCATCAGCTCACACAGCTGAGCATATTCTTCACCGTATTTTACAAACATACCGGCAATGAATACGGATTCTGCCACAGGTCCTTCGCTGGGACCGAAGGTCTGGAAGGATTCTCCGGGATGAGCGGAGAAGCAGTTCAGGTTCAGACAGTCATTCCAGTCAGCGCGGCCGATCAGAGGCAGATTGTGAGGACCCTTGTGGTTGATGATATAGTCTAAGGAGCGCTTTAAGTGATCCATCAGAGGAGCAGCCACGCTCATATCGTTGTCAAAAGGAACCATCTGGGTCAGGATGGAGGTATCACCGGTCTCTCTTACGTAAGCACTGGTACCTGCAATGAGCCACAGAGGATCATCGTTGAAGCCGCTGCCGATATCGGAGTTTCCCTTCTTGGTCAGAGGCTGGTACTGATGGTAAGCACTGCCGTCCTGGAACTGGGTGGAAGCGATATCAATGATACGCTCTCTTGCACGATCCGGGATCAGATGTACGAAACCGAGCAGATCCTGACAGGAATCACGGAAGCCCATACCACGGCCGATTCCGGATTCGTAATAGGAAGCGGAACGGGACATGTTGAAGGTTACCATGCACTGATACTGGTTCCAGGTGTTGACCATACGGTTTACTTTATCGTCGGCAGAATCTACCGTGTAACGGGCGAGTAACTGTTTCCAGTAAGCCTGCAGTGCTGCAAAAGCGTCCTCCACCTGGGCGTCGGTCTGGTATTTTGCCAGCATTTCCTTGGCACGGGTCTTGTTGATCACGCCGTAAGACTCCCACTTCTCGTCTTCGGGATTCTCGATATAACCCAGTACGAAGATGAAGGTCTTGGTCTCACCGGCTGCCAGATCTATATTGATCTGATGAGAAGCGATGGGAGACCAGCCGCTTGCCATAGAGTTTGTGCACTTGCCGTTCTCAACCGCTTCGGGAGAATCTGCTCCTCTGTACGCACCCAGGAAAGCATCCCTGCTGGTATCGAAACCGTCAATTTTCGTATTTACAGAATAGATTGCGTAATGATTACGACGTTCGCGGTACTCGGTCTTATGGTAAATGGTGGAATCCTGTACCTCCACTTCACCGGTACTTAAGTTACGCTGGAAGTTCTTCATATCATCATCCGCATTCCACAGACACCATTCTACATAAGAGAATATGGACAGCTTCTTGTCCTCGGAGCTACCGTTGGTCAGAGTCAGCTGAGAGATCTCACAGTTATCATTCAGAGGAACGAAGGAGAGCACGGAAGCTTTAACACCGTTCTTGGAAGAGGTGAAACGGCTGTAACCGATACCGTGACGGCACTCGTAAGAGTCCAGCCCGGTCTTCGTAGGCTGCCAGCCGGGATTCCATACGGTATCTCCATCCTTAATGTACAGATATTTGCCGTTGATGTCTGTCGGTACATTATTGTAACGATAACGGGTCAGACGCAGCAGCTTGGCATCCTTATAGAAGGTATATCCGCCGCAGGTGTTGGATATCAGACTGAAAAACTCGTTGCAGCCCAGGTAGTTGATCCAGGGAAGCGGAGTCTTGGGAGTAGTGATGACATATTCCTGATGCACATCATCAAAATGACCATACTTCATAAGAAAATCTCCTTCTTTCATGTTGTTGTATGTTGAGTGTTTACTTTTTTATTGCGAACTGCTTAATGTTCAGTAAACGATTAAGTAATCCGGAATTCTGATTTGTATTATACAGAAGCAGTGCTGAAAATGCAATACGAATCTTGAAAAAGCCTGTAAAATGCGCAATATATACAAATACGCAAGAAAAACATGGACAGAAGATACAAAACAAAACGGATCTTGAAAAAAGCGGATTTACGAAACGAAATAGTAGCAAACGTTATCGCATACTTTTCCATTATATAGAAGAAACCAGATTGTTGTACAAGCCAAATGTACAAAAACCCCTATTTGAAATTGTTAATTATAGACAAAGTGGATACTTTTTAGAAAAAAATTGCAAAAAAGTATTGCAAAATGCTCAAAGATGTTATATATTAAAACTACGAAAACGATTAAGTTACAAAACAGGTCGGATGAAATGACGAAGACATGAAACAGGAGAACGGTATGGCATCATTGAAAGACATTTCCAAGATTTGTGGAGTCTCCGTTGCAACTGTCAGCAAGGCACTGAACGACCACAAGGACATTGGAGAAGAAACCAAAGCAAATATCAGACGGGTAGCCAAGGAGATGGGATATTCCCCGAACCTTTCTGCCAGAGCACTGAAGACGAACAGAACTTACGGAATAGGAGTCCTCTTCGTAGATGAAGCACAAAGCGGTCTGACCCATGATTACTTTTCCAGCGTACTGGACAGCTTCAAGAGGACTGCAGAGAAGAGCGGTTACGACATTACATTTATTAACAGCTGCAAGAACCGTCCGGATCGGATGTCCTACCTGGAACACAGCAGATACAGAGGCTTTGATGGAGTGGTGCTCGCCTGTATTGATTTCGCAGATCCAGAAGTCATCGAATTAGTACAGAGTTCCATCCCGGTGGTCACCATTGACTACCTGTTTAATAACCGTATCGCGATCATGTCGGACAATGTAACGGGTATGAAAGAACTGCTAGAATACATATATAGCAGAGGACATAGGAAAATCGCTTATATCCACGGCGCAACGTCAGCAGTTACCTCGGGACGGTTATCCAGCTTCTACCGGACGGCAGAACGACTGGGATTACAGATTCCTGATGAGTACATCAGAGAAGCAGCTTACAGAGATACTGCCACGACCTATCGTGTGACTAATGAATTACTGGATCTTCCGGATCCGCCGACATGTATCATTTATCCGGATGACTTCGCTTCTTTCGGAGGCATCAATGCTATCAGGGAGAGGGGGTTACAGATCCCCGAAGACATCTCGGTGGCAGGATATGATGGGATTCAGTTCGCAAGACAGCTGGAGCCCAGGCTGACTACAGTCCAACAGGACACCGAACAGATCGGCTGTCTGGCAGCCAGAGAATTGATCAGCCTCATAGAGAGACCCAAGACCACCATTATCGAACAGGTCATAGTACCCGGTAAGGTAGTGGAAGGCAAGTCGGTAGCACAGCTTCCGACAGATAAATAATCAGGCATTTCTTATGGAAGCGCCGCAACCGCAACCATATGAATATAAATGCAACAAGCACTTACAACAAACATTCAACAAAAAATGGGAGGAAACAAACATGAAGAAAAAAGTACTTAGTGCTTTACTTACAACCGCTATGCTTGCCAGCATGCTGGTAGGCTGTGGCAGCAACAACGATGCTCCTGCAGCAGCTTCTAGTGAGGCAGCACCCGCAGCATCCACCGAAGCAGCAGCTTCTACCGAGGTAGCTTCTACGGAGGCAGCAACAGAGGAAGGCAAAGTCTTCAACATCTACTGCTGGAACGAGGAGTTCAAGAGCCGTCTGACAGATCATTATCCCGGATATGAAGAAGTAGATGGAACCACCGGTAAGATCGGTGACATCACTGTAAAGTGGAACATCACTCCTTCTGATGACAACGCTTATCAGAACAATCTGGATGCAACACTGTTAAAGCAGGCTGATGCAGCAGCTGATGACAAGATCGACTTGTTCCTGGTTGAGGCTGACTACGCATTGAAATATGTTGATACCGACTACACAATGCCTGTTAAGGATCTGGGCATCACCGATGCAGATCTGGCTAACCAGTATCAGTACACCAAGGATGTTGTTACCGACTCCAACGGCAATCTGAAGGGTGTTTCATGGCAGGGCTGCCCCGGCGTTCTGATTTACAACCGTGAAGCTGCTAAGGCTGTTCTGGGAACCGATGATCCTGCAGAGGTTCAGAAGTCTGTATCTGATTGGGATACCTTCACCGCAACCGCTGAGAAGATGAAAGCAGCCGGTTACAACATGGTATCTTCCGTAAACGATACTTATCGTGTATACTCCAACAACGTATCCGGCAAATGGGTACAGGATGGCAAGATCGTAATCGATGACAACCTGATGAAGTGGGTTGATGACTCCAAGAAGATGGTTGACGCTAAGGAAACCGGTACCTTCGACCTGTGGTCTGATGACTGGAGCAAAGGCTTCTATCCCGATGGCAAAGTATTCTGCTACTTTGGACCCGCTTGGCTGATCAACTTCTCCATGGCAGCTGATACCGATGGATCTATCGCAAATCAGGGTGGCTGGGGCGCTACTGAAGGACCTCAGGGCTTCTTCTGGGGCGGTACTTGGATCTGCGGTGCTACCGGAACCGACAACGCTTCTCTGGTTAAGGATATCATCCTGAAGATGACCACTGATGAAGACATCATGAAAGAGATCGTTGTAGCTGATGATGATTTCGTAAACAACAAACCCGCTATGGAAGCTATGGCAGCAGATACCTCTTATCAGAGCAAGGTACTGGGCGGACAGAACCCTCTGGCTATGTTCTGCGCAGGCGCTGAGAAGATCGATCTGAGCAACCTGTCTGCATACGATCAGGGATGTAACGAAGAGTTCCAGCATGCTATGAAGAACTATTTCGATGGCAAGGCTTCTCTGGATGATGCACTGAATCTGTTCTACAAGGCTGTAGAAGAGAAGTATCCTGAGCTTACTCACTAATCCGAAATGATAAGCGAATAGCGAAACAATAAGGAATTGAGAACCGTGCCTGCCTGGCTGGTCAGGTAGGCACGGTTTTTCTCTCAAAATTCCCGGTTGGCAGAAGCTTTTTTCAGAAGAAGATAATTAAGAACAAAAAGAAGAGAGCTGCTGCGAGCCTGATCGGAAACAAAGAAAGGCACGAAAAACGTAAAGTCGCTAAGAGAGCATGACGGCAAAAGGGAGGAATCATTATGGCAAAGGTAAAACGCGGAAAGGTGGTACGCTATAATAAGTGGGGTTATATTTTCCTGATCCCCTTTGTAGTAGTGTATGTATTATTCCAGTTGATCCCGTTGTTCAGGACATTTTATTACAGCTTTTTTGAAAATTACCGTTCCGGACTGACACAGATCGGACCGAATTTCATCGGATTTGGTAACTATGCAAAGCTGTTGTCCAATCCGGACCTGTGGATGTACACCAAGAATACATTGATCATGTGGGTACTGGGATTTGTACCGCAGATCATCATATCTCTGCTTCTGGGTGCATGGTTCTCGGATCCCAGCCTTAGATTAAAGGGACAGAGATTCTTCAAGACAGTTATCTATCTGCCGAACCTGATCATGGCTTCCGCATTTGCAATGTTGTTCTTCACGCTGTTCTCTGATGGTGGTCCTATCAATGAAATGCTGATGCAGATCGGAATCTTAAAAGAGCCATATCAGTTCCTTACAAACGTATGGAGTACCAGAGGTCTGGTAGCATTGATGAACTTCCTGATGTGGTTTGGTAATACAACGATCCTCCTGATGGCAGGTATGATGGGTATCGATACTTCCCTCTTCGAGGCAGCCGAGGTAGACGGAGCAACCTCTACCCAGGTATTCTTCAAGATTACATTACCTTTGTTGAAGCCGATTCTGATCTACGTAATGATCACATCCCTGATCGGTGGTCTGCAGATGTTCGATGTACCTCAGATTCTGACCAACGGTAAGGGCGATCCTATGAGATCCAGCATGACCCTGATCATGTACCTGAACAACCATTTGTACAGTAAGAACTACGGAATGAGTGGTGCGTTGTCTGTAATGTTGTTCATTATCACAGGTATCCTGAGCTTGATCGTATTTAAGTTCTCGAACGGCAAACAGGATAAGTAGGAGGTGGCAGAAATGTTGAGCGTAGAAACAAACGAGACAAAAAAAGGTCTGGGCATTCATGCCAGAAGAGCACTTGCATATATCGTACTGGTTATTATGAGTTTTCTCTGCCTGTTCTGGTTCTATATACTGTTTGTAAATGCAACCAGATCCAAAGGTGAGTTGACACAGGGATTTACCCTGCTGCCCAGCACGCATCTGATCCAGAACTGGAAGGGTGTCATGGCAGGAACCCTGCCGGTAGTCAGAGGTATGATCAACAGTCTTGTAGTAGCAACCTGCAGTGCTGTGCTGTGTACCTACTTCTCTACCATGACCGCATATGCGATCCATGTATATGATTTTAAGTTAAAGAAGTTCATGTTTACCTTTATCCTGGCAATCATGACCATTCCTACCCAGGTTACCGCACTCGGATTTATCCAGTTGGTAGCTGATATGAAGCTGGAGGATAACTTTATCCCCCTGATCATCCCGGCAATCGCAGCACCTGCTACTTTCTTCTATATGAAGCAGTACATGGAAAGTGCATTGCCCCTGTCTCTGGTAGAGGCAGCCAGAATCGATGGTTCCGGTGAGTTCCGTACATTTAATTCCATCGTATTGCCGCTGATGAAGCCGGCAATCGCAGTACAGGCGATCTTCACTTTCGTAGCGAACTGGAATAACTACTTCACACCGGCACTGGTTCTGCATGATGACAAGATGAAGACATTACCTATCCTGATCGCTCAGCTGCGTTCCGCAGACTTTCTGAAGTTTGATATGGGTCAGGTGTATGTAACGATTGCATTCTCTATCTTCCCTGTTATCATCGTATACCTGTTCCTTTCCAAGTACATTGTCCAGGGCGTGGCAATGGGAAGCGTCAAGGGTTAATATTTCGCCAGCAACATTCAATACATAAATCTCTCCTAAAAGCGTCACTCTTCCCCGGAGCGGCGCTTTTTACTTGCAAAAAAACGTGGGAGACGGTATAAATAAATTGTGGTTGATGATTAGAACCGAAATAATATGCTGAATGTTTAAAAATCCGGAATGAAAATAAAAATAGAAATAATGCAGTGGAAAAAGTGATATAAAAACTAAGAGGTACGAGGTAACTATCATGCAGATGTATGAAGTGACGGCACTGGCTCCGGAAGGACCGGAGGAGGTCTATCAGGCGGTTATATTTGCGGAAGACGAGGACGATGCTCTGAATCAATTAGAGGAACAACTGAAAGAGCAGAATATTGCGCATGGAATGTGCATGGCGGAAGAAGTGTGAAAAGAACTTCTAATCACTCAGAGCAAAGGCTCTTTCGTGAAGAAGTTCTATGTTTCACACGCAAATTTGTGCCAATGGCACAAAATTTGTAATCAATGGGAGGATGTCGATATCAGCATGGAAAACTCATATCGTTTTTTTGAGAACAGAGATTGTAAATATTTCCCTTGCCACAAGGGCCTTACGGAGTTTAACTGCCTGTTCTGTTACTGCCCCATGTACCGTATGGAGCACTGCCCGGGGAATCCCCGGTATTTTGAGAAGAACGGCAGACGGATCAAGGACTGCTCAGGCTGCACCTTCCCGCATGATCCGGAGCATTATGATACGATCATGCAGATTCTGCGGGAGAATTAGACACTGTCCGACAGCTGCAGCGAAAATGGTAGCAGGTCCGGCGGGAGATTATTCCGCCGGTATCCATCCGTCCTCGCCGACGAGGACGTTTTCTTTGGAGAAATACGTCTCCACCTCCGGATTTACAAGGCATCTGGAGAGAGGGCTGCGTCCGGAACAGTCCGCACCGGGACCGAAGTTCCCATATTCAATATAATCTGACAACACTTCTGCACGAACTTTTCCCCAGTTCTGCCAGCCTTCGGGACAGATATGATCCCCCAGCTCACAACAGATAAACGCTGTCTTCGCGCAGTCTCTCCAGGGACGACCGAGATAGACGGAGTCCGGCTCCTCGCCTGTGATCCGACAATGCGAGAATACAAGACCGAATTCCTGTCCTGCGGGAGTGCTGGCGGCGGTGATATATGCTTTTCCCTCGCTGACTCTGGCGATGGAATGGATCTCACAGTGATCGAAGAATGCAGTATTCGGTCCGAAGATATAGTCCACATCGCCGCAGACATAACAATCCTTGAAATAATTCCGATAGAACTTATGCACGATCGGCACTTCTGAAGCCTGGAAGAAGTCCGGCAGCATCAGTTTCTTCATATTACAAGTCATCGGATCTCCGTTGAAGATTGTATCCTGCCACCCTGTGAAACGACAGTTGTAACAGCTCAACCGGTCGGCTGCTGCATAGACTGCCAGCGCCTGCCCAGCGAGATATCCGGGACCGGCGGTGCTCTCAATCGTCAGATTCCGCAGCGTAATATCTTTCCCGGCGATAAAAATTACCGCCGTATTAAACGTTCCATACTCTCCGGAGGTGTCCGGACGGGGCTTCTTTGCACCGTCGCCGTAACGGAAGACGGTCGTCAGGGGATCATCTCCCACAATCTCAATATTTTCTTTGCGGATAAATAACTTCTCTTCATAGATGCCCGGTGCCACCTCGATCCGGATCGCCTCATCATGACGATCGTCGATGGACAGGATCGCCTCCTGTAACGTTGAGAACGCGGACGGGTCATTTTTAGATACGTGTATCGTAGTCATTTTCTTAATATTCCTCCTTGATCAATCTCTGATAGATCTTAAAATTTCAAAAACAATTGTAAATACTGGGTTTCAGCAACGCAATTATAAAAAAATGAACTGCTTTCAAATTCTTGTCATTTGTTATTTTTTGAGATTATTTGAAATTTTTTGGATTGAGAATCTCTCCGGAGGCATGATATGTATAATGCAACGGACGGACACGGCGCCGGATTACAGAGAGGAGGAAATGCAATGCCTGGAAAACAAAAAGGGCAGGTCGTAAACAGACCACATGGGAACAATAAAGTAGCGGAACACTTTCGCAAATATTATCAGTTATGGCTGCTGGCACTTCCCGGAATCGCACTTACATTGATGTTTGCCTACATCCCCATGTCGGGACTGGTCATCATATTTAAGGATTACAATTTTAAGGACGGAATCTTCGGAAGTCCTTGGGTGGGATTGAAAAACTTTGAATTCTTCTTCGCCAACTTCAGTAACGCATGGAGGGCAACGAAGAACACGATTATCCTGAATCTTTTTTATACCGTATTCGGTACGGTGGCAGCGGTAGGGCTCGCAATTATGTTCAACGAGATTCGTCACAAGAAATTCCTCAAGGTCAGCCAGTCGCTGTCGATCATGCCTTACTTTATTTCATGGGTAGTGGCAGGTGGTATTTTAAGAGCACTGCTCAATTACGACGGCGGCGCGATCAATAACTTATTGGTAAGCATTGGCTTCGAACGCCTGGATTTCTATAACGATCCGAAGTACTGGAGAGTCATCCTCACCCTGTGCAATATATGGAAATCCGCAGGATACAACGGTATCATCTACTTTTCGACAATCGCAGGCTTCGACACCTCGCTCTACGAATCGGCGCAGGTAGACGGCGCGAACCTCTGGCAGCGGATCTGTTACATTACAATCCCTCTGCTGAAGCCGACGATTATCATCCTGTTCCTGCTGTCCATCGGTAAGATTATGAGCGGCGACTTGACCATGATGATGTCTATCACAAATCTGTCTCCGATGCTGTTAGATACGACAGATATCATCGATACTTACGTATATCGTTCGGTTATCGGTGTAGGTGACTTTGTAATGGGTTCTGCCGTGGGTCTGTACCAGTCCATCTTCGGTTTTATTCTGGTACTGTTCTCCAACTGGCTGGTAGGACGCTTTGACAAGGATTATCAATTATTCTAGGAGGAAGATCATGGAAAAACAGAAAAAAATAAAACGTTGTGCCTCCGACAGGGTATTGATTACAATATTTTACATACTAGTAGCGATTTTCGCAATTGTATGTCTCTATCCGCTGCTACTCGCGATCGGAACCTCTTTCGCGGATGAAGCCTCCGTAACGGTCAACGGTTACCGCGTCATCCCGAAAAAGTTCAGCCTCTCAGCGTACCAGATGATCCTCGGATCCATGGGTAAAAACCTGTTGAATGCCTATACGGTGACCATTGGCGTTACAGTATTCGGTACACTTCTCTCGGTTCTTATATCTGCGGCTTTTGCCTATGTGCTGACCGTGAGAGAGTTCAAGCCTAAGGGCGCATTGAATATGTTCCTCTACATCCCGATGATCTTTTCCGCAGGACTTCTGCCCTGGTACATCATGTGTACCAAATATTACCATCTGACAGACAGCTTCCTCGCACTGGTGCTGCCCTGCTGTATGAACGCCTTCAACGTGTTCCTGCTACGCAACTTCTTCAAGTCCATCCCGGAGGAACTGGCGGAAGCGGCGAAGATTGACGGGGCGAACTATCTCTGCATCTTCCGAGTGATCTACTTCCCACTGGCAAAGGTAGGTCTCGTGACGGTCGGACTGTTCTATGCACTGAGCTACTGGAACGACTATTATCTGTCACTGATGTTTATCAATAAACAGAATATGTATCCCTTACAGTACTATCTGTACAATATGCTCTCCAACGTACAGTTCATGGCAAATCAGGCGAATGCCTCCCTCGGATACAACATCAATATTCCGTTGGAGACGACCAAGATGGCAACAATCTGTGTGACGGTCGGACCGATCATACTACTCTACCCTTTCGCACAGAAATATATCACCAAAGGTGTGATCGTCGGAGCAGTCAAGGGATAACACAGGATTATTAAAAAAGGTTTCTAAAAAATAGCAACATAGAGTACAATAAAACATAGGAGGTTACTTATGAAAAGAAACTGGAGTAAAAAAGCACTTTCCCTGCTGATGGCAGGAACCATGATGGCGGGACTGGCAGGCTGCGGTTCCGATGCAGCACAGAATGACAGCAGCGCCGCGGCATCCGCCGCGCAGAGCAGTGCCGCACAGAGTACGGATGCGAGTACCAGCGACAACCCGCTGCGTCCCGATACTCTGGATACCATCACGGTTGTATTGTTCGGTGAGGAATCTCCCCGTATGCAGCAGTTAATGGAAGAAAAATATCAGCAAGTATTTATTGATGAGATCAACACCAAGGTAGAACTGATGTATCTGCCCTGGACCGAGAACGGCGCAGGTGGCAAGGTTGACCTGATGATCGCTTCCGGACAGGAATTCGATGCCTGCATCGTAGATCCCACTTGGGCTGCCAGCAGCTACAGCAAGGGTTATTTACAGGATCTGTCCGATGTGATTGACAAATATCTGCCCGACTGGCACGAGAATATGAATGCTACTGCATTCGACGCTTACCGTTATGACGGCGGTGTTTATGCAATCCCTATCGGTAACAAGCCGACCGCCGGTGTATACAATACCGTATGTGTAAGACAGGATATCATGGATGCCATCGGCATGGACAATATCGCAACGTTAGACGACCTTACCACATATGCTGAAAAAGCAAAAGAGCAGTACGGCTTATATGCGACCTACGAGCTGGCAGATGCAGCTTACATCATCCGAGGTACCAGCGACCGCAATCTGATTACTGTAGACAAGAGCAATCTGTGGATCGACCAGGATACCAAGGAATTCGTAAGCCTCGTGGATTCTCCGGAGTTTGAGGCAGCTGTAAAGCTGTACAATAACTGGTACAACGAGGGACTGATCCCAAAGGATATTTTGACCAACACTGTAACCCTGCCTTTCCAGGCGAACATGAGCTCTCTGATGCGAGGAACCTGCGGCACTACCCTGATCGAGAACGAGCCGGGTCTCCAGACGGTAGTACCCGAAGGCAAGACTGCTGAGTACTATATCAGTCCCGATAAGCCGATCTACAAAAATAGTTACGAGAACACAGCATTCCAGGTACCCGTCACATCCGACAAGGCTGACCGTGTAGCGATGTTCGTGAACCTGTTACAGAAGAATACCGAGCTGGCAAACCTGTTTGCATATGGCATAGAGGGAACCGACTACGAGCTGATCGATGGTAAAGTATCCAAGATAAATAACGATGAGCTGTTCTATGAGTGGATGATCTACAACGTAAATATTTCCACCCCGAGTACTGCTTATACCGATGAGTTTATGGAAGTATATAAGAACTGGGATAACGGCGCAAAGCCCTCCGCAACCTTCGGCTTCAATATTGATTACTCCAATATCAAGACCGAGAAGGCACAGATCGACAGCGTATGGGATGAGCTTGCAAAGCCCATGCTGGCAGGTCTGAAGGACTATGACTCCAATATCGACGAACTGAGATCTGCACTGAAGGCAGCAGGCTGGGATACCTATGTAGCAGAGATCCGGAAGCAGTACGACGAATTTCTGGCTAATAAATGATTTTCGGGCTGCCTGTTCTTGCAACAGGCAGCTTTTTTTCTTAAAATAGAGATGATTAAAATAGATAATAAAGATTATGAGGAGATTTCGGGATGAACAATAAATGGCAGAACGCAGTCCGGAGCATGGAGCAGCGGATGGAAAGCCTGCGGTTAAATATGCACGGCTATCAGATCCTTTATCGGGGGGAGTTGATCGGCGAACATTACTGGGAGTCTTTTCATAGGGACAGCCTGCACCGGATGTATTCGATTACGAAGAGCTTCACCTCGCTGGCGACGGGACTGCTGGCAGCGGAGGGCAAGCTTGGCTTAGACGATCGGATCTGTACGTATTTTCCGGAAAAGCTGCCGGAGGGTGGCGCACATCCATGGTGCGAAGAAATGACGATCCGGGATTTACTTACGATGCGTACCTGTTATGAATCCACGACCTTTAAACGCTATGACGGTGACTGGGTGGAGTCCTTTTTCCGGGTGACACCGGATCATGTGCCGGGAACGGTGTTCAATTACGACACATCGGCGTCCCATGTGCTGGCGGCGCTGGTGGAGAAGCTGACAGGTATGGATATGTTGGACTATCTGCGGAAAAAGGTGCTTCGCAGGGTCGGATTCTCCGAGGAAGCCTATATTCTCAAGGATCCCTATGGTGTTAGCCAGGGCGGCAGCGGTCTTGTGAGCAAGCTGAGTGACCTTGCGGGGATTGCCATGTTATGCTGCCGCGGCGGTGTTTTGGGCGGTGAGCAGCTGATTCCGGCGGATTTCCTGCGGGAGGCGACCGCTTGTCAGGTGCCGACGAATCTTCAGCCGACGTTTGACGAGCAGCTGGGTTACGGTTTTATGATGTGGAAGACCCGTTATGATGGTTTTGCATTCTATGGAATGGGCGGTCAGCTGGCGCGCTGTTACCCCGAACGGGATCTTGTATTCCTTACGATGGCAGATACGATCGGGAATCCGGCGGGACTGCAGATGATCTATGACTGCTTTTATGATACGGTATATCCTGCGGTGACAGGAATGCCGGAATATACAAATACACAAAAACTGCCAGCCGGAGAGAGACGGCGCGGTGTAGAGCACTGGCACTTTTATGGAATGCAGGACAAAGCGGGAGCAGCCTGCGATTCCAGTGGTTGGGAGACGGTTGTCTTTGACTGGGAGCAACGTATCATAATACTTGTGTCAGCAGAGAAAACCTACGAGTGGTATTATGGTGACGACACATGGGAATACCAGAAGTTCCCGGAGACAGACTATACCTGCATGTGCCGTGGACAGTGGATGTTGGGACATTTTGTATTTCATAGCTTTCTTATTGATGAGGAGGAAGGGCACGTTGCGATGGACTTTGCGTGGAAGGGTAATCGGATGAGTGCCCGGCTGGTAAGCACTTCGGAACCGCCGTTTGTAAAATTAAAAGGCTTCTGGGCGGCGGAGCAGATAGAATAAGTGTAACAAAAGATTCAGATGGAGAGTAAAAATTCGGATGAAGATAGTTCAGAAATACAGAGGAAAGATCATTCTGAGGAGAATATTTGCGGTGTGCTTCGGACTGGCAGCAGTCTGCATTCTGCTGTCGTGTATTCTCGGCTTTGGGTGGTTCCGTGTGTCGCAGATCCAGCAACAGGAGAGTGATTACGAGAGCCGGATGGATACCTATGTACTGGTATTGCAGAATTACGGCAAATCCATGGAGAATGTGGTAACAGTGCTCGAAAATGACGTCTATATCCGCAAGCTGATCAACCGGAATACATTTACATGGGACAACACCGCGGGGATCGCGGCGCAGGAGGTTACGAATCTTGTTTCTGTGAATCCGATGATTCACTCCGTCTATGTCTGGCTCGAGGACGATTATCTGATCAAAAGCACAAATCCCTCCTATCCCATCGACCAGAACGGGGATGCGCGGATGCTGGATATTTTCCAGATGAGCACGTTTCACGAGAGTGCGGTCATTCCATATCTGGATATCTATGGAAAGAGCCAGAACCTCCTCTGCCTGACTAGCGGATCGATGGATCCCACCACTGGGGGCAAACGCAGCGGCATCCAAGTCAACATGGATCTCGACAAGATCATGACCTCAACCCTGCCGAAGACGGAGGAGGAACAGTTCCTGCTGATCGACAGGGACGGGAATATCGTTTATGAGCAGGGAACGCGGGAGATGTACCGGGTCGGGGAACGTCTGGAGGATATTCTGTGGAAAAACAGAAATCTGACCGAGACGTCCGCCGAGATTGTGCGCACGGCGCAGGGGAGATTCCTGTCCGTAGCTACGGAGATTGATGACGAATTTACGCTGGTATGGCTGATTTCCTACCGACATCTCACCGGATCGATGACCCGGGTCGGCTTCCTCTTTTTGGGAATTGGTCTGCTTGTGGCGATCATCGTACTACTTCTCGCGCTGCTGATGTCGAATCGTGTATACAATCCGATCGGCGAGATGGTGCGGACTGCCAGCGAGGAGGGATTGCCCTCCGAGGCAATGGCGAGACAGCTGGAGAATACGGAGCTGTACAGCATCGCCCAGACCTATCAGACGATGGTGCAGAGACTGAACCATATCAACCTGCGCAAAGAGCAGGAGGATCTTGCAGCTTATCTAATCAGCAGAGAGAAAACCGCAAAATTGCCGGAGTGGGTGGAAGAGATTTACGCCAAGCCGGGTGTCCGGATTCGTGTCGTGGTCATGCGCCTCAGCGATATCCAGGATCTGCACAGTAATAACACGGAAGAAGCGATCGCTTTTGAGATGGAGACGATCAAGACGATCGTCGAGCAGACGCTCCGTGAGTTGGGCAACGTCCTCGTTTTGCCGGTAGACCGTGAGTTTATCGCGGTGATTCTGTTCAGTGAGGAGAGCGTAACGGAGGAACGTGTGACGGTGGCGTCGCAGCATATCCTTGAAGTCACCGGAGAGCTGATCCATATCGGCATGGATGTGGGAATCAGTGGAGAAAAGGGCGAAACAGAGGGATTTGCGGAGTTAAATCTCATGTATCAGATGGCGCGGGCAGCGACAGCATACCGTTTTATCTATGGTATGGGTGCGGTGGTTACGGAAGGAGAGATGGCTCAGAGGGCGTTAAATGGGGAACAGGCACCGTCATCAGAAGAATTGATCCAGAGACTCCGGCAGAGTGATCGGACAGGCTTTTCAGCGGAGTACCGCAGGATTGTCGGGGAACTCAAAAAGCTATCGATCCAGAAAGCGCAGGATGCACTGATGGAGATCGCTGGGCAGATGCAGACCTACCGGAATTCGTTGCAATACCGTTTTGAACCGTTGACGAAGAAGGATTACGAGGTACTGGCGGGACAACTGGCATCCTATGAATATATGGACGATGCGGAGGACTGGTTTTTCCGGATGGCAGAAGAAATCTGGCTGATCCTCGAGCGGAATCGGCAGACGGGCAGAGAGGACGTTGTGGAGAAGGCGATAGCGTATTTGCAGAGCAATTATGGCGATCCGAATATCAGTGCCCAGTATCTTGCGGACAAATATCATATTACACCGTCCTATTTCAGCCGCCTCTTCCATGAAAAATGCGGCTGCACCTTTCCTGACTATCTGGTGGCGCTCCGCATCGAGCGGGCGAGAGAACTACTCCTCGAGCGGGAGAACCTCAGCATACAGGAGATCTGTGAGCTTGTCGGCTACAGCAATGCATCCTATTTTACGACCAGCTTTAAGAAAAAATACGGCATGACACCGGGGCAGTTCCGCCGGAGCCAGCATTAAACCTTAGCGAATGATGCTATTGAGTGGATGAGAGGAAAAAGACATGATGAAATTATATGATATCACGGAGAAACCGTTGAAAATCTACGGTCTCGCTGTGGCAGACAGTGAGAAAAGACATTTTTTCAGGCTGCCCGAAGAGGCACTGGAGCGCTTCCCACAGTACGGCTACCTCGGAAGAAGAGCTGTCGGCGGCAGAGTCCGCTTTCAGACGGATGCAAAGAAATTATATGTAAAAATGACTCTTGCGGGTACGAAAGAGGATATCAATATTCCGCTGTCCGGCTCGGCGGGCGCAGATATTTATCTCGGAAAGGGCACAGAGGCGACATATCTCGGTTACATCGCGCCAAAGATCCATATCGAGGGCGAGATTACAGTGGAGAAGACTTTTGACCTCACGGGAGAGGAGGTACTCGTAACGATCAATCTGCCGAGAAATGATCATCTCCTTGAGATGCAGATCGGCATCGAGGAGAGCGCGAAGCTATGGGAAGCACCCGAGTATACCGTGGAAAAGCCGATCGTATTTTACGGTTCCTCGATTACAGAGGGCGGATGCGCACCCCGACCCGGAAATGCTTACACCAGTATCGTCAGCAGATGGCTGGATGCGGACTACCGTAACATGGGTTTTTCCGGCAGCGCACGAGGCGAAGAGGATTTCGCGGAATATCTTGCGGGATTTCCCGAGATGAGTCTCTTTGTCATGGATTATGATCACAATTCGCCGAGTCCGGAGCATCTGGCGGAGACCCATGCACCGTTTTTTGAGATCATCCGGAAAGCGCATCCTGATGTTCCGGTGCTCTTCCTCAGCCGTCCCGATACCGATGCGGAGCCAGAGGACAGCATCTGCCGTAGAGATGTCGTCCACGCTACCTACGAGGCGGCGAAACGCAGAGGCGATGAGAAGATTTGGTTTGTCGACGGACATGAGCTCTTCGGCAAGATCGGACGCCCTGAATGCACCGTCGACGGCTGCCACCCGAATACTCTGGGTTTCCTGCGCATGGCGGAGCAGATTTACCCGGTTATGCAGGAAATGCTGAAAAATGTCTGATCTATTTTAGAAAAATATATTTATAGTAAATCTCTGGTCTTACATACAAGATACAGTGGAAGATTGGTGATGTCACCATCCTTCCGGTAGCCGCGTTTGGAAAAACGTAAGGCTGCAGCAGGGTGATTTTCTGCAACATATCTTTTGAAAGAGGGAGCGGATTTATCTTCCCCGGCTTTCACTTCCACCGGAATGATATCGGTTCCGTTTTGAAGCACAAAGTCAATCTCGCTGTTTTTATCAGAGTAGTACCGGGGAGCGATTTCAAATTGTCCCTGCAACTGCTGTAAAATATAATTTTCCGTTAATGCTCCTTTGAACTGGTAGCTTGATTTTAACAGAATGGCACTGTTGTCGATACCGGCCATATGCTTAAGCAGCCCGGTATCAAAGACAAATAGTTTAAACTGATCCAGCTTGTCGAAGGCTGAAAGTGGATGCTCCATTTTGGAGACATTATATACGCGATTGAGCATTCCTGCCGAGACCAGCCATTCGATAGCTTCTTCAAAATCTCTTGCCCTTCCTCCTTCGCGGACAGCACCATACATAAATTTCTCGTTTGGCTTTGCAAGCTGAGCAACGATACTGCGGAATACTAGAAGAATACGACCACTGTTGATCTTCCCGTTATGCTTTGAAAAGTCATTTTCATATATTTCGATTAACTCCCGTTGTATCTGGGAGATTCTTGCCGGATCCTTGTATTTGATCCAGGAGGATACGCACTCCGGCATTCCTCCGATGATAAAATAATAATTGCATGCTTCAGATAGACGAGAGTGAAAAATCTCTTCGATCGTTTGCTCTTTTTGAATGCTGTCATAATAGGTATATAGGGCAGGATCCGTAGCTTCGAGAAATTCGTCAAAAGTCAGTGGGAAAATATCGAGTAGATTTACCATGCCTACCGGATAAGATTTTGGCTGGGCTAAAATGGTTCCCAACAGACTTCCGGCGGAAACCACATGGTATTCGTTCGCTTTTTCTTTAAAGTATTTCAGAGTGTTTAAGGCCTCGGGACATTCCTGGATCTCATCAAAAAGGATCAGAGTCTCACCGGGTTGGATTTTTTCACCGCTTATCATGGACAACAATTCGATAATGCGGTGGGGGTTTTTGTTCGCCTGAAAAATGGATTTTAATTCATCCTCTTCATCGAAGTTGAAATAGACATAATTAGCATAGCAGGTCTGTCCGAATTCCTTCATCAGCCAGGTTTTACCCACCTGTCTGGCACCTCGCAAAATCAGAGGCTTTCGTTCCGGGTCGTTTTTCCAGTTTATCAGGGATTGCATTGCATTTCGCTTCATAAATACACCGTCCTTTTCGGGAATAATAATAGCATAACACATTTTTCTGAAAAATAAACAACTGTTTTGCACATTTTTCTGAAAAAATCAAATACCAATAATCACATTTTTCTAAAACTAAAAGCCGATAGTCTGTTTTGACAGATTACCGGCTTTTTATGTGCGGAGACGGTGGGATTTGAACCCACGTGCCCCGGAGGGCTAACGCATTTCGAGTGCGCCCCGTTATGACCACTTCGATACGTCTCCAAAAGATTACAACGTAGATTATTTTATCTGAAAAATGCCGGTTTGGCAAGGGGTGTTGTATGCTCTAAAAGACTTCTTAATCAAGCGGTTAGGAAGTCTCTTAGAACACATAACCTAAAACCGAAGAAAGGAGCGCAAGTTATGAGAAAAAACGAGAAAATCACAGCTCTGTACGAACGACTGAGCCGTGATGACTTTGGCAAAGATGATGACCAACAGCGTGAGAGCAATTCCATTTCCAATCAAAAGGCTATGTTGGAGGAGTTCGCCGCACGGCAGGGCTTTACAAACATTGTCCATTTCACGGACGATGGCATTAGTGGTACTTGCTTTGTTGAGGTAAGATAACGATACCTTTTTTGCAGAGGGTGTTATCTTACCTCTTTTTGATGTATGTTAGATAGCATAACTCTTTACGTCGGCTCCTATCTGTCTGAAATAGGAGATACTTTCAGTAGGCTTGTCGCCTGTATCAACTCTGCCGACAAAGCTATAAAAGATTTCGATTTTGCGGGTGTTCGTTTCCTTATCCAGTTCGTGAATAAGAATACGGTCAATAAATTCATGGACGTTTTCGTAGGTCAGTTCTTCAATCGCTGTGTATCTGCGTACCAGTGCGACAAACCTTTTTACGTCCGCGCTGCGCTCGGTGGCGTTGTCGATTTCCTGTGACAGCTCCGCAATCCTCCGGGTCAGCGTCTTTTTTTCTTCATCATAGCCGGAAGTCAGAAAAGCAAATTGTTCATCTGAAAGTTTCCCTAAAGCGTTGTCCTCGTAGAGCTTGCGGAATAAGATGTTCAGCTCGTTAATACGGTTCTGCGCCTTGTCAAGTTCTTTCCGCTGCTGTGTCAGCGTCTTTTGTACTGCCTTTGCGCTGCACTCGTTGGCGGTTTCGATAAACTCCTGTTCATGCTCTTTCACATAAGACGTTACTCGCTGCAAGTCTGCAAGGACAAGTTCTTTCAATACGCTTTTGCGGATATAATGCGTAGTGCAGAGCATATCATTTCTTGCCCGGTTGCGGTAGTTGCCGCAAGTGTAGGCGTGTTTCCGTTCAAGCGTCCCGGCTCCGCGTACTGCATACATTTTGTAGCCGCAGTCCCCACAAAAGAGCAGCCCGGAAAACAGGTCAATTTCATCAACCTTTGTCGGGCGTTGCCGGGTGGCAATCCGCTTCTGTGCAAGTTCAAAGGTTTCTTCATCAATCAAAGGTTCGTGAGTGTTGGGGAAGAAATACCTTTTTTCCTCCGGGTTCTTTTTCGTCTTTTTCGACTTATAAGATACCTTGTAGGTTTTCCCGGTTATGGTATGCCCTAAATACTCTTTCCTTGTCAGAATGTCGTACAGTGTCTTATCCGGCCAGTTGTACCATGCGTTGAGCTGTGGGCGGGGGTGGCGTTTGCTCCCTGTCCTGCGGTAGCGCAGTTCCCCGACGGTCAATATCTCATTGTCCCGCAGCCAGTTCTGGATTTCACACATACGGTCGCCCCGTACATACATTGCAAAAATCTGTTTTACGACGTGTGCCGTTTCCGGGTCGGGTATCAGATGATTGCGGTTATCCGGGTCGATAAGGTAGCCGTAAGGAGCTTCGCCGTTGACGCGCTCGCCTTTCTGTGCCTTTGCCTGTTTGACAGCCCGGATTTTCTTTGAGGTGTCGCGGGCGTAAAACTCGTTGAACCAGTTCCGCAGAGGGGTAAACTCGTTATCTTCCCTCGCTGTGTCTACACCGTCGTTAATGGCAATGTAGCGCACTTCGTATTCGGGGAAAACAATCTCTATCAGTTCGCCGGTTTTCAGATAATTACGTCCCAGACGGGAAAGGTCTTTTGTTATGACGGTCGCCACGTTCCCGGCTTCAACCTCATGCAGCATGGCTTGAAGCCCCTCACGCTCAAAGCTCACGCCGGAAAATCCGTCGTCTACAAAAAAGCGTGTGTTGAAAAAGTGGTGTTCGTCAGCATACTTTTGTAAAATCAGTTTTTGGTTCTGTATGCTTTCGCTTTCCCCGGCTTGCATATCTTCCTGGCTCAATCTGCAATATAAAGCGGTAATCTTGTCTGTCTGTAACATTTTGTCCTCCTTTCCGACGACAGACAAGCATGGTATTTGTACTGTCTATATTATACCACATACCGCTGCCTGTGTCATGTATAAAATGTGAAGAAACGCCCTATTTCCGGGCGTTTGCGGGGTTCAGCTCCATGTCCTTGCGAATGAGCTTCTTTATCTTTTTATCCAGTGTGTCCGTTGCGCGTTCACTTGCGGACGAACATACAAGGTAAGTAACTTTTCCGATTTTATGCTCCGTTGTGGTAACGGGCGTCTGGTTTTGCGTCAAAGAAAATCCCCCTTTCTTTCGCAAACATATAATACAGTCTATGAATAGCAGCAAGTCCACTATTCAAGAAAACAAAGGCTTTAATCGGACGGTTATTAGCATAACCTCATGGGAATTTCACCCCGGCATGGTTCTCATGCAGCCCTACCCATTGCCTGCGACGCTCTTAACGCTCGGACTGTGGCTGTAAGGAAGTATCATTGTATATTTTGCGTGTCGTCGCCCGCAAGCCGCTACACTTGCTTTCCGGCGCGGTGTTGGTCGCTCGGCTGTCCGGGCGGGGATAACCTCACCCGGATAGCGTCATGGCGCACCCACCGTATGGCTCGGCGCAAAAGGAACGTATCCGATTTGCCCTATGCTGCGCCGCCGTTATCTTGCGCCGCTTTCTTTGTCAAGGTTCAGAATGGCTTTGCTGCCGCGTCAGCAGCGGAACGGAAAAGGGGGAGAGAGAAAGCGTCCCGCCGCTGCGGTTTATTCCTCTGCCTTAAAGGTGAGGACAGCCATCATCAGTTTTGCTTGCAGCCGTTCCCGAATGTCGTGGTCTACGCCAAAATAGACGTTCCCGCGCTCGTCGTACAGCTTCCGCATGGAGAGGCGGGCTATGTAGCCGCTGAAATGCTGCAAGACAATCTTCATAGCGTCCGGGTCGCCCTTTGTCGCTGCCAAAATGACAGGATAGGGAACAAGGGCAACGTCCGGGAAGTCAGATTGTTTACCATTCGTCCCATTCATCAGCGTGTTCCTCCAAATATTTCTTCAAGATTTCAAAAGAGCTTGTCCGTCTGTACTGTATCGTGCTGCGCGACGTATTGAATAACTTTCCAATCTCCACGTCGGTCATGCCCTCGAAATAGTACAGCATGATAGCTTTCCTTTTTTCTTCCGGCAAAGTGCGGATTGCTTCAAGCAACAGCTTCGGCGTGATTTTCTTTCCCGCCTGCTGATAGCTCGGCTCGGCTTCTTCGTCTTGAAAATACTTGTCAAGCGTGTAAAGCTGCCGCTCCTCATGCAAGGCAAGGTCGGAAAACGACACTTCCTTTGCTCTGCGACGCCGGATTTCCTCATGGGCGTTGCAGGCTTCGTTGTGCAGCACCCGTTTACAGAAACTTTGAAAGATACATTGCTTCTGAAATTCCACGCGATTAGGTTCCATGTTCTCACCTCCTTTCGTGCCGAAAGGTAGGTAGTACCTCCCCTTTTCGCGGGATAATACAGGCGATTTTTTCAAACGCCGAATGAAAGCGAAACTTTTTTGAAAAAACCTCCCGAAAATGCAAAATGCGCCTGTCTGCAAGACGCAGACAAGCGCAAGGGAATTGAAAGCGGTATTCAGATGATTTGACAGTTCATATCTAAGGGTAGAAGTGTCCCCGGCGATGGTCGGGCTTTTTTTGATAAGTCAAAGAAAGTAGAATATTGTCGATATGGTTTATCGCTCATGGCGGCTACCTCCTAAAGCCGCCGTTTTATATGGCTATGGGTCGTCGCGCAAAAAGAAACGGCGGCTCTGAAAATCAAAGCCGCCGTAATTTAGAAATGGCGCGTGAAAATACCTCTGCTTTGCGACGGCTTTTTTTCTTTTGCCGTCGTCCGGCAGATTATTTCTTTATGAGTAAGGGCGAAAAATCAATCGTAATCATAAAATTATGGTCATGTATTTCAATTATTGGATTTGTACAATTCATCATAAGTAATAGCTTTTTCACAATGTAAAGTCCTTGTCCAGACGTACCATTACTTCTTGAAACATCTGCTACATAAAAGCGTTCCAACAGTTTTGAATATTCTTCTGTAGGAATAGATGCAACAGGATTTTTAATACAGAGTTGTACAGAATCTGCGATATTAATTAGTTGAATTACAACATTATTTGTAGTGGATGTTACCGCATTGAATATAAGATTTTGTATAATGCGAATACACGCCTTTCTGTCAGCATTAAGATAGATGTCCATATTAGGTATTTCTATTTGGGGTTCAATTCCATTAACGCTGAAAATCGAATAATTGTCTAGCAGGATTTCAGTAAGCAATGAGCATAGCTCAACCTTTTCATAGTAAAATGGATATTGTCCTGCTTCTAAAAGAGAGATTTGATAAAAGTCATCTATGAGACGTTCTAATCTCAATGCTTTTCCGGATAATGCTGAAATATATTCCGCTCTTTTTTCATCAGGCGCACTTGATAGAAGTTGCAAATATCCGCGAATGGAAGTTAGTGGTGTCCGTAAATCATGAGAAAGGCAAGAAATATTCTCTTTTAATTCATTCTCCTTTTTTTGAATTTCGCCCAGATAAATATTATCTTTTGATACAATCTGATTTATGATTTCAACCAAATGCTCTAACCGCCTATCAGATAAAGACACTGTAACTAACTTTTTCGTTTTTCTATTCAGAATAGCATTTAGTTGGACGATTACTTTATATATCTGTATTTTCCAGTTAATTAAAGAAATTGAAAGGATAATGACCAATGCTATCAGAACAAGAAACATAATCGCCCAACCCATATTCTACCTCCCTTTTACTTGATTTCTTTTCTAATCATAATAAGACCGCCAACAATCAAAAGAGAAATGCACCCTATGAAATAGAATGGTAAATGCTCAATAATACCCATTGTGCGACAAGAGCTGAAATTCATCCAATAGTACATAGGATTTCCATATACAAAAAATTTTAAGGGTATTGAAACCGTCTCCATATCACTCCATAGCATTAAGTAAACAGACGCTCCACTGAATACATATAAGCAGCAAATCCCTGTTACAATCCCTGTATTTTGAATAACGACACATAAAAAAATAGAAATGCTTTCTAATGCTAATAAAACCGTTCCGCAAGCAAGAGCCCATCCCAAAAGGTTTATTACTTCACTCGCAGTTGGAATGTAACCGGATTGTATGATTTCAATAACGAAAAATGTAGCTACAAAAATCAGATACGTTATCAGAGACACCACCAATATTGTAATCGCTTTGGTGTAGTAGAGAATAGTTCGTTTAGTGCCGTATGCAACAGATAATTTGATTGTACCCGTATTATATTCTTTTGTAAAAAATATGGTTGCAAATAAAATGCCAATAATCCAGAAAAAGGCTGTATATGCAAGAGATGAGCGGGCAACAGTTTGAAACGTTGGTATTTCACTAGATAGATAACACTTAGCTTGAAATCCGATTACACTTTCTGTTCCATCTCCGGCTCCAAAAAAAGTCATGTCACCAAGTGCAAAAGAGACCATTATAACCGCCGCACATACGCCTAATATAGTTATCAATATCTTTGAGTGACGCAATTTATAAAATTCAGCTTTAAAATGGTTAATCATTTTGGCACCCTCCTATCAAATTAGTGTAATAAGTTTCAAGACTATCTCCAGATTGTGCTAACTGATAAATCGTAATGTTATTTGCACTTAGCAACGCTGATACTTTTCCGGCATTTTCAACATAATCATATAGATGAATACTTTTGTCTGGCATAACAGAAAAATTTGAAGTATTCAGTTTGCTTTCCAATAAAACACTAGCAGCAGCTACATCATTCACTTGCAACAACAAATGCTTTTTGCAGCGTTTGTCTAACTCTGTAGCGGTAATTTCCTGTAAAAGTTTCCCCTCATGTAAGATACCATATCTATTTGCTAATTGATGAAGTTCCGTGAGAATGTGACTTGAAATCAAAATAGTGATTCCACGTTCTTTATTTAGTCTTTTGAGTAAGTTTCTTAATTCGATAATTCCAGTAGGGTCTAGTCCGTTAATTGGTTCATCTAGTACGAGAAATTCAGGATTCCCAAGCAAAGCGATTGCGAGAGCTAGTCTCTGCCGCATACCCAAAGAGAAATCTTTTGCTTTTTTCTTTCCGGTATCTTTCAAACCAACTAATGCTAAAGCATTATCAATGCAACCTTTTCCTGGAATACCGCGTTGCAAACGTTGTACCTCCAAATTTTCATAGGCTGTCATATCAAGATAAAGAGAAGGGCTCTCAATAATACAGCCAATGCGCTCACGCTGCTTTGCAAGTTTCTTATTGCTTTCACCGAATAAAGCAATTTTGCCAGTAGTAGGTTCTGCCAGTCCGGTTAGTAAACGAATCATTGTTGTTTTACCGGCACCGTTTTCTCCGATAAACCCATAAATATCTCCTTGCATTACAGACATAGATACTTGATTTAGGGCTAGTGTATTGCGATACTTTTTTGTGATGTTGATAGCTTCAAAAACTGTTACGTTCATTTTTTCACAGCTCCTTTCTTGTTATTTAGTATCGCAGACAATTCCTTGAATAATCTAAAGGTAAAGCTAAAGATTATCTAAAGCTCACTTTGCAAATCGGTAACCCAAGCCCCATATGGTCTTAATTCGGCAGCCTTCGCCCTTTAATTTTTTTCGTAAGTTACTTATATGTGTGTTAATGACATCATTATCCCTTGCAAATGGTTCTTGCCAAATACTTTCATAAAGATTTTGCTTAGAAAAAACTTTATCAGGATATTTCGCCAGTAGTTCTACAAGTTGATACTCTTTTGCTGTAAGCACAATAATTTCGTCTGCAACAGTAACTATCTTTGAAGATGTATTAATGGAAAGTTCTCCAAAGGTCAAACAAAGATTGGGAGTATCTTTTTGACTTCTTAGCAAATTGCGTTCAATTCGCGCTAGTAATTCGTCCAAATCAAACGGCTTTGTTAAATAGTCATCAGCACCCAAGCGTAGCAGTTCGACTTTGTTGAATGTTAAACTTTTTGCAGAAACAACAATTACAGGTACGTCTGAAAATTTTCTGATATTTCTAATTAACTCATCTCCACTGATAAAAGGAAGCATTAAATCTAAAATAATTAAATCTGGGGATAATTCTTTTATACGTTCAATCGCATTTGCACCAGTAAGTGTGAAGAAGACTTGATAATTGTACTTTTCCAGATGGTCTTTTATCATAACGCAAATTTCTTTATCATCTTCGATAATTAAAACATTATTCATGTTGAAACTCCTTTCTGCGTCTATCAGTCGGCTTTTCCGCGTCCTTTGGGATCAGCCAAACACCAGCCATATTCACAGCGCCAGGGATACGCCCACCAGCGCAATAATAATTTGCACTACGAGGTGTCACGCCCCACTTTTCGGCGGCCTCTTTCAATGTCATATAGTCCATTTCGCACCTCCACAGAGTACATT
>OGHJ01000866.1_pt1 | contig 39304 bp, 42 predicted proteins | sample 1571351 | NCBI WGS metagenome assembly OGHJ01 (sample SAMEA2582037, study PRJEB24529) | metagenome | biome: Human gut stool | place: China | collected 2011 | reverse complement strand
AAGGGAGCCGCCCGCCCCGATTTCGAGAGGGAGCCAGTAGCGGTCTGTCCGGCCGTCTTTCACATAGTCGATCTTCACCTTGACCGCCTGCGGCGTCCGTTCAGCCTCCCGGTACTCCTGATCCACCTGGCGTACATAATTCTCCGCTTGGGAGAGAGACATCTGTTTGCCAGTGGGAAAACGCTCATCCATGCTCTCCGTGATGGTCACAATAGGCTCGCCCTCCGGGTCCAGGCTGACCATTGGGGCCTCCGGGCCGCCTTCCGCGAAGGGCGGCTTCATCAGGTCGTCCACAGCGGCGGAAATATCGTGGGCAAATGCTTTCCACTTGTCCGCCACCGCCCGGACCGTACAAGCCCCTCGTTTGAAAAAGCCGGTGAACAGGCTGGCGCTCTCGCCCAGCAGATCCTTTACATCCTGCTTCAGATTGCCGGTAATCTCCTTCATCCGGCTGTTATGTTCCATGCTGCTTCACTCCTATCGAATGGTTTTGGAAATCTCCCCTCAAATTGAGGGGACTTTCGGCGGCGCGGGGGTATCAGGGGCGGAGCCCCTGACCAGCGGCATTTTGCTGTCAAAATGCCATGCTGGCGCGGACAGCGGCGCAGGCGCCGCTGTCACCGGGCCGGGGCCGTTTTCCTCCGAGGCGGTTTCTTGGGCCCTTTCCGGGCGGTCTCCGGCTTTTGAACACTCTCCCGGTTTCGGTGCTGATTCAGGGGCGTGGTATGCAGCTTCTGTGCCATAGTCGGCTCCTCCTCTTGTGGTGTGTCTTGATGGCCGGAGGACAGCGGCTCCTCCAGCAGGGCCGGGTCCGTCAGCAGGTCAATGGCGGCCGCCGCCAGGACCTTGCCGGCATGGAGGGCCGCCTTGTGGCCGATGTCTGTCCGGCCGCAGGAGACATTCTGCCAGCTATGGCCGGGGCAGCCGTTGGGCCAGGCGGCCACGTGGATCTGTGCAGTAGGGCACTGCCAGCTGACGTCGCCCACATCCGTGGAGCCGGGCTGGAAGGCGTCCCCTTGGTACAGGGGCAGCAGAAAGCGGTTCATGGCGTGGCCAGCCTGGGCCCGCCTGGCCTGGGCATCCGCTGCGTAGTCCAGATCATACTGGCTGCCCACGCCCGGCGCCCGGTCACTGCCGGAATAGGTCCCGGCCAGGCTGTCGGCAAAGGCCAGCTCCTCCGGCGTGTAACTGGGGACCCCCAGGGCCTCAAAATTTCGGTAGAGGACCCGCTCCAGGGCGTGGTTCGTGACGGTGTCCGCCAGGCCGTCGATGAATTTCTTCTCCACCGTAGTCTCAGTCATCAGAGCTGCGCCCTGGGCGATCTTGTCCACCCGGGCCTGCAGCTCCACGGCCTCCGCCACATGATTGGACCGGACCATGTACAGCACGCTGGCCCTGGGCTGGACCACGTTGGGACTCCGGCCGCCGGCATCGGTGATGGCGTAGTGGACCCGAGCCTTGTCACTCATGTGCTCCCGCAGGAACTGGACGCCCACGTTCATCAGCTCCACCGCGTCCAGGGCGCTGCGGCCACGGTCCGGGTCTCCGGCGGCATGGGCCGCCACGCCGGTGAAGTGGTACTGGGTTTGGATGCAGGAGTTGGAGGAGCCGGTAAGCACCTCGTTGGCGTCGTCCGGGTGCCAGGTGAGGGCCGCATCCAGACCGTACCATAGCCCATCCCGGGCCATAAATGCCTTGGCGGCGCCGCCCTCCTCGCCGGGGCAGCCATACAGTACCACGGTGCCGGGGATCTTGGCGGCCTCGAGATACGCCTTCACTCCCAGAGCGGCGGCCATGGCCCCGGCGCCCAGCAGGTTATGCCCGCACCCGTGGCCGCAGCCGCCGGAGACCAGCTCCTCCCGCGTCAGGCTGCCGCCCTTCTGGGAAAGGCCGGAGAGCGCGTCATATTCCGCCAGCAGGCCGATGATGGGCCGCCCGCTGCCGTAGAAGGCGGAGAAGGCGGTGGGGATGTTGCAGATGCCCCGCTCCACCTTGAAGCCCTCCTGCTCCAGCACTCGGCAGTACAGGTCGGCAGACTGCTCCTCCTGGAGAGACAACTCCGCAAAGGACCAGATCTCATCTGCCACCTGGGCTACCAGATCTGCTTTTTTTTCGATGGCGGCGACGGCCGCCTGCTTTTCTGCTGTCATGGGGATGCTCCTTTCTGCGCCGGATGCCCCGGCCCGTTAAAAAGGGCGCGCACAGATGTGCGCGCCCCGCAGTTGCCCGGTCCCGCCGCCCAGCGGGCGGCACTGGGCTCAGGCTGCCTTACAGTACCTTGCTGAGGAAGTCCTGGAGCCGGGGGTGCTGGGGATTTCCGAAAATGTCGGCGGGGGAGCCCTCCTCCAGCAGCTTGCCGTCTGCCATGAAGAGGACCCGGCTGCCCACCTCCCGGGCAAAGCCCATCTCGTGGGTGACCACCACCATAGTCATGCCCTCCTGGGCCAGCTCCTTCATGACCTCCAGCACCTCGCCCACCATCTCCGGGTCCAGGGCGGAGGTGGGCTCGTCAAAGAGCATAACCTCCGGCTCCATCATCAATGCCCGGACAATGGCAATCCGCTGCTTCTGGCCGCCGGAGAGCTGGATGGGATAGGCGCGGGCACGGTCCTGCAGGCCTACTCGGTCCAACAGGGCCAGGGCCTTTTTCTCCGCCTCGCCCCGGTCCATGTGCTTCACCTGGATGGGGGCTAGAGTCATGTTGTCCATGATGGTCATGTGAGGGAACAGGTTGAAGTGCTGGAACACCATGCCCATCTTCTGGCGGTGCTGGTCGATGTCCACCTTTACCGTTTTGCCCTCCGCATTTTTTATCTTCTTTTTTGTGATATCCACCCCATTGAAGATGATGGAGCCGCCGGTGGGCTCCTCCAGCAGGTTCAGGCTGCGGAGGAACGTGGACTTGCCGGACCCAGAGGGGCCGATGACCACCATCACGTCGCCCCGGTCAATGTCCACCGTGACGCCGTCCAGGGCCTTGATGGCGCCCCGGTTGTAGTATTTCTTCAGGTCCTTGACTTGGATCAGCTTATCTCCGGTCGCCACGGCTCATTCTCCTTTCGAAGTAAGCGATGATCTTGCTGGTGGGGAACGTCAGGCAGAAGTAGACACAGGCGGCCACCACAAGCGGTTCCGCAATGCGGTAGGTCGCACCTTTGATGGAGGAAACCGCGTACATGATCTCCTGAACGCCGATGGTATAGCAGATAGAAGACTCCTTGATAATGGTGACGAACTCGTTGGCGATGGCAGGCAGGATATTCTTGATAGCCTGCGGCAGAATCACGAATCGCATGTTCTGCACCTGGCTGAGTCCCAGGGACCGTGCCGCCTCCGTCTGACCGCCGTCGATGGACTGGATACCGGAGCGGATGATCTCGGAAAGATAGGCCCCGGAGTTCAGGGACAGGGCAATCACGCCCGGGAGGAACCGTTCAAAGCGAATGGTTCCAAAGATCTTGAAAGAGGGCAGATCAATATCTCCGAACACCACATAATAGATCATGAAAAGCTGAACTAGCATAGGGGTGGCACGGAAGACTTCCACGTAAACCGTGGCGATGAAGCTGAGGGGGTTAAATCTGCTGAGGACCATCAGCACGCCCTGTTCCCGGAGATGGCCGTCCTTGGTCAGACCCAGAAAGCGAAACGGCCGCACATTGGACAGCCGCATGATGGCCAGGAGCAGTGCCAGGACAAAACCGAAAATCACGGTCAGCAGGGAGAGGGAGACGGTACAAATCAGGCCCTCTTTGAAAAGGTCTATGTACTCCCAAGTTCTTTCGAAACCGGCGGCTGTAAACACGGGCGGTTCCTCCTTCTATCTTTACCAAAATATATGAGAAAGCGGCCAATTCCTCCCTGCGCAGCCGCAGGGAGGAATTGAAAGTTTTACAAGCTTACTGAACGGCCTCGCCGTTTTCGTCCACCAGGCCCTCGATGATGTCGCCAGAAGCCAGCTCGTTGGCCGTAAGCACATACTGATCGAAGGAGCCATCCTCCTTGGCGGCGGCGATGGCACGGTTCACACCCTCCAGCAGGGCGGCGTTGCCCTTGGTGACGCCCACCACAGAGCCTTCGGCGTCATAGGGGACCTCCAGCACCAGACACAGCTCGGGATACTGGGTGGCATAGCTCTCGGCCACCATGGTCTCGATAAAGGCGCCGTCCAGCTTGCCGGTCACCAGCTCGGCGATGATATCGGGCACCTTAGCGAGCTCGATGATATCAGCGTCCGGGGTGTTCTCATGCGCCAGATCCGCCTGGATAGAACCCACCTGAGCGCCGATCTGATAGTCGGCATTGTTGGCATCCTCCAAAGAGGTGAACAGGTCTTTGTTGGACTCCACGCACACGAAAGACTGGCCGCCGGTGATGTAAATGTCAGAGAAGTCCATGCTGTCGGCACGCTTGGGATCGGGGGAGTACCCGGCCATGCCCAAGTCCACATTGCCGTTCTGCAGCTCCATGATGGTGCCGTCAAAGTCCATGGGAACGATCTCCAGGGACAGGCCCAGGTAGTCGGCGATATACTGGGCCAGGTCCATATCAAAGCCAGCCAGCTGGGGATCGCCGTTCTCATCAATGGCGTAGAACTCATAGGGGGCGAAGTCCGGGCTGGTGGCGACGGTGAGCTTCCCGCCCTCCACAGTGGTGATGGCGGCCTTCAGCTCGTCGTCAGTCATGGAGGCGTAATCCGCAGTCTCCTCCGTGCCGGAGCCCTCGCCGTCGGCGGTGTCATCCGCAGTGTCGTCGCTGCCGCCGCAGGCCGTGACGGACAGCGCCATGGCCAGCGTCAGAATCAATGCAAGAAACTTCTTCATGGTATCGCAATCTCCCTTTTTCATGCTCCCGCGGTCGCGGGGCGGTTTTCTCTGAATTTCCAAGGGAGGAAGCACCTCCCGCCGGAACATGCCTTACCTTATCACGTTCCCTCCCTCTTGTCAATAGATTTTCGTGCAAAAATGAATATTTATTTGCCCCTGTTGGTGGAGTGCTCTATTTTATCCGGTTCAATCCCGGAAAAACAGCCGAAAATTTGTGAATATTTCCAGCGTCGATGTATATTGCAGATGAATAAAAGAGTGAATATTCAGATCCGACTGCAAGAGGGCGGGGAGGCCGCTTTTCCGGCCTCCCCGCCTTGGGAGCCTGATTCACTTTTTCAGCACCGCGTCCCCGAAGGGTGCCATCTCCAGCCGCACGAAAAAGCCCTGGTCGTGCTGGCACACAGGGCAGACCTTGGGGGCTGCCGCCCCCTCAAAGATATAACCGCAGTTCAGGCACATCCAGGCGCACTGGACATCGGAGACAAACAGCTTTCCCTGTTCCAGCAGATCCGCCAGCCTGCCGAAGCGGTTGCCATGGGCCTGCTCGATCTCTGCGATCTTGTGGAAGGAAGCCGCCACAGCGGAAAAGCCCTCCTGCTGGGCCACGTCGCCGAAGGTCTTGTATACCGGGTCGTGCTCCTCATACTCGTTGTGCTGCGCCTTGCGGAGCAGCTCCTTCACATCGTTCGTCAGGTCCACGGGATAGGTGCCGTCGATGGCCACGGTCTGGCCCGCCAGCTCTTTCATGTGGTTGTAAAAAATCTCCGCGTGCTCCTTCTCCTGGTCCGCAGTGAAGCGGAACACCGCCTCCACCACATGCAGCTTCTGCTGGCGGCAGACGGAGGCGGCAAAGGTGTAGCGGTTCCGGGCCTGGCTTTCGCCCGCAAAGGCCCGCATGAGGTTTTTCAGGGTCTCGCTGTTCTTCAGATCCACAGACATACGGATTCCTCCTGTTTTCGGTGAGATAGGGGTATTTTCCCTCCGACAGGGGACGGCTATACCTGAATGATAAAAAACAGGCCCTGCGTCTGGTAGACACAGAGCCTGTCCGCTTTCCGTCATGCCTCGGGGAGATGGTATTTCTTCCGGTCGCGCCGCAGGTCCTCGCCGAAGGCGCCGCCGGCCTTCACCTCCTGCAGATAGGCGTGGCGGCCGGGGCCGCCGGAGCACTCCTCAATGACGCTGACGGCGATGTTGGAGCAGTGATCGGACGCCCGCTCGATGTTGGTCAGCAGGTCGCTGAGCACAAAGCCCAGCTGGATGGTGCACTGGCCCGCCTGGAGCCGCTGGATATGGCGGCTTCGGATCTCCTCAATCAGCTGGTCGATGGTCTCCTCCAGGGGTTCCACCCGGCGGGCGGTCTCCATGTCCGCTGCCTGGAAGCTGCGGATGGTCAGGTCCAGGATGTCATCCAGCGCGGAGAGCAGCACCTGCAGCTCTTCCCGGGCGCTGTCAGAGAACCGGAGCTCCTTGTCGTGGAGCTCCTGGGCGGACTCCTGGATGTTCACGGCATGGTCGCCGATCCGCTCGAAGTCCCCGATGGCGTGGAGCAAGCGGGAAACCGTGCGCATATCCTGCATGGACAGCCCGTGCTGGGAGATCTCCACCAGGTAGCTGCTGAGCCGGTCCTCGTAAATGTCCAGCTTGTCCTCGTTCTGCAGGATCTGGGTCTCCCGCTCCCGGCTGTACTGGGAGAGCTGGTCCGTCGCCAGGCAGATGTTCTCCCGGGCGGCTTGTCCCATGCGGCCTGCCATGGCGACGCTTTCGCTGACTGCCGCGCCGGGGGTCCGCAGCAGCAGGGGATCCAGGAAGGCGAAGCTCTCGCGGGTGTCCTCGGTCCGCACCAGTCTCCGCGCCAGCTTTTCCAGCTGGCGGGAGAAGGGCAGGAGCAGGATCGTGGTGAACACGTTAAAGGCGGTGTGGCAGAAGGCGATGCCCACGGCCCCCACGGCCTGATTCAGGAAGGTGAAGTGGAGGATCATGTCGCCGCCGTAGAAGAGGATCAGGCACACGGCGGTGCCGATGACGTTGAAGGAGATGTGGACCACCGCCACTCGCTTGGCGTTGCGGTTGACGCCGATGGAGCTGATGAGGGCGGTGACGCAGGTGCCGATGTTCTGCCCCATAATGATGGGGATGGCCATGCCGTAGGTGATGGAGCCGGTCATGGCCAGGGCCTGCAGAATGGCGACAGAGGCAGCGGATGACTGGATAATCCCGGTGAACACCGCGCCCACCAACACACCCAGCAGGGGATTTTCAAAGGCGGTGAGCAGCCCGGCAAACTGGGGCATCTCCGCCAGAGGGCTGACGGCGCCGCTCATCAGCTCCATGCCGTACATCAAAATGGCAAAGCCCATCATGATGCGCCCCACGTCCCGGCGCCGCTGGCGCTTGGAGCCCATGATCAGCAGGATACCCGCCAGAGCGATCAGGGGAGAGAAGTTCTCCGGCTTCAGCAGGTTCACAAAGACGTTCTCACTCTCGATGCCGGTGAGAGACAGAATCCACGCCGTCAGGGTGGTGCCGATGTTGGAGCCCATGATGATGCCGATGGTCTGTCTCAACTCCATGACGCCGGAGTTCACCAGGCCCACCAGCATCACCGTCATGGCGGAGGAGGACTGGATGGCGATGGTGATGCCCGCCCCCAGCAGCAAGCTCTTGAAGGGGCTGGAGGTCATGCGCTTGAGCATCCGCTCCAGCTTGCCGCCGGCCATCTTTTCCAGGCTCTTGGACATGACGGTCATGCCGTACAAGAAGAACGCCAGGCCGCCGCAGAGGGTAAAGACGGAGAAAATGTCCATAACTGCGCTTTCCTTTCCCAGTATTCCAGACCGTCTGGCACGGCCGGTCCGATTCTGTCATGTATACTGCGCTCCAACATTATATATGCAAAGCGGCACGCTGGAAAGAGGATTTCTAAGATTTTGTAAAATTTGCGTAAAAATATGGTAAAACGCAAAAAGCAGTACGGATTTCTTGTGCAAAACCACTTCCGCCAAGAGGAAACCGCCGCCCACTGAAAGATGGGCGGCGGTCTGCTGCTATTCCGGTGTCCCAGCGGAAGGTGTCTCCCGCGTCCAGAAGTCCCGCACCGCCTCCGCAGCCCGGCGGCCGGCGAAGAAGCCGTCCTGCCACAGGGCCAGGATCTTCTGCCGGTCCCGCTCCGTGCGGGAGAAGCCCCGGGTGTTCGCCGGCGCGATCACCAACACCCGGCCCTCCTGCTCCAGAGCAAACAGCTCCTCCCGGCATTGGTTATAGCGCTCCGCCCGGGTCCGCAGTCCTTCCAGAAAGACGGGGTATTTGCGGTACACCCGCCGGAACAGGGGCATCAGCTGCTCCGGCTCCTTCCGATAGCTCCGCTCCCGGGTCAGGACAACCACCACCCGGTCGCAGCCCACCGCCAGCGCCCGCTTCCAGGGAATGGCGTCGGAGCAGCCCCCGTCCAGATAGGGGGCGCCGTCATCCAGCCGGATGGGCTGGAACAGCACGGGCATGGCGCATGTGGCCTGGAGCAGGAGGAAGCTGGCGTCCCGCCGGGGGACCTCCCGGTACTCGGCCCGGCCGGTCTGCAGGTTGGTGACCACCGCCTCCACCTGACCGGGATACGCCTCGAAGGTGTCGTAATCAAAGGGCACCAGCTCGTTGGGGATGGTGTCGTAGGCGAACTTCAGCCCGAAGTAGCTGCGATTCCGGGGATCAAAGAAATTCCCCCAGCCCATGTACCGCCGGTCATTGGCGTAGTGCATCAGCAGCTGGAGATTCCGCCGCTTCTGCCGGGAGAGGTAGCTGACGCCGTAGGCAATCCCGGCCGAGACGCCGATGGTGTAGTCCGGCATGGGCAGTTTCTCGTTCAAAAAAGCGTCGCACACGCCGGAGGAGAAGATCGTCCGCAGCGCGCCGCCCTCCAGCACCAGACCTGTTTTCATGGAGCAGTCCTTCCTTTCTGTGTATTCATGATCTTCCAGCAGTTTTTCATCCGGGGCCGTCGCGCCGCCCCGGTTTTCCGTGCGGCCACGCCGTCCGCTTCCGGGCGGAGACCAGCAGCATCATGGGGCGGCGGAGCTCGTCCCGCATTCCCGGCTGGCCCAGCATCCGCGCCGGCGGCTGAGGCTCCACCACCCGCAGCAGCTGGAATCCGCCGGTAAGCAGGCCGTCCAGATAGGTGGTGAGGGTGCGGTGGTACTTGGTCACATCCTCCCCCAGAAAGCGGGCGGTGCGCCGTCCCTCCTCGAAATACCGGTCCACAGGGAAGTGGAGGGGGGTGCCGTCCGGGCCGTAGTACCACTCCTGGGGACCGGCAGCAGTGAAAATGGGGTGCTCCACAGAGAAGACAAAGTCGCCGCCGGGTGACAGGCACTGCCGCACCCGCTCCAAAAAGTCTGTAAAGGAAGGCAGATAGTGGATGGCCAGGGAACTGAGGACCACGTCAAAGCTCTCCGGCGGGAATGGGGTCTCCGCCATATCCCCCCGGATATAGGTCACCTGCGGAGCCGTGGTCTTTTCCCGGGCCACGGCCAGCATTTTCTCCGACAGGTCCACGCCGGTGACAGCCGCCGCGCCGTGTTCCGCCGCATAGATGCAGTGCCAGCCGTAGCCGCAGCCCAGATCCAGCACCCGCTTCCCGGCGAAGTCCGGCAGCAGGGGCTCCAAGGACTCCCACTCCCCGGCGCCCGCCAGTCCCAGGCGGGAGCGGTCCATCTGGCTGTATTTTTCAAAAAACCGCTCTCTGTCGTAAGGACTCTTCTTCATCCTGCGCACTCCTGTGAAGGTGATATGGTACAGCATAGCACAGTTCGGGAAAAAAGGGAATCACCGCTCCGCTTATAAAGATTTTGTAAATTTCTGCTTTTTCGTCACTGTGGGCGGCCTATTTATGTTATTATAATCATATCTATATAAATTGTATGAATTTTGGAGAGGTGATGAGATTGCCGTGGAAGAGACGAGAGCAATGGCAGGAACGATTGGGGCGGAATAAAACCATCCTCTGGGAAAAGCTCCGGGAAGCCTTGGCCTCCGTGGTCCCCATTACGGTGATCGTGCTGATCCTCAGCTTTACTGTTGCGCCCATCCCCACCGAGACGCTGCTGGCCTTTCTGATCGGCGCGGTGATGGTGATTCTGGGCATCGGCCTGTTTTCCCTGGGCGCTGACACCGCCATGACCCCCATCGGAGAACGGGTGGGCGCCGCCATGACCCGCTCCAGAAAGCTCTGGGTTGTGGCGGCTGTCGGCTTTCTGATCGGCGTCATCGTCACCGTGTCGGAGCCGGATCTCCAGGTGCTGGCCCAGCAGGTGCCCGGTGTGCCCAACGCCACGCTGGTGGGCGCTGTGGCCGTGGGCGTGGGCGTTTTTCTGGTGATCGCCATGCTGCGCATCCTGTTCCGCATTCCCCTGAACCGGATGCTGATCGTGTTCTACATCCTCGTGTTTGCGCTGGCCCTCTTTGTACCGGAGGACTTCCTGGCCATCGCCTTCGACTCCGGCGGCGTCACCACGGGTCCCATGACCGTGCCCTTTATCATGGCCCTGGGCGTGGGCGTGGCCTCCATCCGCAGCGACGAGAATGCCGCCCAGGACAGCTTCGGCTTGGTGGCTCTCTGTTCTGTCGGCCCCATCCTGGCGGTGATGGTGCTGGCCCTGATCTACCCGGGCGCGGGCGTCTACACCCCGGTGGAAATCCCCTCCGTGACAGACAGCCGGGCTCTGTGGCACCTGTTTCAGGTGGAACTTCCGGCGTATCTCAGCGAAGTGGCGGTGTGTCTGGCCCCCATCGCACTGTTCTTCGCCGTTTTTCAGGCGGTTTCCCTGAAATTAAAGAAGAAAAAAGTATTGAAAATTGTCATCGGCATCCTGTATACTTATGTGGGTTTGGTCCTGTTTCTTACGGGCGCCAACGTGGGCTTCATGCCGGCGGCCAGCTACCTCAGCCGCCAGATCGCCGGCCTGTCCTTCAACTGGATCCTGATTCCCATCGGAATGCTGATGGGCTGGTTCATCGTCCAGGCGGAGCCTGCGGTCCATGTTCTGAACAAGCAGGTGGAGGAGATCACCTCCGGCGCCATTCCCGGCAAGGCCATGAGCACCAGCCTCTCCATCGGCGTGGCGGTTTCCATCGGTCTGGCCATGATGCGGGTGATGACCGGGATTTCCATTTTCTGGCTGGTGGTGCCGGGGTATCTGGCCGCCATTGTCATGTCCTTTTTCGTCCCCAAGATCTTTACTGCCATTGCCTTTGACTCCGGCGGCGTGGCCTCCGGGCCTATGACGGCCACCTTCCTGCTGCCCTTTGCTCAGGGCGCCTGCGAGGCCTTGGGCGGCAATGTGGTGACGGACGCCTTCGGCGTGGTGGCTATGGTGGCTATGACGCCGCTGCTGACCATCCAGATGCTGGGCCTTTTGTATCAGCTCAAGATGAAGAGAGCCGCTCAGGAGACGCCTCCCGCCCCGGTGGACGAGGAGATCATCGAGCTGTGAGCAGTCCGTCCGACATCGTAAAGAGAGGAGAGACCGCCATGCAGGGCGTCGATTTGTTCATCACCATCACTGACCGCAGCCGGGCAGAGCAGTTCGCCGCCTGGTTCCGGACCCACGGGATCTCGCTGGTGCTGACAGCTCTGGGTCAGGGCACCGCCACCACGGAGGTGCTGGACTTTCTGGGCCTGGAGGCCACGGAGAAGGCCGTGCTGTTCTGCGTGTCCCCCCGGTCCCCCCGGCTGGTGCGCCAGGCGGCCCGTGACCTGTGGCTGGATGTGCCCGGCCAGGGCGTTTTGATGACTGTGCCGGTGAACAGCATCGGCGGATCCACCGCCAAGGAATATCTGCTGCATGAACAGGAGGGAGAAACTGCTATGGAACGGGAGATTGCCCACGATCTGATCGTGGTCATTGCCAACCAGGGGTCCACCGACCTGGTGATGGACGCCGCCCGGGAGGCAGGCGCCACCGGCGGCACGGTGATCCACGCCAAGGGCACCGGCACAGACCTGGTGCGGAAGTTTTTCGGCGTGTCCATCGCGTCGGAGCAGGAGATGGTCTTCATCCTGGCCCGGAGCGAGGCGAAGAAGCCCATTATGAAGGCCATCATGGCCAAGGCGGGCATCCAGAGCGCCGCTCAGTCCCTGGTGTTCTCCCTGCCGGTGGGTGACATCGCCGGCCTGCGGGAGCTGGAGCAGCCCGAAACCTGACTTGAATTCCGGAGCGGTCCGCGCCTGACGCGGACCGCTTTTTTTTGCCATTTCCATTTTTTCCGGCAAAAGGCCCTGGATTTTTTTCGTTTTTTCGGAAATTCCTGCTATTTTGTGTTGGTTTTTGAATTTTTTGCAAAACCTTGGGTATCTCGACAGATTCAGACAGAATTTCGCCCGGCCTTTGTGTATGATAAGGGCAGTCCCCAGATCTTGTGGCGGTTTAGAAAGGATGAATACCAAATGCAGAAGGTCTCCAAGGAATATCTGTTGCTCTTCAACGCCATCACCGATGCGGAGGAATCCCTGCGCCGGCTCCAGGCCCGGCTGATCGATGCGCAGCAGAAGGCGGAGGAACTTTTCATCACAGACGATGAAGCCGATCCGCTCTCCCGAAACATATAAGGCCCCCGCCGGACGGGGCCGCCGCTTTACCAGCGTCCGGCAGTGTCTCAGCGGGGTCACCGGTTTCGGCCGGCAGACCCCGCTTTTTGTTGCTTTTGCCCGTGCATAGGCAGTGTCCATGTGGTATGATAAAATATAATCTCCTTCCGCCTTCCGGCGGATGCAGAGCAGTACAGACCGAGAGAAGGAGGCGCGGCCATGCTGTATATCGGCTGCCATCTGTCCTCCTCCAAGGGCTTTGCGGCCATGGGCCGCCAGGCGCTGGAGCTGGGGGCCAACACCTTTCAATTTTTCACCCGCAATCCCAGGGGCAGCCGGGCCAAGGACCTGGACCCGGCGGACGCTGCAGCCCTGCGGGACCTGCTGGCCCGGCACGGCTTTGGCCCCATTGTCGCCCACGCTCCCTATACTTTGAACCTCTGCGGCGCGGAGGAGAAGAACCGGATATTCGCCCGGGAGACCATGGCGGACGACCTGGCTAGGCTGGAGCATGTGCCAGGACAGTATTACAACTTCCATCCCGGCAGCCATGTGGGGCAGGGAAGCGAGACCGGCATCGCTCTCATTGCCGACGGACTCAACGCCATCCTGCGGCCCGATCAGGCCACCACCGTTCTGCTGGAGACCATGGCAGGCAAGGGCAGCGAAGTAGGCGGCCGTTTTGAGGAGCTGCGGGCCATTCTGGACCGGGTGGAGCTCTCCGGCAAGGTGGGCGTCTGCCTGGACACCTGCCACGTGTCCGACGGAGGATACGACATCGTCCACGACCTGGACGGCGTGCTGACAGAATTTGACAGCATCATCGGCCTCCGGCGGCTGAAGGCGATTCATTTGAACGACAGCAAGAATCCCCCCGGCAGCCGCAAGGACCGCCACGCCTGTCTGGGGGAGGGGACCATCGGTCTGGAGGCGCTGGGGCGGATCGTCCGCCACCCGGCGCTGAAGGATCTTCCCTTCTGTCTGGAGACCCCCAACGACCTGCCCGGCTATGCCCGGGAGATCGCCCTGATGCGGGAGATGGCGGAGGCGTGACGGGATTGGAGGATGCTGCCATGGAGTATCGTGTGGACGACCGGAGCCTTTCCGGAGAGACCTTCCTCGACTTTGTCCAGCAGGTCTGGCCGGGAGCGTACAATCTGGAGCAGACCCGCGCCGCGCTGTCAAAAACGATGAACTTCACTGCCTGGGACGGCGGCCAGCTGGCGGGCTGCCTGCGAGTCCTCACAGACGGCTGCTTTTTCGGCACCATCACGGAGCTGCTGGTGTTGCCGGCATATCAGCGGCAGGGCATCGGAAGCCGGCTGCTGCGGCTGGCTGCGGCCCATACCCCCACGCTGCTGTATTTCGGCGCCCAGCCGGGGGCGGAAGCGTTTTATGAGAAAAACGGCTGCCAGCGGAGCCTGCCGTCTTATCTGATCGAGCCCAAGAAAGACGGCGCTTCATAAAAAAGCAGAAGTCCCGGCCCTAAAAAGGGCCGGGACTTTTTTGCATACAGCCACTCACTCCGCCATTCCCAGGCGACGGCGCAGGTCCGTCCGCACCGCGTCCAGATCCGGGTCGCACAGCAGCGGCACGGCCTCCGCCAACTCCGCCGGGGGCAGGTCCCACCACCGCCATGCCAGGAGCAACTGGACCAGATCCTCTGGGAACCGCTGCTTCAGCACGCGGACCGGATTGCCGCCCGCCACGGTATAGGCGGGCACATCCTTCGCCACTACGGAGCGGGCCGCAATGATGGCGCCGTCGCCGATGTGGACCCCCGGCAGGATCACGCTCTCCCGGCCGATCCACACGTCGTTGCCCACCATGATGTCCCCCTTTCGGGGCAACTGGCCCAGGTGAGGCGGCGCTTGGTCAGCCCATGCCCCGCCGAACACCTGGAAGGGGTAGGTGCTGACGCTGCTGGTCCGGTGGTTGGCCGGGCCCATGATGAACTGGGTCCCGGCGGCGATGGAGCAGAACTTGCCGATAATGAGCCGGTCCCCGAACTCCGGATAGTTGAACAGGACGTTGTTCTGTTCAAACCCCGCAGGGTCCACCGGATCGTCGTAGTAGGTGTAATCCCCGATCTGGATGTTCGGGGCCGTCACCACATTTTTGATATAGCAGGATGTGCCGTATTCGTTTGGAAAAACCGCGTCGGGGTCCGGAAGCCCCATGCCGCGGATGGTCTGATTCACGATGTCTCCTCCTGTTTCCTTTTTACTGCATCAACCACTTCCTCTCCCGGCGGACTTCCACAGCCACCGCACGCTTCTTTCTGATCTCCCTCATGGCAGTCTCCTCTTTTCGCAGAACCTCTCTCCGGCCGGAAGACCGGTTGTTTCGCGGCCATTGTACCACGGCCGGGCCCGACTGACAAGAAAAACGGCGGCGGGTCCCCGGATGGGGACCCACCGGGAAGGGCGGATGCGGATGGCGTCTCAATCATACCGCAGCGCATCGATGGGGTTCAGCACCGCGGCCTTTTTGGCGGGGAGGTATCCGAAGGCGATGCCGATGCCCGCGGAGACACCGAAGGCCACCAGGATCGCCGCAATGCTGGGGCTGACGGTGATGGGGGTGTCCGGTATGACATTGGCGATGACCACCGTGGCCGCCGCGGATAGGCCGAAGCCCAGGGCGATCCCCAGTACGCCGCCCAGAGAGGAGGTGGTAGCCGCCTCGATGACGAACTGGCGCATGATGGCGCCCTCCCGGGCCCCAAGCGCCTTGCGGATGCCGATCTCTCTGGTCCGCTCCGTAACCGACACCAGCATGATGTTCATGATGCCGATGCCGCCCACCACCAGAGAGATGGCAGCGATGCCCGCCAGAATGTAGATCACCATGTTCACCATGGAGTTCATCTCCTCCACCATCTCCGCCATGCTGCCCACGGTATAGGCATCGTCGTCCTCAAAAATCTCATAGAGGGCGTTCTCCAGGGTGGTTTTGGCCTGGGAGATCTGGTCCGTGTCCTGGACAGTGATGGTGTAACTGGAGATGGTGCCGGTGAAGCTGAGGCGGGCGGCGGTGGAGTAGGGGAGGAACACGCAGTCGTCCGTGCCGCCCTCTTCCAGCTCTGTGCCCTCCATTCCCATAACACCTACGATGGTAAACGAGTTGCCATTGATCCGCAGCGTCTGACCCACGGCATTCCCGCCGTAATAGACCTGATTCAGATACTGCCCGACGATGCAGACCTTTTTCCGGCCGGTCATGTCCGTGTACTGGAGCCCCCGGCCCTGGGCGACCTCATACCCCTTCATGGAGAAGTAATCCTCGCTGACGCCGGTGACGGAGGTGGCGGAAAGAGTGCTGCTGCCGATCTTCACCGAGCCGCTCATGGTGACCGTGGGGGAGATCTGCTTGAACACATCGCTGTTGTCCGCCACCAGCTGGTACATCTCGCCCTCCGACACGCTGCGGGAGGAGCCGCGGCCCATCACCATCACTGTCAGAGAGTCGGTGCCCATGTCGGCAAAGCTGTCCTCAATATAGCCCTGCATCCCGTTGCCCAGGCCCACGATGACGATGACCGCGCACACGCCGATGATGATGCCCAGCATAGTGAGGAAGGTCCGCATCTTGCTGCTGAGAATATTCTGCACCGCCATCTGGAAGGTCTCGATCAGGCTCATCCCGCCATCCCCCTTCCGGCAAGGTTGGGCGTCACTACCGCCTCAGGCGCACCGGCATCGCCGTCGTAGATCACGTGGCCGTCCTCCAGCCGGATGATCCGCTGGGCCTGGACAGCGATGGAGTTGTCGTGGGTGATGAGCACCACCGTGTTGCCCGCGGCATGGAGCTGCTGCAGCATGGTCAGCACCTCCCGCCCGGTGTGGGAGTCCAGGGCGCCGGTGGGCTCGTCGGCCAGGATCACCGCCGGGTCCCCTGCCAGAGCCCGGGCAATGGACGCCCGCTGCTGCTGGCCGCCGGAGAGCTGGCTGGGCTTATTGCGCAGCTTGTCGCCAAGACCCACCATCTCCAGCGCGATCCGGGATCGCTCGTGCCGCTCCGGCTTGGGGATGCCGGCGTACATCAGCGGCACCTCCACGTTCTCCTGGAGCGTCAGCTTGGGCAGCAGGTTGTACTGCTGGAAGATGAAGCCCAGCATCTTGTTCCGGATGGCGGCCAGCTGGTCCTTATCCATCTGACCCACATCCCTGCCGTCCAGCAGGTACGTGCCGGAGGTGGGCACGTCCAGGCAGCCGATGATGTTCATACAGGTGGACTTGCCGGAGCCGGACTGGCCCACGATGGCCACGAACTCCCCCTTCCGGATCTGGAAGGAGATGTGGTCCGCCGCCTTCACAGTGGTGTCGCCCATCTGGTAATACTTGCAGACCTCCCGAAATTCGATCAAAGTGCCCATCAGAAGCCTCCCGGCCCGCCGCTGGGCATTCCGCCGCCGGAGGGCATCCCGCTGGGCATGTCGCCCATCGGTATGGAGGACATGGCCCCGCTCGGCATGACGAACGTCATATCGCCGGAGCTGGCGGAGCCAGCCGCCTGGAGATAGGCCACTGTGTCCCCCTCCTGGAGGCCGGAGAGGACCTCAATGTAGCTGTTGTCGCTGACGCCGGTTTCCACCGGCACGTAGACGTAGCCCTCCGGGGCCTCCTGGTCCAGGGCATTCACAGCACTGGGAGAATTCGCGGTGACCAGCACCATGTCCCCGCGGCTCACGGCGGCGCTTGGGATGGCCAGCACGTCATCCGCCGAGGAGATCACGATCTCCGCGTCCACATTCATCCCAGGCAGCAGGCCGTCGGTCTCGTCGATGCGGACGGTGACGGGGTACGTGGTGATGCCGCCGGAGGTGGTGCCCGCCACGGACACCTCCGTCACCACGCCGGTGTAGGTCTTCCCCTCCACGGCATCGGCGGTGATCCGGACCTCCTGGCCCACCTCCACAGAGCTGATGTCCAACTCGTCGATGGACATGGTCATCTCCAGATAACTCAGGTCATAGATGACGCAGAGGGTGCTGCCGGAGCCGCCCTCAATGTTGTCCCCCGCCTTGGCGTTCTTGGTGACCACGGTGCCGGAGATGGGCGCAGTGACGGAGTAGTCCTCCAGATTGTCCCGGGCATTTTCCAGGCTGGTGGAGGCGTTGCTGACACTGATGCGGGCGCTTTCAATCTGGTTGTCCACGCTGTCACCGGTGATGGTGCAGATCCGGTCGCCGCTGGAGATGGTATCGCCCACCAGCCAGTTGAAACCTGCAACTTTGCCGGACGCCTCTGCCGTGATGACGCTGCTGGCCCCCACCTTGATGGACGCCTGGCCGTAGCTGGAGTAGCTGCCGATGACGGCGCTGGCGGTGTAGTCGGATGTCACAAGGCCCGGGTTGGCGAGCCGTACCCGGACGGTAGTCAGGGGTACGCCGGTGGAGACCGCCGCGGAGGAACTGGACACCGCGGCAACCGTTCCGGTGAGGGTCCCGGCAAAGCCGTCGATAAAGACCGTGGCGGTCTGGCCGATGTAGAAGTCGCCGCTGTCCGCGTAGGTGAAGTAGAAGTCGATGTAGATGTTCTCATCCGCCACGATCTTCAGAAGCTGTGTGCCTGCGCTGACGCTGTCCCCCTCGTTCACATACACCTCGCTGACGGTGCCGCTCAGGTCCGCCTGGGGATACTTGGCCTTCACCGCCTGCTCATAGGAGGTCTGGGCCTGGGAGTAGCTGTTCTGCGCCTGGGTCTGGCTGCTGGCCGCGTTGGAGGAATCAATAGTATAGAGCAGCTGGCCCTCCTCCACCTGGTCGCCCTTTTCAAAGGTATCGCTGAGGATCTCGCCGGAGACCAGCGTATTGACGGTGTAGGAGTCCGCTGGCTCCAGCGTGCCGCTGGAGGAGAGGGAATTAGTGATAGAGCGGCGCTCCACCGCCGCCTCCTGATACGTCGTCGCAGCGGAGGCCGTCTGTCCGCGGCCCCTCCAGATCACCACGCCGCCTGCAATGGCCACCACCAGAAGCAGCGCCAGCGCCTTTCGTTTCCGCCCCTTCCACAGCTTTTTCCAGCTGCTGCGGAGACGGCCCCCTTTGGGAGAGGAATCTGCTACGACGGGCTCCCGCTCCCCCACGGAGATTCCTTCCGTCTCCCGCTCCAGTCCTTTTTCGCTCATACCGTGCCAATCCTTTCCGTACCTCCCCCTCCGGGAAGGGTTCTGGTCCAAAGGTATCATGGAAAGCTAAAATCAACCTGAAAAAATACTTTAAAAAATTTTGTTTTTATTATTTTTGCAGTATATTTAGCTCGTTTTAAACCTTAAAAATACCTGAAATCATTTTGTTCAGTCTGGTGATTCCAAATAGATCCCGCCATCGGAACCGCCGTTTTTCTGCGCAAAAACAACAGGAGGACAGCGGATAAAACCGCTGTCCCCCTGTTGTCTGCAAACTGGTCAATCTGCCTTTTCCGTACAGTAGATGCTCTTCAGGTCGAACATGTGATTCATGGGGCCGGAACCGCGTCCCAAGTCCAGCATGGCCCCCAGAGCGCCGGAGATGTAAGCCTTGGCCCGCTCCACCGCCGTGTCCAGGTCAAAGCCCTTCGCCAGATTGGAGGCGATGGCGCTAGACAGGGTGCAGCCGGTGCCGTGGGTGTTGGGGTTGTTGATCCGCTTTCCGTGGAACCACTTGCCGCTGCCGCAGCGCCACAGCAGGTCATCGGCGTCGTTGATCTGGTGGCCGCCCTTGCACAGCACGGCGCAGCCGTACTGCTCGCTGATGGCCCGGGCCGCCGCCTCCATGTCTGCGGCGCTGCGGATCGTCATGCCGGAGAGGATCTCCGCCTCAGGGATGTTGGGGGTCAGTACCGTGGCCAGGGGCAGCAGGAGCTCCTTCAGGGCGGAGACCGCGTCCTCCGTGATGAGCCGGTCCCCGGAGGTGGCCACCATCACCGGGTCCACCACCAGATTTTTGGCCCCATACTCCTTCAGCTTGGCCGCGATCACCCGGATCAGCGGAATGCTGGAGACCATGCCGGTCTTCACCGCGTCGGGGAAGATATCTGTGAACACGCAGTCCAGCTCCTCCGCCAGAAAGTCCGGCGTACACTCCACGATGCTCTTGACGCCGGTAGTGTTCTGGGCCACCAGAGCCGTCACCGCACAGGTGGCGAACACGCCGTTGGCGGTCATGGTCTTGATATCTGCCTGGATACCGGCGCCTCCGCTGGGATCGGTCCCAGCGATCGTCAATGCTGTCTTCATATCGATGCTTCCTTTCCTGATGCTTCTTTGCATTGAAGTTTTATCAAGCGGCGGAAGGTGGTGCCCCCGATCCGCCGCTGGAAGCGGCCCGCTGGCCGCGGTTCCCCGTCCCTTACGGGACCCAGTCGCCCAGGTCCCGCACGTACCAATCCGCCAGGGCTTTCAGCGCGGCCTGATCCTCTTCGGCAGAGGCGTCCCAGACGCCGCAGACCCGGAAGCCTGCCTCGTGGGCGGTCCTGGCAGCGTGAAGGGCATCCTCAAACACCACCGTCTCCGCCGGAGCGGTCCCCAGACGGCGGGCGGCCTCCAGATAGATGTCCGGCCGGGTCTTGCCGCCGTACTGGACACAGCTGACGGCGAAGCGGAAGTGCGGCCACAGTCCCAGCCGTTCCATGGCGGAGCGGGCCTGGAACGCCTCGCTGGCGGTGGCGATGCAGCAGGAGATGCCGGAATCCGCCAGCCGGGCCAGCAGCCGGTCCGCCCCGGGCTTCAAGGGCACCCGGGACCGGTACTCCTCCGTCACCAGATCGTTGAGGGTGTCCATCAGCTCCTCCGGCGTGGTGGAGAGGGAGAAGCGGCTTCGCAGGTACTCCGCCGCCTCCCGGCGGCCCATCTCCTTCAGGTCCCGGGCCAGATCCTCCGGCGGGTCACCGCCGTACCGGCGCATCAGATCCACCGGGGCCTTCTGCCAGATGTACATGGAGTCCGTCAGGGTCCCGTCCAGGTCAAAGATGGCGCCCCGGATGTTCATCGGGCGATCTCCTCCGAGAGCCGCAGCAGCTCCTCCGCCGCCGCCTTCACGTCGGCTTGGGCGAACAGGGCGGAGACCACCGCCACGCCGTCCAGGCCGCAGTTCTTCAACTCCAGAATATTGTCATGGCTGATGCCGCCGATGGCCACCACCGGGATGTCCACCGCCGCCGTGATGGCCCGGATGGTCTCCCGGGAGATGGGCTTGGCGTCCGTCTTGGTGCCGGTGACGAAAGCCGCGCCCACGCCCAGGTAGTCCGCCCCCGCCGCCTGGGCGGCCAGGGCCTCTTCCACGGAGTGGGCGGAAACGCCGATCAGCTTGTCCGGCCCCAGCAGCTCCCTAGTCCGGCCCGCCTCCAGATCCTCCTGGCCCACATGAACGCCGTCCGCCCCGGTCTGGGCGGCGATCTCCACATTGTCGTTGATGATGCTGACAGCGCCCTTTTCCCGGCACAGGGCCACGAACCGCTCCGCCTCCGCCAGGAAATCCGCCTGTCCCATGTGCTTTTCCCGCAGCTGGACGATGCCCGCCCCGCCGTCGACGGCTGCCGCCACCTGACGGAGCAGGCCCTCCGCGTCATGAGTCCAGGCCCGGTCCGTCACGGCATATAGCCGCAGCCGCTTGGGGTCGATCTTCATATCACTCCATCCTCTCTGTCAAAAAAACCGCGGACATACCAAGAACGGTCGTCCGCGGCTGTGCGCCTCATGATTTCCCTACGTTGGCATGATCCACATCAGGTAAAGGGTCAAGACCTGGCTGGCCTCCTCTCAGCCCGCGCCAGCGGGCTCCCCATTTTCTCGCCTCTTATCATACGCCTTTTTCCCGGGAAATGCAAGCAAAACCGCCTGCTGGGCTCCGGCTCTAGATAGTGGAATGATAGCGCACAACCCCGGCGAATTCACCTGCTGCCTTGCGCAAAACTTTTTTCTATTCTATAATGGTAAAAATGAGACATAGGCAATATAAAAGCAGCAGATTTATATTTGGGAGGCAGATAATACTGATGGCTATGAATAAAGAAAAAGCGTCGGGTATTATTGTTCTTGTTATAATATGTTGTGTTTTTATGGCACTCATTGAAACAATCATTGAACCGGCATATATTGTCAAATCCGCGCTTAAAGTCGCGGTATTTTTATTATTGCCATTGGTATATGCAAAAATAACCCATACAAAATTACTGGATGAATTCTTTAAAATCGACAAGAGGGGCATGATGAAATTATTTGTGCTGGGCTCTTTTATCTATGCGGTGATTCTGGGTGCGTATACTTTGACAAAAAACTTCTTCGACTATGCGTCGTTGGTTCAGTCGCTTTCAGCGGATCAAAAAGTCAACAGCGGCAGCTTTATTGGGGTGGCTCTCTATATTTCCTTTTGCAATTCCTTTCTGGAGGAATTTTTCTTTCGTTTCGTTGCATTTATCAGATTATCCAAATACACAGCCCGAAAAATAGCATATATATTCAGTTCAGGCATGTTTGCAGTTTATCATATTGCAATGATTGGAATGTCATTTCCGCCGTTGATGTTGCTTTTGGCTTTAATAGGATTGGCGATTGGCGGGCTGCTTTTTGACTATGTAGATAGCAAAAATGAAAATATCTATCATTCATGGGTTATCCATATGTTTGCGGATTTTGCAATCATGACGATATGGTATCTTTATATTTAAATCTGCACTTATTGGAATTCCCCGGCAAATCGTTTATCGATTTGCCGGGGATGCCTCTACCGACACAAACCTGGAACAGGGAGTCCATTTTTTCCGCCGGAGGCAGAATGCCGTTTCCTTTCCGCTGAAAATGTGGTATATAATGAGGGGTGAAAATCTGGGAGGGAACATACAATGACGCTTTCAACCGCACTGTTTATCTTTGCCGCGCAGCTGCTGGCCTATCTGGTCAAAGGGCTGATCGGCTTCGGCAACCCCCTGATCTCCGCGCCGATTTTGTCCATGGGCCTGGACAATGTGGTCATCACCCCGGGTACGCTGCTGCTGGACTGCCCGGTGAACGCCTGGATCACCTGGAAAAACCGGCACAGCTTCCAGTGGCGGAAGATCCTGCCGTTGCTGGCGGCCAACTTCTGCGGCGTGATCCCCGGCACGCTGCTGCTGCGCTTTTCCATGCCCTGGGTCATCAAAACCGTGCTGGGCGTCGTCGTGGTGCTTTTAGGGCTGGAGATGGCCACCCGCTCCCTGCGGCCGGTGAAGCCGGACCGGAAGGACCGGCCCTGGCTGCGGCTGGCGGTGTCCGCGTTCTCCGGCGTGTGCGCGGGCCTCTTCGGCATCAACATGTTCATCGTGGCCTACCTCCAGCGAACAGCCAGAGATTACAGCGAGTTCAAGGGGAGCATGTGCTTTCTCTTCTTTGGGGAGAATGCGGTGCGGGTAGTGACTTATCTAGTCACCGACCTGTTCACCGGCCCGGTGCTGCTGTTCGCCCTGGCGTCTGTTCCCGCGGCGGTGCTGGCCATGGGCCTGGCGGCGTGGCTGGGGCCCCGGCTGGAAGAGGAAAAGCTCCAAAAGGGCGCCATCGTCCTCTTCCTCCTGGGCGGCGTCAGCATCATCGTGAAGTCCGTGGTATTCCATACATAAGCTCAGGAAAAAGAGACGCCCCTGCGGGCGTCTCTTCATATCTGCATTTGTCAGTCCGCAATGTACTCCCGCACCCGGTAGGTGGCGCCGATCTCCTCCTCGCAGATCTTCCGGCAGTTCTCGATCTCCTCTTTCGGGATGGTGTCCACCACGGTCATCATCACGGTGGGCACATACTTGAGGACCTCTCTCGTGAAGTCCTTCATGGCCTGGTAGGCGTTTTCCTGCTGGGGGTGGCACAGGGCGTTGTACTTCTCCGCCGTGTCGGTGTTCAGGGAGACAGACACCATATCGAACCGGCCCGCGAACTCCGGGGCGATGTCCCGGCCGTTGATGAGGGAACCGGTGCCGTTGGTGTCCATCCGGGTGAAGATCTTGGTGCCGTGGGCCTTCATCTGGTCGATGACCCAGCAGATGTCGTCGAACCGGTAGGTAGGCTCACCGAAGCCCACGAACACCAGCTGCTTGTATTGGGAGAGGTCGTGGCTCTCGATGGAGGAAAGGATCTCCTCCTTCGTGGGCTCCCGCTTTAGCCACAGGTTATGGGTGTAGATGCTGCCGCCGGAACCCTGGTTGTGCCGCAGGCAGAACGCGCAGTTGAAGTTGCACCGGTTGGTGGGGTTCACATACAGGTTGTCCCCGTATTCATAGGTGATGGTAAAGCCCTTTTCCATAAATATCGCTCCTTGCGTAATCAGGATAAGCTGTTCAGATGAAAGTCCGACAGCGTGAAGATGCCGTTTTCATAGGAGATGGCAGCGGTAATCTCCGCCGCATACCAGTCATAGGGGATTTCCCTCCCCTCCAACATCGCAGAACCCGTAAAGAAAAGATCGCTGCCGTTCCCATCCGTACCGGATTGCACGGAAAAATTGGCCCATCTTCCGGTAGAGGTGTCCTCGATCATGGCCGGATTGAGGTCCGGAAACTGTGTCTGGATCTCGTCTGTGAGGTCCACCAGATCCGCGCCCAAGACGGTGTAGGTCCGGTCCCCGTCCGACACCACCGACAGCAGGCCGGAGAGGTCCTCCTGCCACAGTGACTCCGGAAAGCAGTAGTCCGTCAAGGTGCCGTCCCCGTCTTTTTTGACCACGTGAAGCTCCTCAATAGAAGTCCCGGTGCCGCTGTCCACATGATTGATGACAACGACCTCCTCCTGCCCGTCGGAGTCCACATCCCAGCACCAAAGCTGCGGCTCCACAATCAACGGGCCGCCGAAGGACCAGGAAAACTCCGCCAGACTGTCACCCCAGCGCAGCAGGGCTGAGCTGTCAAGCCACTTTGTCACGCCGTAGAGGGAGAGCTCCCGCTCCGGCAGTTCTGCCAAAAGGCCCACCGGGTCATGGTTCCAGCGGCTTTCACCGATCCAGTCCTTCAGCCCGATCACCTCCGTGGGCAAATCATAGGGTTCCTCCGGCGCCTGCCCCGCCGTTACCACGGCGGGGGCGGAGAGGGGTTCCGCCGGGGCGGTTGCCGGCGGGGATTCGGCAGGCGCGGTTGAAATAGGCTCCGGCGGGGATTCAGCAGCCGCTTCATTGGTTTCCGCCAGAGCGGAATCCGGCCAGGAGTCCGTTGGCGTCACTGTCTCTGACGGCGCGCCGCAGCCCGCCAGCAACAGGCAGGCCAGGACCATCAGAAACGCTTTTTTCATACCTTCCCCTCCAGCCCAAACAGCCGCAGGCCATTGTTCCAGGTGTGCGCCGCCATCTCCTCCGGGGAGATGCCCTTCCACTCCGCCAGTTTTTCCACAATGTAGGGGAGATTCCGGCTGTCGTTCCGCCTGCCCCGGTTGGGCACCGGGCTCATGTAGGGCGCGTCCGTCTCCACCACGATCCGGTCCAGGGGCGTGACGGCCACGACCTCCGGCGCCCGGCGAGCGTTTTTGTAGGTCACCGGACCGTCAAAGCCCAGATACCAGCCCCGCTTCAGCAGCTCCTCCGCCATTTCGGGACTGCCGGAGAAGCAGTGGAATACGCCCCGCACCCCGGGGAACTCCTTTACGATCTCCAGGCTGTCTCCGTGGGCCTCCCGGTCGTGGACGATCACCGGCAGCTCCAGCTCCAGCGCCAGCTCCAGCTGGCGGCGGAACACCATCTGCTGGAATTCCTTTGGCGGATTCTCCGCCCAGTAGTAGTCCAAGCCGATCTCTCCGATGGCGACCACTTTTTTCTCCCGGCACAGGTCCCGGATGGCGGAAAAATCCGCGGCCGTGCAGCCGGCGCAGTCCTCCGGATGGATGCCTGCGGCGGCGAACAGCCAGGGGCGGCTCTCCGCCAGGGCCAGGGCGGAGCGGGAGCTCTCCACGTCCACCCCGGGGATCACCACAGCCCCCACTCCGGCGTCCGGCAGGGCGTCCAGCAGCCCCTTCCGGTTCTGGTCAAAGGCGTCGTCGTTGTAGTGGGCGTGGGTGTCGAACAGCGGCATGGCAGTCACCTCTTCAGCGGAATTCTGATCCTACGGACGATTATAACACGCCCTGCGGAAAAGAAAAGGGCCAGAATCGGGAAAAGCCCCCTGGCCAGAAAACAAAAAAGGACATCCGAACGGATGTCCTTTTGGCCCGATATGATCAGCCGATCTTGTTGAGCTTCAGGGTCATGGCGCTCTTGCGATGAGCGGCCGTATTCTTGTGCAGAATGCCCTTGGCAACAGCCTGATCGACTTTCTTCACTGCAACCTTGTACGCGCCATCGGCCTCGGTGCGATTGCCTTCTGCGGCAGCAGCCTCGAACTTCTTGATGGCGGTCTTCAGTTCGGACTTCGCGGCCTTGTTGCGGGCGTTGCGCACTTCGGCGATCAGAACGCGCTTCTTGGCAGACTTGATATTCGGCAAACCAAACACCTCCTTAGGCAGAAAATTTGACTGTGGGAACCAGTTCCCACCATGCAGAATGATATTTTAACAGGGAACGGCGCAAAAAGCAAGCCTTTTTTTATATTTTTCGGGCTAAAATTGTATATCGTGCCGCCTACCGCAAAACCTAGTGAGCAGACCACTAGATTTTGTGTTTGGGAGGCGGTTCGCATTGTTCATAAAACGTACCGACCTGGCCCTGGAGGCCCGGGAGCTCTGGCAGGAGTCCGCGGAGCGGACCACCCGCCTCATGGGGGTGAAGGCGACCAAGAGCAAGCTGGAGGGATACCCAGTCACCCGGGTGGACATCCTGGACCACCGGGGCGAGGAGGCCCTGGGCAAGCCCCAGGGCAGCTATTTCACCATTGACCTCACCACCTTCTGGCAGCGGAAGGCGGACTTTTTCGAGCGGGCGGTCCGGGCCGTGGGCACGGAGCTGAAGGCCCTGCTGCCGGTGGAGGGCTCCGCCCTGGTGGTGGGCCTGGGCAACGCAGCCATGACGCCGGACGCCGTTGGCCCCCTGGCATTGGACAGCGTGCTGATCACCCGGCACCTGCTCTCCGCCATGCCGAAGCAGTTTGCCGGGTTCCGGCCGGTGTCGGCCTTCCGCACCGGCGTGCTGGGCACCACCGGCGTGGAGTCCGCGGAGGCGGTGCGGGGCCTGGTGGCGGAAGTCCAGCCCGCCATGGTCCTGGCCATCGACGCCCTGGCCTCCCGCCGGTGCGGGCGGGTGTGCGCCACGGTGCAGCTCAGCGACACGGGGATCATCCCCGGCTCCGGCGTGGGCAACCACCGGGCGGCGCTGAACCGGGAGACGCTGGGGGTGCCGGTGTTCGCCATCGGCGTGCCCACGGTGGTGGACTCCGCCACCCTGGCGGCGGACATTCTGGAGGAGTCCGGCGTGGAAAAGGTGGATGAGGAACGGCTGCGCGGGGAGCATGATGCCTTCATGGTCACTACCCGGGACATCGACCAGCAGGTGCGGGATCTGAGCAAGGTGGTGGGCTACGGCATCAACTGGGCCCTCCAGGATCTGGAGATCGAGGAGATGAACGCCCTGTTGAGCTGAAACAGGACCGGACCCAGCAGGTCCGGTCCTGTTTTCCGATGCAAAGCATCACAAACCTTTGAAATGTGCCGTTTCCCCGCACTCTTCAGGGCAGCCGGAAATGATGCAAAAAGACTTCATGTGCAGGATTTGCCGATGTTCGTGGCGCATCGAACGCGCGTGAAGTTTATACATCCAGATCCAGTACCACCGGGCAGTGGTCGCTGCCCAGCACCTCGCTCCAAATATCGGCGTTCCGGATTTTGTCCTTCAGCCGCTCCGACACGATGAAGTAGTCGATCCGCCACCCGGCGTTGTTCTTCCGGGCATTGAAGCGGTAGCTCCACCAGGAGTAGGCCCCGGTCTTGTCCGGGTACAGATACCGGAACGTGTCCACAAAGCCGCTGGAGAGGAGCTTCGTCATCTTCTCCCGCTCCTCGTCGGTAAAGCCGGGGTTGCGGCGGTTGGGACCGGGATTTTTGATATCGATCTCCTGGTGGGCCACGTTCAGGTCCCCGCAGTACACCACAGGCTTTTTGGCGTCCAGATCCAGCAGGTAGTCCCGGATGTCGTCCTCCCAGGCCATGCGGTAGTCCAGCCGGGCCAACTGATCCTTGGAGTTTGGAGTGTAGCAGCACACCAGGTAGAAGTCCGGGTACTCCGCCGTGATGACCCGCCCCTCGTGGCGGTGCTCATCGATACCGAAGTCATAGGTCACGGAGAGCGGCTGGCGCCGGGTGAACACCGCGGTGCCGGAATAGCCCGCCTTGTCGGCGCTGTTCCAGTAGCGGTGATAGCCGGGCAGATCAAATTCTGCCTGCTCCGGGCGCATCTTCGTCTCCTGCAGGCAGATGATGTCCGCGTCGGCCACGGCACAGAAGTCCAGAAATCCCTTGCCCAGGCAGGCCCGCAGGCCGTTGACGTTCCAGGATACCAGTTTCATGGGCGCATCCTCCCTTGTGAAAATCATACAGCGTTCCTATTGTATCGGAATTTTGCGAAAAATACAATCCCCACGAGGAGAGGCGGCTTGTGTGACGGCCCGTTTTTCGCATCTTCCCTTGTATTTTTTGGATTTTCAAACTATAATAATAATTCAGGCAAATACCGGCGCTCTTCCATTCGGAGCTGCCGTTTTAAAGGAGAGAATCCCATGGAAAAGAAAAAATTCTATATCACAACGCCCATCTACTATCCCTCGGACAAGCTCCACATCGGCCACACCTACTGTACGGTGGCCACGGACACGCTGGCCCGGTATCACCGCCTGCGGGGCGAGGACGTCATGTTCCTCACCGGCACGGACGAGCACGGCCAGAAGATCGAGACCAAGGCCAGGGAGGCCGGCGTCACTCCCAAGGAGTTCGTGGACAACATCGTAGAGGGAGACCGGGGCGTGAAGGACCTGTGGAAGCTGATGAACATCTCCAACGACCGGTTCATCCGCACCACCGACGACTACCATGTGGAGAGCGTCCAGAAGATTTTCAAGAAGATGTACGACAAGGGCGACATCTACAAGGGCACCTACAAGGGCAAATACTGCACCCCCTGCGAGTCCTTCTGGACCGAGAGCCAGCTGGTGGACGGCAAGTGCCCCGACTGCGGCCGGGAGGTGCAGGACGCGGAGGAGGAGGCCTACTTTTTCCGCCTGAGCAAGTACGCCGACCAGGTCCGGGATCTGCTGGAGAACACCGACTTCCTCCAGCCCCGCAGCCGCGTCCACGAGATGGTGAAGAACTTCCTGGACCCCGGCCTGGAGGATCTGTGCGTCTCCCGCACCAGCTTCTCCTGGGGCATTCCGGTGGACTTCGATCCCAAGCACGTAGTCTATGTGTGGGTGGACGCCCTCAGCAACTATATCACCGCCCTGGGCTATGACAACGACCGCTACCACGACTACGACAAGGGCTGGTGGCCCGGCGTCAACATCGTGGGCAAGGAGATCGTCCGGTTCCACTCCATCATCTGGCCCGCCATGCTGATGAGCCTGGGCGAGCCGGTGCCCAAGCACGTGTTCGGCCACGGCTGGCTGCTGCTGGACGGCGGCAAGATGTCCAAGTCCAAGGGCAACGTGGTGGACCCGTATATCCTGGCGGAGAAGTTCGGCGTGGACGCCCTGCGGTTCTTCCTGATGCGGACGTTCCCCTTCGGCTCCGACGGCAACTTCTCCAACGAACTGCTGATCCAGACCATCAACACCGACCTGGCCAACGACCTGGGCAACCTGGTCTCCCGCACCACCGCCATGGTGGGCAAGTACTTTGGCGGAGCGCTGCCTGCCGGGTGCGGCGCCACGGAGATGGAGAAAGAGACCGCCAGGTCTGCCGCAAGCCGGGCATCCACGATGTGCTTCGGATCTGACGATCCCAACGATCCGGTCCTCTTTGACCTGGACCTAGTGAGCAAGGCCGCGGGGCTCCGGTTCGACTATGAGGAGGACATGGAGACCTTCGCCCCCCACAAGGCTCTGGACGAGATCTTCAAGGTCATCCAGCGGGCCAACAAGTATATCGACGAGAACGCCCCCTGGGCCCTGGCAAAGGATATGGAGACCAACGGCAAGCGGCTGGCCCATGTGCTGTACAACCTGCTGGAGGCCACCCGCATCTGCGGCATCCTACTGACGCCCTTCATGCCGGAGAGCTGTGAAAAGCTCTTTGCCCAGATCGGCGCCCCTGCGGAGAGTCGGACCTGGGACGCCGCGGCGGAGTGGGGCGCTCTGCCTGAGACCGCTGCCGTCACCAAGGGCGAGAACCTGTTCCCCCGGCTGGACATGGACAAGGCCCTGGAGGAGCTGGAGGCCGCGGAGGCTGCGGCCAAAAAGGCCGCCCTGCCCGCCGTCGAGGTGGAGCCCCAGCTGACGGAGAAGGTGGATTTTGACACCTTCTGCAAGTCCGATTTCCGGGCGGTGAAGGTGAAGGCCTGCGATGCCGTGAAGAAGAGTGAGAAGCTGCTGAGATTCACTCTGGATGACGGCACCGGTGTGGACCGGCAGATCCTCTCCGGCATCCACAAGTGGTATGAGCCGGAGGATCTGGTGGGCAAGACCCTGATCGCCATTGTGAACCTGCCGCCCCGGAAGATGATGGGCCTGGAGAGCAACGGCATGCTGATCTCCGCCGTCCACACCGAGCACGGTGAGGAGTGCCTGCACCTCATCATGGTGGATGATTCCATCCCGGCGGGCGCGAAGCTGTGCTGAGGGCTTCGAGGGGGAGCAGGCTGACACCGTTGCGGCATTGCAATTCCCGGCCCTGTTCGGGCCGCCAATCGCGCCGCTGCCTCGAAACAGACTCACTTTTTCCGCCGCTGGCGGCATTTCGGCTGTTTCCCCTCGACCTCCCCCACCACCAGTCTGCGGACTGGTGTGTGCGCCCAGGGCGCACGGGTCAAGGGATTTTTGCCACGTACACGCCGCGGCGAAAATGATTGAAATTTCTTCGTTCGCCAACGGCGAACGAACTGGGGAAAACCTTAGGTTTTCCCCTAGACCCCCTTTCCGCTGCAAAAACAGCCGGCACCTAACGGTGCCGGCTGTTTTTTAACGCAGGGATTTGTGGGAGAGTTCTGTGTAGATCCGTTTGCCGTCAATCTGGTCTGACCGCAGGAGGGAGATCTGCCGGACCACCATGCTCGCGTGGGGGACGGTCACCTGCGGGACCTCGCCCCGCCAGCGGCGGACCAGGGTGATGTGGGGCAGCCAGGGGCGGTCCTCCTGGCAGAAGCCCCGGGAGCGGAGGTCCGCCTGCAGGGACACGGCCAGCTCCTCCAGGGCCGGATCTGCTCGAACACCGGCCCACCACAGGTCGCCGAAATGCCCCGGCGGGCCGCCCACCGCCAAGGAGAAAGGTCGGCAGGATACCTCCGACAGGGCGGCCCGGGCCCTGGCCGGGTCCTCTGCCTCCCCCAGGAAGGCCAGGGTCAGGTGCAGGTTCTCCGGCGGCGGGAAAGAGCCCCTGCCCTGGCGGCGCAGGGCGTCCTGAGCGGTCAGCAGTGCTTCCCGCACCGCGGGGGACAGCTGGATGGCCAGAAAGAGACGCATGAATTTTTCCTCCTTTTCACGGGGTTTTCATTGCGCTTTTGCCTGCTCCGGTGGTACAATAGGGACCATCGGCAACAGACGAAAGGAGTTCCCATGAGACTGCAAAGCGCGATTTTTGATATGGACGGCACCCTGCTGGACTCCATGCCTATCTGGCGGGACCTGGGTACCAGCGTCCTGCGGGGCCTTGGCATCGAGCCCGAGCCGGAGACCGACGAGATGCTGAAGACCCTCTCCCTCCGGCACGGGATCGCCTACTGCAAGGAGCACTACCACCTCCCCCAGACGGAGGAGGAGCTGATCGGCCGGGTAGTGGACCGGGTCGCGGATTTCTATCAGCATGAGGTCCAGGCAAAGCCCGGCGTGGACAAGTTTCTGTCCCTTCTGAAGATGGAGGGCGTGTGGATGTATGTGGCCACTGCCACGGACCGCCCTCTGGCGGAAGCAGCCCTCCGCCATGCAGGGATCGACCACTACTTCCGGGGACTTATCACTGTGGCGGAGGTGGGGGTCGGCAAAAAGGAGAGCGCCGAGATCTACGAGCGGGCTATGCGCCGCCTTCAGTCCAACAAGAAGGACACGGTGGTGTTTGAGGACGCCTTCCACGCCATCCAGACCGCCAAGGCCGCCGGGTTCCGGGTGGCGGCGGTGTACGACGCGTCCGAGGAGGCACACCAGGAGGAGATCCGCGGGCTGGCGGACTACTATATCCGTTCCTTTGAGGAGATGTTTGAGACCCGGGAGCTGGAGTGATCGCCTGCCTCGCAAAACAGAAGGCCCGTCCGGTCCGTCAGGACCGGGCGGGCTTCTTTGTCAGAGAGTCAGGATCTCCGCCTCGCGGGCGGCGTCAGATGCCGTCAGCGTATTGGCGGCGTCCAGCAGCGCCGTGCGGAAACTGCCGCTGCCCCGGTCTGCGGCCAGGTGCTCCGCCCGGCGGGCGCAGATCTTCCAGAAGGCGGAGGCCAGGGCAGCCGCCGCGGCGGCGTCCGGCTCCACGGCGGCGAACACACCGCACAGCACCGACAGCATACAGCCCGTGCCGGTGACGAGAGACATCCGGCCGCTGCCGCCGGTGACGCACCAGACCCGCGCCCCATCGGTGATGAGATCCTCCGGACCGGAGAGCAGCACCGCCGTTCCGCGGCGCCGGGCCAGGTCCATGGCGGTGTCCCTCCGGGCTTCCCGGCTGGCGGGCAGCGGGCTGTCCACCCCTTGTTCCTGCCCATCCGACCCCAGCAGGGCCCGGGCCTCCCCCAGATTCACTCGCAGGATGGACGGGGTGAACAGGTCCAGCAGCGCCCGGACCTGTCCCAGCCGCCAGGGACTTGCGCCCACCCCTACCGGGTCTAGCACCACCGGATGACGGGCGGAGACGGCGCAGATCCGGCAGGCCCGGAATTTCTCCGCATCCGGGGTGCCGGTGTTCAGCACCGTGGCGTCGCTGACGGCGGAGATGGCTTCCATCTCTTCCGGTGCCTGGGCCATCATGGGACTGGCGCCAACGGCCAGGGCCAGATTGGCGCAGTCGTTGGCGGTGACGATATTGCTGACGCAGTGGATCAGGGGCCGCTGGCGGCGGACTTTGTCCAGACGGGTGAAATCAAGCATGGAAGGACCCTTTCTCAGTTGGGATCAATGCTCCAATGCGGCCCGCATGGATTTGAGGGCGCCGCTCTTCTGGAGGGTGAATACCAGGATGCCGGCCAGAATGGAGCCGCCCACGGTGGAGACCAGGAAGGGCACCACATAGGCGTAAAAGGCGATGGAGCCGGCCACTACGCCCATAAAGGCCACCGCCACAGGATAGGACAGCAGGCCGCCGATGATGCCGGTGCCGAACACCTCGCCCGCCAGGGTCGCGGGCAGATTCCTGGTCTTCCAGTAGACCAGGCCGCACAGCAGGGCGCCGCACATACTGCCTGGGAAGGCCAGGAGGCTGCCTAAGCCGAAGATGTTGCGCAGCAGGCTGGCCAGGAAGGCCACGGCCACGCCGTAGCCCGGGCCCAGGAACACGGCGCAGATGACATTGACCATGTGCTGCACTGGCGCGCACTGGCTGCCGAATACGGGAAACTGAAGCATACTGCCCACCACGGCCACGGCGCACAGCACGCCTGCCAGGGCCAGCTTCTTGGAATTGGTTTTCATAGAGATCGCTCCTTTGATCCATCAGAATTTGCAGGGAGAAAACAGCGTGCGAAACAGCGTTTTCCCCTTGCCATGCAAGGTCGGCAGGCGGGCATCCGCCTGCTGTGGAAAATCGGTCGAGGCTTTCTGGCCTCCTCTCACGCCGGAACACGGCTTCCCATCGCTGTTTTGCCGGCCCAGGCCCAGGGCGCTCCCCCTCAGCCCGCTCCCGGTGGTCCCCGGGGCGCCGGATGTTGTTTTCGCCGATGCACATCCCTTCCGTCTCAAAGTAAAAAACAGCGGGCGCCTGAGAGGGTGCCCGCCGTGCCGGATGCTCATACATAACTTCCTACGGTGGCATTACCCACATCAGGTAAAGGGTCGAAGCGGTCCGCTTCCTCTCAGCCCGTGAGGGCTCCCCTGTTTTTGTCGCATTTATTATGACACCGCCCGCGGGAATTTGTCAAGCAGTATCTTGTGTAAAGATTTGCCCCCCTATAGAGCCGGGAGAAAAATTCCTTGACATTTCCAGAAATTCCGATATAATAATATGGCTTGCAGTCTGCAGGCATATCCTTGCTCCCATCCCGAATGGGGGCCATTTGTCCAGAAGGAGGTGCAAATATGGCAAAGGTTTCTGCCAATTATGAGGTCGTGTATATCATCGACCCTGCACAGGGTGAGGAGAACACCGCCGCGCTGGTGGCCAAGTTCAAGACCCTGGCTGAGCAGAATGGTTCCGCTGTGGAAGTGGAAGAGTGGGGCAGCCGCAAGCTGGCTTATCCCATCAACTACAAGACCGAGGGTTATTACGTCCTGATGACCTTCACCAGCGAGCCTTCTTTCCCGAAGGAGCTGGACCGTGTTCTGCGGATCACGGACGGCATCATGCGTTCCCTGATCGTCTGCAAGGGCGAGTAAGGGGGCATTGATATGCTCAACAAGATCATCATCATGGGTCGTCTGACCCGGGACCCCGAGCTGCGCCGCACCGGAAGCGGCACCGCCGTCACGTCCTTCTCCCTGGCTGTGGACCGGGACTTTAAGTCCCAGAGCGGCGAAAAGGAGACCGATTTTATCGACGTGGTGGCCTGGCGCAGCACCGCGGAGTTTGTCAGCAAATACTTCACCAAGGGCCGCATGGCCGTGGTGGAGGGCCGGCTGCAGATCCGCGATTGGACGGACAAGGACGGCGGCAAGCGCAGAAGCGCCGAGATCGTCGCCGACAATGTCTACTTCGGGGATTCCAAACGGGACGGCGCCGGCGATTTCGGCGGCGCACCCGCTTCTTACAGCGCCCCCATGGGCGGCCGCAACGCCGCACCGATGGGCGGACAATCCGATTTCGCCGAGATCGGCGAAGAGGACGGCGAACTGCCGTTCTGACTTTTGATAAAGGAGGAACCATTTCATGGCTTTTGATCGTGAAGCGAGACCCGCTCGCCCCAACCGCGGCAAGCGCCGCAAGGTCTGCCAGTTCTGCGCGGACAAATGCGAGTATATCGATTACAAAGACGCCGCCAAGCTGCGCCGCTTTGTCTCTGAGCGTTCCAAGATCCTGCCCCGCCGGACCACCGGCACCTGCGCCATGCATCAGCGTCAGCTGACCCAGGCCATCAAGCAGGCTCGTCAGATCGCTCTGCTGCCTTTCGTCACCGACTAATTGGCAACACAAAGCCGGACATGCAAACGCATGTCCGGCTTTTTTGTTTTCATCAGGCGCAGAACCGATGGCTGCCGATGACCTTGATGAGGGGTCTGGACCAGATCCAGGCGCTGGTGGCCGTATCGGGGTTAAAATAGTAGATGGCGCCGCCGCTGGGGTCGGCACCGTTGAGGGCGTCCCGGGCGGCCCGGACGGCGGAGTCGGCCACCGGCTGGTCAATCTGTCCGTCCACCATGCAGGTGAAGGCTCCGGGTTGGTACACCACGCCCGCGATGGTGTTGGGGAAGGAGGGGTGGCTCACCCGGTTGAGGATGACCGCTCCCACCGCCACCTGGCCGCTGTACGGCTCTCCTCTGGCCTCAGCCGAGATGACCTTGGCCAGCAGGGCTACCTCGCTGTCCGCCGCCGAGGAAGAGGTGCTTCCCTCCGTCATACCCAGCGCCTTCAAGGTGGCAGGACCCACCACACCGTCGGCGGTGAGGCCGTTCTTCTTCTGAAAGAGCTTTACCGCCGCCTCGGTCTTGCTGCCATAAATCCCGTCTGCCGTCCCGTCCAGGTAGCCCCAGCGGATCAGCTTCTCCTGGATGGTGCGCACCGTCTGCCCCGAGGAACCCCGACGATAGGTGGCCGCCTGGGCGGTCTGCACCATGGTGATGATGAGTATATTCAACAGAAAGATCAGGGCCAGGGATAAAATGAGCCGTTTTCTCTGTTCCCGCACGTTCCCGCCTCCCTCAAAAGTCTCGCCCTTAGTGTACGGTCCCGGCGTCTTTCTTATGAGCGGTGAATCATGGAAGAAAAATTGGGCCATACTGTTAGGGAAACTTTTCTTTCCCATAAAGGAGCGGCATCATCATGGTCAAAGGCATCAACAAACAGGTCATCGTGGTCAAATCCCCTGACCCCCGCCTCTTCGAGGAGGCCATCTTTATTCTGAAGGAGGGCGCCCTTTCCGAGGGTGCCAGCCCGGAGCAGGTCCTGCGTGAGGCCCAGCAGGCAGCGAAAAGCTACGTCTCCCGTAGCACTGTCCCCGGGAAATGGTTCCAGTCTATCCCGGCCCCAGCCTACGCCGCCGCCGGTGCCCTGGCCGCCACCGCCGCCTGGAGCCTGGCTCTTTTCTTCTGACGGGCATTGTGCCTGTCCCCTCCTTGTGATACAATGGCCCTGCATCAAGCTACCTGGCTGAACCCGGCCGCATTGTCTTGAGAGCACTTGTATGAAGGAGTGTCTTTATGTATCAGGTTTCCAATTTCATGGACAACGATGACGTCAAAATCCTCTCCCAGCTCGGGCCGTTTTCCGTCATCGAGTACCAGCGCGACCTAAGCGTTACCCCTTCATCCGCCATTACCGCTTATTATAGTGCCCAGATGAACGTCAGAAAGCGCCAGCTGGTGTGCGATCTGAGCAAGGCTCAGGTCACCATCCAGGCCGGCGCCATGCAGTGGATGCTGGGCAATGTAAACGCCACCACCGGCATCAAGGGTGTGGGCGATCTCTTCAGCAAGGCCGTCCGGGGCAAGGCCTCCGGTGAATCGGCCATCAAACCGGAATACACCGGCGACGGCCTGCTGGTGCTGGAGCCCACCTACCGCCACCTCATCCTCATGGACGCCGCAGACTGGGGTGGCTCCGTGGTGCTGGACGACGGACTGTTCCTGGCCTGCGACTCCCGCCTCCAGCACAAGGCTGTCATGCGCTCCAACCTCTCCTCCGCCGTGGCCGGCGGCGAAGGTCTCTTCAACCTGAGCCTCAACGGCAGCGGGACCTTCTGCATTGAGTCTGAGTGTCCCCGTGAGGAGCTGGTGGAGATCACCCTGCAAAATGACGTACTGAAGATCGACGGCAACTACGCCATCGCCTGGAGCTCCAGCCTGGAGTTCACCGTGGAGCGTTCCGGCAAGAGTCTCATCGGCTCCGCCGCCTCCGGCGAGGGTCTGGTCAACGTCTACCGGGGCACCGGCAAGGTCCTCATGATGCCCACCGCAAAAATGCCCAATCTGTAAGTTGTCCATACAAAAAGCGTCCCCAGGAGGATACCCTCCTGGGGACGCTTTGTCATTTCTATGGATGCGGCACTCAGAGCTGCCCGGCCTTCTCCTTCAGGAAGCCCTTGAGCCACTCACCCGTCTCCGGGTGTGCCAGGGAGAAGTCGATGGTGGCCTCCAGGAAGCCCTTCAGGTTGCCGGTATCATACCGTTTCCCCTCAAAATCCACCGCCACCATCTTATCCCGCTTGCACAGCTCCTTCAGGCCGTCGGTAAGCTGGATCTCCCCGCCGTAGCCCGGCTTCAGGTTTTCCAGAATGTCGAAGATGCCGGGCTGGAGCACATACCGGCCCAGAATGGCGTAGTTGGAGAAGATCTCCTCGGGACGGGGCTTCTCCACCATGTCGCTGACCTGGAAGATCCGCTCCTCCAGGGGCGCCACCTTTACGGAGGAGTACTTGGAGATGGCTTCGGTGCTCACCTGCTGCACCCCCACGCAGGAGGCGCCGTACTTCTCGGCACCGGCAATGAGCTGTCCGATGACCGGAGTCTGGGAGCGCATGATGTCGTCGCCCAGGAGGACGGCGAAGGGCTCGTCCCCCACGAAGCGTTTGGCCCGCCAGATGGCGTGGCCCAGACCCTTGGTCTCCTTCTGGCGGACATAGAAGATGTTGGCCAGATCAGCGGCCCGGCGGACCTCCGCCAGCTCCCGCTCCTTGCCCGCCCGGGCCAGGCGCTCCTCCAGCTCGGGATAGTAGTCAAAATAGTCATCCATGGCGGATTTGGCCCGGTTGGTCACCACCAGGATATCCTCGATCCCGGCGGCCACAGCCTCCTCGATGATATACTGGATCACCGGCTTGTCCACCAGGGGGAGCATTTCCTTGGGCACCGTTTTGGTGGCGGGCAGCATCCGGGTCCCCAGCCCGGCTGCCGGGATGACGGCTTTCCGTACTTTCATCTGATCTCCTCCATTGGCAGAGGGCAGGCCTCACGCGTGGGTGAGACGTCCCTCCGGGATAAGGTCGTGGAAAAACTTGATCTGGGGCATGGCCCGCAGCAGGATGGTACCCAGCACCAGGCACACGCCCAGCTCGCCGATGCCCACGGTGACACCATTATAGATCCAGGCGGCGGGCAGGGCGGCGGTGATGCCCACCTCGGCAAAGCCGATGGTGAAGCCCACCAGCACCATGTTGCACAGCACCGGCGGCAGCCAGGCCATCCACCAGTGGCGGACCTTGCTGGTCCACACCGCGGCGATGAGGGTGGCCAGGGAGCCCACCACGATGTCCATGGCGCCGTAAGGCGAAAGCAGGTTGGCGATGAGGCAGCCCACAAAGAGCCCCGGCGCGGTGGCCGGGAACAGGAAGGGCAGGACGCACAGGGCCTCAGAGAACCGGAACTGGATGGGTCCGTAAGCCAGGCCAAAAATGTTGCTGAAGTAGCTCAGCACGGCGTACAGGGCGGCCACCATGGCCGCCAGGGTCAGATCGCGGACAGGACTTTTGCGCATGAAAAAGAACCTCCATTTTTTGTTTAGAGTACGTGTGCCGCGTACAGCGGCGCGGGTCCCTTTCCCCGGACGCAGGGCACATGGCGTCCGGACGGCTTTCTCCGCGCCGGTTGGACTGGGTGGGGAACCAGTCGTGGTCATTATAACATGCTTTTTTCTCTCTGTACAGTCATTTTATCACCTTTACAGCGGAGGTTTTCCCCCGTATAATGTCAAAGAGAAGTCTTACCGGTCTTTTGACGGACCGGATCAAACCACCAAGGAAGGATCTGATCCCATGCGCATCCTCATCATCGACGGCCAGGGCGGCGGCATCGGCGCCCGGCTGGTGAGCCTGCTCCGGCCTCGTCTGCCGGAGGGCTGTGAGCTCCTGTGCGCCGGCACCAACTCCCTGGCCACCAGCGCCATGCTCAAGGCGGGCGCCGCCCGTGGCGCCACCGGCGAGAACGCCCTGTGTTACAACGCCCAGCGGGCCGACCTTATCCTGGGGCCCATCGGCGTCATTCTGGCCAACGGCATTATGGGAGAGGTCTCTCCGGCGGTGGCCTCCGCCGTCTCCGGCGCCGAGTGCGTCAAGATCCTCATCCCCTCCCCCACCTGCGGCACCCTCATTGCCGGCACCGAGGACTGCCGTCTGGAGGAGTACCTTCGCCGGGCGGTAGAGCTGGCCCTCCAGGAGCTGCCCAAACACGGCTTTGCCCCAGTCTGACCCATGCCACCTCGCAAAAAAGGCCCCCCTTCCGAATGGAAGGGGGACCTTTTTCTATCTTGGATGGATGCTCTGACGCTTACTCGGCGTCCTGCATGGCCTTCGCCGCCTCGATGGCCTTCTCCTGAGCGGCAGGCGGGGCACTTCCCATTTGAGCCACGGCTCAAATGGGGTCCCTTTCAGAACTTCACATGCTCGGCGGAAGTGAATTCCGCCTGCGCCAAGGTCCTGGCCCTTCGGTCCAAGACGCTTGTGCGGCGCAGACGCGCCGCGCCAGCTCCGCTGGGGTCCCGAGGAAGCCCCCAGGAAACGCGGATCTATTACTCGGCGTCCTGCATGGCCTTCGCCGCCTCGATGGCCTTCTCCTGAGCGGCA
>OGHJ01000864.1_pt1 | contig 39466 bp, 36 predicted proteins | sample 1571351 | NCBI WGS metagenome assembly OGHJ01 (sample SAMEA2582037, study PRJEB24529) | metagenome | biome: Human gut stool | place: China | collected 2011 | reverse complement strand
GGCGAATATTGGGATCACCACCAGAAAGGGGACCAGGGTCAGGCGGTAGGTGAAGAACCAGAACAGGTTCCCCACCGCTGTGAAGGCCGCCGGGCCCAGAATCAGAGTCAGCGCCAGAGAGATGGCCGCCGCCCCCAGGGCGTAGAACAGCCCCTCATACACCAGCATGGTCTTCAGCTGTTTTCCCGTCATGCCGATGGACTGGAGGACGGCCAGTTCCCGCTTCCGGGCCAGGATGCCGGTGAGGATGGCGTTGAAGAAGTTCAGCACCCCCACCAGCCCCACAATGAAGCTCAGGGCCCCGCCCAGCAGCAGGAACATGGAGCGCATGCTCTCAAACTCCCCGGCGTAGAGGGCCTTGCTCTCGTAGTCCAGCTCCGGATTTACGTTCTCCGTGTAATTTTTTAAAAATTCCTCCATAGAGGCGTTGGCCTCGCCGGTGGTGTCAAAGGCGTAGTACATCACCGAGCTGGTCCCGGTGTCCTCCACGAAGGTCTGAGCGTTGAGAATAAACTCGTCGCTGCCGTAGTACCGGTAGCTGAGGGCGGAGGGCACCGTCACCAGGGCGGCCACCTGATACGCCGCGTCCCGGTACTTGACCGGCTGCGCCACCCAGTTGGCTCCGGCGGGTACATCCTCCACATCGGAGTAGGCGATGCCGGTGTCCGGGTCCACATATTCCCACTCCTCCACGTACCGGATAGTGACCGTATCCCCCAGGCGGGCCCAGTGGGAGTCCATGTCCGCTTTGCCGTAGTCGTCCTCGGCGTACACGGCGGCCACATACGTTCCGCCGTCCTCATAGAGCTTGGACAGGTCCCCCTCCAGCACCGTCAGGTGGTCCAGGGCGAAGGGACTCATGCCGGAGAGCTGGACGTTTGCGGCCAGGTCTCCCGCCTCGTTCCGGCCGGTCAGGCGGATGGCGCTGTCCAGCTGTTCCGGGGTGTAGAAGCGCTGGTTCATCTGCCGGAAGTAGTCCTCGGTGATATACTCCAGGGCGGAGGAGGTCTGACCGTACACCACGCCGCCGTCGGTGATGCCCCCCTGGGCGCCGATATCGTCCATGGCGGACTGGGGCACGGCCATATCGGGGGTGAAGTCCAGGACGCTGTTTTGGAATTTCCCGGCGTTGGCCACGATGAAGTCGCTGGCGGTGAAGTTGGACACATACTTGTCCATGTCAAAGCCATTGGTAAAGTTTACCGTCACCGTCAGCAGTACCACCGCCAGAGACAGGGAGGTAATTGTGACGGCGGTCTTGCCCCGGCTGCGGCCCAGGTTGGCCCAGGCCATGGCCGGCAGGGAGGACCGGCCCGCCCCCTTATGGGCAAGGCGCTTCCCGGAGGGGCGGCGGGATTTTCTTCCGGTCCCCTCAGTGTACCGCACCGCCTCAATGGGGGAGACCTTGGCCGCCACCCGGCCGGGCCGGTGGCAGGACAGGAGCACCGTGAACAGGGCGAACAGGGCGGAGCCCAAAAAGAGCACGGGGCTCACCGACACCACGCCGGACACTCCGTCCAGGTGGGAGATGATCACCGGAGTGAGCTGCCCGCCGATGAGCCACCCGGTCAGGAGCCCCAGGGGAATGCCCAGGGCGGAGAGGGCCAGGGCCTGGTACCGGATGATCCGCTTCAGCTGACGCCCCGTGGTGCCGATGGTCTTCAGCAGGCCGTAAAACCGGATATCCCCGGCCACCGAGATCTGGAACACGTTGTAGATGATGAGATAGCCGGTGAGGAGGATGAGCAGGAGCATCCCCGCGATCACCGCCGCCGTGGCCGGGTCCATACTGTCGGACAGCTGGGCCCCGGTGTAGCCCCAGTTGATTCCGGTGTCAATGTAGTTCTCTCCCGGCGTCTCGCTCTGATAGCCGTGGCCGGCCAGAATCTGATCCAGGTCCTGCTGGATGTGCCGGGAGCCGCTTTTCAGCATCACATCCAGGTTCCAGGCGCCCGTCATGCCGTCGGTGGGGTTGTTGGGGTCCACCCCCACCTCGTCCAGGATGGCGTCCACCCGGCTCTCCGTGATGAGCATGTGGCTGGCCTGGACGGCCCCGTCCCGCTCCCACCAGCCGCACAGGGTGAAGGTCTGGGTGGTCTCATGGCCGTCCACGTCAAAGGAGAGGGTGAATTGGGCCCCCAGCTCCGGCTCGATGCCCAGCAGCGCCAGCACCTGGGTGTCGGTGGCCGCCTGGTCGGTGCCCTCCTGGGGCAGGGAACCCTCCACCGGATCGCAGAAGGACCAGTGGGCGTAGTTTGCGTCGGAGAAGCCCACCTCCACATGGGACTTGTTGAAGGGTACATCCGTGGGCATGCCCAGGAAGCGCCGCACCCCCCATTGGTCGATGAGGGGATCATCCTTCAATTCGCTGCACTGCTCCTCCGTCAGGTACTTGAACCCGCCGTGGGAGAAGCCCCCTACCTGGCGGAAGTTGGACTGCTGGATGCCCTCGTTGATAGACAGGGCGATGGTGAAGAGGGAGGTGAACAGCACCGCCGTCAGAGCGATGGCCAGCACCGCGATGAGATTTCGGGTCCGGTTGGCCATTAAACTCTTCCAGGCCAGGCGGCGGATGCACTTGCCGTTGGATACCTTCATGGCGCGCACCCCCTCACCGCGTGACGATCCTGCCGTCCTCAATGCGGACGATGCGGTCGGCGAGCTGGGCGATCTCCTCGTTGTGGGTGATCATCACCATGGTCTGGGCAAATTTCTGTCCGGTGGTCTTCATCAGGGAGAGGACGTCCTGGCTGGTCCGGGAGTCCAGATTGCCCGTGGGCTCGTCGGCCAGGAGGATGGCGGGCTTAGTGGCCAGGGCCCGGGCGATGGCCACCCGCTGCTGCTGTCCGCCGGAGAGCTGGTTGGGCAGGCGGTCCAGCATCTGCTCCAGCCCCAGGGCCTCAATGACCTGGTCCACATACGTCTCATCCACCCGGCCGCCGTCCAGCTGAATGGGCAGGACGATGTTGTCATAGACGCTGAGCACCGGCACCAGGTTGTAGGACTGGAACACAAAGCCTATTTTTCTTCTGCGGAAGATGGTCAGCTCCTCATCCTTCAGGGCGAAGATGTCCCGGCCCTCCACCAGGACGGAGCCGCCGGTGGGCCGGTCCAGCCCGCCCAGCATGTGGAGCAGGGTGGACTTGCCCGAGCCCGAGGTGCCCACGATGGCCACGAACTCCCCGTTCTCCACTGTCAGATCGACTCCGTCCAGGGCCTTCACCTGGGTGTCGCCGGAGCCGTAGTACTTTTTCAATTCCTTGGTTTCCAAAACCGTCATGGGGATGCACTCCTTTCTGATGCCCCCATTGTACCCAAACAACCTTTCCAGAGTCTTTCCAAAATCGAACAGAGTGGTAAGAATTCCGCAACCGCCCGTTGCTTGTGCATGCGGAGGCGGTCTGCTATACTGGTCAAAAAGGAGGCGATTGGATGGAGACAAGGGATGCGCTGTTGGAGCTGCGCCGGGACCTGGGGCTGTCCCAGGAGGAGTTTGCCCAAAGGCTCCGGGTCACCCGGCAGGCGGTTTCCCGCTGGGAGACCGGTGTTTCCCGAAGTTAAAGAGATTATTGTGAACAATCCACGCTTACATTTTTCTTCTATGCCTATACTTGTATTTAGCACGTTAAAACGGTAGTATTATTGTCTAAACTCAATACTAAGCAGCATATTGAGGTGAAGCTGAATCTGGATGAGATGGATTTGACTGCGGCAGAAAAAAAAGCTACCTATCAGGAAATCAAGGATTATGTACTGGAGCATAGTGGCTTGAAAGTCAGCAGCTTATATATCGCACAGGTAAAGCAGAAGTGCGGCGTTATTGAACGTGAGAATTACAATAAGGCAAAGTCTGAGGATGCAAAGTGAACAGCTCCAGCAAAATCGGACAATAGACAAAAGGCCCCCTAATGTAGGAAAATAGAACTACATTAGGGGGTCTTGCTATGTCCGGGAAAAAGGGAATGAAAAAGTATCCGGCAGGGATACGAGAAGAAGTAGTGTCCCGAATCCGCGCAGGAGAAAGCCAATGTGCGCTGAGCCGGGAGTATGGGATCAGCCGGTGGGCCATTCAGTGCTGGCTAAAGGAGTCTGTCCTTCCAAAAGCGCGGGGGCCAAAACCCGAAAAAACACTGGCGGAGTACAAGTATGAGAACAAACGGTTAAAAATGGAAAACGAGCTGCTGCGGGATTTTCTGCGCTCCACAGGAAGGAAGTGAGGCCAAGGGGAAAATATGCAGTGATCTACCGACACAGAAACGAATACCCGGTAACCGTTATGTGTCGCTTCTTTCAGGTATCCCGCAGCGAATACTATGATTTCGTCCATAGTCTGGATAGGCCGGAGAAAGACGCGGTCCTTGCAGAGATTATCGCGGAACAGCAAGAGCACAGCTTTCGTACATATGGCTACCGCAGGATGTGGCTGGTGCTGAAGAAGCGAGGCATCCACCGCAATCCCAAAACGATCTTGCGCATCATGGAGAAATATGATTTGCTTGCGGAGATCCGGCGGCGCAGGAAATGGCAGCAGATGGGGCAGCAAGTCCACAAGTACAAGAATCTGCTGAATAGGGAGTTTTCTGCGGACCGGTCTAACAGCAAATGGGTAACGGATATCTCCTACATCCACACCAAGCAGGGCGTGCTGTACATGTCCATGATCCGGGATCTTTATGACAACAGCATTGTTGCCTACAAGACCGGCACAAAGCAGACCGTCAACCTGGTGCTGGACACCATTCGCCTGGCTGTGCGCAAGACGAAAAAAAGGGCCGCTGTGGAGTTGCAGCTCCACAGCGACCAAGGTGCTCAGTACGCCTCACAAGCATATTTTGAGCTAACTCAAACATACGGCATTACGCCTTCCATGTCAAGACGTGGCAATCCTTATGACAATGCAATGGCGGAAAATTTCTTTTCTATCCTCAAGACAGAGTGTATCTACCGCCATAAACCGGCCTCATTCTGTGAGGCCAATGATATGATTGACCGCTACATCAATTTTTACAATCACGAGCGCATCCAGCTAAAAACTGGAGTGGCACCGCTCACGCTGCGTCATTCCGTCTAAAACTTCATATTTCCCTACATTCAGGCCTTTTTGTGCTGTCCGCACAATTTGGGGCAGTTCAAAGCAGCCTAAATGTCCACCAGAGAAGGAAAAGGCGATAATGGAGGCGCTGAAATATTTTGGAATGGTTTGAACGCTTGCAGTGAAAAATGCCATGGGGTTTTAGCTTTGTTTTTTGTTATGGAAAGAATCACATTCAGAGCAGTTTTATCTTTTGGATAGAACTGCTCTCTTTTGTGTGCTCTGAATCTGATACTAAAGTGTACCCATTGTCAAGGACAAAATGAAATACCGATAGAAGGAAGGTAGCGAAAGCATTAAGGAAGGCCGGAAGATGCACGGGAAAAGCTGTTGCCAGGAAGCGGGTATAAACCCGATGTAATATAGCGGTAGAATTCATTGGGAGAAAGTTTAGCCAACTGCCATTGATAACGGTCATTGTTGTAGTAGTCAATCCAGTCATCGAGAATTGCTTTGACTTGATCGAAAGATTCACACGAAGACAGGTCGATTTTGTCCTTCATATGGCCGAAGAAGCTTTCCTGTGGGGCATTATCCCAGCAATTCCCCTTGCGGGACATGGATTGCCTCAGGTTGCTGTCTTTGAGAATCTGGATGAAACGCAAGCTGGTATAGTGGCAGCCCTGGTCGCTATGGACCAACGTATGTGCATCCAGAGAAACACTGTGCTCCCGCATCAGAATGTGAACCGTCTCCAGAACAAAGTCCAATTCAAGCGATGGACTCAGGGTATACGCCAAGACTTGCTTCGTATAGGCATCCAAGATGGTAGACAGATAGCAGAACGTACCATGATACGGGATATAAGTGATATCTGTCAAGAGAACTTTGCGTGGTCCATGCTGTTCAAATTCCCGGTTGAGCAGATTGTCTGCAACCGTATTGGTGCGGATCGCCTTCGCCATCCTGCGGTAGGGATTTGCCTTGCGGATTGGGCAATACAGGCCGTATTTGCGCATAAGACGCTGGATTTTTTTCATATTCATCACCACCGGATCGGGAAGATGGAGCAGTCTCATGTGAATACCGCGAATGCCTTTGGCATAGCCCCGAAATTGGTATGCCTGTAAGATCAGCGAGAAGTCTTCCTGACCTTTTTTCTCCCGCGCCTGTCGAACATTCTCTGCATTCACCCGGCGGTAATACCCGGAACGGGGCACACCAGCGATTTGACATAGCTCCGTAATGCTCAGTACATTATCTTCCTTGTTGACGATCTCATAGATCAGCTCGAATTTCCTGCCCGGTTTGTCCATCATCAGCGCCTCCGCCTTGTCCCGCCGTCCAGTTCGGCAATTTGTTTTAGAAATTCTACCTGCTGACGGAGGTAGATCAGTTCGTGCTGCATAGTGGCGGTGTCCGGTTCGGGTTTTCGAGACGCCTTGGCTTCTTTTGATATATGCCTTGTGTATCCGCTTGTAAATTCACGCCCTGCTGACACACATTTGCGCAGATTTGTTGCCAGACTGTACATCCGCCCAATTCCAAGCATATTGGGGTCGTACCCCAAGCTATTGAATATTTCAGGGATATATTCTCCAGCTTGGTAACGCGCCCAAAAAATCTTCTTGAACTCCGATGTAAACGAAATCTGGGTCTGCCTCACTTCATGCGTATATGGATTCTGACTTAAGACCGCTACCTCATATGCGCTGAAGCGGCGCCTTTTTCGTTTTGGTTCCATTCACATCCCTCCAGGTATTTACAGTGTAGCATATTCGTCCACTTCCTGGAATTGCTGTCAGTATCCTTGTCCATTTTGTGGGGACGTGTGCCTCTCTTCCGCGTCTCTATCCCGGGCTTCCTTCCCTGCACTGTGTCCACTTTGCTGGGTACATTTTATACTTTCCTAAAGAATTGTACCAATTTAAATCCAAATTAATTAGTGATAGTTATTATTTATCAATCCAATGGATTGACTATTGCTTTGTTATGGTTCTATAAATATAATTATCATTTGGTTATCGCAAAACTTAATTAGAATTTCGCAATATGTTGCTAGAAAATCTTGACACAAGCTATGATGAGATTTTATAATTGATAATATAAACTCGAGAAGGAGTTAATTTATGATGGTATCTTATAACAAATTGTGGAAGCTTCTCATAGACAGAAAGATGAGTGTCCCGGCATTGCGGAAAGAAGCCGCGATAGCGCCGAATACAATGACAAGGATGAGAAAGGATCAGGAGGTCACCCTGTCTGTGCTCGGAAGGATCTGTGAGGTCCTGGATGTTGATTTTGGGGATATCGTGGAATATGTCCATGAAAGCCATGAAAGCGAGGCTGATGCTGAAATGGAGACAACGGAGTATTTGTAGAAGATAAGATTAGGATCAGTATTGATCAGGATGGGTACTTATTTGTTACGGGAGGGTGGTCTTGATGGATATAAATGTTCGGGATCTGGTTTCGGTCATCCGGAAGAGAAATCCGGAACTGGATGAAAAATATGTGGATCATTATGCAAAAGAGCTACTGAAAAATCTGGATGACAGACTGGTCCCCAATCTGAGGGAATGGATGGACGGGAAGCCTGTTACCGATATATGGATCGGGAAGTATTCTGTGAATGCGGTCATGTCGATCCGCGGAGATACTGATTTCCTGAGCGCTTTGGAGGCGATGAATACATATCTTCAGGATGAAGAGGCGGGGATCGCTCTTATTTGGAGAGGAAAGAGATAATGTCTGGAAATAATGGATATGGAGTACATCCTACTGTGTATGGAAATCTTTCGGATGAGGATCTGTATTCCCTTTACCGGGAGAGCTCCTGGTCCAAAATGGGAGAGAGCGACCGTCAGCAGCTGCTTCAGGAAACGGTAAACCGTTCCGCGGCGGCGAAAGGCGAGCTGGGCGCATGCGAAGTACGGTTTGCAGATTTGGACAGCAGTACGCTGGGACAGCAGAGCGGGAATGTTATAGAGGTCAATCGTGATGTTTTCGCAAAGGATGTATATACACATGATTATAATGGCCACATCATTCAGGAAAAGGCGGTGGATTCCAATATGCGGGCGCTGGAGACTGTGCTCCATGAAGACATCCACGCATGGCAGGATCAGTGTATCAATGGAACGATACAGTGTACGGACCCGAATCTGCTAGCCGAATATAAAGCGAATAACTTTACGGTATCCCTTGTCCCTGACGGCAAAGGCGGTCAGCAGCTGGGTTCCCATTATTTAAGCGGCGTGACGGGGAAGACAGGATATTATATGTATTATTTCCAGTCCACGGAAAGGGATGCGCATCTGTATTCAGAGAAGCAGACGCAGCAGATCATGAGCAGCCTGATGCAGAAATACGGGGCCGACAAGTCGCTCCTTACATATCAGAAGAATGTATCGTTAAACGGATATCAGGCGACTTACCGGCAGGGACAGGCTTTATTCGGAAATAATAATTTTGATAAAGAGATCAATCAGGTGCTGATAAATCAGTATTACGGCACCAATGCGGTGGTTGACCCAAAGATACAGGCGGGTGTACAAAAAGAAATGGCTGACAGTTATCAGCACCAGATCCGCCCGTCGATTGATCATAAAGGAGAAACGTCAATGGAGAAAAATTATACGCCGGTCACTATAGAGGATTATGACAACAGCATGCGGGCAACGGTAAATGCATTTTATGAACATGCAAAGAACGACCCGTCTCTGAGCCATGACGAAGCTGTCGCACAGACAGGCCAGATGGCTGAAAATTACCTTAATACAATGGATGAACTGCAGACGGCCCATGAAAACGGGGAGATCGCTTCGGTGAATGATAACGCGGGCATTGGGGAAGCCCCATCTGACGGCGGCGCGTCAGTATCCGGCAGCGGACTGAGTGATGATGGAGGCCTTGGGGACGACGGCGGAGTCGGAGACGATGACGGCGGTCTGGAGTAAAGAAAGCGGCGGAAAGCAGAGGTATGCATTATGAATTATGATTTCAGCGTCCACACTCCCGATAATGTCCGTCCCGCTGCCCCGACGGATTCTCATAATGAGAAATCCGACGTGGAGAGGACGGTCTTATACGGGACCGACCTGAGAAAAACCCGCCCTCCGCGGGAGACAGCTCTGCCGGACAGCGGATATCAGGTCGCGTTCCGGGATATCTACGGAAATACGTTCGGCATGAATAGATCTTTATTGTCAAAGCATCTCCTTCTGCTGGGCGGGATCGGATGCGGAAAGACGAATGTGTTTAATTATATTATCGAGTCACTCCAGCGCCGGCTGACAGAGAATGACGTCATGCTGATATTTGATACCAAGGGTGATTTTAAAAATAAATTCTACAGTCAGAGAAATCCGGATCACTGGCTGATCGGAAATGATACAAAATATAAAAATATCTCGAGGAATTGGAATATCTTTGACGAGATGAGAGAGCCGGACGGCCGTTTCGGGAAGGAAAGCGAACTGGTGGCGAAAGAAATAGCAAAGCAGCTCTTCAAAGGAAGAGAATCGTCGACCCAGCCATTCTTTTCACAGGCTGCAGCGGATCTGGTCTCAAAAGTGATGATCCATCTGATGCGTGAAGCGACAAAAAATCATACGGAAAATGAGTTGAACACCGATCAGTTTGTGAACTTTCTCCAGACCGCTGATATCCGGAAATATTATGATATGACAATGAAACCCGAGAATCCGGATTTCGCCAGCGCTCAGCTGTATTTCGGCAGGCCGGATGAAAGAATGACGGCGCAGGCGCTGGGAATTTTTGGGTATATCAATTCGATGGTAAATGATCTGTTCATCGGTATTTTTGCGGAGCGCAGATGGGCCGGAAGCTTCTCGATGAGACGGATCGTAAGAGAAAAAGGGAGACGCATCATTTTCGTAGAGTATGACCTGAGCGTGGGCGAAACTCTTGGCCCTATGTACAGGCTGATGTTCGATCTCGCTCTGAAAGAGGCTCTGGGAGGGCGTGAGACGGACCGGGGAAATACCTATTTGATCATAGATGAATTCAAGCTGCTGCCCGATCTGATGCATATTGATGATGCGCTGAACTTCGGGAGAAGCCTCGGCGTAAAAGTCTGCGCCGGACTGCAGAGCATTGATCAGCTGTACGATATTTATGGCGAAGACAGGGGCAAAGTGCTGGCGGCCGGGTTTATGAACAGCTTTTGTTTTCAGACCTTCGATCTGGATTCAAGGAAATTTATCATGGAGCGGTTCGGAGAAAAATACGAAAATCTCTCGCTTCATTCCAGATCGGTCCCCGTATCCGCCCAGAGGCAGGGACATGTGGTGGAAGACTGGGATATCCTCAGGCTGGATGTGGGGCAGGCATATATCAATCTTGTCGGGTATGACCCCTTTTTCTTCCACTTTACGGACTTTGACGATCCGCATCCGGCCTTATAGAAGGCGCAGGCACAACCGCCTCGGATGGCAGAAGGGTTTTATGGAGGGGAAAAATGGCTTTTTTAGGTAGTGTTAAGCGGGAGTGCGAGATACGGAACCGCAGGAACCGCAATGTACGTGAATCCAACGTTCCGCTCAGGCTGAATGAATACTGGTCCAACGCGTCGGGCCAGAATTTCATCGTCACCGGCGGCTCGGAGAGCCAGCGCATCCGTGTGCTGGCGGCTGCCGTCCGCGCGGCCCGCAGAAGATTCCGGGGGCCTCTGATCATATTGAACGGCAGCGCCGACTATGAGAAAAGCTTTGTGTCACTGGCGGAGAGCGGGCAGGTTGGAAGCGCGGTCGTATCATCGCCGGCATACAAGAATTATGATCTTTTCTATGGCATGTCGGATATTTCCATCCGGGCATTGTTTGAAAAGGCGGCCAGGGAAAGGGGCGTCTCGGATCTGAACGCTTTCGGCGATTACACGGAAGCATTTTTAAAAATACTGAAGTGCAAATATACGCCCTGCTTTCACTCGATGTTTGCCATGGCGCGGCAGAGTGATCAGGCGATTGCTGAATTTGGAAGCGCGTACCGGGTAAACAGCATATATCTGAACTACATAAAAGACGGCGTGGCGGGGAGCGCTTTCCGGCGGATACTGACGGATTACGGCAAAGCCCTTTTGAATATCCATTGTAAAAAATCCACAGGATTTAATCTTTCACAGATCGACGGGTCGGATAAGACCTATCTGATATGGACGAATTCAGAATCGCAGGAGCTTTTTAATGAAGTGCTTGCCGCTGAGCTTACCTGTCTGCGCGATACAAAGGGGATCCATTATTCTATCATCCTGAATGATGTGAATCTGGTGGAAGATGACCCGCTGAAACCGGTGATCACTGTCGCGAAAAGGAGAAGCGTCCTGGGAGTCTGTTGTGCCGACGTTATAGCGTATGTAGGAGATGAGAGCCTTCAAAAGATCATTACCGGGAATACGCCGTCTTTGCTCGTATTGAATTCGGGGTTCGAAGACCATGAGGATCAGATGAATATTCTGGCGAAATTCGGAACTTATAATCATTTTGAACCTACAAAGGAAGTGGGCACGCCTCCGGGCTTATTCCACATGCCGGGTGACGGCGCCCTGCATATGGGGATGATCCAGTTCGAGAGGCAGCGGGTCACTGTGGACGATATGCGGGGATACGCGGCGGCGGCCAGAGGAGATTATGGAGATACAGTCAGTTTATACAGGCGGATCGAAGATGGATAAGGAGCATTTGAGGTATGGGCTTTGACAATCTTTGGGAAAAATATGGAGAGAAAAAAGAACCGGGAAAGACCGCGGAAAGGCCGGAAAGAAGGCAGCAGGAGAAGAAAACCGTAAAACAGCAGGCAGGATCCGGCCAGACAGTGAAGAAAGCCGCCCCGGCATATAAAAAGATCGATCCGTCTCCGCCCGAATATAAGGCAAAGGCAGCGGATGCAAAGGCAAAAAGCACAGCGGCCGCAAGAGAAAAAGAAGCGGGCCCGATGCTGGGCGTATTCGGTACTGATGCGGGAAATACCGGAAGTACAGGGAATATAGGAAATACAGGGAATACCGGCGAAAGATCCCGGGATACAGGAACCCGCAGCCCGGTGTCCTCAGGGAGGAGGAGCTTCGACTGGGGGAGGATGCGGTACTGGCCGTGGGTGGATATTATCTGCATCACAATCACAGCCGTTATGGTGATCAGCGTGCTGGCAAATTTCGAAGAAGTGACGACGGCTTTGTTTTACGCGCTGCTTCCGCTGCTGTCTAATCTGATGGCCCTGCTCCTGATCGTGGGACTGATCGCGTTTGTAATATGGTGGATCACACGGAGACCGCGCCGAAGGTGGTAAGGAGGATGTCATGAGGAATACTGTAGTGGGAAGGATTTTAATATACGCAGCTGTCTGGGTCGTTCTTTTTCTGATACTCTGCGTAGTGTCGATCGCCAAAAACTGGGACATACTGGTGGCGATCATCAGCGGAACGATATCATCAGTGGTCGGATATCTGGCCGTGATCGGACTGATGATATACGGCATTGCCAGGATACTGCGGGCGGGATTCAGATAAGGCTGAGAGCGAAGGAACGGCAAGGGAGACAAGTCGAATGGAAAGTTTATTTAAAAGATTCAGGAATACACACAGGTCCGTGAATAATCTGTCAAGGATGAACTCGGAAGAGATCGCGGATATATTATTCTGTCTGTGCAATGCATTTGAGGAGGGGACGCTGCTTCAGGTGGCGCCGGAAAATCTTTCAGTGAGAGAAGACGGGACTGTGTCCGTGACTCCGGACGCGGATAAGAATATTTATTACGCGGCGCCGGAAGTGGTGCTGGGCAAGAGCGGCGCGGATAAGAATTCCGGATGGTTTACAATGGGGCTGCTTACGTATTTCATAATAAACGGACGTTCTTATTATGAAGCAAAAGAGCTCAATATCGTAAATCTTCAGGATCTGACAGGGAAAGGCGAGTGCTTTATCAGGGCGCAGAGGGACGCGGAAAACGCAGAAGATGTTCCGGGCCTGCTTGATCTAGCAATGAGGAAATTCACTTCATGGAAGCCGGAAGTCAGATATGAAGGCGTGCCTTCCCTGCTGAAAGCGATCCGGCAGTATACGTCCACGGCCGTCATTCAATATACATATAACGGGAGAACCGTTTCGACGGAAAGCAGGTATCTGGATCCGCCTTCCGTCATGATCGCCGCGGGGTATATAGTCACAGATGAAAGCGGATCCGCCTATCAGGTGAAGAAAGACTGCAAAATACCGTTCCGGCCGGGTACTCACAAATACACGGTCGATGTAGAAAGCAGAGGCGCCGGCCGGGGCGCGGCTTCCGGCGATCGAGAAACAGGCGGCGCGGATGTCCGGCTTGAAAAATATCTGTGCATTCAGGCGGCTTCCCAACGGAATATGTCGAAGCTTATGAAGCTGGAACAGACCCCGCAGCTGAAAAAGGTGGAAGTTGATCGCAGCGCGGCGGCGAGATATCTTTTTTACGTAGCGACAGGCGATCCGGTGCACAAGAAAACGCTCCGTGTGGAATATAAATTTCACGTGGACATTCCGGCAGGTACGGCAGGAGGAAAATCATTATTGTATGTGACATATGATCCGCCGTCGGGATGTAAGATCGCGCTGTACAACCGGGAAGGAACCTCACAGATTTCAGATAATGTCATGCATTTTGAATTATGAAGAAAGAATCAATGATCCGATACAGTGAGAAAGTCGGGGCCACGAAACTGTTGGGACCGGGAGACCGGGCAGTCCTTTGGGTTTTCGGATGCTGCTTTGACTGTCCCGGATGTATCGCGTACAATTTTAAACATGGAGATTACAGCGAAGTGTCCGCGGAAAATCTGGCGGAGTGGTTTCTGGAGACCGGAAAAGACGGCATCACGGTCAGCGGCGGAGAGCCAATGCTGCAGGCTGCCGCGCTTTCCGAAATGATAAGCCGGATCCGCGGCCACCGGGATATCGGCGTCATAGTTTATACGGGCTTTCGTTATGAGGAATTGCTGGAAAAAGCAAAGGAAGACCGGGGGATACATGATCTGCTGGGGCAGACCGATATCCTGATCGACGGGCCTTACATTGACGGATTAAATCATAATGAGCCCTACAGAGGTTCTTCCAATCAAAGGATCATTTCCCTGACCGGCCGGTATAAAGATGAAACAGAGGAATATTACTACAGGTCGGAAGGCCGCAAAGTCGAGGTCAGGATCAGCGGCAACAAGACATTGATGATCGGTGTGCCCAGCAGGGATCAGGCCGCTATATGGCAGAATATCAAAAAGCTGGGTGAATAATTCAGACAGGGGGCTGTTTAATGGATAAGATATTATCATATATTCCGGATTCGGTCCTGCGGTTTAAGGTGAATACCGATAAGCGTATTGCGATACAGAGTTCCAATAATCTTGCGCCGGTCATCGATCTGAAATTTCCGGTGTCGGAACCGTATGCCCGCCTAATGGGACGGTGGATCATTGAGTGCAAGAAAAATACGATACTCATGCGGGAGACGGATTCAAGAGTCAGGGATGACTGTATCGTACTTTCGTTCCAGCAGCCGGAAATAGACGTGGAAGTAAAGTATTCGGGCGCGGAAGGCATCAGGACTTCAAAATTGAAAAACGTGGACCGGATAGATGTCTATCCCCGTGAAGTCGGAAAGATCAAGATACAGATCCGGGAGCAGTCTGCGGACAGCGGCGGGACTTCGGATGAAGATGAGAATATACCGATAGAAAATATCACAGAGCAGGATCCTTCCGCGGCAAATACCACGGGGCAGGATCCCTCCGCGGCAAATATCCCTCAGGATAACACCGTTTCCGCGGGGGAACGGACCGGGACGGCGGATGCTTCCCTGATCCGTCAGCTGAGGAAGGATCTGGAGAGAGAAAGGGCAGCCGCAAAACATCTGCAGGATATCCTTGCCGTACGTCTGGACGATGTCCTGCAGACACTGACCCGGGACAAGCAGATCCTTACTTCCGAGAATCAGTCAAAACAGCGGGCTCTTGAGACGCTGGATGCGGAGATCGAGAGCCTGAGGAAGGCTTCTCAGGACACGGACGCTCAGATCGCGGAGGCAAACAGGACCATCGAGGATGTTCGTGCGAAGATCCAATCCGGCAAGGATGAATTAAATGGCCTGCAGAAGCAGTTGAGCGAGCTGAATGTGCAGCGTGAAGTGATCGAACTGGACTGTGACGCGGCAAAGGAGCAGCTGGAAGAATTAAAGACCCATGTCCGTTTAGACGCGGAAACTGTGGCTTTACTGGGAGAAGGGGACAGATTAAAGCACGGGACGGTTTCAAAGACTCTGGAAGAAGTGGACAGCGAAATAGAAAAAGCAGAGAAACGGATAGCATTTATCCTTAAACTCCGGTCGAAATTCAATCAGGTCGTCGAAGACGCGATCTTCAGCGGAGACGGAACGATATCAGCCGGTGAGGAAGCGGGAGGAATTGCGGATGGCGTCGGAAGCACAACTCCGTCGGAGAATACGTGAGCTGCAGACACAGATAGAGTCTCTGCGGCATCAGAATGAAAATTTTCAAAATGACATGACGCGCCGGATGAATGAAAGATTTACGGCATTGAAATCGGAGTATGACAGAGCGCTGGCCCGTCAGAAAAACGAGACAGAAGAGTTATATGCCGCGAGGATCCGGGCATTTCAGGAGCGGATGGTCAAAGAAATGCAGCAGCAGTACAGATCATTGGAACAAGAATCAGCCCGGATCTCGAAACTGCAGGCGGATAAGATCGCCGAGCTCAGCGGGTGCAATGAGGAACTGCGGTCGATCCTTCAGCGGATGAAGTCCCGCTCGGAGGCCGCCGAAAGCAATCAGCGGATGTACGCCGCCTCCCTGCTGGAGCAGCTGGAAAAATGCCGGAATGACGTAAGCGCTACGCCTCATGAGTTTTTCTATAAGGGAGAATTCGAGATCATCGATTCTCATGCGGACCAGATCCGGGATGAGATCGGACAGGAGATGTATCAGGCCGCTTCAGCCGACGCGAGCAGTGTGATGATGGAGTTTGACCTTCTTAAGACCAAGGTCGAGCAGGCGCTGCATGAATGGATGATGGCGTTTCAGGATTACGCGAGGATCGTCCGCGGCATATCCGAAAGGATCGGATTGCTGGAAAGCCGCCCGATCCGGACGGCTGCCGGCACATTTACGATGGCTCCTCAGGAATTGAATTTCTGGAGCAGCGGAACTTACCTGCCTTATAAGCAGAAGATACAGGAAGCGGCGCGGATGATCGAAGAGGTAAAAAACGAGGGCGTCGTAGATTATCTGAAGGGACAGAGGGGCCAGCCGAGGAAGGGCATTTTTGCCAAAGTCTCGGAAGCCCATAAATGGGATGACGAACTGGCGGGGATAACGAACTGCATCCTGAGTGAGAGGACGCTTTCAGATGAGCGGTGGGCGGCCGCGAGGATTGTCTCGGCGCAATTAAAAGAGATCGGATACAGTGTGGTAAGAAAAAGATACCGTGAACCTGCCGCAAGTGTGAAAGACGCGGAATGGTATCCGAAAGATAAAAAATTCCGGCAGAACCCGCTGGACAGTTTTGAACTCATTGAAACGATCCAGGGAATGGATCTGCTCCATATAACATTTGTGCCGGTAAGGGACAACGGGGTCGCGGTGCGCAATGAATGTATGATTTCCATGACGGCAAAAAGCCTTCGGGATATGGCGCTGACAAGAGACGTCATTGAAGTGAACATCCGGAGGGTCAGGGCAGCCGTCGGAAATATGAATGTGTCAGGCGCAGCCGCCGGCGGGGCGCAGCTCGCGGCGGAAGAGCAGAGCAGGAAAAAAAACCCGGATCCGAAAGAACAGATCCGGTATCTGGAAAGAAAATATCATTGATCAGTAGGAGGTGCTTTACATGAGCGGAGAAGCAGGAGGCATACTTATCGGAGGCGCGATCGCGCTGATAGTCGCGCCCGTGGTGATCACCGGAGCGGCAGCGGTGGGACTAGCGTACGGGGCGATCAAGGTCGGTGGATTTCTGGGCAGGCACGCGCTGGATTACGCGGCGGAAAGAAAGCGTGAAAAAGAACTGGCCGTGGGCCAGTGCAGCACCCAGCTGGAATCCATGTACGAGCAGATGCGCTCCATCGTTCGTGATGAGACAACTGCGCATACCAGATATGCGGAAGAGATGGGTAGGAAGTTCAATGCGATCGGGATGGAGCTGAAATCAGTCAGGGACGCGCATCCTTCAGCGGAAGAATTAGACAAAAAAATGGCCGTCAGTCGGAATATCATCCAAAGCGAACTTGGGGAAAGAAGCGCCGCAGTCCGGAAAAATATTATCGAAAGCGGCCAGAAGCAGCTTTCCAAATGTGTCGAGATGATCGATAAGAGCAATGCCGAAAAGAGCGGGATCGTCCAGTGGGCGGACAGAAGCGCCGCCGCGGACGCCCTGCAGAGATCGGCGGCGGCTGATATGCTCCGGGACGCGGAGGCGTCGTACAGAGTCCTTGATTCTATGGCAAAGTCAAGCAGGGACAGAGCATTTCATGATCAGGCCGGAAATATCCGGTCCGCATTGGAGAGAGCAAGGTCGATGATGGACCAAAACATGTATCAGGCGGCCTTTTCCAACGCAAGGACAGTGATCCGTGAAAGCGCCATGCTGGCTTCGGAACATGTACAGGACAAATTGGAGATGGATATGCTCGTTATGGAACTGCGGGCGAAGGCGGAAGGACTCTGCGAAGAAATGAAAGCACAGCGGTATTTCGAGTTCTGCGACGAGACAAAGCAAAACAAAAAGAAAGTAAAAGTGGATTTGAACCATTTCAGTCAGGGCAAATACAAGCAGATGATCGTGTCTCTTCAGGAAATGATCTCGGACCTTGACAAAGGCGGATCGTGTTCGAACGCTTATGAAGTAATGCGTCAGATGGAGCATTTTGACCGGACCGTGGAGCCGGAAGCCAGACATATTATCGAGTATTCCCGGAAGATCATGAAGGGGTACTATGACAGGCTGCATGTGCTGGAAGTCGTGGCTGATTTTATGACCGAGCAGGATTATAAAATGGATTGGGCCATGCCGGTAGGCGGGGACGCCAGCCAGAAACTCGTAGTCCATTTCATCCAGAAAATGACGGGGAATACGGTTTCGGTCACCCTTGATAATGACGTCGAATCCGGAGATATCGCCAAAATGGCGATGGAAGTCCTGACATTCTACGGCAACGGCAGGCCGGTCACTGAAGATGAGAAGAGGGAACTGAGAGAACATCTCAATGAAGCCCTGAATAAAGCCGGATTATCTGGCAGTCTGGGCTGTCAGAGGAATGTGGACCGGCCCTCTGATCAGGTTGAGATGGACCAGAAAGAAGCAGTGAAAAATATGCCGACGAGAAGTATTGTCTAAGAGTTTCTGAGAGAGAAAAAAGATGAAGACTTTTTTTGAAATGAACATTTCGAAAACGAAGACATTTGTTTTATACGGTAATCTGCAGGATACGATATGGTGCCCGGACCTGATGCCGAGGGATATCGAGCATTATCTGGTGAAGCTACTGAAAAGCCGGGGATATGAGCATATCGTTTTCTACGGGGAAGCCGGGACAAAGGGCGCCTATTGTCTGGATGAAGAAAGCGCGCGGTTTTTCTTTTCTTCCAACAGGGATATTCCGCTCCCCAAGGCTATCTCAGAAGAAACCGGACAGGAGATGGAAGAGAAGACGGCAGACGGGGAAGAAACAGCCTCCGGCGCTCACGGATCCGCGGAGGTTGAGACGGACGCCACAGGGTCGCAGGTCAGCGATGCACTGGAAGACCTGTTTGATGATCCGGATCCGGATGATGAGTATGAATACTATCCCGGCGATATCAGCGCGGCGTCTTCCGGCGCGGCAGAATCGTCAGGCGCAGATGAGGGGGCCGGTGTATCCGGCGCCGGCGCTTCCTCAGCGGCGGAGCGTTCTTTATCCGCCGCAGTCCGGCAGAGGGTAAGATACGCGTACCGCGGCCAGACGATGAGCGAATTCCTGCAGAAGATCCATCCGCTGATGTTGAAAAAGGACAGCCGCATGGCCGTGATATTTTATAATATCCTGACAACGGACATCAAAAGTTCCAATCTCAGGGATGATATCCTCGATATCTGGGAAAAGAACAGCCGGGGAAACATCTGTGTCATGCTTTTTCCGGAAACCCTGTACAATGAAGCGGCCCTTGAAAACCGGATACGGCAGTTTGGGCTGGAGAGTAAATTCCTGAGGCAGGATCCCGGGTCGAACCGATTCAGCCCGAATCCGATCAATTGTCTCAAGATCGCTCAGCCGGCGGCGGATGAGATCAAATACATGCTCCGCTATCTGTCTTTGGCAGGTGATGAAAAAGGGAAAAAGATAAAGTTCAGATATTCCGATCTGGACAGTCTGGCCGGTCAGATCAGGTATGCCTCAGAAAAATACTCTCAGAGTCTGGACCGGGGCTTTGAATATATGTCTGAGATATATCAGCGTTTTGCGGACTATCTGGATCAGGAAGATCCGGATCGGGATCCGCGGGATGAAATATTGACGCAGGAAACGATCAATCAGATATACGGCGTGTCCGGCATGAAGCCTGTTCCGCAGACAGAACAAAAAAAGGACGAAAGCGGTAAGGTGGACTGGGCGGTCCGGAGGGTCTCCGCCGAAATCCCGGACGCGGAACCTGAGAAGACATTGGACGAGCTACTGGACGAGCTGGATGCTTTGGCCGGCATGCAAAAGGTGAAAAGTGAGGTCCGCAGCCTGATAGCTGTACAGGAGGCGAACCGCTGGAGAAAGGAACATGGCCTGCCGGTCGTTTCCACAAGCCTGCACATGGTATTTACGGGGAATCCGGGAACCGGAAAAACCACGGTCGCACGCCTGATCGGACAGATATACCGCGCGATCGGCGTACTGTCCCGGGGGCAGATGGTCGAAACCAGCCGGGAGGATCTGGTCGCGCCTTATGTGGGCCAGACCGCGATCAAGACCCGTCAGATCATTGAACGGGCAAAAGGCGGCGTACTGTTTATTGATGAAGCGTATACCTTAAGCGAAGGAAGCGAGCATGACTTCGGCAGAGAAGCGATCGATACTCTGGTGAAACACATGGAAGATAACCGCGGGGATCTCGTCGTCATAGTGGCCGGATATCCCGATAAAATGCGAGCCTTTATCGATTCGAATGAAGGACTGCAGTCAAGATTTACGAAGTTTATAGACTTCGAAGATTATTCTGTCGAAGAAATGATGGAAATCTTAGCGGGTATGTGTAAGAAAGAGCAGTATATCCTGACGGACGCTGCCGCCGCTCAGGCGCGCGCGGTCATGCGGAAGGGCAAAGATCTGGGCGGAAGGAACTTCGGAAACGGAAGATATGTAAGGAATGTCTATGAAAATGCTGTCGGCAGGTCAGCGGTCCGTCTGGCTGATATGGACGCCATCACGGCACAGGATGCCAGCACTTTCGCGCCGGAAGATTTCGTGCTTCCTTCGAATATAAAAGAGAAAGACGCTTCGGGAGAAGAAAAGACGACGGAAGAGCTGCTAAAAGAGCTTGACCAGTATATCGGCCTGACGAAGGTGAAGACACAGGTCCGCAAGCTGATCAATCAGGTCAGGATGAACCGGAAAAGGGCTGAAAGAGGCATCCCGGTAACAAAGACGAGCCTCCATCTTGTATTTACAGGGAATCCCGGTACCGGCAAAACTACGGTGGCCCGTATCCTTACAAAATTATACAAGTCCATAGGCATACTCCGGACCGGACAGCTGGTGGAAGTAGGCAGAGAAGATCTGGTAGCCCAGTATGTAGGGCAGACGGCCCAGAAGACGAAGGAGGTATTGGACCGCGCTCTGGGCGGCGTTCTTTTTATAGACGAAGCCTATACATTGGCGGCCAATACTTCGGATCATGATTTCGGACAGGAAGCGATCGATACAATATTGAGATATATGGAAAACAACCGGGACAATATCGTTGTGATCGTCGCGGGATATCCCCGTGAAATGAAGCGGTTCATCGAATCGAATCCGGGACTGGACTCGAGGTTTACCACTACAATCGAATTCGAAGACTATTCATTAGGGCAGTTAATGGAGATACTTGAACTGCAGTGCAGAAAATCCGGATATATCATGACGGACAGAGCCGAAGAGAAGGCGCGGGAACGGCTCCGGTATGAAAAAGCCGTGAGCGGCAGCAACTTTGGGAACGGCCGTGTCGTCCGAAATATCTTTGAGGCGGCGGTCCTTGATCAAAACGACAGGATCAGTATGATAGAAAATCTGACGGATGAAGAAATGATGACGCTGACGGAGGAGGATTTCGAATTTCCTGAGTCAGACGGTCAGGCATATTGATGGAAAAGCCTGATGACGGTCGATAAAAGGGAGCATGTCAATACTTATTCTCTCCTGTAAAGGATGAAAGGAGGCGCAGTGTAATGCCTGGATTTTTTGACTGGCGCAGCGACCGGACGGAAAGAAAAAGGGAGGGCTTCTGCTCAGATGACCTGAATGAGGTCCTCACCGCGGCGCTGAAACATTCGAAACGAAATCAGGCCGTACTTATCATATTATGCGGAGATATCATCGACAACTACTACAGGCCGCTGAATGATCTGGCGGCTCAGATGTATAATTCGGGGATCGTCGATAATATGAACATGGAAAAAAGAGAACTGCTTTCGATATTAAGCAGTGACGAGCCGGTCGAACGTGTCGCGCAGGAACTGATCGGAAGAAGAGGCGAAAGCAGGAAACTCCATTTTGTCAGTAGTTTCCATCAGATGGATTACAATAAGGGAAATGCGGAGCTGCTGCTGAGGGAACTGCAGTCCGCGGTGACGGACAATGAGATCGTGACTCCGTTGGCGCTCGATATCCCGCTCGTGGCATATCGTTCCGTAAAAGAATCATTTCCGGATCTCTTTGCGTATTCTGTCTGCTATCGGAAAAAGATCCGGGAGCCGGAAGAAATAAAAAATACAAAAGAAAGCAGAAATACTGCAAAAGACCGGCCGTGGTATACGCGGGATCTGGAACTCCTGAAGACGGAGAAAGACGGGATGACCATGCTGCTGAAGCACAGCAATTCGAAATTTGAAATTTCCACCTTGCCGCGCAGCAAAAGACTGTACTGGAAATTCTTGCTTCTGCACGAGGCAAAGGAGATTGAATTTAAATTAGATCTGAGGATCGTCTATTCAGAAAAATTCTCGGAGCGGAACCCGGCGGTCGGCGTTGTGATCAAAAACTGCAGCAGGAAACTGGAATGCGCCATCAGCAGAAGCAGGCGCTGCGAACAGACGATCCACAATGATGTTGAATTTCCCACTGTATTTATGATCGAAGGCATTTATAAGAGAAATAACCGATCGGCGGCGGCCGCAGCGCTGGAAGGGCTAATCGCACTTTTGGATTCGCTCCGGCTGCCGGACGTATTGTAGATCAGCCATAGAAAGATATTTGCGGAAGCGGGCGTATGTGATATAATCTACTTAAAATAGTTTACAGAGTCAGGGGATTTTGATCATGACATCTTTATACTCTGTAATCTGATATTTGCAGCAACAGAAGGACAGAGATTGAATACAAAGGAGGAATCAGAGATGTTGGTTTCTGGAATATTTGCGGGAAAACCTTTGAAACAGTCGGGAGAGCCTTTGACACAGGCGGAAGAAATGAGTGAACTGGCGGATGCGCTGTACAATGGAGACCCACTGATATTTGACGAAGACGGAGTAGTCCATTTGGACGGCGGGACAGACGGAGTAAAAAACGGGGAGGAAGTTACTCAGGATCCCTTTGCGGGAGAGCCTTTGACACAGGCGGAAGAAATGAGCGAGCTGGCGGACGCGCTGTACAATGGAGATACATTGATGGTAGACAGATACGGGGTAGTCCATCTCGACGGCAGCACAGACACAGTCGAGAACGGGTCTGCCATTCCGGAAGGTACATTTGCCGCGTCGATCCCGAGTGACCCGGATCAGTGGTACAATAAAAACGGCCGCAGGCTTTTTCGGACAGAGGTTGCCGCGATGAAGCATTTTTTTCCGAAAGCGGGCTTCGATTTCATGAAGTCCACGGGAAATATGTACTGGGTGATCGATATGAAAGTCAGCCAGACCGGATTCGCGAAAACGTGGCGTTTTATGCTTGTATATGATAAGAACCATCCTCACAATAATAATTTTGGCGGTTCCATCAAGGTCTGTCCTATCCGTCCGAATGAAAAGGATATCAAGAAGATGGCGAATGATTACGGGCGCAAGGGTGTGCCGCATCTTTTGCATGACGCGGGGCTTGGCACTTATCTGTGCACCAGAAGGTCAGAGGATGTGAAGGACGGTACAAGCGAAGCAAACACGGCGGTCAGCGTAGCCGGATGGGCTGCGGACTGGGCGCTCCATTTCGAACTCGGCCTTCGCAATGATAAGGTGTGGAACAAGTTCTGCGATGACGGGCATTTTTATTCATATAAGACTTGTTTTCAAAAAGAGCCGCTGTGCAGAAATGCCGATCCATACAACGATTACAGATGCGGGAAGTGTCCAAAGCGCTGATCCAGCGGCATGTGACGCCTGCTCCGGATATATGGACGGGCAGAGCGGATAAAAAGATATGTCTGGGCGCAAAGCAGATGCCGGATATGGAGGATGAAAATGATTTTTTATCGTGAACATATGAAATATATTGATTTTGACCTTAAGAATCCAAGATGTATCCATTGTTACATCAATGACCGGGCATATGCGTCTGTGATCACGGAAGTAATGATAAACGGACAGAATGAGACCGGAGGGGTCTTTTTAGGCTATATCATCAATCGCGCGTGGTATATCGTCGAGTCTGTCGATCCGGGAGTGGATACAGTGAATCAGGTCGCTTTTTTTCGGTGGGACGCGGATTATGTAAACCATCAGGCCGAGAGACTGAGCAAGATCTACCAGAAGCCTCTTACGATACTAGGCTTCTGGCACCGCCATCCGGGAAGCATGGATTATTTTTCCGATCAGGATGAGTCCACAATAAGGAGCAATCTCAGGGGGCTGCGCGAGGGATTGCTGTCAATGCTTGTTAATATAGATCCGAAGCTGCGGATGACATTTTACTATTGCTATGACAATAACATCATGCCGATCCGATATGATGTCGGCAATAAGTACTTCCCGGTGGAATTATTAAAATATGCCGATTCGGAAGAACTGTCCCGAAGGGCGTCTTTAAGCGGGCACCCGCTGGAAGTCTTTTACCGACAGGTTGTAGATCTTGATGCGGTCGCTGCTAGGAAAAAGGCACAGGATCAGCCGAAAGGCAAAGCGCCCGAAGCTGCGTATACGGCAGAAAGGACGCCAGAGAAAGAAAATACGGCGGAAAGGGCGCCGGAAAAAGAGGATACGGATGCTGCGAAGGCGGCGTCTGCCGGCGGAGACAGCTCTTCTGAGAGGAAGATCACGGAAGACATGATCAGAAAGATCGTTGAGATCGTTGTCGGGATGGAAGGAAATACGAAAGATCAGATCGACGATCTTGCGGCAAAGGTAGATCATATTGAGACTTCTATCTCCGATATGTCGTCAAAGATGGAAACTGTCCTGAAAGAAGTGAGCGGTAGCCCCGGGGAGGAACCTGCCGGAGAAACAGATCAGGAATTTACGGGAGAAACAGAGCAGGTATCTGCCGGCGAAACAGAGCAGGAACCTGCCGGGGCAGGCATACAGATAAACAGTGAGGAAAATGACAATGGCTGAGACAGGAAAAAAAGAAGATCAGATGAGCGCGGAGTGTATGATGGATGATGACGTCCTTGCTTTTTTGCAGGAATACGATACGGGAAAGCCGCGGCCGGCGGATAAGGTCATGGTACCGGAAGGCCTTGCCGATATGCAGGGATATGAGGGCCCGTTATACGGCTATATCCGGAAAGATTCCGGGTATCATGTGATCATCGGATGGGAAGGCAACGAGCCCGCGGATGTACTGAAGACCAGCCTGATCGGCCGGATCGGGAATGCGGCCGCGAGTCTTCCGGATCCTTATATATGCGGTACATGGGATGACGGGAAACTGTCCTTTTCTCTGAAGTCAGAAGAAAGCGGGGAGAGCACTCCTCTGACTCCGGATATTTATACGATGAAACAGGATGTCTTCTCACGGAACAGCGGACTGATAGAGACGGACTGGATGGATGAACAATGTGCGGTCATCTGCGGCTGCGGATCAGTGGGAAGCGGCATTACATTACAGCTGGCAAGGTCCGGCGTCGGACGATTTGTCCTTGTGGATACAGACTGCATGGAGATACATAATGTCTGCAGGCATCAATGCAATCTGACGGATGTCGGGCGGTATAAAGTGGACGCTGTGGCCGACAGGATATGCCAGATCAATCCGCAGGCGGAGGTCAAAAAGTTTTATCAGAAGATACAGGATGTCCGGAAAGAAGAGTATGAGGAGTGGATTACGCCGGATCAGGCGGTCTTCATCGGCACATGTGATAACCGCCTTGGCAATGCGTGCGCCTGTGATCTTGCGTATGATTTCGGTGCGCCGTTCGCTTCGCTTGGCTTTATGACGAGAGCATGGGCCGGAGAGATATTTACCTGTCTTCCGGAGCGCCACGAAATATGTTATCGGTGCGCGTTTAAAACCCAGATCGATAAAAGTATTGCCGAGGACCGCCGGAATCATTTCTATATCGGGGAAGAAGAGCTGGAAAAGGCGCATTTCGAGCCCGGTCTGGATGTGGATCTGGAATTCGGCATCTCTTTGTTTGACAAGGTGGTCCTTGATATTTTGAACAGGAAAAATCCCGCTTATGTACCCCGCCTTTATCATAAGATGACACAGTTCATGATCTTTTCAGGCACGGATGACAGGACATATGCGGATGATTTCTGGAAAAAGGCTTTTCCGATACCGATCGCGCTGAGGAGCCTGCAGCTTAGCGATAATTGCCGCAGATGCGGGCATTGCAAGTGATAATAAAAACAGTCAGGGGCTTTTGCCCCTGACATCAGATAATGCAAGGGGGCTGTATATTGAGTGGGAATATGCGGCTCCCTGTATTTATCCGGATGCTTTTAGGGTGATTTTAGAATTATGAATCGATTGATCCGTTGTATTGCGGCGATTGCGGCATCATATTTGCTGATATATGGGATAGACAGTATCGCGGGATATGGATCATGGTGGCTTTCATTGATCATTTGTTTATCCTGCGGATATCTGATCATTTATACGGGGCGCTCCTATCATACGGAAGAGCGGACGGTCAGAAAGGAATACATTTTGAATCTTCACACGAATCAGATCGGAGATCTGTTTCTGCCGTCAAAATATCCAAATTACAAATTACAACACTCAGGCTATGACGGAAACGATTATATGTCGAAATCCGGCGCGGTCATATGTACGAAATTCGTTGATTCAAAGCAGATTGTCAAAGTGAAAGACGGAGGGATAGCGATACATTTATTTTGTATTTTGATCTGTGTCTTCGCGTTCCTTTTATGGTCATCCGTCCTGTCTTCCGGACAGCTGGCAGAATTGTCGGAAAGCCACAGCAGGATCGTGGCGGGAAATTTCCACAGCCTGTTCGGGGAAGGCGCAGGCACTTTCTCAGCGAAACTGGGGGCCTTGCCGAAGATCGTCGGGGCACATGTTTCAGACCTGTTTTCCAGAATAGCCGCCGGGACGGCGGAAATACGATTCATCCCGGCTGAGCAGGGAAGAAATCTCATACAGGGATGGCAGGCGATTCTGTCGAGAGTCATAGGAAATATAGCCGGAATATTCGGAGATATCAAGAATGCATTTTAGGAAGGGAAAAGACAATGTTTTTTAATATTTCGATCAAAATCGCCATTGCTGTCAATATTATCGCTATCGTTTCCCATCTGGCGCTTTGCTTTGCGGGCAGTACTTCCAACAGGGCCGGGCAGTTCAAAGAAATTACAAGGCAGTGCAGATGGATCGGTCTTTTGTATTTTATCTTTGCATGGTTTATGGGGGACGGCAGCCCGGTATCGTCCGGAAGGACGACTTATGAACAGGTCGCTTTCTGGATGCTCGCGGCTTCGATCGGCTGGCTGATCGTTTTTTCTGCTACATTGATTTCTAGATTCAGTGGCAAAGGAGATGTGTTAGGATCCAAAGCTCTTATGATGGGAGTATTGTATTTCGTTCTGGCATATTTGTTGTATTGATTGTTTGTAAGTGCTTAAGTTTTACACTAAATGAAAATTATGCTCGTTATGAGCAAAGATGATTTTTTCGTCTCCCCTGCTAGCTGTTTTCTAATGAATTTTTAAAATATGTCAAATAAGGATGGCGGCTCAAACTACCCTTGTTTGATTGGTGGATAGTTTTAGATTAGGATATCCTTCTTTCCCCCCAATATCGGAAGATATGAATAAAGTCTGTCTGGGACCATGATGAAAAACGGTTAGCTAAAAAACATAATAACAGGATATAGCAGCTTATGAATGGCTCCGGGCCGTCTAATCGCGAAGGTTAGGCGGCCCTTTTGTCTGGAAGCCTGGGGCCGGTACAAAAATGTACCGCCCTTGTGGAGTGGCTCAATCCCCTTCAATTAAATCCAGTATCACGCTTTTTTGCTTTATGATCCAGTCCCGAAATTCTTCAGGACTGGATTTTCTGCTTTTGACCAGGGCCTTCCGCCGCAGTGCCTCCTTCTTGAAACCCTCAAAGGCATCCTGCATTCGGGCCAGACGGTCGGGCGGGAAATCGGGCGTTTTCTTCGCTTTGTTGATGACATTACGCCAGCCCTGGCATTCGTTCTTGTACTGGTGGTCGTAATCATTCTCCCTGGCCCGCTCGTCAAACTCCCGTTTATTCTGGAGCGCCTGCTTTTTCCGGCATTTGTCGCTGCACAATTCATACCGGAAGCTCTTTGCCAGGAAGAACTTCCCACATACCTTGCACTGCCGGAAATACAGCCCCCAGTCGCTCAGACGGTTCAGGTAGTAGGTGATAAGGGGCAGGAAGGAATCGTATGCCGCCACGCACTCCAACCGGCGTGAGCTGTCCGGGAACCATAAGTCAAGCCGGGTATGCTCCGCCGGCGTTCTGCGGTAGTACAGGCTCCTGGTATCCAGCCGCCCCGGCGTGCCGGATTCCGGGTCGTATTCCCTGGCATTTTCAATCCGGAAGGCCGCCGTGAGCCTTGCCATTTCCGTGATGAATTCCTCGCAGGCAATCTCCCGTCTGCGTTTTTCACGGGCTTTTAGATACCCGTTCCAGATACGGAATGCGGTGTACTGGCAGATCGGTTCCCCTGACTGGTATTTCCCGGAGAGGAATTTCCCGGCGGCCTGTTCCAGCGCTGGTTGTCCCCACCGGTTGGTGTACATGGCGTCCCGCAGCGGGGACAGGCCCAGCCGGTTCCAGGTTCCGTCCGGGTCTTTGTCAAAGCGGATCAGCAGGGTTCCCAGGGGATTTGTAGTATCGCAGGCCAGCTCTGCACCCTCATTTCCTTCCAGCCGGGAGCGGACTTCGTCCTCTGTGCCGATCAACACCCTTTCTTTAACTTTTTCCTGTCCAGTGTCAGGACAAAGATCACTTTTTCCAGGCATGGTTCCTGCCGGATAAACTGGTATTCCACTTTTATGCCCTCCGTTTATGGTAATTCTATAATTCAATCATATCTGTTACATATATGGTATCATAGAAGTATTGTTTTGTCAAAAGAGGCCCAAAATGCGGAAAAATAGAAAACCAGATCAAGGCCGGGTATAACGCCTCAGGGAGCCAACGCTGCAAGTGTAAGGAGTGCGGCATATGCCGGGACCCGCATGGAATTCCAAGGTCAGGGGCAACCCTCCCTCATCGCAGGAATGGAAATCACGGAGGAAGGAACCTCCGCCTTTATATGGAGCAGCAGTGTGACGATGATACACAGATGGAGGAGAGCATCCGCAGAATGCTTACTGCCTTTTCCCGCATGCTCGCCTGCCTGCCTCCCACTGCCCCGGAGAAGAAATGACAGAATGTGAAAAATCACAGCACAACGCTGTTCTACTGCCAGTCGGTTGCGGAATTTTTCCGGATGGGGTATGCTGAAAACAGAACCAGGGCGGCTGCCGGCCCCCATGGGGGCAAGGGAAAACCACCCGGAAAGGACACAGGACCATGGTGGACAAAAACAGGGTACCTGAACACCGAACTTCCCAAGTATGGCCCGAACGTGGTGCTGATTTATGGGGGCAGTTCCATCAAGAAGAATGGAATCTATGGCGAGGTCACCCAGATTCTGCGGGACAACCACGAAAACGTGGCCGAAATCTCCGGCGTTATGCCCAACCCCACGCTGCCCAAACTGTACGAGGGCATTGAGATTGCCCGTCAGCACCAGGCGGACCTGCTGCTGGCCGTGGGCGGCGGCTCGGTGTGCGACTATGCCAAAGCCGTTTCTGTTTCGGTCAACTGCAAAGAAGATACCTGGGAAAAATATTATCTGCGTTTTGAGGAGCCGGACTGCGAGACCCTGCCGGTGGGCTGCGTGCTGACGATGGTGGGCACCGACTCGGAGATGAACGCTGGCGCTGTGATTACAAACCCGAATACCAAACAGAAGATCGGCCATGTCTTTGCTGATGAAAAAATTATGCCCCGGTTTTCCATTCTCAACCCCAAATATACGATGACGCTTCCCCACTACCAGATGGTGGCGGGTATCTATGACATCTTCAACCACATCTGCGAACAGTATTTCTCCGGTGAAGATGACAACACCAGCGACTATATCAGCGAGGGACTGATGCGGTCCCTGCTCCACGCCAGCCGCATTGCCAACAAGAACCCGCAGGATTATGAAGCCCGCAGCAACATCATGTGGACGGCCACCTGGGCGCTGAACACCCTGGTTGCCCAGAGTAAGTCCACCGACTGGATGGTGCATATGCTGGGCCAGGCAGTGGGTGCTTACACCAACGCCACCCACGACATGACCCTGGCTGCGGTTTCCCTGCCTTACTATCGGCATATTTTGCCCTATGGCCTGGAAAAATTCAAGCGCTTCGCCGTGAACGTATGGGAGGTTGACCCTTCCGGCAAGACCGACGAACAGGTGGCCAACGAGGGTCTGACCCGTATGGAAGCCTGGATGCAGGAACTGGGCCTTGTGATGAACATTTCCGAGCTGGGCGCTACCGAGGATATGCTGGACGGCCTTGTTGACGCCACCCTCATTATGAACGGCGGATACAAGGTGCTGAGCCGGGAAGAAATCCGAGATATTTTCAAAGCGAGCTTGTAAACGTGCGCGATTTTTGGGCGCGCAATACACTTCTCCTTATGCGGCCATATCATCCGTGTATGCCGGGCTGTACAACAGTCAATTTGAGCAGGCGTTGTAACGCTGCACCCAACAAAATCATGGCGGATGGTATCCATTCTAATGCTCCAATGTGAGTATATCAGACTTTGGAAGTTTGCCATTGTTGCAAGCAAGAAGATAAGCCGCTGCCCTGCTGGCAAAGCGGTGGGTCCTGGTCGTATCCCACTCCGCCAAGGCGGTAACCTCCGCCATACCTCGCTCAAAATCAAACGAAATCTCACCCCATTCGCCGTCGTTGTCCACCTGGTACAGGTAGACAGCGGCGGCGATTTTTTGTTTTCTGCGGGTCTGCGATTTCCGTTTCAATCGGACCATGTGGATGACGCCCGCCTCTGTCAACAGACAGGTTAGATGTTCCACCGCCCGGCGGTAGGCCCGTTCCGCCCCGCTGGCGGTGCTGCCCTCAAACTGCACCGCCAAGTCCTCAAAGCTCATGCGGGTGCTGAGCGGGCTCACCCGACCGCAGGTCATGCAGACGGCGTTCCGCTTTTCCAAAAGGGTCTGTTCCCGGTAATCCAGCTTTTCAAATGCCTCCCGGACGGCCTTGGCCCGGATACCGTTCCAGAGAATGTCCGCATAATTCCAGCTGTCGTCCTGGCTTACGTCCTCTCCGATCTCCTCCCCCTCCTCGTCCTGTACTGTCTGGTAGAAGGGTGTCCGGCTACGGTTGCGCTGTGCCAACGCCAGGTACTCTGCGGCAGTCGTTTTGGTGCAGTTCTGTCGGTTGGCATATTCGTCGATGACCTTTTTTGTGCTCTTGCCGGAATTGTTGTAGAGCCAGGCGATCCCACGGGCGGCCTTATATTCGTCCAGAGATTTGAAGGAACCGGCCCCTTCCTGGCGGCGGCACTCCAGAAGTGCGTTGCCGATAAAATAATGGGCATAGGTCAGAAAGTCTGCCTCTTTCGCCGGATCATAGTCCGGAAGGCAATCCAGCATAGCGAGGACACACCCCATTTTGTAGTCCAGGAACCGCTCCGGGTCATAGCGTTCCAGTCCCTCCCGCATCAGGAAACGGCGAACACGGCCATTGAGCCGGGTTTCATAGTGGTGCAGGAAGAAGGAAAAGTAGTCCAGGTTTCGCTCCCGCAGGGCGGCAGTGATGTAATCGTTGAGCGTTCCTGCCTCCGGCGGCTGCGGGTCAAGCTGAAAGACACGCGCCGCTTCCCGCATGGTCATCCCCTCCGGCTGGGCCAGCAAACCATATCGGGCGCAGTAACCATCCAGCGCCCAGGTAAACGCCGCCTCATTCATTTCCTCACCGCCTCCCTATGGCATTATAAAGTCATCCGTTTCTTTGCCTCTGTCAGCAGGGTCTCCTGGGTCATCTCCTGCTCGTATCTAGTGCTGGCATAACTGTGGTCAGAGATCGCCCGCAGCATCTTATCCTTTGCCAGCTTTTTCATCACTTTGGCCAGTTTCGCGTCCAGCTTCCCCCGGCGGGTACTCTGGAGGATGGTATTCATCCGCCGGGTATAGACCGCCTTAATGGGGTGGTCTGCTGCCAGCTCCCGCTGTTCCCGCCCCCGCAGGTTGCCGATCTGACGGCACGTCCGGCCCCGCTTATCCCCCGGAGCCAGGCCGCCGCAGTATTTGGTGTGCCGGGCATCGGTGGTCAAAAACCACCGCCCGCAGATGGGGCACTGTCTGGGCGCATGGCCCACGCACAGGCCCTCGAACAGGTCGGAGCGGAACATCCCCACAAAACTGACGTAGTGCATCCGCTTCACCAGCTGCGGTTCCGCCGCACCGGGGCGAATGGCGGAGACGTACTGCACCGAGGCGTTGGTCAGGGTCATCCAGGAGGGATTGCCGTCAGAGAGTGTCGGTTCTTCCTGGAAAAACTGCCCAAACAGTGCTGCATAGCCCTCCGCCGTGCGGTCGTGGCCGGGTTCATTCAGCTGCCGGGCAAACGGGAGCAGGGCGTCCTTGTACTGGCGGAGGGAATAGCTCAGATGTCCCAATACCTGGGTCATGCGGATCAGCTGCGCCGCCCTGCTGTGCTGGCCGGTCAAGGTGCAGAGCAGCTGCTCCTGCTGGGAAAGCTGCAAATAATCTCTTGCATCTTCCAGATACGCGGCAGAGAAAACATCCGCCAGTTTCTTCCCGAAGTCACTATTGGACAGCCGGGAGAACGGCGGCGTAACATCCATGAAGGAGAGGATGCCGCTGGCAGCGCCCTGCACTTGGGGCAGCAGCGTCAGGTCCACCGTCCCCGTGTTCATCCCCTGCAGCAGGCGGTTCATCGTATCGCAGGGCGGGGTAAGGGTTTCAATCGCTTCAGCTGAAATGTTCAATACCTCGCAGCCAATGGTCCCCGTGGGCATGGCGCAGCCCTCGTAAGTCACGGTATCCTGCCAGAAATCCAGCGACAGCACTGCGTGGTTGATGATCTTGTCCATCGGCCTCCTCCTGTCAAGTTTTTCTTTTTCTATCATAGCACACAGGCAGGGCTTTGTCATGTTTTTTGAAACGGCGCTGTCATGCCATCAGCCTGTTTTTTTCGATTTTCCCCATAACTGATACAGAGGGGTGAGAAACTTGCCCCACGCATCAAGAAATGGAGGGAATTGTATGAACCTGTTTGAAACCGTAAAAACCGCCGTCAACGCCAGGGAGGCTGCACAGCTGTATGGCGTTGCGGTCAACCGCTGTGGAATGGCGCTCTGCCCCTTCCACAACGACCACCACCCCAGCCTGCTGGTAGCAGACGACCACTACCACTGTTTTGCCTGCGGAGCGCACGGGGACGTCATCGACCTGGCTGCCAATCTTTTTGGCCTGAGCCTGTATGATGCAGCCCGAAAACTGGCGGCGGACTTCCATCTTGCGCCGGACAAGCCCCCGCCGGAATCCATCTGCCAAAAACTGAAACAGAAAACCAAGGCACAGCAGCTCCAGGAGGATGAGCGGCTGTGCTGTTCTGTTTTGGGGCAGTACCGCCGGACACTGGAAGAGTGGAAACTGCAGTATGCTCCACAGACACCGGAGGAAACGCTGAACGAGCGGTTTGTGGAGGCTTGCCACCGGCTTCCCTGGGCGGAGTGCCTGTTGGACGCCCTGCTGCAAGGAGATTCCCATGAGCGGGAGACGATAGTTCAGCAGCTGATGGCAGACGGAAGCATCCAAAAGATCAATCGGCAACTGAAAGAATGGAGAAAGGAGACAACACACAATGCGCAAAAACTCTGCTGTGCCGCCCAGTCACGGCGGCTGGCCCGCCTGGTATGACGGGAAGAACATCAACGAGGTGCTGTTCTGCGAGGAATTTCTGGCGGCCCACCCCATGAAGTGCATCCGGGGCAGGCTGTTCACGGTGGATGGAGCGGTGGATGACGAGGCGGTGGTCAGCCAGCAGATCCTGGAGACGGTTTCCGGCTGCGTCACCAGCGGACTGTCCAAACTGGTGTCCAATCTGCTCGCCAGCATCAAACTGCAAGCCTACTCGCCGCCCCTTCCCATCGAGACCGACCGCATCCATGTGGCCAACGGCACCTATTTCATGGACGGCCGCTTCTCGCCGGAAAAGACCTACTGCAACAACCGCCTGGCCGTGGGCTATCTGCCAGACGCTCCCAGACCGGAGCGGTGGCTGCGGTTCCTCTCCGAACTGCTGGAACCGGAGGACATCCCCACCTTGCAGGAGTACCTGGGCTACTGCCTGCTGCCCACCACCAGGGCCCAGAAGATGCTGCTCATCATCGGCAGGGGCGGCGAGGGCAAAAGCCGGATTGGCCTGGTGATGCGCGCCATCCTGGGGGACAGCATGAACACCACCAGCATCCAGAAGGTGGAGAACAACCGCTTCAGCAGGGCCGACCTAGAGCACAAGCTGCTGATGGTGGATGACGATATGGATTTGAGCGCCCTGCCCAAAACCAACTACATCAAGTCCATCATCACCTCCGAGTGCAAGATGGATTTGGAGCGCAAAGGCGTCCAGAGCTACCAGAGCTTGCTCTATGTGCGCTTTCTCTGCTTCGGCAACGGGGCGTTGACGGCGCTTCACGACCAGTCCGACGGCTTCTTCCGGCGGCAGATCGTCCTGACCACCAGGGACCGTCCAGCAGACCGGGTAGACGATCCCTTCCTGGCAGAGAAGCTGGCAGCGGAGCGGGAGGGCATTTTCCTGTGGTGCCTGGAGGGGCTGCACCGCCTCATCGCCCAGAACTACCGCTTTACGATCAGCCCCAAGGCACAGGAGAACGTGGAAACGGTGCGGCGCGGCAGCAACAATGTGGTGGAGTTTTTGCAGTCGGAGGGGTACATCCGCTTTCGTGCGGACTATGAGGCCAGTTCCAAGTCCATCTATGAGGCATATAAAGTCTGGTGCGAGGACAATGTGCGCAAGCCCCTGTCAGCTAACCGGCTCAGCTCGGAGCTGACCCAGAATGCGGCGGTCTACAACGTGGAGCCCACCAACAATATCTACTCCGGCGGCAGGCGGGTGCGGGGCTTTGTAGGGATCGAGGTGGTCGCACGGCCCTTTGGCTGAAATTGAAGTGAGATTTTGCTGTACGTACTGTACGGTACGTACAGAGGATTTTCGCTTTTCCCTCAGAATAAGAAGGCAAAATGACTATGCAAATTTCAAGGCCTGTGCAAACCGTGAACTATTTCACGGCAGGAAGCACAGGCTTTCTTGTTTGGTGATTTACCGGGCAGTGAAGCCCCATCGCCCGGCGGTGAGGAAGCACACGGTCGCAAACAAAACACCGCCAGACGGTAAAGCCGGATGGGGTCACGTTTGAGTACCCCATCGCAGCGCAAATTACGAATGAAAGGCGTCCGTGCTCAAAAATTTTATCCACCGGTGACGGCACATCACCGGGAAATGAACACATTTCACGAACAAATGGAGGCAAAAACGACATGAAATCCAATCTGAGAAACGAGATCAAGGCTTACATTGTGCGCTCCGGCTGTACGATGCAGGAGGTGGTAGACCTGCTTTCTGACGAACATGGTTGGAGCGACAGTGTTTCCAACCTGTCCAACAAACTCCAGAGGGAGTCTCTGCGCTACACCGAGGCCGTGCAGCTGGCCGATGCCCTGGGGTACGACATCGTGTGGCAGCGCCGCACCAAACCGTGACTCTCGTCCCCATCGAAGAAGCCGCACTCCCCCTCGGAGAGCCCACGGCACTTTGCAGCCCTCCGGGATGAAAGTGTTATAGTGGGTTATTACACTTCCCGCAGGAAGTACATCCCCGCCCCGCAGCCGTCCACGCCCCAACGAAAGGAGTTGATTTTTATGGCCAGAAATGATGGAATCGACCGTACAAGCGCCAGAAATGTGGATGTCCCGGACAAGGACATCGGCAACACCCAAAAGCACAACGAACGGGAAAAAGACAGCTACCGCAACCCCGATATTGTCCCGGAACGCACTCCGCTTAATATCCACTTCAAAGCCCCCACCGCCAGCTACACGGAGATGTTCCGGCAGATGGAGCAGGAGAAAATCGTCTCCACCCGCGGGCTGAAACCCGATGCCACCCACTTCGGCGAGCTGATCTTCGATGTGAACTCCGCCTACTTCCACAACCACGGCGGCTATGAATTTGCCAGGCAGTTTTACGCCGATGCCTACAAAGCCGCCGTGGAGATCGTGGGCGGTGAGCAGTATATCCTTTCTGCCGTGATGCACGCTGATGAGATCAACCGGGCCATGTCCGAGGCGCTGGGCCAGGAGGTGTATCACTACCACCTCCATGTGGTCTATGTGCCGGTGGTGGAAAAACAGATCCTTTGGAGCAAACGCTGCAAGGACAAGTCTTTGGTCGGCACAGTGAAGGAGACCGTCATGCAGGTCAGCCGGAGCAAGAAATGGATGTCCAAGCCCGCCCTCGATGCCAATGGAAACCCGGTCTTGCAAAAGAACGGAAAGCCCGTCTTGAAAAAGTCCTACAGTGTGCTGCAAGATGATTTTTTCCATTTTATGCGCGCCGCCGGGTATACCGATGTGGAACGCGGCGAGCGAGGCAGCACCGAAGAGCATCTGACCGTGACCCAGTTCAAGGTGCAGGCGGAGCAGCAGCGGCTGGAGGCTGTGACCGCCCAGGTGGCCCAGGCGGAGCATACGCTGAACGCCACCGAGGCCGCCGCGCAGAAAAAGGCGAAGGAGCTGAAATCCCTCCAAGGCCAGACCAAAGAACAGTGCACGGTCGCCCTGACCGTAGAGGAGATCCAGTCAATGGGCAAGAAAAATCCCATCACGGGAAACATTTCGCTGACGCCGCAGGAGTGCAGCACACTAAAAACCTACGCAGTCAATAGCATTACCGCCAAGGCCGACAACGGCAGGTTGCAGGAACGGCTGGTTTCCGCCCAAAAAAGCGCCGCGATTTGGAAACAGCGGTATGAATCGCTGAGCGAAAAATATCAGGAACTAAAAAAGAGCGTCCAGCCCTATCTGGACGCCGTGAAGCTCGCACCGGAAAGGGTGCGGGCTTTTCTTGTGGCCGTTTTGACCCACACCCCGCAAACAAGACAGCCTGTCCGCCGCCGCGGGCAGGATATGGAACTTTGATCGATGGAGGTCGCTATATGAAAAAACAAAACGATTTTATTAACGAAATGGACGATGGGTATATCGACATCGAATCCTGCTTTGACCCGGTTTTCGAGCCGCCGGCAGAACTCCTGGAAGAATGGAGCAAGCGGTATGAGGGGCCGGAACCGACCTTGGAAAACACATCGTTTTATGTCGTTGGCCCGGATGACACGAAGTATTTCTACTGTGGGAATCTCTGCATCAAAATCTCTGAGCATTTTGCGGATGGAGGCAAACAGATGGACGAGCTGGTGGAGGACGCCGTCCGCCACCATGCAGGCCGGGACAGCAGCGCCCCGGCCTTTTTGAATGCCGTTTAAGTGAAGAAAGAGCAATGACTGATCGTTGAATCGCACCCGTGCTTACAGTATAATAGACGTAGAAGTATTGTAAGCGTGGGTTGTTTCAACGCAAAGGAGGATATTACAGTGAAACAACCGAACAATACGAAAACCAAAATCTACAGCACCGCTTTGTATATGCGCCTGAGCCGCGATGATGAAAATTTCGGCGACAGCGTCAGCATTGAGACCCAACGCACCATCCTGCAAAAGTTTGCCGCCGAGAACGGTCTGCGCGTCTATGGCGAGTACGTGGACGACGGATGGAGCGGCACCAATTTTGACCGCCCCAGCTTTCAGCGGATGATGAATGATGTGGAAGCGGGAAAAGTCAACTGCATTGTGACCAAAGACCTCAGCCGGTTTGGACGCGAACACGTGATGATGGATTATTATCTGGAGTTTGTGTTCCCGGAGAAACAGGTCCGCTATATCGCCATTGCCGAGAATGAGGACACCGAAAAGGGCCTGTCTGAGTTCGTGCCGTTCAAGAATCTGTTCAACGAGTGGTTTGCCAAGGACACCAGCCGCAAGGTAAAGAGCGCACTCCATGCGAAATTTGAAAAGGGAGAACGCATTTTTGCCTATGCGCCGCTGGGTTACAAGCGCCACCCGGAGATCAAGAACACGCTGACACCGGACGAAGAAACCCGCTGGATCGTAGAGAAAATCTTCGATTTGGCCGTTCACGGCGCTGGCGCGGCCAAGATCACCCGCATTTTGATCGCAGAAAAAGTGCCCACCGCCGGTTGGCTGAACTACAAGCGGTACGGAACCTTCGCAAACATTTATGCCGGTGCGCCGGAGGAAAAATCCTACGCCTGGACGATTGCACAGGTCAAAAGTATCCTGAAAGATGAAACCTATATCGGCAACAGCATCCACAATAAGCAGACTAATATCTCTTACAAGAACAAGAAAAAGGTCCGCAAGCCGAAAGAGGAATGGGTTCGTGTGGAAAATACCCATGAAGCTCTTGTCAGCAAGGATATCTTTGACCGAGTGCAGGAGCTGATCGAGACGCGCCGCCGCAAGCAAAAGGACGGCACGACACAGATCTTCTCCGGGCTGGTGAAGTGTGCAGACTGCGGCTGGTCGCTGGCGTTTGGCATGAACAAGCAGAACAAAAATCCCTATGGACACTACCATTGCAGCAACTACGGCCAGGGTACCGGGCACTGCACCATGCACTATATCCGCTACGATGTCCTTTACACCTACGTCCTGGCACGGATTCAATATTGGTCTTACCAGGCTCAGATGGATGAGGAGCGGCTGCTGCAAAAGCTGCTGAAAGCCGGTGACAGAGAGCGAACAGCAAGCCAGAAGAAGCAGGCAGCGGAGCTGAACAAGGCAGAGAAGCGCAAAGCCGAACTGGACCGCCTGTTTGTCAAGATGTACGAAGATTGGGCTGCGGGGCGCATCACCGAGTACAACTTCAATATGCTGTCCCAGCGGTATCAGACCGAGCAGCAGGAGCTGGCGGAAAAGATCGAAAAGCTGAACGCCGACCTTGCCGCCCAACAGCAGAGCGCCGTGGACGCCGAAAAATGGGTGAACCTGATCAAGCAGTACGTAAATCCCACGGAACTGACTGCCGAACTGCTGAATGCCTTGATTGAAAAGATCGTCGTCCATGAAGCGGTGAAAGGTGAAGGCAACACCCGCACCCAAGAGATCGAAATCTACTACCGTTTTATCGGCAAAGTGGAGTAAAAACGCAAACGAACCATTTATCTCTTTAAGTTGAGGAGACCGGCGAGACCGTCCCCAGCACCGACACTCTGAAGGAGATCGCAAAGACCTTCCAGGTGCCGGTGGACCGGCTGCTGGGGTACCCCGCCGGATATTGTCAAAGCTGCGGCATGGCCCTGACCCGGGACGGGGAGCGGGGGACCGAGGCGGACGGCAGCCGGTCGGAGGCGTACTGCACGTACTGCTACCAGCAGGGGCGGTTCCTTCAGAATGTGACCATGGAGGAGATGGCGGAGCACAACCTGCAGTTTTTAGCGGAGTGGAACCGGGCCAACGGACTGGACCTGGATGAGGCGGAGGCCCGGGCGGGGCTGCTGGCCTTTCTCCCCACCCTGAAGCGCTGGCGGGAAGCAGGGGGGACAACAGAATAGCATTTTCAGCGCACAAAAAGCGGGGCGGCCAACTGGCCGCCCC
>OGHJ01000862.1_pt1 | contig 39547 bp, 39 predicted proteins | sample 1571351 | NCBI WGS metagenome assembly OGHJ01 (sample SAMEA2582037, study PRJEB24529) | metagenome | biome: Human gut stool | place: China | collected 2011 | reverse complement strand
GGGATATCCGGGTCTGTCGGTGTAACTGGGATGATTGGTTCTTCCGGTGGCGTGACTGGTGTCGGCGGTGGTGTTGGTGGTGTTGGCGGTGTTGGCGGTGTCGGTGGTGTCGGTGGTGTCGGTGGTGTCGGCGGCGGTGTCTTTTGATTTATGATCTTGTTCTCTTTGCTCATATCCCAAACGACTTTTTCGCCACCGGGCTGTATCTCTGTGCATTGCAGGACGTCGTAATCGACCTGAATCTGGTACTGTATTTTATTTTCGCTGTAATTTAGCGGAGCCTTGGTTTCTACCATCAGATATTGATGACCAGACGGGATCTGATCAAAGCAAACACTGCCGTTTGCATCGGATACCGCCTGCTGCGGCGTGATCGTGACGGCGCTGCCATCTCCGCGGCAGATCTTACAGGTTTCTGTATCATGGCTGAGGGTAAATTCCGCACCCTGCAGTCCCTGCCCGTTTGTATCCACTTTTTGAAAAGCCAGCGCGGTCACGAATCCCTTGATCTTTGGGATCGGAAATTCGATTTTTTTTGTTTCGTCCTTTATGATTTCTTTGTCGATCCGGGTCATTTTTTGATATTCTAATATAGTCGTATCATTTGTCAGATAAGCCTGATCCTCAACAAATCCTGCAATTTCATTCGTCAGTCGGACGCGATACTGCAATCTGTAAAGCTCAATTGCCCCACCTTCCTCTTCGACCCTCCGGTAACCGGAGTTTTTGAGATCCCATGTGATTTTTTTATCCTGTATATCATAGCGCGCAGTATTCTCCGCAGTGTCTGCGTGTGTGCCCTGCAGCGCTTCCTTGCGCAGATTTGCGTCCTTATCATATAATCCGATAAATTCTATATTTCCCTCCGGAGCAATCGGCATCGGATCTGTGACAGTGCAGGCCTGATAGATTTCGCTTTTCGCCTGTTTCATCTCGGTAAAGATCTGTGCATAGGCATTTTTCAGATCTGCACTATTTACGCTATCATAATAAAAGCCGGATCCGATATTGTTTTTCAACCATGCTTTGTAGCTTTGCGCACTTGCAGCATCGCCGATCTCATAGCTTTCACTTCTGCGGTCAACAACAGAAAAGGATTGTCCGATCGTCTGGTTGACAAATTTTTCAATGGTTTGTCCGCCGATATCAATACCGATGGAGAAAATTTTTATCCCTTTTGCTTTGATACTCTCTGCTGCCTGTCTGGAACGAATGGCTGCTTTATCACTGTAACTGGTACCGTAATCACAATAATTTTTTGTGATGCTATCGTAAAAAACGCCGTCGCTGCCCGGTTCTCCGCTCGTACAATATGGGTCATATCCCTTGTAATTGTTTTCGATGTATGTCGTTGGGAAACCGTCGCTTAAAAAGATGATATAGCGGTCTTCAATCTGCGCAGGCGCGCCTGCGAGCATATCATCTGCCATCTTTAATCCCGCTTCTATATTCGTAAACCGTTTGTTCGACTCATCGTTTTCAATTAGTTCTAATACTTTATTTGTTTCTGTCTGTATTTGTTTTTTTACAATATCTGCATCACCGGCGCTGCAGCTTCTAAGCTGCATGATCTGATGCGCATCGGTGTTAAAAGCAACATAACCGATTTGGCTGCTGTCAGAAGCATTCGCCGCGAAGCTATCGATAAAGGTCGCTGCGGATTCCATGGCAGCGTCGTATTTCCTGCTGCCGACTTCTGCTCTGGTTGTGCTGCCAAAAGCGTAAGTCATCGTATTGGAAATATCCATGACAACAACGACAGCCATATCCGGCTTTTGAGTCAGTTCTGACAGCTTCTCTTTTGTTTTGACCTGAAGCGTGATGTCAAAGATATTTTCCAGTTCTGTTTTTTCAATTGTTTTGCTGACGCTGACATTTCCGTCAGCTGATCTGTTTTCACCTCCTTTCTTTACAATCTGTACCGAAGATGCCTCTGCTTCTTCTGCGGCCGCAGCAAACACGAAGTTTGACAGGACCAGAAGCAAAGACAACAGCAGAATCAAACCGCGCTTTGCGAAAAATTTTGGATTCCGCTGCGGTAATCGAACCTGCATGTAATCACCCCCTATGTGTTTTCTCGACCCTATTTTAATCGCTTTCCCCTTTTGAGAAATTTTTTCTTCTCTCTTTATTTAGGCATATTGCTTTGATTTCTGACCTATTTATGGATAAAAAGACGTCTTTATGCAAAAAGGTACAAAAAAAATCACCATGCGTATCACATGATGACTTTATTTTTTCTTTTGCCACATTCCTTATTCTTGTACTATTTTGCCGTTTTCGACACGATATACCCGGTAATCGGGAAACTTTTTTAACAATAGATCCGGTATCTCGGTCGTCGTAATGAAAAGCTGTATGTCGGACAAGGTCCTGACCAGAAACTCTTGCCGCTCAAGATCCAGTTCGCTCATGACATCATCGAGCAGCAATACCGGATCTTCTCCGGTCTCTTCCTTGATGATGTGTATCTCAGCGAGCTTCAGAGAAAGCGCTGTTGTCCGCTGCTGTCCCTGCGAACCGAAATTCCTGACATTCACGTCGTTGATAAAAAATTCCAAATCGTCCTTATGCGGACCTCTGGTCGTCGTCCGCTGCCGGATATCCTGATCGAAGCTTTTTTTTAAGGTCTCATAAAACAGTGCTTCCTGCTCCTCTGCTGATTGACATCGTTTTAGGTTCGGTGCATAGCGGACCACGAGCGATTCCTTCTGATTGGTGATCCTTTCATGGATTTTTGCGCTGATGCGATCAATCTTTTGTATGAAAGCTTCTCTCTGCAGCATCATGCGGCTGCCGTAAGCGGCCAGCTGCGTATCCCAGACGTCCAGCACCGATGGTTCCACCATCGTTTCCTTCAGATAAGCGTTGCGCTGCATGAGAATCCGATGATAACGGTTTAGATTTTCATAATAGAGTGGTTTGATCTGACAAAGCTCTCTGTCGATAAATTTTCGTCTTTTTTCCGGTTCTTCTTTGACGATTTTCAAATCCTCCGGAGAAAAGATGACCAGATAGACATGCTCCAAAAGCTCGGATGCTTTTTTTATCTTCACACCGTCGATTTTCGCTGATTTTTTGGAATCCTTGCCGATGATCAATTCGACAGAGCCATCTGCATCTTCTGCGCGGCAGGTTTCTATGTGCACCTTGCCGTAATCCTGCCCGAACCGAATCAGCTCGCTTAAGCGATTGGTACGAAAGGATTTCCCGATGGAGGTCAGATAAACAGCCTCTAACAGATTGGTCTTGCCTTGTGCGTTTTTTCCTAAAATCAGATTGACATGCGGGTCAAAGGTCAAGGAAAGATTTTCGTAATTACGAAAATCTTTCAGCTCTATGTTTTTGATATACATAATTTTACTTTTAGTTATTCGTGATTCTGACCGGAAGCACCAGATATTCATAGGCATCGCCGGTCAGCGGCCGGATCAGACAAGGGCTGATCGCGGTATTGAACAGCATGGTGATATTCTCATCGTCGATGGCTTTTAAGGCATCAGACAAATACTTGGAATTGAATCCGATAACCAGATCGCTGCCTTCCTTGGAAACCATGATTTCCTCCTTGACGGTACCCTCTTCTGATTTTGAAGTGATCTCCATATTGTTTGCCTTGATGTCAAGCTTGATCAGATTATTCTTGCCGACCTTGGCGAGCAGGGAGGCTCTTTCGATGCTGTTCATAAAATCGCTCTTGTTCAGCACGACTCTGCACTGACTGTCCTTTGGCAGAATATCCTCATATTTCACAAATTGTCCTTCCAACAGTCTTAATACAACCTTGGTGTCATCGAACAGAAAGGTCGCTTTTTTCTGGTTCAGGTACAGATCGACGCTGGTTTCTTCCATTTCGGATTCCGATAGGATTTTGCTGATCTCGTTGAGAATCTTGGCAGGAATAATGATATCTTTCTTCTTGGCATTTCTGATTTTTTCTCTGGCAACAGCCATGCGGAACCCGTCTAAGGCGACCATGTTAAGAGATTCTTCCTTCATTTCGATCAGTACGCCGGTGATCACGCCTCTGGATTCATCGATGCTGGCTGCGAAAGAGGTTTTTTTGATCATGTCGTTGAGCAGTTCTTTTTCAAAGACGATCTTGTCTGTAATCTCTTCGGTATCTTTGATATTCGGAAATTCATCGGCAGGAAAGCCGACAATATGAAATTCGGAATTTGCGCATTGAATGAGCAGATTGTCGTTTTCTTCGGAAACATGTACGGTACTGCTCGGCAGCTTGCGGATGATGTCACCGAACAATTTTGCCTGTACGACAACCTCGCCTGCTTCCGTTTCTTCGACGTCCATTTTTTTCTCAATGGTCAGATTCAGATCGGATGCAGACATTGTCAGCACACCGTCCGCGCTGACCTGCAGCAAAATACCCTTGAGAATCGGAATCGTGGTTCTGGAAGTGATTGCTTTTGAAACGACATTAAATGCTTTTGCGAGCGCTTGCTGGCTGCATGAAAATTTCATTTTTTTCCTCCGCTTTTCTTTTATGATTATATATTAAGATAGTAATAGTAGTAGTAGGGCCTGTGGAATCTGTGGATAACGTCTGTAGGCCTTGCAGCTACTCAAAAAATGATTGTTTAAAATCTGTGGAAAACGTTCCGCAGTTATCCTCTGTTTTTGGATAACTCTATGTATAACTTTGGAGCTTCCTAATCTTTGATTTCTTCTTTCAGTTCATCGATGAGATTTTTGAGCGCCGGATCATTTTTCATTTCGGATTCTACCTTATCGCAGGCGTACATGACCGTCGTATAGTGCTTGCCGCCAAAATATTCTCCGATCTTCGGCAGTGATAATTCTGTCATATTGCGCATCAGGTACATGGCGATTTGTCTTGGGAAGGCGATGTTATTCGTCTTTTTGGATGATTCGAGATCTGAAAGCTTGATATTATAATGGCTGCAGACCTTCTTTTTGATCTTTTCCGGTGTGATCGTCATTTCGTTGTTGATCAGAATATCCCGCAGGATGCGCTTGGCGAAGGTTTTGTCCGGTTTTTCGTTAAGCAGATGCGAGAAGGAGACGATTCTGATGAAGGCGCCTTCCAGTTCCCGGATATTATCCTTGATTTTTTCTGCAATCAGGCAGATCACGTCGTACAGATCGTCATCGACTTCGATATCCATATTCTCGGCCTTTTTCATTAGGATCGCGACTCTGGTTTCATAGTCCGCCGGCTGAATGTCCGCGATCAGGTTCCATTGGAAACGGGAGCGCAGTCGTTCTTCCAGGTTGACCAGCTTGTTTGGTGCGCGGTCACTGGAAATGATGATCTGTCTGTTGAGATCATACAGCGTATTGAAGGTATGGAAAAATTCCTCCTGTGTGTTTTCTTTTCCTTCGAGGAACTGAATGTCATCGATCAAAAGGACATCGACTTTGCGATATTTCGATTTGAATTCATTCATTTTTTGTTCCCCGATGGCGCGGATCAGTTCGTTTGTGAACATTTCTGAGGAAACATACAGTACATTTATGTCCGGATTTTTCTCTAACAGATAGATGCCGATGGCATGCATCAGATGTGTCTTGCCGAGTCCGGAGCCACCGTATATGAACAGTGGATTGTATGCCTCTGACGGAGATTCTGCAACGGCAAGTGCTGCCGCGTGTGCGTATTTATTGCTGCTGCCGACGACGAAATTCTCAAAATTGTATTTCGGATTGAAGATTTTCTGTTTATTGAGTGCGTTTTGCGGCGCTTTTGTTCTTTTTACTGTCGGTTCTTCGACGGATTCTATTTTGATTTCTCTTTCATATTCGTCGGAGTCTTTGAGCACCACGCGAAAATCCTCACCCATCACTGTTTTAAAGGCGCTCTGCAGATATTGCATATATCTTTTTTTGATGGTATCGATGATAAAGTCTTTGCCTTTATCCGATTTTAATTCTAAGTAAACGATGTGCAGATCGCTATCGATCTTGCGGATACTCAGCGGTTTGAACCAAGTTTCAAAGCTGATCTGCGTCGTATTCTGTTCAATAATATCGAGTACGCGCTGCCAGATCTCGGATTTTTCTTTTTGCATTTCCATTCTTCGACCTTCTTTTTGTTTTTTCTCTCTCATTCCTATTGTATAAAAAAACTTATCCACAAGCAAGTATGAATTGTGGATAATTGAAAAATAATCTTTTCTTAGATTTATCCATAGGATGTGGATAACTTTATGCATAAGTGGAAACCCATGGTGTTGCAGTTCAAAAAAAGCCTTAAAATGACCGCTCCTGCTTTTTTTTCGAGAATTCGATTCTTGACAACCTTTTCATTATGACTTATACTATATAAGCTTATGTGCCGAATTGTAATTTAGATCGGCAGCAAAAATTTTGAAATTTAGAAACACGAAAGGAGACTGATCATTATGAAAATGACTTATCAGCCGAAAAAAAGACAGAGAATGAAGGAACATGGTTTCAGAAAGAGAATGTCCACCAAGAATGGCAGAAACGTGCTCAAGAGAAGAAGAGCAAGAGGCAGAAAGAAATTAACTGCTTAATTTTATGATGCCGGAAATACCGGAGGAACTATGCTGAAAAGAAATGTTTTAAGAAAAAAGAGTGATTTTTCTGCGATCTACAATAAAGGAAAATCCATCGGGGACCGCTATGTCGTGCTTTTTTACCGCAAAAACGGTCTGCCTTATCATCGAACAGGCTTTTTAGCAAGCAAAAAGGTTGGAAACAGTGTCAAGAGAAACCGCGCGCGCCGTCTGATGAAAGAGAGCTATCGCCATCTTTTGCCGATGCTGCCGCAGGGCGGGTATGATTTTATCATCATCGCCAGAAACACGATTTCCAATCAGAAATGTGCAGATGTGGAGAAATCCCTTCGCTCTGCCTTTCGCAGAACCGGAGTAATGGAAAAATAATGAAAAGGATAGGAAATTTTTTGAAACGCATGATGATCATGGCGATTCGCTGTTATCAAAAATTTATTTCCCCTTTATTTCCGCCTACTTGTCGGTTTTATCCTACCTGTTCCACCTACTTTATTCAGGCGTTGGAGAAGTATGGTGTGTGTAAAGGTAGTTATTTAGGTATGAAACGAATTTTGAAGTGTCACCCCTGGCATGAAGGGGGTTATGACCCTTTGAAATGATGGAGGAAATGAATGGGAATTATAGCAAAACCATTGAGTTATTTGCTTATTTGGTTATATGAATTGGTTGGGAGCTATGGTATCGCGATCCTCATTCTGACGGTTGTCATCAAGCTTTGTCTGTATCCGCTTTACGCAAAGCAAATCAAATCGTCTATGAAAATGACAGAAGTACAGCCTAAAATGAAAGAAATTCAGCAGAAGTATGCCAAAGACAGAGAGCTGATGAACCAAAAAATGATGGAGCTGTACAAGGATGAGGGCGTCAGCATGTATGGCGGATGCCTGCCGATGATCGTACAGATGTTTATCATCATGGGTCTGTTTGCTTTGCTCAGAACACCGATGTCTTATTTGGATACGAATATGCTCTTTGCAATTCACGAACCGTTCCTTTGGATCAAAGACCTTGCGCAGCCGGATAAATGGATTCTTCCGATATCCGCCGGTGCCGCGACATTTTTCTCGTTTTCCATGAACAGCGCGATGGCTTCTATGGGCGGCGGGAATGCGCAGCAGACTGCGATGATGTCCAAGGTCATGAAATACTTTTTCCCGATTATGATTTTGTGGTTTGCAAGAACCTATCCTGCCGGCTTAGCATTGTACTGGTTCGGCAGCCAGGTAATTCAAATCTTCTACAATATCAGATTCAATAAGTTGAAAAAAGCACAAAGGGATGCAAAGCAAGCAAAAAGCAAAAAGAAAAAATAAGAGCATCAAACATTGGAGGAAAATGAAACATGGATTTTTCTGAAAAATGCGCAAAGGATGTAGACAGTGCCGTCAAGCTGGCACTCGAAGATCTGCAGTTAAGCATAGATGAAGTCGATGTCACTGTTTTAGAGGAGCCTTCCCGCGGTTTCTTCGGAATCGGTTCTAAGCTGGCGCTCGTCAGAGTGGAAAAGAAGAAAAAAGAAACCAAGGCGACAAAAGAACCGCTGACAGAAACCAGAAAGCCTGAGGCAAAAAAGGAAAGAAAACCTGAAAAGCTCCAGCAGGAGGTTTCGGAAGTCAGACCGAAGGTCGAGAAAACAGAGGCGCCGAAACGCAGAAAAGAAAGAGCTCCGAAGAGAGCGGAGAGAGAGATGCAGGACTTGGAACCTGTCATCGAAAGGATTCCTGAAGAAGAATTGAAAGAAGTGCAGGATCACGCAGCGCTTAGATTCCTCGAGGAAGTCACCAAGGAGATGGGTCTTGATCTGGATATCAAGGCGAAGGCAGGAAAGGAAACGCTGTATATCGATATACAGGGTAAGGATTCCGGTACGATCATCGGTAAACGCGGACAGACCTTGGATGCAATCCAGTATCTTACAAGTCTGGTCGTAAACAAAGAGCAGTCTGACTATACCAGAGTCGTCGTGGATGCTGAAAATTACAGAACCAAGAGAGAAAAGACGCTGGAGCTTTTAGCAATCAGACTGGCGAAGAAGGTCAGCAAGACGAAAAGAAGCGTGAAGCTTGAGCCAATGAATCCTTATGAGCGAAAAGTGATTCATGCAACGCTTCAAAGTCACCCTTATGTCACGACGAGAAGTGAAGGACAAGACCCATATAGACGGGTTATCATTGAATTGAAGCGCAATAAATAATGGATAGCCCGCCGTTTTTGGCGGGCTGTTTTGTATCATGCGCGGGCAGTGTGATTATAACGAAAGGTTACGGAACTCAGATGGAAGATACCATTGCGGCGATTGCGACCGCGCCGGGCGAAGGCGGCATCGGCATTGTCAGAATCAGCGGCGAGAAGTCGCGTGAAATTCTGGAGGATATTTTTACCAGAGTAAAAAAAGAATACAGCACGCAGCAGGTAGTTTTCGATGATGCTTCCGATGACCGGAGTAAATCGCATTTCCTGCCGCATGCCATGAATCAGACAATCGGGCTGCCGCTGACCCCGCGTATGATGCATTACGGATTCGTGTATGATCATGCCGGAGACTTGATCGATGAAGTGATGGCGGTCTGGTTCAAAGCGCCGTATTCCTACACAGCTGAGGATGTTGTGGAGATTCAGTGCCACGGCAGTATCGTTTCTCTGCGCAAAATTCTCTCACTTGTTCTAAAAAAGGGTGCGCGACTGGCAGAACCCGGTGAATTTACCAAGCGGGCTTTTTTGAACGGCAGGATCGATTTGTCACAGGCGGAGGCTGTCATCGATCTGATCCGCGCCAAATCCGACAAAAGCTTTGATACCGCGCTTGCGCAGCTCGAAGGAAATTTCTCTAAAGTCATTCGCGATCTGCGCGGTCTGCTCGTCGATGTTCTGGTTGATGTAACTGTCAATATCGACTATCCGGATGAAGATATCGTGCAGATCACCTTTGAAAATCTTACGCTGGCGCTTAAGGAGATAAGATCAAAGCTTGCAGCCCTGCTTGCGACCTCCGCAACCGGACGGATGCTGCGCGAGGGTATGCAGGTGACGATCATCGGCAAACCGAATGTCGGCAAATCCTCTTTGATGAATGCGCTGCTTAGAGAAACGCGGGCAATCGTGACCGAGATTCCGGGCACTACACGTGATACGATCGAGGAGGGAGTTTCAGTTCGCGGGATTCCGATTCGTCTGACGGATACGGCTGGCATCAGACAGACCGAGGATGTCATCGAAAAAATCGGTATTGAAAAGAGCAAGGAATCTTTCAATCGTGCGGATCTGGTCATCTTTATGATCGACCGCAGCCAGCCGCTCGATGAAGAAGATTATGAAATTATCCGACATCTGGACGGAAAAAAATCGATCGTGATTTTGAACAAAACCGATCTTCCGCCGGTTGTGAGCGACGAGGAAGCGCGCGCGCTGCTGCCAGAGGCTGTTTTAATAGAAGCCGCGGTCGGACAGAACATCGGCATTACGGAATTAGAGGATGCCATCGAAAATTTGGTTTACGGCGGCAAGGTGCAGCAAAAGGACAGCGTGCTGGTCAGCAATGTGCGCCATATCGCGCTGCTCGAGGAAGCGCAGCGCGCGCTGGATGACGCAATCGGCATGGCGGAGTCTCTGCAGCCGCTCGAGTTTTTGGAAATTGACGTCAATCACGCTTACGAGCTGCTTGGCGAAATTATCGGCGAGGCTGTCGGTGACGATATTATAGAAGAAGTATTTGCTAGATTCTGCCTAGGGAAATAGGGTATCGGGTCTGGACCCGGAGCACTTCGCAGACAGAATCATAGAGGATGAGAAGAAAGACGGAAAACGTATGGAAAAAATTTTGATGGGCGATTACGATGTGATCGTTGTCGGCGCGGGACACGCAGGCTGTGAGGCTGCGCTCGCTGCAGCAAGAATGGGTAAAAAGACTTTGATGTTTTCCATCAATTTAGAAGCGATCGCCATGATGCCGTGTAATCCGTCCATCGGCGGAACAGGCAAGGGACATCTGGTCAGAGAAATCGATGCGCTTGGCGGTGAAATGGGAGTCAATATCGACAAGACTTTCATACAGAGCAAAATGCTGAACACTGCAAAGGGACCTGCGGTGCATTCCCTGCGTGCGCAGGCTGACAAACATCGCTATCACACAGAAATGAAAAAGACGATCGAGCAGCAGCCGAACCTGGATATGAAACAGGGGGAAGTGACAGATCTGATCATAGAGGACGGCAAGGTCTGCGGCGTGGAGACAAGAACCCATACGTATTATACAGCCAAGGCTGTCGTGCTCGCGACAGGGACCTTTCTGCGCGGCAAAATCTTTATCGGCGACAGTGCTTATGCCAGCGGACCGAATGGTTTGGCGCCGTCGAATGCACTTGCTGACAATCTCAAAAAGCATGGGATGAAGCTGCGCAGATTCAAAACCGGAACACCGGCGAGATGTCTGGCGTCCAGTCTGGATTACAGCAAAATGATCCCGCAGGAGGGCGATCCAAAAATCGTACCGTTCTCCTTTATGAGCGATGCGATCGGCGAAAACCGCGTACTTTGCTGGCTGACTTACACCAATGCGGAGACACATCGTGTGATCCGCGAGAATTTTCATCGTTCCGCACTCTTTGGCGGACAGATCGAAGGTATCGGTCCGCGTTACTGCCCGTCGATCGAAGATAAGGTCAATCGCTTCGCGGATAAGGAACGGCATCAGACTTTCATCGAACCGGAGGGACTGGATACGGAAGAAATGTATATTCAGGGTATGTCTTCCAGCCTGCCGGAGGATGTGCAGCTCGCTTTTTATCGGACCATTGCGGGTTTAGAAAACATACGGATTACGCGTCCGGCATATGCCATTGAATACGACTGCATCGATCCGCAGGATCTGAAATTAAATCTGGAATATCGCGACATCGAAAACCTGTTTTGTGCGGGACAGTTTAATGGCAGCTCCGGCTATGAGGAGGCGGCGTCGCAGGGTCTGATGGCGGGTATCAACGCTGTACTGAAAATTTCTGGAAAAAATCCGTTTGTGCTCGGAAGAGATGAGGCTTATATTGGCGTTCTCATCGACGATCTCGTGACAAAAGGTACCAATGAACCTTACAGAATTATGACGTCCAGAGCGGAATATAGGCTGGTTCTGAGGCAAGACAACGCAGATCAGCGTTTAACGGAAAAATCTTACAGTATAGGATTGGCAAGTGAAGCGCGCTACCAAAGATATCTGGCTAAGAAAGCGGCAGTCGAAGCCGAAATGCAGCGTCTGTGCGAAAAAACTGTTTCTCCGAAAGAAGTGAATGGTTTTTTGGAGACGCATGGAACTACGCCGGTTTCCGGCCGCATCAGTTTCGCAGAGCTTTTAAAGCGTCCGCAGATCAGCTATGACGACTTGACGGAGATCGATGATGAAACCAGACCGCAGCTTTCACAGCATGCTGTCGCGCAGCTGGAAGTGCAGATCAAGTATGAGGGCTATATTCAGAAGCAGCAGCAGCAGATCATGCGCTATCAGAAGCTGGAACATAAAAAGCTGGATGAAGCTTTGGATTACAAGAGCTTGGAGGGTCTGCGCAAAGAAGCGGTGCAAAAGCTCAGTCAGATTCGTCCGACGTCTATCGGACAGGCATCCAGAATCTCCGGGGTTTCTCCTGCGGACATCAATGTGCTGCTGATTCATCTGGAAAAAATGAGACGAGGAAAGTCATGAAGGAATTAGAGAAAGCATTGCAGGAGCTCAAGCTCCCTTACGAGCCGCAGATGCTCGCGCAGTTTGCCGCTTATATGGACGGCGTTCTGGCGTGGAATCAAAAAGTGAATCTGACGCGTATTACGGAGCGCGATGAGTTTATCATCAAGCATTTCATCGATTCCGTGATTTGCTGCGGCTTCGAGGAATACAAGCAGGCAAAAGAAATCGTCGATGTCGGTACGGGTGGGGGATTTCCGGGCGTACCACTGGCAATCCTTTCACCGGATAAGCATTATACACTGATTGACTCCCTGCAAAAACGCCTCAGGATCATCGATACGCTCTGTGCGCAGGCAGGCATTACAAATGTCACGATCCTGCATGGGCGGGCAGAGGATCTGGCAGCGGACAGCAGGTATCGCCAGCAGTTTGATCTTTGTGTTTCACGTGCCGTTGCCAATACCGCGGTGCTTGCGGAGTACTGTCTGCCGTTTATCCGGCTTGGCGGCTCGCTGCTCGCCTACAAAGGACCCGATGCAGCAGCAGAGGCTAAAGAGGCCGAGAAAGCGATCCGCCTGCTCGGCGGTAGTCTGACGGAGATCCGCAGCTGTGGGCTTACGGCTTACGGACTGGATCATAACATTCTGATCATAAAAAAAATAAAGGACACCCCGCCAAAATATCCGAGAAAAGCGGGAACACCGTCGAAGGAACCCTTAAAATAATACTTTTAAGGGTTTTTTGTTACACGAAAGCTTACATCTTATTACCGGGAAATGTTATGATTTCCACAGTAGAAAATGTGTATGCTGACGAGGAGGATAGAATATGAAAGTTGTACAAATTCCTTTGCGGATGATCAGACCAAACCCGGAGCAGCCGCGAAAGATCTTTACGTCGGAAGAATTGGACGAGCTGGCAGCGTCGATCCGCGAATACGGTGTTTTGCAGCCGCTGCTTGTCAAACGAGGACCGGAGCGGACCTTTACCCTGATCGCGGGCGAACGCCGTTTTCGTGCGGCGGCACTGGCAGGACTTGAACGTGTCCCGGTCATCATCAAAGACCTGGAGAATAAAGAATCTGCGCTGATCGCATTGGTTGAGAACGTGCAGCGCGAAAATCTGAATTTTTTAGAAGAAGCCAGAGCCTATCAGAAGCTAATGACGGATTTTGAGCTGACGCAGGGAGAAATAGCAAAAAAAGTAAGTAAACAACAATCTACTATTTCAAATAAAATACGGATTCTGACGCTTCCGGAAGATATTCAGGAGGTCATTGTCAGCAATCGTTTGACGGAGCGTCATGCGAGAGCCCTGTTAAAACTGCAGAACGAATCCGATCGACGGCGCGTGATCGAGCGTGTGGTACATAATCATCTGAATGTGAAGCAGACAGAGAAGCTGATCGATGACATTCTGCTCAGCAGAAGCGCGCCGCCGAAAGGGTGCGGCAAAATCAATTATATCAACTATAAGATTTATCTGAACACATTAAAAAAAGCGTTTAATCAGGTAAAAACCTTGGAGAAAGACGCAAAATTTACACAAAGCGATATGGGAGAATTCCTCGAAGTTAAAATCATTATTCCGAAAGGAGATAGATGTTTCACGTGAAACATCTATTTTTTTGTGCGGTTTTATGCAAAGTCCGGCAATAAAACAGTAGAAAAAGCATATAAAATGGTGTATAATAAATTTATTACTTTTATCAACGAAGGTATATACAGCAATAAACTTCATCATGGGAGGAACTATTTTGGGTAAAGCAATCGCAATATTCAACCAGAAGGGCGGCGTCGGCAAGACAACAACGAATATCAATCTCGCAGCCTGCCTTGCACTGAAAGGAAAAAAAGTGCTGGTTCTGGATATCGACCCGCAGGGCAATACGACCAGCGGTATCGGTGTATCAAAAAAGAATCTTAAATATACCATTTATAATATTTTGATCGATAAGAGCTTTGACCCGCGGAAAGCGATCATCAAGACAAATGTCGAGAATCTTGACTTGATTCCCGCCAGCGTCGATCTGGCCGGCGCAGAAGTCGAGCTTGTAGAAATCGAGGGCAGGGAACGTACCCTAAAGAACGGTCTGGATAAGATCAAGGATAATTACGATTACATCTTCATCGATTGTCCGCCGTCTCTGGGACTTTTGACGATCAACTCTCTCTCGGCGGTAGACAGCGTTCTGATTCCGATTCAATGTGAATTTTATGCGCTCGAAGGTGTCAGTCAGCTGGTCAGTACGATCGAACTTGTCAAAAAGAGCCTGAATCCAAAGCTGGAGATCCAAGGGGTTATTCTCAGCATGTTCGACGGAAGAACGAATCTTTCCCTGCAGGTCGTGCAGGAGGTCAAAAAATATTTCGGCGGCAAGGTCTATGCGACTGTGATTCCGCGGAATGTCAGACTCGCAGAGGCGCCGAGCTACGGTATGCCGATCACGCAGTATGACCCGAAATCAAGAGGCGCGGAGGCATATATGGATTTTGCGGAAGAATTCCTCGACCTGGAAGAGGAGGATATATAGCATGGCAGCAGGAAAAAAAGGTGGACTTGGAAGAGGCTTAGACGCATTGTTTGCTGACGCAGTGCCGGTTTATGACGAAGCAGGTGCGGTAAAAGCACAGGCAAAAGATACAGAGAAAAAAGGAAAGGCAGAGCATACGGCAGGCGAGAAGAGCGAAAACGACGGTGTGCGTTATATCAAAATCCACGATATCATGCCGAATCTGAACCAACCGCGCAAAACCTTTCAAGAAGATAAAATTGAAGAACTGGCGGCCTCCATCAAGGAGCATGGCATCATTCAGCCGATCGTTGTCAGAAAACAGGAGAACGGTTACGAGATCGTAGCCGGAGAGCGCAGATGGCGCGCGGCCAGAAGGGCAGAATTATCACAGGTTCCTTGTCTGGTCAGAGAGCTGACTGATGAACAGAATATGCTCTTTGCCATCATCGAGAACATGCAGCGGGAGGATCTCAATCCAATCGAGGAGGCAGAGGGCCTGCAGCGTATGATGCAAACCTTTGGGATGACGCAGGAGCAGGTGTCCAGAAGCGTCGGCAAAAGCCGCCCGTATATCGCAAATGCACTGCGTCTGCTAAAGCTTCCGCAGGATATTATCCATCAGATCTCCGAGGGAAATCTATCGGCGGCACATGGCAGAACACTGGCTGGTATCGAAGACGATGCGGTCAAGGAAAAGCTTTGCGAAAAGATATTAAAGGAAGGTCTGTCTGTCCGGGAGACGGAGCAGGCGGTCAACGCGCTCGCAAAGCCGCAGAAGAAAAAGCCTGTAAAGAAGCAAAAAAATCCGAATGAGGCCAAGGTAGAAGAAGAACTGAAAGAAATTTTAGGGACCAGAGTGCATATTCAGCAGAGCGGAAAAAAAGGCAGGATCGAGATCGAGTTTTTTGGCAGAGACGAGCTTGAAAGATTGATAGACCTGTTGAAATCACTATAATCGAGAAGATTGTTTCATGTGAAACATACCAGCCCCTCACAGGGGCTGATTCTTTTGGAGAAGGGAACATGCGGGAACAGGAAGAGATCAACCAACTATTAAAAGATGTGATCCGGGAGGCTGAAGCTGTCCGGATTCCACTCGGCAAAATCAAACGGAATGTGCGCGTCAATGCAAGAGCAAAACGAAGATTCGGCTGCTGCAGAACCGTACAAAACGCATTTGGAGTGCGGCAGTTTGAAATCGAACTTTCACAAAAGGTGCTCGCCTGTGAAGACAAAAAAATCAAAGAGATTCTGGCGCATGAGCTCCTGCACACCTGCAGCGGCTGCCAGAATCATGGGAAGAAATGGAAAATGTATGCTGCTGCCATGAATCAAGCATATGGCTATGCGATTACGACTACGACCTCCGACGCTGCCATGGGGCTGCCGGAAACGGAGCCGCGTTATCGCAGGGAAAGCTATAGATATATCCTGCAATGCCAGGGCTGCGGCGCGATGATACGTAGAAAGCGCGCCTCTCGGCTGACACAGTATCCGCAGCGTTATCGCTGCGCAAAATGTGGTGGGAAGCTAAAAATCATTTCGCAAGACGCTATATCTAGTAGATGAAATTTTTGAAAAAGTGTGGTATAATGGTTCCTAGGATTATATCTGCAGCGTTGCTGCAAGGTAGGAACCATTGAAACGCCTTTATTCGGCTTCGCGGCGGCGTTATAATATATTGCAAGCCGCATGTCATATCAACAGGCAAAGCGTTTTGATTACAGAGGAAGGTTAAGATGGGAAAATCAGAAAAAGAATTGCATACCGCTGTGTTGTCAGTACCGCTGCCGATCTGTATCATCAATGAGCAGGGAAAGGTGATCGGGGCGAGCGATCAGATCAGTCAGGTATTTTTGTATGACGATATTCTGGACAGTGACCTTTTTGCATTGACAGGAGTAAAGCTCACAGAGCTTTATCAGTCCCTGCAGGATGGCGTTTCTCCGATCATCAAGAGAAACGACAGGGTATTTAAGCTCGCCGCACAGAAGAATGAAGAAGATGAAACCGAGCTGATTATCTTTTTCTACGATATCACGAATTTAGAGGAGCTCAAAGACCGATACAATGCCGAGAAGCCATGCGTCGCGAAGATTCAGATCGACAATTACGATGAGCTGATCAGCAACGCAGGGTCTGCGCCGCGTCTGGCGCTCTCCGGCGAAATTGATCAATTGATCCGCAAATGGGCGGGCAGGATCAACGCATCTGTCAGCAGAGTGCGCAACAGCGCCTATCTCATCTGGTTTGAGCAGCAGTATCTGGAAAAGATGACTGCGACAAAGTTTGATATTCTCGATGAAGTCAGACATCTGGAAACAGGCGCGGACTTTCCGGCAAGCCTGAGTATCGGTGTCGGTGCCGGAGGCAAGGACCTTGCACAGACAGAAGCCTACGCGGATGCTGCACTGGATCTGGCGCTTGGACGCGGCGGCGATCAGGCTGTCGTCAAACGCAATATCAAGGTCGAATATTTTGGTGGCAAACTCCAAACGGTCGAGAAAAGCAATAAGGGAAAATCCAGGATCGTCGGTCACGCGCTCAAGCAGCTGATCGACCAATCCAAAAAAATATTTATCATGGGTCATGCAAACCCGGATATGGACAGCTTCGGTTCCGCGCTCGGCATTACCAGACTCTGCGTGCTGTGCGAAAAAGAACCGTATCTGGTCATCGATGAGGTGAACGAGAGCCTGCAGGAAATTTTCAGGCAGGCAAAGGAAAGCGACAATTATCAGTTCATCAGTTCAGAAAAAGCAGTCAGCCTGGCGGATGAAGAAAGTCTGCTCATCGTAACGGACACACACAGACCGAGTCTGGTGCAGTGTCCGGAGCTTTTGAAAATATGCGAACGCATCGTTGTGGTAGATCACCACAGGAAGATGGAGGAGTGCATCGAGAATCCGGTGCTCGCCTATATGGAATCCTACGCGTCATCAGCCTCTGAACTGGTAGCGGAAATGCTGCAGTACATGATCAGCAAGAAGAGCCTCAATAAGCTGGAGGCGGAGGCACTGCTGGCAGGCATGACGATTGATACCAACGGGTTTTCGGTCAAGACAGGCGTGCGGACCTTTGAGGCGGCCGCATGGCTGCGCAGACAGGGCGCAGACCCGACAGAGGTCAAGCGGTTTTTCCAGGAGGAAATTTCAAATATCAAGCTGCGTGCCGAAGCCGTACTTTCGGCGCAGGTTTACGAAAACGGTGTAGCGATTTCGGCGTGCCGCAAGGAGCGCAGCGACGCACAAATCTTATGTGCGCAGGTGGCGGATCAGCTGCTGACCGTCAAAGGCGTAAAAGCGTCCTTTGTGGCAGGCAGGAATGATGCCGGCAAAACGGTCATCAGCGCCAGATCACTGGGCGAAGTCAACGTGCAGGTGATCATGGAAAAATTCGGAGGCGGCGGACATCTGACCACAGCCGCCGCGCAGGTCGATAGCGGCATCGGCGAAACGATTAAAAAAATTATGGATATGATGGAGGTAGAGCAAGATGATAGTAATCTTAAATAGAGACGTAAAAGGAACCGGCAAGGCAGGAGATGTGGTAAAGGTCAGCGACGGCTACGCAAGAAACATGCTGCTGCCGAGAGGATATGCGACCGAGGCGACCGACGGCAATATCAGAAGCCTGGAAAAGCAAAAAGCAATCGCGGCAGAGAAAAAGGCTGAGGAAAAAGCCGCCGCACAGGCTATCGCAGAGAAGCTCAGCAGTCTGACCGTCAAGATACAGACAAAAGCAGGAGAAAATGGAAAAGTATTCGGTTCCATCACCTCAAAGGATATCGCAGAAAAATTGAAAGAACAGCACAAGATTACTGTCGATAAGAAAAAGATTTTGCTCGACGGACCGATCAAGCAGACCGGAACCGTCAGCATTGATGTGAAGCTTTATCCGGAAGTTACCGGAAAGCTGACGGTGGAAATCAGCGCAGAGTAAGCGTTTTATCGTCTGCTTCCTGCAGGCATGCGGGGAGGCAGACTTTTTTACAAAAACTTCAAAAAAAATACACGAAAACAGATCAGGAGTTTGGTATGATAGAGAGGATTCCTCCGCACAACGAGGAGGCAGAACGTTCCGTACTCGGCGCAGCGATGCTGAATAAGGAGGTTTTGTTTGATATTTTGGAAGAAGTCAAGGAGGACGACTTCTATAACGAAAGTCATAAGGAAATTTTCAGAGCCATCTGGGAGCTGTACCGCAAGAACAGTGCGGTCGATATGCTCACTGTCTGTGAGGAGTTAAAGAGCAGACAGTCGCTGGACATGGTTGGCGGCAGAGCCTACATTGCGACGCTCACCGCGGAGGTACCGTCCACCGCGAACGGCAGAGAGTACGCGAAGATCATCGCGGAAAAGGCAATCATGCGGCAGATGATCCGCACCGCTGAGGATATCACCGAAAAGGGGTATGAAAGCAAAATGGCAGCCAGAGAGATCCTCGACTACGCAGAGAGCGGGATCTTTCAGATCGCGCAGATGCGGCAAAAAAACGATTATACCAAGATTCAGGATGTGCTGCTGGAAAATCTCAAGATCATCGATGCGGCAGCACAAAATAAAGATAAAATCACAGGAATTCCGACGGGTTTCCACGATCTGGACGAAAAGACCAGCGGTCTGCAGCGTTCTGATCTGATCATCGTTGCAGCACGTCCCGGCATGGGCAAAACCGCCTTTGCACTCAATATCGCGCAGCAGAGCGCGGTCAAGCATGGGACTTCGGCGATCATCTTCAGTCTGGAAATGTCCAAAGAGCAGCTTGGTCAGAGACTGCTTGCGATGCAGGCTCGCGTGGAGATGCAGAAGCTGAAGCAGGGAGATCTGGACCGCAAGGACTGGGATCGGGTCTCGCTGGGTGTGGATGAACTGAATAATTCTAAGATCGTCATCGACGATACACCGGGCATTTCGCTGATGGAAATGCGCAACAAGTGCAGACGGTTAAAAGCCGAGCAGGGACTGGATCTCATTGTGGTCGACTATCTGCAGCTGATGACCTTCGAGGGCAAGACAGACAACCGTCAGCAGGAGATCAGTGCGCTGTCCAGAAACATGAAGCTTCTGGCCAGAGAGATGAACTGTCCGGTCATCTTGCTTTCGCAGCTTTCGCGTGCACCGGAGCTCAGACAGGACAAGCGGCCGATGCTCTCGGACCTGCGTGAATCCGGATCGATCGAGCAGGATGCGGACATCGTTATTTTCCTGTATCGCGATGATTATTACAACGAAAATACCGAAAAGCCGGGCGTGTGCGAGGTCAATATCGCCAAGCACAGAAGCGGACCGACTGATAAGATAGAGCTGACTTGGGTATCCCGTTATACCAAGTTCAGCGATAAAGCGCTCTAAGGCAGCGCAGATAAGAAACAGAGGAACATATAACATATGGGTTTTATTAAGGGAAAGGTGAAAGACTTTTACCTGCTGACCACCGATGTAGAGAACATTTTTATCAATGAGTATCTGCCTGCAGCGCCGGGCGATTACGTAAAGGTCTATCTTTACGGTCTGCTCTACGCGCAGACGGGCGCGGATATGGACGCGCGCACCTTCGCGCAGCAGCTCAGGCTGCCAGACGAAACGATCCGGCAGGCATGGGAATATTGGGAGAGCATGGGCGCTGTCAGACGCGTGAAAGGCAAAAGCGGAGGCGCAGATACGGCTATGCCTGCGGCAGGTATGCAGGAGGACATTGAATTCCGCAATCTGCGCGCCATGATGTACGGAAACGGCGGCATGGAGGATGAAGACGCGGATGCAGCGGACGCGCAGCATGGCGGGAAGCCGGGCAAGCTCGCGGACAGGCTCTGCGACAACAGCGTCAAGGAATTTATTCAAGCACTCGAAAGCCGCACCGGAAGACTCTTCGATCCGCAGAAGGAGCTGGCAGAGATTCTTTCGTGGGAGCATGACTTCGGTACCACGAAGGAAGTGATTCTGGAAGCGTTTTCCTACTGTTACGAAAGACAAAAGACCGGACTGTCCTATATCAAAAAAGTTGTCATGGGCTGGGCTGAGCAGGGGCTTACGAGCAGGGAGACTGTGGAGGCGTACCTGAAAGAAAACAGTATCCGGCAGAGCATGTACAAGCGGGTGCTGCAGTCACTGGGACTGAACCGCGGCGCGACGGAGGCCGAGAAGCGACTGATGAATGTCTGGTTCGATGAGATGCACTGCAGTCTGGAGCGCGTGCTGGAAGCATGCGACCGCACGCTTTCGGCAGCCAATCCGAATCTGCGCTATGTCAACAAGGTCCTCGAAAACTGGTACGAGGAGGCAAAAGCACGCGGACTCGATGTCAATCAGAAAACAACGGTCACACAGGCTGTTTTGAATCAATATTATGAATTTCTCCGCAGACAGGCGGAGGAAACGGCACAGGCGCACAAGCGGGAGATCTACAAGCTATTACCGCGCGCGGCAGAGATCGATGCTATGCACAGAGAGCTTGGCAGCAAGCTCACCAAAGGCATGCTGACCGGCATGAAGGCGCCGCAGAAAGCGCAGCTGAAGCAGGAGATGCGCGCTTTGGAGGAGGAACGAGCCGTTCTGCTGACAGAGCATAATTATCCGATGGATTACACAGATATCAAATACGCCTGTGAAAAATGCAGCGATACCGGGTTCGATGAGAACGGCATGCGGTGCAGTTGTGTTCGGCAAAGAACAGGAGAGGCAGAAGTATGGCAAAAAAGAGACAAACAAACAAGCTAGCCGAGCGGCTCATCGACCGCGGCGCCTGGCTTGTAGAGGAAACGGACCGGTTGCTGGATCAGGCGGGACCTTTTTTAGGGAGACAAGGGGATAAAATCATCGATGTCTGCGGCGATTTTGTTGTAAAATTCGACGAGGGTGAGGATGTTGTCGCATGGTTTCTCGGAAAGACCTTTGTGCATGCTGCCAGGAAATGGCATGATATGCACATCGGTCTGCAAAAGCACCGCAAGGAGATCGTCAAGCACTTTGCAATCGGCTGCGTTGTGATTGTCGGCGCGGTCGGCGTCTATGCGACCAGCATCGACTACGAATATGCCTACAACGGCAGAACGCTCGGTATCGTCAAGGAGCAGCGCGATGTCCTCGAGATCCTCGATCTGGTCAGCGAGGCACTGACACAGGAATACGGCTCCAGCATCGTCATTGATCCGGAAACGGACATTACGTTCAAGCCGGTGATCAAATTCGGCAAGGAGATCGATGATCCGGACACCGTACTGCGGCGCTTTACCTATATGGGTGATATCCAGACGCAGGCTTATGCCATCATGGTAAACGGCGAAAGAATGATCACGGTCGAGAATGAAGCGATCGCACAGGAGGTACTCGACAGCATTCTGGACAGCTATATCAAGGGAGACCGCAGCGATTATGAAAGCGTCGGTTTCACGGAAGATATCAAGATCGAGGCTTATCATACGACGCTGGCCAATGTCAGCAGTAAAGCTGCGGCAACCAAAAAACTCAAGAGCGGCGGACAGCAGGAGCTGACCTATGAGGTCGTTGCCGGTGATACGCTTTACGGTATCTGCAATAAGCTCGGTGTATCCTTGTCAGAGCTGAAAGAGATGAATCCGCGCATCAAGGATACGATGGTGCTGCATGTCGGCGACAAGTTCGTCACGCAGCAGGAGGTGCCGCTTCTGACGGTTGAAACCGTCGAGATCGCGACCTTTGCGGAATCGATCGATTATGAAACGAAACACAAGGAATCCTCCGCCTATTATAAAGGCGAGACCATTGTTACCCAGACCGGAGAAAAGGGAAAAGCCAGAGTCACCGCACGTCTGACCAAGCAGAACGGCAAGACCGTAGAGCGTAAGGATCTGAGCGTCAAGACGATCAAAGAGCCGGTATCTAAAATCGTTATCAAAGGAACCAAAGCATTGCCGCCGACGAAGGGAACCGGACGCTTTATCAGACCGGTCAGCGTCAGCGTTTACCGCGGCTACGGTCCGCGTTGGGGCAGAATGCACTATGGTCTGGACTACGCGGCGCCGACGGGAACGACGATTCGTGCAGCCGACGGCGGTACGGTCACCAAGGCCGGCTGGTCGGGCGCTTACGGCTATCGTATCGTTATCGACCACGGCGGCGGATTCAAGACACTGTACGCGCACTGCAGTAGCATCAGCGTATCCGCAGGGCAGAGGGTATATCAGGGACAGAAAATCGGTGCAGTCGGCAATACCGGACGCAGCACCGGCGCACATTGCCACTTCGAGATCTTCAAGAACGGCGCCAACGTCAACCCGGCGAGCTATCTGTAACGAAAATAAAAAGCATGATAGGGAGGGATCCGCGAGGGCTCTCCCTATTTATTTGAACAGGCAGGCGCATAGCGGGTCTCTCCGATGCTGCCTAGTGACGAAACCATAAGGCTGCACGAAAAAATCGCGCATGAATGTTTTCCCAGGAAAATATAATGAACCAAAGAAAACAGAAGCAGGAGGGCAGCGGAATGGAGGAGCAGCGGGTCATACTGGAAAATCGCAATAAAATGACGGTCAGTCAGGTGGTCGATGTAGACGCCTTTGACGAGGAGACCTTATGGGCAAATCTTGCGGACGGCGCGGTGGAGGTCAGCGGCAGCGGACTGCACATCGAGAAGCTGGACCTTGCAGAGGGCGTACTGGTCGTGACGGGCAGCATCAGCTCGTTCGCCTATATCGAGGGCAAGAAGCAAAAGGGCAGCAAACGCCTCAAAGCCTTGGCGGGCAGACTGCGCAATGACTGAGCTTATCAAAGCACAGCTTACCATTGTCTGCGTGATGGGCGGCGGTGGGCTTGCCGCCGGACTGGTTTACGATGTCTTTGCGACATTTATCAGTCTACGCAGATGGCGCGGATGGCGAAGGTGGAGTCTGGAAATGTTTGCATTTTTGTGCATCGGGTTCCTGACCGGAGAGTTTCTCTACGCCGCAGACCGCGGTAAACTGACATTTTTGAGCATCTGTGCATTTGCATGCGGCCTGTGGTTGTACAAAAAAATTTTTTGTGATACAATGTCCTTGCACAGTGATTGGCAAGCCAAAGGCGCAGACAGAACTGATGCAAGACAGGTGCCCGAGCGAAGGCGATTGGCGAATCGCAGATGAAGACAGAGCCGCTCAGCGTCCGGGCGAATGGAAAGATAAAACTGGTTGCTTCATAAACAACGCAAGACAAAAGGGGAAGGCATGGCGAAAAAGAGCAGGCTGCATGAGTTTGAAAAGAATAACCGTGTGATCAATATCCAGCAGGCGCAGGATATACGCCGCGAACGATTGGAAATTGCCAGACAAAAAAAAGAAGTGACGCGCAAGAGGAAGGTCAAGATCAACTACATGCGGATGGCGCTGTTTGTCCTCGTTTTGGTCATCGGCGTCTCCTTTGTCGTGTCTGCGGTCAAAATCGTGCGGCTGCAGGGAGAGCAAAAAGAGGTCGCAGCCAGAAACGATGAATTGACGCACAAAAAGGAAACGCTGGAGATGGAGTTTGAGAATGTCAAGCTTCCGGAATATATCGAAAATCAGGCAAGGCGCGATCTGAAGCTGGTCAAGCCGCAGGAGCTTCTGTTTGCTTTCAACGAGGACAGCAAGACGGATACAAAAGAAGAAACAAAGAACGCGAACGATACAGATAAGAATACGGATAACGATACAAAGGACAGCAAAACAGATGGAAAAACGAACAATTCATGAGGTCATTATCGTCGAGGGGCGGGATGATACCGCGGCGGTAAAGCGCGCAATCGACGGACTGACCATTGAGACCCATGGATTCGGCATCCGGCGCGAGACGTGGGCGTTAATTGAAAAGGCTTATCGGGAGAAGGGCATCATCATTTTTACCGATCCGGACTATGCCGGAGAGGAGATCCGCAGGCGGCTGACAAAAAAGTTCCCTGCGGCAAAGCAGGCTTTCCTTTCGCGTAAATACGCGGAGAAAAAAGGCGACATCGGCATCGAAAACGCAGAACCGGAGGCGATCCTGGAGGCGATCGAGAAAGCACACGCAACCTTCCGCGGAGCAGAAGCATCGGAAGTGGATTTATATACTGCCGACGACTTGTTTGCCGCGGGACTGACCGGCGGTACAGACGCGAAGCAGCGCCGCGAAAAACTGGGACAAGTCCTCGGCATCGGTTACGCGAATGCTAGAGGGCTCTGCGGTAAGCTCAATCAATTTGGAATCAAGAAAGAGGCATTTTATGAAGCTTTACGCACCATCGACCATCAGGGAGATTAGAGAAAAATACGGGTTTCGTCTGAGCAAGAGTCTTGGACAGAATTTCCTGACGGATAAAAACATCATCGACGACATCATCGACGGTGCCGCGATCGGCGCGCAGGATCTGGTCATTGAGATCGGGCCCGGCATCGGCGTGCTGACCTGGGAGGCAGCACAGCTGGCGCAAAAGGTCATCGCCGTCGAGATCGACAAAAATCTCATCCCGATCCTCGCAGAGACACTGCGGGAAGCGGACAATATCGAGGTGATCAATCAGGATATCCTCAAAACGGATATCAATACCCTGATCGAGCGAGAAAAGGCAGAGGCGGAAGCCGCCGGCATGCCGTATGCGCATGTGCGCATCATCGGCAATCTGCCGTACTATATCACCACACCGATCATCATGAAGCTGCTGGAGGACGGCGTCGAAGCAGACAGCATGACCGTCATGATGCAGAAGGAGGTCGCGGACCGCATGCGCGCGCATCCCGGCACCAAGGCATACGGCGCACTCTCTGTGGCAGTACAGTATTATTGCGAGGCAGAGCAGGTCGTCCATGTGCCGGCAAGCTGCTTCGTGCCGCAGCCAAAGGTGGACTCGGCAGTACTGCGGCTGGATATGCGCACCGAGCCTCCGGTCGTGCTGGAGGATCAAGACATGTTCTTTCGCTGTGTCAAGGCGGGGTTTGGCCAGCGGCGCAAAACACTCTCCAATGCCCTGATGGGTGTGGAGCATATGACCAAAGAGATCGCGGGGGCATCTCTCGCGGGGGCGGGGATCGATCCGGCAAGAAGAGCAGAGACTCTGGACCTTGCGGAATTTGCAAGACTTGCAAACGAAGTCGCAAAGAGATTAGCTAACGGACAAAGGGGATAAGAAATGGATAAATTTGATAAGTTTGAGAAACTGGACCGAAAAGTAGAAGAAACGCTCCATGAAGTAGAAACCATGGATCGACGCAAGTTTTACAAAAACAGCTTCGTCTATGCAGCTGTCTGGGCGCTGCTGCTGAACCTGCTGATCGAAACACTCGGCAGATTCCCGACAGCGGGAATCTTCGGCGGGCTGACCTTTATGGTGCACAGTCCGTTGGTCTTTTTATATAATGCGCTGATCCTGTATGCGACCTTGGTGCTTGCATCCCTGTCTAAGCGGCGCGTGTTTTTCTTTACGATCATTTCGATCTTCTGGCTGAGTATCGGCATCATCAACGGCGTGATTCTGACACAGCGCATGACGCCGTTCACCGTCAAGGATCTGAGTAATCTCAATGACGGCTTGACCATCGTGACGAATTACCTCAGCAACTATGAGATTATCGGCGCCATCGCCGCAGGGCTGATCGCTGTCGGACTGCTTGTGCTGCTGTTCATCAAAGGACCACAAAAAAGGGACGGCGTGAAACGCAAACGCAATCTGGTCGCAGTGCTGCTGCTCATCGCCTTTACCTTCCTGTCGTCCTCCTTTGTGATTCGGGCAGGCATCGTACAGACTTTCTTCGGCAACCTCGCCTATGCTTATCGGGATTATGGCGTGGTCTACTGTTTTGTCAATACATGGCTGAACACAGGCATCAGTAAACCGGACGGCTACAGCAAGGAGGAGATCCTGTCGATTTTCGATAAAAAAGAACTCGGCGATGACAATGCCATGCTGCTCACGCAGAAGGACGAGGATGAGGAACACCCGAACATCTTGTTTTTGCAGCTGGAATCCTTCATCGACCCGATGACCATTCAGAGCATCACGCTTTCACAGGATCCTTGTCCGAACTTCCGCAGACTGATGCAGACCTATTCCTCGGGTGAGCTGACCGTACCCGCCTGCGGTGCAGGTACGGCGAATGTCGAATTTGAAGTGCTGACCGGATTGTCCGTCAAGTTCTTCGGTCCGGGTGAATATCCGTACAAGGCGGTACTCAAGGAAAAAACAGGAGAGAGCCTAGCCTACGACCTCGACAGTCTGGGCTATACCTCGCATGCGATCCACAACCATCGGGCGGTGTTCTACAACCGCAACAGCGTCTTTGCCAATATGGGTTTTGATACCTTTACCAGCGTGGAATATATGAAGAATGTCGAAAAGACACCGAAGAACTGGGCGAAAGACGATGTGCTGACCGAGTGCATCACCGATGCACTGGACTCCACCGATGGCAGAGATATGATTTACACGATTTCGGTACAGGGGCATGGCAAGTATCCAGCTGAGCAAGTGCTGCAGAACCCGACCATCGAAGTGACCGCGGCACCGAGCGAAGAATTAAAGTGGAAATATGAATACTATGTCAACCAGATCTATGAAATGGACCAGTTCATCAAGGCGCTGACAGACACGCTCGCTAAGCGCGAAGAACCGACGGTGCTTGTGATGTACGGAGACCATATTCCGGCGCTGGATATGACCGAGGATGACCTCGAAAGCGGCAATCTCTACGGGACGCAGTATCTGATCTGGGATAATATGGGTCTGGAAAAGGATGACGAAAATCTCCATGCCTATCAGCTGGCGGCGCATGTGATGGAGATGCTGGACATGCAGGTCGGCACGATTTTTACCTATCAGCAGAATCACAAGAACAGCGAGACCTATCTGGCAGATCTGAAGGCGCTCGGCTATGATATGCTCTACGGCAAGTACTATATTTACGGCGGTACGAATCCGTTTAAGCCGACAAATCTGAAGATGGGCGTCAATGATATTACGATCGATGAGATCGTCAAGATCGGCGATAAATACTATATCAAGGGCAGGAACTTCACGCAGTACAGCAAGGTGACGCTGGACGGCAAGGAGCTGAAGACCATTTATCTGGGTGAAAACGTGCTCGGTCTTCTGGAAGACGTCGATCCGGACGATGCGGACAAGATGAAGGTCAGCCAGATCGAAAACAAGAGCGGGGAGATTTTAAGTACGACAGAATAGACAGAAAAGAGAGGAGAAATTCGCATGAGAAATATAGAAACAGAACGGCTGCTGCTGACCCCATGGACGATGTCCGAAGAGGACATTGAGGGGCTTTACGCATATGCCTGCGACCCGGACGTAGGACCGAACGCGGGATGGAAACCGCATGCAGATAAGGCAGAGTCAGCAAGAATCATCAAAGAGCTGTTTATCCCGCACGAGGTCTGGGCTATCCGCGAGAAGCGAACCGGCAGGATCATGGGCAGCATCGGCTTAGAGCCTGACAGAAGACGGGAGGATGTCGCCAGCCGCGAGATGGGCTATTCGCTCGGCAAGGACTTTTGGGGCAAGGGTTATATGACGGAGGCGGCGAAGGCCGTTATCGACTACGCGTTCACACAGGAAAAGGAGCCTATCGTCGTGCTGGCGATCTGTACCGGACCGGATAATCAGCGCTCGCAGCGCGTGATTGAAAAATGCGGCTTTCAGTACGAGGGCACGCAGCGCAAGGGCTATCATATCTATGACGGCAGCGACCGCGATAACCTTGTCTATTCCATGCTTCGGGAAGAGTGGGAGCAAAGAAAAAACCGCGGATGAGCGCGGTTTTTTTGTTAAAAAAGCTTTTTTTCCTCGATTTCTTCAATTTCTTCCTTAAGCTCTTCCATGTCCTCCTTCGCGAACATGAACAGGAAGCTGACCGAAAGCAGAAGGCAGGAGATCCAAATTGCCCGCGCCCCAAACGCGGCGACGCAGAAGACGCCGAGCGCGGCGCCGATAGCAAACATCAGGATGATGCCCCAGTAACAAAAGGATTTTTGAAGATTTGTTCGATTCTGTGTTTTCCAGTAGGCACACAGGGATTCCATTCCGCTGCGCAGATTGCCGATACACATGGTGCTGGCAAAGGAATAGCCTTTGACCTTGCGGAAGGTCTGTACCTGCATCGCACAGGCAAAGGAAACGATGCCGTTGGCGATCAGGTCACAGGTTTCCGGCATGAAACCCACCGCGAACAAAATCGCAATTTCAAAGAGCAGGACGAGCTGCCGCCAGTGAATTCTGGTAGTGCTTTGGTAGCGGAAACGAAGCAGCTCCGCTGCCGCGATGCCGAACGCGAAAAAAGACAAAGGAATGAGATACTCCAAAGTCTGCGACCAGTTCCGCTCCGCAATGCTCTGGCTCAAAAGAACAATATTACCGGTCTGCGCATTCGCGAAGACGTGCCCGCGGTAGATATAGGTGTAAGCGTCCTGCAATCCTCCGGACAAGGATAAAAAAGCAGCAGTCAGAAAGGATTCCGACATTTGTTTGGGATGTCCGCGCTTCATAGACAGTACCTCCTTGAGGCACTATTATATATCGAGGCCCGCGGAATGTCAATCGCTAAAAAAACGCTTGCAAATCTTCACAGCGGAGGCAATAATAAGAGGTAGACGGAAGGGAGACATTTGGATGAAAGCAATCAAGAGATTTTTTTTACGGCTGCTGATTTTACTTATCGCTGCCGGCATGGTGGGTGCCATGCTGGTGCTCTTTATCAACAGCAGAGTCAAGCACAGTACAGAGGACCAGATCCTCTATTTGATACAGGGAGAAACCGAGATCAGCGCAATCGGACAGCAGAGCCTCAAAGCGTTCGGCGCGGACTGCGCACTGGTGCTGGGCTGCGGCATCGCGGATGCCGAAACACCGAGTCCGATGCTCAAGGACCGGCTGGATGCGGGGATTGCCTTATACCGGTATGGCATCGTGCCGAAGCTTTTGCTGAGCGGAGACAATGGACAGGAAAATCACAATGAACTGCATGTGATGCTCAAATACACGCGGGAGGCGGGCATACCGGAGGAGGATATTTTCTGCGATCATGCGGGATTTTCGACCTACGATTCGGTCTATCGCGCGCAGGATATTTTTGCGGCATCGCGCATGATCATCGTCACACAGCAATATCACGAATATCGGGCGCTGTATCTGGCGGACAAGCTGGGGCTCGCGGCGGTCGGCGTCGCTTCGGATCAGGAGACCTATTTCGGGCAGAACTACCGCGAGGCGCGGGAAATCCTGGCGAGAAATAAGGACTTTTTCAAGGTGCTGCTGCATGGCAAGGCACAGTACGGCGGGGAGGTCATTCCGATCAGCGGCAGCGGGATTTCCAGTCACGCAGAATAAAGCAGACGCATACAATGTAGAGGACAGGAATGTCCTCTATTTTTGTGTAGGATGCAGTGAGGAAATAGTTATGATATATTTGGACAATGGGGCGACTTCTTACCCGAAACCGCGGATCATGCTGGCGGCGATGGAAGAATGTATCCTCAGATATTGCGGCAATCCCGGACGTTCCGGTCATCAGATGTCGATGCGGACCGGGGAGGAGGTCTATCACGCGCGCAGGAAGCTCGCCGCGTTTTTCGGTGTCGAAAAGGCGGAACAGATCGTTTTCACCAAGAACACGACAGAGGCGATCAATTTAGGCTTGAAGGGCATACTGCGGCCCGGTGATCATGTGATCACGACCAGCATGGAGCACAATTCCGTGCTGCGTCCGCTCAAGACGCTGGAAAAAAGCGGAATCGAGCAGTCTGTCATTCGCGCGGACCGAGAGGGGCTGATCACCGCGGCGGATATCGAAAAGACGATCCGCCCGAATACGAAGCTGATTGTTGTCACCGCGGCATCGAATGTGACGGGCGGCAGGATGCCGCTTTTGGAGATCGGGACGCTGGCGAAGAAAAGGGGAATCCTTTTTATGGTCGACGGTGCGCAGGGGGCGGGCTGCATGCCGATCGATGTACAGCGCATGCATATCGACCTGCTGGCTTTCCCCGGACATAAGGGACTGCTTGGACCGCTGGGTACCGGCGGATTGTATACCGCGCCGTATATCGCGCTGCAGCCGCTGCTTGCGGGCGGGACCGGAACGGAGTCCAAAAGTCGTGTGCAGCCGTGCGAATTTCCGGAAGGGTTCGAGGCAGGCACGATCAATGCGCCGGGCATCATCGGACTGGGCTATAGCGCAGAGTTTGTCTCTAAAATCGGCGTGGATGTCATCGCGCAGTATGAAGAGGAGCTGATTACTTATCTGGACGATCGCTTGGGCCGGACGCCGGGGGTCGTCCGTTACGGACCGCCTGCCTGCAGGAAAACCGGTATTACCCTGTTCAATATCGAAGGCATTCCTGCAGAAGAGGTGACGGCACAGCTCAACGCAAACTACGGGATCGCAGTCCGCGGCGGATACCACTGCGCGGGGCTGGCGCACAAGACCATCGGCACTTGGGAGCAGGGCGGCGTGCGCGTCAGTGTCGGCCCGTTCACGACCAGGGCGCAGATCGAAAAACTGGCAGACGCGGTTCTTCAAATTAGTAGTAGACAAATGCGTCAAAACAAGTTACGCTAAAGAAGACAGAGTTTTCACAGGGTAATCACGCAAGTGTAGTATCATGAAGATAAAAAGTAAGAGCGAGGAAAACAGTATGAAAAAACTTTTAGCGGCATGTATGATTTTAATGTTGAGCTTCAGCATGTTCGCCTGCGGAGCCAAGACACCGGCGACAGACAGTGATATGCCGAATCAGACGGAGGATCAGGAACAGGTCGGCGAGGACGGCGCGGAGATCGGGGTTCCGGATACGATCATTCCGGACGGTTTTGCAGGTGACGGCGAAGAAGACGAGGACGAGAGCGCGGCATTTGATTTTGGTTTTACGGCGAAGAAATCCTTCGGCATGTCCGGCTCCGTCAAGAAACTGAACAACAGTAAGATCGCTTCTGAGGGCGACAATCTGGCGAGCCAGTTCCAAAAGGCGCTGGATGCGTCCACATTGGGCAGCTTCGACGCGGGTTCTTCGGACTATGACGAATATGACGGAGAGGCGATCGACAAACAGCTCTACGCGCTGGCGATGCGAAACGATGTCGGCGCCGACGAGATCGACACCGCAGCAATCGCCGAGGCAGGGTTTTACCACAGCAGCGAAGAGAAAAACTATCACCAGTATACTTCCTATATCTCCGAAAGCTTTTCGAAAGTATCAAAAAGCCTGATCAGCAGCGAACTGAAAAAAATCGAAAAGGAATATGGTATCAAGGTCAGCGCCTCGAAGATCGAAAAGGCCATGCAGGCTGTTTTTGATAAGGTCAAGGAGACGGAGTACGAATATTCCCTTTACGAAAAGAAAACCATGCAGGGAGACGGATATACAGAAGTCATCACGCTGAGTGTAGACGGCGCGATGTACGAAGATGACAGTATGGTCGCATATATTTATGTCGATCGTGACCGTGTGTACAAATAAGGAGGCAAGCATGGACGAAAAAAAATTACCGGATAGAGACGCAAAGCCGGAAGAAAAAGATGAGTTTGAGCAGATGCTGCAGACGATGGTGGTACAGGGCTGCCTCTGGTATCTGAATCGCTGCGAAGAATTCCTGCTGACAGAGGATGCCTGGGGAGATAAACTGCCGCTGTGGGCGACTGCCGCCGAGGCGGAGTATAACTGCACCCAGGAATGGGACGGCTGCACCGCGGAATCGATACCGCTGGGAGAGTTTCTGGCGCAGTGGATCCCGTTTCTCCGCAAGGAAAATATCGGTGTTTCTATCGGTTGGAGGGACGGCGAGGGCTTTGTTCTGCCGCTTGATGCACTGGAAAGCCTGCTGCGTGCGGAGGCTGAGGCGCAGGGTATCAAAATCGAAGAGCCGGCGGAAGATACTGAGATGGAGGCAAAGTATACTGCCTTTATCGAGGAGCTGGTGAGCGGGAACCGCATCTGGATCCTGCATAAGGGCGACGCGATCTTGATGGTCGGTACAGAAGATGGCGGCAGGATGCCAATCTGGAGCAGCAGAGAAGCGGCGGCGACAGACTGCAGCAATGAATGGGCGGCGTGCGAGCCGGATGGCATTCCGCTGCGCCAGTTCTTGAACGACTGGATCCCGGATCTGGCGGAGGAGGGTTCGAACCTTTTGCTGGCGCTGGGCGATGGGGAAGGCATCAATACGGATGTAGAGATTTTTGGACGTGACCTTGAGCGGGAACTCAAAAAACAGGCGCCGGGCAAGGTGGTTGCCTTCCGCAGAGACCGCAGAGGCGGCAAAAAACCGCTTTCTTAGGCGATCACAAGAGGGAGAAAGCTGGCAAGGCACAGGCAGAGGAAGTCGTGAAAGCGGAATTGATTTATCATTGAGCGAGGAAGTCCGGGCAGAAAACTGTTCGGACTTTTCTCATTATGTAGGAAATATCGTTCCGATATTTCCGGAATAACAAGAAAGTCTACCACTAAAAATCTAATCGGCGAAGCCGACTTTCTTATATAGTCCAAAGTTGCGGTAGGATTGTTCACAAGTTTATGATATAATTTGAATGCGAAATTGAGCAACAAATCGGAAGTTATGGAGATAAAATAAAATGATGAAACTTGATAATTTTATTGGTATGATGACGGGATGTTTTGATAACAAAGAGCAGTTTAATATGATGCAGGCAACAGGAAAAATATATCCTTATGCTAAGCATGTAAATACAGTCTGCAATGACAAAATAAATAATATTCCTCAAGATTTCAATGGAAAATTTGTTGTTGAAGAAAGTTACTATGAGACCAATGGTAACCGTCATGCGTCTCCGCACCTTTTCCTTATTACAGAAAATGAAGATGGAATTTTACTTTCCTCCTATGAGATTCCGGAAGGAGAAGACAAAAATACATTCTCATATGATTCTATGAAAAATGTTGATTATAGTGAACTGAAAAAATCTAAAAAGTTTACTCCGGCACTTTATCATGAAAATGATGGCATCTGGGAGGGAGGCAGCACAAGTCAGTTTTCACCAGTAATGACATTTAAGCTTTGGGAAAAGTTTTCTGATAGTTGTTTGGAAGTATCTGAAATTATAGAAGTTAACGGAAAGCGGACTTTTGGATACGATGATCCCATTATTTACAAACGTGTATAAATAAGTGATGAACATGGTGACAACTTCTTGTTTGTGGAGGAGAATATTTATGTGTTTTGTATGTGACAGGATTAAAGAAACTATAGTTGGCAACAACCCATTTTTTGTAAAAGAACTTGAAACAGGATATGTGGTGATTGGGGATTATCAGCATTTTAAAGGGTATACTTTGTTTCTATATAAGACCCATGTTGTTGAATTATTTGATCTTGATGCAGAAGTAAGAGCAAAGCATTTATATGAAATGACACTTGTTTCTGAAGCCGTAAAAAAAGCTTTCGGAGCACAAAAAATGAATTATGAATGTTTGGGAAACGGGGATGGCGGAGCACATATTCACTGGCATTTATTTCCGAGGATGACCGGCGATATAGAGAACTATGGAAACAACGGCAGAGGACCTGTTTGGTGGTACCCAAGGGATAAGATGTACGCTGATGATAACAGACCAAGCGCTGAGGAACTTGAAGAACTGAAAAGTAAGCTTCTTTGCGAACTAGACAAACTGTTGATGTGAGAAAACTTTAAGTTGATATTGCACTTATTTTAGGAAATTTAATAACTGTTATATTTGATTATCAAATTCTTCGCAAACCCTTGAAAATACTAAGTTTGTAGCAAGTGAGCTTTCCCTTACTCTTTCCCTTGTGTTATATTCTCCCATTAGCTTTCATGAATCTTAATATGGGAAAAAATAAGGGAAAGAAAATTTCATAACACAGTATAACAATAACGACATGGTGAACTGATTGAAATGTTTTCGATATTTAACTCTATAACTGATTATTAAAAGAAAATGGAGATAAGATACGATGAGAACAATTTATGCAGAATACAACATAAATCACGATAGTATTGATGTTTACACAAGTGCTGGATATATGCTTCGCATTGATTGCTGGGAAGCTGAAAAAAATTTAAAAACCACATATGGATCAGAATGTGCGCTTACTTCATTGGCTGTGGATGAGCCTTTAGAATATGCAAGATTATATCTCGATGGCAATTTACAGATGTGGATAGATTCAGAAGATTCACTTGAATTATAGAACAAGAATAACGGGTAGAAAACTTCTGATGCCCATTTTACAAGGGGTTCGAGTTTTTTATGTCTGCTGGCGCTATTTCTCTGCTGGAGTACTATTTTCGGGATAATGGCGAAAGGCTTTAGCGGTATAGTTAGAAGCACCGTTTCCATATTTTGTATTGGTTATGGTTTTTATATAATCGCTGGAATAATAGTCAATTGTAGAGCAAATGAAATAGACACAGGGGATTAAGGAAGAGTTGAAGGCAGATAAACAGATGGAATGGGTAGCAAATAAATACTATACAAGAGTGTGAAAAGGGAATTTTGAATAAGGAGATGATTTGGCAATAAGGTGCAGTAATCTGGTGGAAAGCAAGTCTGAAAATGGCTTGCTTTTTGCTTTACAATGTGGTTAGTTGATGTATATAATTATGATAAAGAGATAAAATTGATTTTTATATTTTGGTTCGATATTGTGATGCAGTTTTTCTATATTAAAAAATATACGAGGTTATAATGAAGAATAAAAGTTATGATTATATCTTTGGAAATGGAAAATTTAATACTTGGTTCAACATTATAGTTAGTATTATTAGTTGTTCAGCAATATCGTTTTGTTTAACCGAACTTTTGTTTTCCTTTGATTTTAAAGTGAGTTTTCAAAAAGCACTGATTTTTACCATACTTTTTGTGATTTTTTTATTATTGTTTTATTACTTTATAAAACAACGTACTTATAAACTATTCGATCAAAAAATAACATATGGATTTAGGGAACGAAAAATTTTGTATGCGGATATCCATTCATTAGTTTTTACACTATCCTCCAGACCTAAAGGAATATATGATATTGGACTGGGAGAACCATACCTATACATAAAAGAAAATGGGAAGAAAAAATATATATGCAATATTACAATTTATTTGGCATATCCAAGTGTTATACAAAAAAGATATGATATCAATATAAGCAATGGGCAGATAGGAATGTCTCCTGCCTACAGTTTTAACTGTTATGATATAAAAAGTATTTTCAATTTAATACATCATTCAAAAGCAAATATTTATGTGACGAAGAGTTTTCTTCTCTTTAATAATTGGACAATAAACAGATTTTGCAAAGAATACAATATCTCTATGGAAATGGTTCAGCTTATAAATGATGGAAACTAATGTAAAAAATTTGTATTGTATTGAACTTTAGAAAACCTTTTTATGAGAAAGGAAAGCATATGCAAGAATATTATAAAATATATTTTCCTTATTCCAAAGAATATTTATTGGAACAGATTAAGAAGACTACAAAACCATTATGTATTTCAAACCAGGCTTATAGAGATATGGCACTTGCAGCCTACAAAGAAGAGGATAATACCTTATGTATCGGATATGCAGCAGGAAGTATGACAGGCGGTGGCTGGGAAATGCTCCAGACACATATAAAAAGCTATGGGGGAGATGTAATGCTGGAAGGTACGTTTGTGCTTTTGCCATACATAAAAAAAGCTGCACTATTTTTTCTGCTCATAGTGATTTTATTTGCATTGTTTTTTTCTCAGGGAGATTTATTGATTTTAACAGAATGTCTGATTTTATTTATGTTTCCATTATATCTGCTGTATAGGAATATTTCTAAGATAGGAAAATGTGAAGAAGGGCGACGGCTTGTTTTATTATATCTGGAAAAGGTGCTTCATGCAAATGTGGAAATATCCGTAGAGGAAGAATAAAGAAATGATAGGGGAAAACGAGAATGAAAAAGATTAATGAACAAACAAAAAGTTTTTTACTATACGGTATAGAAGATGTGATTAAGCCGAAAGAAATCTACAAATTAGATGGAGCAATCTTGTTTCTAGTATTTTTATTTTTCTTTTTATCTGAATCAGCTCCATCACCGTTTTTTTCAAAAGTATTTTTAGTTATTGTTTATCTTGGATTCGTGATTCTTAGTTTTTCAAGAACAGAAGTGACAGGGAAAAAGGTTTTTTGGATCATTGGAATACAAAGTCTGACGTTTTCTATTTTGTTCTGTTGGGCAGCAACTATCCTCATGCTGACAACTATGAAAGAAGAATATTATAAGAGGTATCTAACCATACTCGTTATCATTTACATACTGGTAATCGCTGCATACATTTTTCTTATAATAACTTTGATTAAAAAAGATATCTACAATCCATCTTCTTCCAAAAAGCTGGCTGGAGGATGGTGTATTACTAGTTTTGTATTGCTTGGAATGGGTGTCGCAAAAGTACTTAGTAGCAGCGTTGAATATACAGCCATGATTAGAATTGCAAGCCTTTGTTCCTATTTTTGTTCTTTGGGTTCTATCTTAGGAGTTTTTCACCTGGTAAAGTATTTTGCTGTCAAAAAATGGGAGGTTGAAAAATGAATATTTTTATGAAAAGAATATAGATGAAAATAATTATAGCATCCAGGAAGAAGGATGGCTGGGAATTTTATTTTTGGTTGGAACTATATTTTTCTCAGGATTACTTTTGTATGGTTTTATAGACGGACAGGCGGATTTTTCAGTTATAGTGGCGTATGGAATATTGATTGCTTTTTCTGGAATCTGTACCCTGCATTTGTTCCTGTGGAGAGTCAAGGTAAATCATGATGTAATTGAATACCGGTCGTTTTTTGGAAAAAAATATTATAAATTTTCAGATATAACAAGAAGTGTACATAAAGAAAATGGTACATTGGAAATATATGCAGGGGACAAAATAATATTCAAATTTGATGAAAACATAAGCGCATCATTGTTTGCAAATAGTCTGTCTAAGCATAAAATTTCACAAGAAACATGGTTGAGTTGTAGAGATAAAAAGTGCATCATAAGACCAAAAGAAAGCCACTATGTTCTGCCAGGCATTTTCTTTTTATATTTGGTTTACAATAGTGTGATACTTGTATTCAATGCAAAAGAAACAGCTTTTGTTTTCCTTTTATTCTCTCTTGTACCGGGAGGTATATTTTTCTATTTTTTAATGGACAAAACAATTGTCAAGGATGGATGGCTATATAGAAATGGATTTTTAAGGAAGAACTGTAAAATAAGATTAACGGATATTACCCAGATGAAAAGAAAAAAGAATTTATTTGGAGAAGCTCTTATTTTATATAAAAATCAGAAAAAAATCGCTAAAATTTCTGCCCGAAATAGAAATGTGGACTGGCTGCAAGTAAAGATTGCAGAAATAAAAAAGGATAAGAAGAAATTAGAACGTAAAAAATGAAAAATGTGAATCATATAGGGAGATTGAGTTTATGGATAATGTCATTAGATTAAGTAAATTTGTAAAAAATTTAGGAATAGTAACAACAGTTCTTTTTTTAATAATCGTACTGGTAACATTTGTTACAGGAAATATGGGGGGTGCGATATGTTTTATGCCTTTTGTATTTTTAGGTATTGCTTTAATTTTGGCATACAAGAAACAAATAATTGTAGTAAATGAAGATGAAATTGTATTTAGCTATCTGGTTAAGAAAACTCAGCATATAAAATATAATGATATTCGTTGTATTTTAATGATTCCATTAAATGGTAGAACAGATGTCATATTAATTGATAAGATGTACAATAGACTTGTTACTCTGGAGCAAGTGTATGTAAATTATGATATTTTATATGATACACTTATAAAACATGAAATAGATCTTGTGGATTTTGGTGAGTTAGTTGAACAGAACAAAGATGTATCAAAGTATGTACCTGCTTTAAACTGGATAGAAAAGAATTTCTATAAATCTATATGTAATGAGAATACAACTATCAAAAATATGTCAAAAACAATAGAAAAAGAAAAGCGTAAAAAAACAAAGCAATTTTTAAAAGCTTTAGGTTGGATTCTAATAATTGCTGATGCGGTAGCATTTTTTATTGGTGGCAAAACAATGTTAGTTATATTTATAATGGTTTTGATGATTACATATGCAGTGTATATAAAATATTATCCATATATATTTATAGAAGTCACCACAAAAAAAGGACAAGAACTGGCGTATCAATTACCATTTATGGGTGCAGCAATAGCAATGCTTTTATCCCTGAATACGAGTAAACTCTTTAATTATGAATTTGGAAACTATATGAAGATTACGGCAATTATTACTGCTTTACTTGCACTGCCATTTATTATTAAATCTTTAAAAACAGATGTACCACAGAAATTTGGACGTAAACTTTCAGTTGTATTTGCTGCTTTTATAATCGCATTTACAATTAGCTTCCCAATAAATTTTTTATTTACATTTGATGGGGCAACTCATGAAATTGCAATTGTAACAGACAAAAAGATTAGCAGTGGTAAAACTAGAGATAGAGAGTTATATGTAAGTTGTAATGGTAAAAGAGAAATATATACTGTTTCAAACAGTGAATATGAAAATACATCAATAGGCGATAGTAAAAGAATTTGTAGAAGAAAAAGTGCATTAGGATTGGAATATAGTACGATACATGATTAATATTTATTTAAAGATAAGGAAGGAATATATAAGATGAAAATATTGTTAGCAGTAGTTGGAGGATTATTATTACTGATATTCCCTTTTATAGTTATGAAAAAAGCAAAAGTAACAAAAGAAGAAAATACTGATGAAGCAAGGAAAAAATTTAATGTGTTTCTCATTTGTATGATACCTGTTCCTCTAATAGGCTTCATATTTCTTTTAATAGGGCTTAGAAGTTTTTTATAAAATTAAATAAAGG
>OGHJ01000848.1_pt1 | contig 39915 bp, 26 predicted proteins | sample 1571351 | NCBI WGS metagenome assembly OGHJ01 (sample SAMEA2582037, study PRJEB24529) | metagenome | biome: Human gut stool | place: China | collected 2011 | reverse complement strand
TTTTGAGCGCAGCGTACTCAAGTACGTGAGCATCAAAAACAGGATTTTAACGCCGGCAGGCCAAAAAAGTCGGGTTTGCGTAAATACGCTCGACAGGCTCACCCAACCCATCGAACTCCCTCCAGCCTTTCCTTCCTTCAGCCGAAGCGCGGCAAAGCCCACACGTCAAAAGAGGCCAACACTTGCGTGCTGGCCTCTTTCAGCGGGGTTGCCTGAGGAGGGCATTGGAGGAAGAGAAAGGGAAAGGCGTTGTGTCTGCGTGTGGAAAAAATCTGCCTAGATCTTGCCTACAAGATCAAGGCCGGGCTTAAGGGTGGCGCTGCCGGGCTTCCAGCGGGCAGGGCAAACCTGATCGCCGTGTTCGGCCACAAACTGCGCGGCTTCCAGCTTGCGCAGCAATTCTTCAACATTGCGGCCAATGGGCGTGTCGTGGATTTCATAGGCCTTGATGACGCCATCGGGATTTACCAGAAAACTGCCGCGCAAGGCCTGCCCTGCGCCTTCAATCATGACGCCGAACGCGTTGGAGAGCGTTCCGGCGCAGTCTGCCAGCATGGGATAACGAATCTTGGCGATGCTGGGCGAGGCATCGGCCCAGGCTTTGTGCACAAAGGCGCTGTCGGTGGAGACGGAATAGACTTCACAATTGAGCTTTTTGAACTGCTCGTAGTTGTCGGCCAGGTCTTCCAGCTCCGTGGGGCACACAAAGGTAAAGTCAGCAGGATAGAAAAAGAAGACGGACCAGTGGCCCTTGATATCTGCTTCGGTAACCGTTTTCAGCTCGCCACCGTGAAAAGCCTTTACGTTGAAAGGTTCAACCGCTTTATTGATGAGATTTCCCATGATTGTATCCTTATGGCGAAGCGTGACGCTCCGGCAGAGGTTGCTGCAACCTTGTTTTGAAAACAGTATTCAATCCTATTTACTCTGTCAAGAAATTACGGCTGAAAAATCTCTTTTTTTTCGCACACGCCCTTGCTCTCCACGCGCCACAACCCTACCATAGCTTGCAGGGCAGTAAAACAGTGCGCTACCGCCTTTTAGCCGCTGCATTGCTTTTTGCCATTTTTTAGGCCAAAAGGTACCCTACATGCTGGCGACTGCAAGCCTTGGCCGCATCGACAGTTTTAACAAACGCACACTTGTTATTCGGGGGTGGGCATATATATGACAACACAACAAAATAATGCCGGTCTTTCGGAATTTCTGGATTTCATGAGCCGCAAAGGCCTGAACACCACATCCCAGCGCCGTATCATAGCCGAAGCTTTTTTTGAATTGCCCGGGCACCACTCGCTTGAAGAATTTTATCAGCACGTGATCAAACGCGATTCCGGCATCGGTCAGACCACCGTATACCGCACGCTCAAGCTGCTTTGCGATGCGGGCCTTGCCATGGAAATCCACTTCAGCGACGGCATCACCCGCTACGAAATTGCCAAGCCGGACAGCCATCACGACCACCTTGTCTGCCTTGACTGCGGCAAGATTGTGGAAATTTGCGATCCGCGCATTGAAAAACTCCAGCGCGAAATGGCCGAAAAATACGGCTTCAAGCTACGCGGCCATGTGCACAACCTGTACGGCATCTGCAAGGATTGCCGCGACAAAGCCGCCAAGGACGACTAAGGCCCACGGGTTGAACTTTAGCGATTTTTTCGGGCTGCCCTTGGGCAGCCCTTTTTTATTCCTTTGTGAATGGGGGTAAGCTTTCCGCACAGACAAATTTTTTTTATGGCCCTTTCAAATGAAGTTGACATTCATTTTCTACAAGGGCAGACTACGTGCACATCCTCCCTATGCCGCAAGGCACTCTGGGGGAAACAAGAGGTGAAGACATGGATATTCAACTGATTATCGTCATATTGTGCATAATTGCGGCTGCATATTACTTTGGTCGCAGGGTTTATACGGCGGTCAGCAAGGGCAAATGCGGCTGTTGCGATGGAGGCTGCGGAGATGACAAAAAAAGCTCCTGCGGCTGCACTCCCAACGAGGCCGAAGCCCAGCGCCTTGAAAGCAAACGACTGAAATTTGACCCCAAAAAGTAGAGAGCAAAGCCAAGGCTTCCGACCCCGCACGCCCCCTCCTCCGGTTCGTCATGTTGGCAGAGTGCGAACCGGCTCAGCCCCGGCCCCGGCCTGTACCCTGTGCCGGGGCTTTTACATGCCAAGCATCCCGTTTGCCTGCTCCCCGCACCCGCTGACAATATATGCAAAAAACCCGGATTTCTCCGGGTTTTTTGCATATATCGCAAGACAATTCTGCCTATTTACGCCGCTTGAGCCTGTCCAGCCGCTCCTGCATGAGGAAACGCCCGGTGACGGAATTTGGGTCGGCAACGATGGCCTCGGGCGTTCCGGCAGAAACTATCTGTCCGCCGTTTTCGCCGCCGCCGGGGCCCATATCCAGCACATGGTCGGATGCCAGAATCATGTCTGTATTGTGCTCGATAACCACCACGCTGGCTCCCCTGTCCACCAGCGCATGCAGCACCTTGATGAGCTTGCCCACCTCGTGCATGTGCAGGCCCGTGGTCGGCTCGTCAAGAATGTACATGGTTCCCGGCAGGGATCGCTTGCCAAGCTCGCGCGAAATCTTGATGCGCTGGGCTTCGCCGCCCGAGAGCGTTGTGGCGGGCTGCCCCAGCCGCAGGTATTCCAGCCCCACCTCTTCCAGCACGGCAAGGCGGCGCTCCAGCGAGGGATAGTTTTCAAAAAGCTGGCGGGCCTGATGCACGGTAAGGTCGAGCACCTCGGCGATGTTCAGCCCCTTGTAGCGCACTTCAAGGGTTTCGTGGTTATAGCGTTTGCCCTTGCACACGTCGCAGGTCACATACACATCGGGCAAGAAGTGCATTTCAACACGAATCTGCCCGTCGCCGCCGCAGACCTCGCAACGGCCCCCGCGCACGTTAAAGCTGAAACGCCCCGGCTTGTAGCCGCGTTTGCGGGCGTCCTGAGTCATGGCAAAAATATTGCGAATCTCGTCAAAAATCTTGGTGTAGGTTGCGGGGTTGGAACGCGGCGTGCGGCCAATGGGCGTCTGGTCAATGGCCACAATGCGCTCCACAGGCGCGGAGCCTTTCTCGTATTCCAGCCCGCCGATGGTGCCGGGCTGATCCACGCGCAGGCCAAGGTTGAGGGCCACATGCTTGTAGAGCGTATCCACCACCAGCGAACTCTTGCCGGAGCCGGAAACCCCGGTCACGCAGGTGAGCACGCCCAGAGGGATGCGGCAATCAATATTGCGCAGGTTGTTGGTGGTGATGCCGTGCATGACCAGCGCCCCCTGCCCTTCGCGCCGCTCGTCCGGCAGGGCGATCACGTCGTCGCCACGCAGGTAACGGGCCGTGAGGGTATCCGCATTGCCAAGCAGGTCGTCCACCCGCCCCTGAAACATGATCTCGCCGCCCTGCGAGCCGGAGCCGGGGCCAAGCTCAATGACCGTATCCGCCGCGCAGATGGTGGCCTCGTCGTGTTCCACCACAAGCACGGTATTGCCGCGCGCCTGAAGTGAACGCAGGGTTCCCAGCAACCGCTCGTTGTCACGCGGATGCAGGCCGATGGAAGGCTCGTCCAGCACGTAGGTAACGCCCACAAGGCCCGAACCGAGCTGCGATGCCAGACGGATGCGCTGGGCCTCGCCGCCCGAAAGCGTGGACATGGAGCGCCCCAGCGAAAGGTACTCAAGCCCCACGCTGCGCATGAACGACAGGCGGTGGGTCAGTTCCTTCATGAGCGGTTCGGCAATGACAACATGCCGCCCCGTAAATTCGCGTTTTTCCAGCCATTTCAGCGCGCGCTCAACCGAAAGGTTACAGAACTGCGCGATATTCAGATCGTCCACCCGCACGGAGAGCGCGTTGGTGTTCAGGCGCGCTCCGTGGCAGTCCGGGCAGTCCATGGTCTGCCGATAACGAGACAGGGCCTCGCGCCAGGCATCGCCGTACTGCATGCCGCTTTCAAGCAGAGGAATAACGCCGGGCCAGCGTTTTTCGCTCACGCCCACCTGCCCCTGCGTGCGCAGTGCGTCAGAAAAATGCTCGCTCTGATAATCGCCGCCCGCGCCAAGGGCAACGCTGCCGCCCATCCAGTTGCGGCGCAGCCCCAGCGAGGCGCGCGCGGGGCGGCCCTGTTCATCCTCGCCGTAAAAAAGAGCGGAAAGCGCATCTTCGCTAAACTGCTCCAGCGGTGTGGAAAGCTGAAATTTGAAGCGCTTGCCCAGAGCCTTGAGGGAGTCCTCATAGCGGCTGAACATTTTGTCCGTGGCCCAGGGCAACAGTGCGCCCGTGTTCAGCGAAAGGCCCATGTTGGGCGCAATAAGGCGCGGCTCAAAATAATCCACGCCGCCAAGGCCCACGCAGCGCGGGCAGGCGCCCTGCGGCCCGTTAAACGAAAACAGCTGCGGGCTGGGCGCGGGCAGCGAAATACGGCAGTGTGCACATACCGAGGTTGTGGAATGCACGGTGTCTGCCTCCTGCCCCGCGGCGGCCTTGTCCGGCTCGTGCAGCACAAGTCGGCCCTCGCCGTAGCGCAGGGCCAGTTCAACCGAATCCGCCAGACGCCCCCGAATGCCCTCCTTGTTCACCAGGCGGTCAACCACCAGATCAATGGAGTGCTTCTTGTTCTTGTCCAGCGTGGGCACATCGTCCAGCGTATAAAACTCGCCGTTGACGCGCACGCGGGCAAAGCCTTCGGCCTTGAGCTTTTTGAACTTGTCCTGATGTGTACCCTTCTGAAGTTCCACCAGCGGAGCCATGACCATAAACTTGGTGCCCTGCGGCAGGGCCATGATATCGCCAATGATTTCATCAGCGGCGCGGGCCTCGATGGGCCGCCCGCACTGGGGGCAATACATGCGCCCAAGCCGGGCAAAAAATACGCGCAAAAAGTCGTAAATTTCCGTGACCGTTCCCACGGTTGAACGCGGGTTGCGCGAAACGCTCTGCTGTTCAAGGGATATGGCGGGCGAAAGCCCCTCGATCTTTTCCACATCCGGCTTGTCCATCTGGGGCAAGAACTGGCGGGCGTAGGCAGACAGCGATTCCACATAGCGGCGCTGGCCTTCGGCGTACACGATATCGAAGGCGAGGGTCGATTTGCCGGAACCTGACGGGCCGCAAATCACCACCAGCTCGTCGCGTGGGATGTCCAGGCTGATGTTTTTGAGATTGTGCTGGCGGGCCTTTTCGATGTGGATGCAGGGCTTGCTTGTGTTCATGAAAGCATATGTAAGCGGCCCAAGGGGCATTGGCAAGGGCAGAGCCTGCGTATTTTTGCGCGCCCCCGCCGCTGCAAAATGCCCCCTCAGCCCCCAACCACCCCGTATCGCGCAATCCTTTGCCTGCGTGCATGGACAAGCCTTGCTGAAAGCGGTATAAAAATTTTTACAGCACGTCTGTTTCTGCAACCATCTGTCTGCGGGAGGATGTATGCCGCGTCATATACACTGTTTACTGATTGTTCTGTTGCTTGCCGCACTGTCGGATTCTGTGCAGGCCGCCGAAAGCGAAGTCACTGCCCGCAGTATCTTTGCACTGCTGCCCGAAAGTATTTTTGAAAACACTCCTGAAGGTCTGAGCCCACAGGAAAAGCAGAAACTGCTTTCTGCCGGGCATTCGGAATTTTGGGAGATCGCCGGAGAAACGGAGGACGTTCTGGTGTTCGCCTCCATGCCGTTCAGAGATACAGCCGTTGCCCTGCGCCTGTTCCGCAACGCTACGGACGGCTCCGTGCTCGCCGCATTCGGCACCTTGGGCGGCGCAGTATGCACCCTTGAGTTGTGGCGGGTTGACACCTCTGGGCGCGCCGTGCCAGTGGACACCCCGCAAGAGCCGGACATAAGCGCCTTTTTTGCCCCGGGGCGCAAAATGCCGCCCGATGTTCAGGCTACGGTCATGATCTGCCTTGGCCTCGGCGGTCTCAAGGCGCAGCCCATGTTCTGGACCAGTACGGGCATGGCCCATGTTCCGGTAGACAATGACGTGAGCTTTCAGTGGAATGGCAAAAGTTTTGAAAAGCTGGTGCAGCCGCAGGCTGATTAGCGGCTCAACATAAAAATCAGGGTTGGGTTCCCGCAAGGGAAAGGCCCGTTTCTGCCGGAAGATATCCAGCGGAAACGGGCCTTGATTTTGTGTAAAAAGTCAGCGTGGCGGCAACAGCTACATGGCTATTTTATTCTCTCACGTTGCCAGAAGGCAAAAACGCAATTAGCCCCTCCTGCCCGCAAGGCTGAACAGCACCAAAGCCCCCATGATAATCGCTCCCCCCGCAAAGGTGGAGGCCTCCGGCAGGCCGCCCGTCACCACGAAATCAAGCAGCATGGACAAAAAGGGCGTCAGGAACATGTAGTTGGTCACAAGGCTTGTGCGCGGGGCAAGGGCAAGAGCTTTTGTCCAGAGCAGATAGGCAGCCGCGCTGGGGAAAATCCCCAGAAAAAGCGCAAGCCAGAGCGCGCTGGCGGGCGCAGCCTGTACCTGGGCCACGGTTTGCGGCAGGCAGTACAGCAAAAAGAGCGTACCCGCAAAAAAACTCCAGGCCGCGATTTCCATGGATCCGTAGTGCCGCGACAATGTGCGCTGCGTAATATTGTACAGGCTTATGAGCACTGCGGCCACCAGCACCCAGCCCATGCCGGGAGCCAGCATAAATCCGCGCCCGCCGCCGTTCATCACCACTACGCCGCCAAATGCCAGCGCAAGCGCAAGCCAGCGCAGCACGGGCAAACGCTCGCTGAAAAACAGACGCGCCAGCGCCGCCGTCAGAATGGGTGCTGTGGAAATGACAATGCAGTTGGTGGTGGGATTGAGGGTGATGGAACCCTCATTGAAGGCCAGCAGATACAGCGTGAAACCGCTCAGCCCTGACGCCGCAAACAGGGGCAGATGCCGGACAGAAGGAACAAAAAATCCCCCGCGCCCTCTGCCCCTTGCCAGCAGAACGCCAACAAAGGCCAGCGACGCCACAGCGCACCGCACAAGGCCCAGCGGGCCTGGCGTAAAAAATGCCAGCGCAACCTTGGTGTACACATAGGCGGTTGACCACAGCACAACGGTGGCAAAGGCATAGGCCTGACAGATCAGCGCGGGATTGTTCATGACTATTCATTGGCGAATAGTTACATGCGGCGGAAGCCCGAAGTATCGCCCGCATACGCCGCGCGGGCGGCCCGGGCTTTCGTGGCCGGATATCGGCCAGTTCGGGCTATCGCTATTTTTCCAGCCACTCCCCAAGACGGGTTGCGAGAGTTGCCTCATCAAAGCGCGGGGTGGCGTACATGCCTGCGGCCTCGCGCTGGCGGGCTGCTTCTGCAAGAATAATGGCCGAAGCCACAGACACGTTGAAGCTCTGGATCATGCCGTACATGGGTATGTACAGCTCGCCATCGGCGGCGGCCAGCAGTTCCGGCTCAACGCCGCTATGCTCGTTGCCCATAATCACCGCCGTGGGGCGTGTAAAATCCCATTCCCGCATGGGGCGGGCCTTTTCTGTAAACGAAGTGGCAAGCACCTGCATGCCCTGACCGCGCAGGTCGGCAAGCATGTCTTCGCTGGTTTTATGGCGCACGCTTTCCACCCACTTGCGGGCAGAAGCAGAGGTCTTGCGTCCCAGCGCGGGAAAAGCCGTATTGGTGTAATACAGGTGCACACGGCTGACGCCAAAGGCATCGCACGAGCGGTAAATGGCCGAAACGTTGTGCGGGTCGTGAATATTGGCAAGCACCAGCGTAAGGTCCGGCTGGCGGTGACTCAGCACTTCCAGAAAGCGGGCCTTGCGCCGTGCCGTAGGTTCTTTGGGCATGGCTGATTCCTTACACATTGTAATTGATTGCTGCCCTTGTGTGGCAGAAAACGGCCTTTCAGGCAAGTGCGCCGATCTGCCGGGATGGACGGACAATGCCAATTAGGGTATATTCAACACACTAGTCTTGGCCTATTTTCCTTATTGGCCTGCAATCCATTCACTTTTTTTCAGGAGCAACATGAATCTACTCCGCCTCTCTGCATATGCTCTGAGCGCACTGCTGCTTACTCCCTACACGGCTCTTGCCGCCGCCGACCATCTCACAGTTCCCGGCACCCTCTCCGCATGGTGGATCATCCCTTTTGCGGGCATGCTGCTTTCCATAGCCATATTGCCGCTGACCGCCCATATTTTCTGGGAACATCACCGGGGCAAGATTTCCATTTTCTGGGCGCTCACCTTTCTTGTCCCATGCCTTGCGGCCTATGGCCCCGGCGTGACCTTCTATGAATTCTGCCACATCATCCTGCTGGATTACGTGCCCTTTCTTGTACTTCTTTTTTCGCTGTACACGGTTGCGGGCGGGGTACGCCTTAAAGGCTCCCTCACAGGCACACCGCCAGTGAATCTGGGAATCCTCGCCATAGGAACCGTGCTGGCAAGCTGGATGGGCACCACAGGGGCAGCCATGCTGCTTGTGCGCCCGTTGCTGCGGGCCAATGCGCACCGCAAGTACCGCGTGCATTCTGTGGTATTTTTCATCTTTCTGGTGGCAAACATCGGCGGTTCCCTCTCGCCTCTGGGCGACCCGCCGCTGTTTCTGGGTTTTTTGAAGGGCGTGGACTTTTTCTGGACTACCTCACACCTGTTTTTGAAAACCCTGAGCCTGTCCACGGCCCTGCTGGCAATCTATTTTGTTCTGGACATGGTGCTTTATAACAAGGAAGGCCGCCCCGTACCGCCGATCAACCCTGCTGAAGCCGCGCCCGCGAAGCCGGGGCAGGTAATGCCCAGCCAGGAAAAACTCGGCCTGGACGGCAAGATCAACCTGCTGTTCCTGCTGGGCGTGGTGACTGCCGTGCTGCTTTCCGGTCTGTTCCCGCTGGGAACCATCGCCACGGTGGGTGGTGTGCCGTTGGAAGCGCAAAATGTGCTGCGCGATGCCGCCCTGCTCTTCCTGGCGTGGCTTTCCATGCGCTATACCAGCCGCAGATGCCGCGAGCTGAACGGCTTTACGTGGGGGCCCATTGAAGAAGTGGCTCAATTGTTCTTTGGTATTTTTGTCAGCATGATTCCGGCCATGGCCATTCTCAAGGCAGGAACCTCAGGCGCGCTGGCCCCGCTGGTGGAACTGGTCTCGCGCGATGGGCAGCCGGTTAATGCCATGTACTTCTGGCTGACGGGCATTCTTTCCAGTTTTCTTGATAACGCACCGACCTACATGGTCTTTTTCAATACTGCTGGTGGTGATGCGCAAACGCTCATGCACCATATGCCCGAAACTCTGGCGGCCATTTCCGCTGGCGCGGTCTTTATGGGCGCATGCAGCTACATAGGCAACGCGCCCAACTTTATGGTGCGGGCCATTGCGGAAGATCAAGGCGTGCGTATGCCCGGATTTTTCGGCTACATTCTGTGGTCGCTCGGCATTCTTGTGCCGCTGTTTGCTCTGCTGACCTGGTTTTTCTTTACCTAGGCGGCGGGGCTGGTCGGGGCTGAGCTGACTGCTGACACAACCTGACAACGCGAACACGCAAAAAGGCGGGCTTTATGCCCGACTGATACTGATCAAACGCCGCTTTGCGGCATTTGCGTCGCCAGCGTCAGCAAAGCCGCCGGGCGGAATACACGGAAACCAGTCGCTCATCGGTGCGGCAAAGCTGCAACCGGCTCCTGATTTCCGATTGTGTTGACGCTGTCAACACGCAAAAAGGCGGGCTTTATGCCCGCCTTTTTGCGTTAACAACAGAATACGCTTGCCGTTGAGGGTTTTATCTGCAAGCGCTCTGTTAGATGAATTCGTCAATGCGGCCAGCGCGCACCTTGGTCAGCAGCCTTTTGGCCGCGCCAAGCTCACCCGTGGTCATCCTGTCCATTTTTTCGGCCAACAGCTGTTCGCCAATCATGCGCGTGTAGGGCGTGGCGTAGTGCAGCAGAAATTCCAGGAACGACGCGGCAGAGTTGGGGCCGCACTGGTTTTTCATGCCGCACTCGCGCACCATGGAAAGGAACTCCTCGCCCGTGCGCCCCAGCCGGGGGCAGGCCGCGCAAAATGACGGCAGGTGGCGGGCTTCTTCCAGCAGAAAACGCACCACTTCATCCACATGGCAGTCTTCGCCAATGGGGTAGGGAACCTTGTGCTCGGGATTGTCAATCCAGTTGCCGTAGGGGTTGGCAACGCTGCCTGTGAGCAGTTGCGAAGCGCCCGCGCTACAGCCATCGCGCCACAGGCCCGCAGGTTCCTTGGTGGTCAGGATGATGCCCGCGTAAGGAACCGCCAGCCGGGCAATGGCCACACAGCGCAGGTAGTCGGCATCGCTCACAGGATAGGGCGTTTGCATGTTGCTGCCGGGGGCGCAACGCATGCGGTGCAGGCTCAGGGTGCGGCAGCCGGTGTCATAGGCCCGCAGCAAGTGCGCCTGATGCTGCACAATGCCCAGCAGATCGTACTGCCAGGGGCCAAGGCCCAGCATCAGGCCGCCGCCCACGTCCGGCACACCCGCCTGAAAGGCAACATCTGCGGCGTTCAGCCGGGCGTAGTAATCACTCTTGGGGCCAGAGATGTGGGCCGCGCGATAACTGGCCTCGTGGTAGGTGTCCTGATAGATCAGCACGGTTCCCACATACGATTCCAGCAGGGCGGCATACTCGTGCGATTCCAGAGCGCCCACGTTTACGTTGACGCTGTGCACTTCCCCCACGCCGTCAAAGGCTGTGTACAGGATGCTGATGGCCTCGGCCAGATATTCAATATCGGCATTGGGCAACTGCCCGCTGACAAGGAAAATACGTTTGTGGCCCTGCCGGATGAGCTTGAGGGCTGCCTCGCGCATTTCAGGCGAGGTCATGTACTTGCGCTCAACGGCCTTGTTGCTTTTGCGGTTGGCGCAATACAGGCATTCGCTGCCGCAGTGGTTGGAGATGTGCAGGGGTGCGGAAAGCACAATGCGGTCGCCGTAAACCTTTTGCTTGACTTCATCGGCGGCTGCCATAATGCGGCCAACGCCCACGCCGTCCTGCACACGCATGAGGGCGACCGTTTCCGCCATGGACAGCGGCTGCAATTCGAGCGACTTGTTGAGGATATCCCGAAGCTCTGCGGCGTCAGGTGCTGTTTCCCTTTCCAGAGCTGTGCCAATGGCCTGGGCATCAAACCAGCGGGGCTGTGCATCAACAGACATGGGAACCTTCCTTGCAATAATTTTCAATAATTTCAGCAGAATTATCGCAATAACAATCCTGCGCTTCATGTTACTTTGTTCACAAGCAACACGTTATTTATTTCACATTCGCAAGTCAAGGTGTGTACGCCAAGTTGTTTGATTAATCAAACTATAAATTTTGCTGACAACAACAAAATAAGTTAAATTAAACTGGATGGATATAATTTGCGGCGTTCAACCTTATTAAAAAATTAAACACATAAAAAAATTTGTATTTATTTGCGCAGTGCCTGCCAGCAGATGTTCTTGCGCCGCAAAAGCCACAGCGATATATTGCGCATGGCGAAAAAGGCGTGGTCTGCCTGCCAAAAAACCAAAAAGAAGCTCCCACTGCCCGCACATTCACTCCAAGGAAAATCCATGTTCCCACTCCGCCCCGTGCCCCTTATGCTGACACTTCTGCTCTTCCTTTGCCTTGGCTTTTCTCAGCCCGCCCATTGCGCTGGTGCCGAAAAGCCGCAAGGCCCCTTGCGCGTGGCCCTGTTGCTTGAAACACCCACGGGCGACAACGACTGGAACGACAGCCTTGTTGACGGCCTGAGGCAGGCCGAGCGCGAGCTGGGCATAAAGGCCTCTGTGATCACCGCCCAGCCGGGCTACGACGAGGCGGCGCTTCAGGAGATGCTCCGCACGGCTGCGGGCAACAATGATCTTGTGCTGGTGGCCTCCAACGGCCTGCACGAAGTGCTGCGCAACAACGCCGCTAACTTTCGCCGCACCATGTTTGGCTGCATTGATGCCGGCATCCGCGCGCCCAATATAATGTCCGTTACCTTTGCCGACGAGCAGGCTGCCTATCTTGCCGGGGCGGCTGCGGCCATGCTTGAGCGCCAGACCGCCATGCCCGGCATAAGCGGACGCAAGATTATTGGCTGGATAACGGGTGAGGACTGCCCCGCCATGCGCTCCCTGCTGGGAGGATTCACCGAGGGCGCGCGCGTGATTGATCCTGAAGTGCGTGTCGTCAACGTGGTTACAGGCTCATTCGCAAATGCGGAGGCTGGCCGCGCCGCAGCGAAAAATCTGCTCGATCAGGGAGCGGACATCCTGGTGCTGGCAAGCGGCATGGGCAACGGCCCAGCCTTGCAGGAGGTTAAAGCGCGCAACGCTTATGCCGTGGGTCTGAACACCGACAAGGACAACCTGCTGCCCGGCCATGTGCTCACCTCCATCCTCAAGCACCCCAACAAGGCCGCGTACGACATCATAGCCGCTACGGCATCCGGCCACTTTGCAGGCAAGGAAATCCTCGTGCGCGACCTGCAAAACGGCGGTGTGGACATTACCTCCATGGAGCCTTTCAAGGCTGCGGCTGGCAAAAATCTTCCCCCGGATATGGATCGCCGTCTGCGCGAACTGCGGGGCGAAATCCTCAACGGCGGCATCCGGCTCAAATCATTGCGGGAACGCACCTTGTGCGATTGCCTGTAAGAAGACACCGCAAAACATCGCAATTTTATTGCTGATAAACGGGAAAAAATATACGGTTTCATATCGGGCGGATCAGGCCGCCCGCAAGGCGTCATCCCCCCTGCGCCCCAGACCATGGAAGAAGCATGCCCCCGCGTGACCGGCATTGCCGGTTTCGCCACAACCATAAGCTTGCGAGGACTATCCATGATTATTGGCGTCACCAAGGAGATCAAGGCCGATGAATACCGCGTGGGCATCACGCCCGCCGGGGTCAAGACGCTCACTGACCACGGGCACAAGGTTCTGGTAGAAAGCGGCGCAGGGCTTGGCAGCCGCATTGGCGATGACGAATTTGCCAAGGCTGGCGCAAGTATGCTGCCAGTGGGCGATGTATGGGCCAAGGCTGAAATGATCATGAAGGTCAAGGAGCCACTGCCCAGCGAATACAAATATTTTCGCCCTGGCCTGCTGCTCTTTACCTACCTGCACCTTGCGGCGGACAAGGAACTCACCGATGCCCTGCTCAATTCCGGGGTGGTGGGCCTTGCCTACGAAACCGTGCAGCCCAAGGACCGCAGCCTGCCGCTGCTGGCCCCCATGTCTGAAGTTGCGGGCCGTATGGCCGTGCAGATGGGTTCCTATATCCTGACCAAACAGGCAGGCGGCGCGGGTATGCTGCTGGGCGGCGTGGCTGGCGTGCAGCGCGCCAGGGTCTCCATCGTAGGTGGCGGCACCGTGGGTACGGAAGCCGCCAAGATGGCCATGGGCCTTGGCGCGGAAGTTACCATTCTGGACAACAATCTGAACCGCCTGCGCTATCTGGGCGACATTTTCTCTTCCCGCGTCCAGACCCTTGCTTCCAACGAATACAATATCGCCGGGGCTGTTCAGGAGTCCGACCTTGTTATTGGCTCCGTGCTTATTCCCGGCGCCATGGCCCCGAAACTGGTGACAGAAGCCATGATCAAAACCATGCGCCCCGGCAGCGTGGTGGTGGACGTGGCCATTGACCAGGGCGGTTCGTTTGAAACCACGGCGGGCAGGCCCACCACCCACCACGAACCCACCTATGAAAAGCACGGCGTCATCCACTATGCCGTTGCCAACATTCCCGGGGCCGTGCCGGTCACGTCAACCTATGCCTTGACCAACGCCACTCTGCCCTTTGCCGTGGAGCTGGCGGACAAAGGCTGGAAGAACGCCTGCCGCGAGAATATCGCCCTTGAGCGCGGCCTCAATACGGTGGATGGGCAGTGCACCTTTGCTGGCGTGGCCGAAGCCTTTGGCCTGCCCTGCGCCTCCACTGCCCAGATTCTGCGGTAGCTGCAAAGATTCAAAAAAATTCAGGCCCGTTTCAGGGAGAGCAAACGCTCCGCCACCTGAAACGGGCCTGTCTGCGTGCAGCAGCCGAAAATAGCGGGCCGCTGCCCTCACCAAACCTTTTACTTAGCCGGGCTTCCATTCACCCGTTGCGAAAAGCGCGGCACAGACATGTGGCACACGCCCCGCCCTGTACGGCGGGCAAAATCCTGATGGTAAGCCTCGGCTTCATAAAAAGGCCCGGCAGGCGCAACCTGCGTAACCACCTTGTAGCCAAGCTCCCGCAGGCGCGCCACCAGCTTTTCGACCACAGCTTTTTGCTCCGCGCCCTGATAAAAGACCGCCGAGCGATACTGCTCGCCCCAATCCGGCCCCTGCCTGTTGAGCTGGGTAGGATCGTGAATTTCAAAAAAGCGGCGTAAAATCTGCTCGTAACTCACGCGCGAGGGGTCATAGCGCACCAGCACGGCCTCCGCATGGCCTGTATCTCCCCGGCACACATCCTCGTAAGTAGGATTGGCCGTATGACCGCCAGTATAACCCGATACAGCCTCACACACACCCGGTATTTTCTGAAAAGCGTCTTCCACCCCCCAGAAGCAGCCGCCAGCCACAATGGCTGTGGCCGTGCATCCTCCAGAGGCAGCTGTCTGCCCTGAAGCCCCGGTAGCCGCCAGCGGAGCGCCCCCGGCAGCGGAGGTTTCCTTTTTGGCTGCCAACCGCGCCAAAGCCGCTTTTTCCGCATCGCTGCCCGCAGAGGCAAAGCTCATGGACAGCGAATTGACGCAATGGCGCGTGTTTTTTTCTGTGAATCCTTCGCCCTCAAACACATGCCCCAGATGCCCACCGCAGTTGGCGCAGAGAATCTCAACCCTGCGGCCATCGGCATCGGGCACACGGCGCACTGCGCCGGGCACTGCCGTGTCAAAGCTTGGCCAGCCGCAGCCTGATTCGAACTTGTCGTCCGAATGGTAGAGCGGCATGCCGCACTGGCGGCAGATATAGGTGCCCGCCTCATGATTGTTGACATATTTGCCCGTATAGGGCGGCTCTGTGGCCTTGCGCAACAGTACGTCCGCCTCCAGGCCTGAAAGCGGCGGCATGGGATACGTGTTTTGCATCGAAACCTCCGAAGCTGAGGGCGAAGCTCCAAAGACCGCCAGCGGCAGACCCGGCAGCAGAGCCAACAGCATGAATGTACAAATAAGGAGATAACTCGTTCGTCCGGATCTGGGCATGGGTTCCTCCCGGCGCAGGCAGCGCATACGTTTTACATAAGCACGAGGGCGATCATGTCGAGGGGGATGTACGGTCTGCCCTTCCGGCACACCGTACAAAAAAGCGCCCATCCACAGAGCAGACAGGCGCAAGACAGTTGCAGCGCAACCCGGAGTGTTATTCGGCAAAACCTTCTGGATTGCGCGAATGCCAGCTCCAGGCCGAGGCTATGATGCTGTCTATATCAGCGCGGGCTGTCCAGCCCAGCACCTCGGCAGCGCGCTGGGCGGAGGCCACCAGCCGCGCCGGATCGCCGGGGCGGCGAGCGCCGATGCTGACGTCAATATCGCGCCCGGTCACACGGCGCGCAGCTTCCACCATCTGCCGCACAGAAAATCCCGTGCCGTTGCCCAGGTTGCACACTTCGCTGCCGCCGCCGCTACGCAGGTAATCCACGGCGCGCAGGTGCGCGTCAACCAGCTCCATCACATCCAGATAATCGCGAATGCAGGTGCCGTCCGGCGTGGGATAATCATCGCCAAAAATGGTGACATGGGGTCTTTTGCCCAGCGGCACCTGAAGGATGATGGGGATAAGGTGACTTTCCGGCCTGTGATCCTCGCCAATAAGGCCCTGAGGCCATGCGCCAGCCACGTTGAAATAGCGCAGAATAACAGAGCGTATGCCGTGCGCCCTGCCCACCCAGTGCATCATGCGCTCCATGGCGAGCTTGCTTTCGCCATAGGGATTGGTGGGACGCAGAGGCGCGTGTTCAGGAATGGGAACGACATCAGGTTCGCCATAGACCGAAGCCGTGGACGAGAACACGATCTTGTCCACCCCGTGGCGCGCCATGGCTTCAAGCAGCACCATCATGCCATGTATGTTGTTCTGAAAATATTTGAGAGGCTGCTCCATGCTCTCGCCCACCAGGGAGCAGGCGGCAAAGTGCAGCACGGCCTCAATGGGCTGCTCTGAAAATACGGCATCAAGCAATGCCGGATCACGCATGTCGCCGGAATAAAGACGCACATCCTGCGGAACGGAACCACGATGCCCCGTAAGAAAATTGTCGAGCACCACAGGCGTTTCGCCGCGCTCCAAAAGGGCGCGCACATTGTGAGAACCGATATATCCGGCACCGCCGCAAACCAGAATTGCCATGAACTCCTCGCTTGTCCTCTACGTTTCGCTCTTGCGAACAATAATTCTGCACTCGACGTAAGGGTTTGGCAAGAGGCGCAATGTTTTGTCTGCGCATCGGTACAGCCTGAGCACGAAAAACGGAGAAGGCTGCACGATGAACGCAAAGAAATAAGCCCTCTGGCTTCAGGGCAGACATGACACTGACCTGAAACACAGCGGGCCCATATGACGCAGCCGAAAGGCTTAACGCCGTGCGCAGCAAACTTTTACAGTTGCTTGAGCACATCCTCGGCGAACGAGGCCACGGCTTCGGGGTCGTTGGAGGCATCGCCTTCCATCTTGAGCCCGTCTGCAATGATGGTCGCGCCCAGTTCCTTGGCGCGCTCTTCAATGGCAGGCACCGCGCCGCAAAAATGTTCGTATTCCTGATCTCCGGAAGCAAATGCGGCTACCTTGCGGCCGGCCAACCCGATGCGGTCAAATTCCTCAAACAGGGACAAAAAGTCGTCCTGCATTTCCAGATCTTCCATGCCCCAGGCCGAGCAGCCAAACAGCACGGCATCGTAGCCGTCAGCCAGATTTTCTGCCGAGGCGTCCGCCGCGTTAAGCAGCTTGACTTCGTGCCCGCCAGCAGCAATCAGTTCTTCAAGCTTCTGGGCGATGCTTTCCGTATTGCCAGTGCTGGAACCAAAAACAATCAGTACCTTACTCATGACATTCTCCTTCGTTGCGTCTTATTTAAAAATGAAATTCATTTTCTAAATGGATAGGGATGTTCGATTCGCCTGTCAAGGGAAAGAACCACCAAGACTTTTTTTGCTGCATCCCTGCCGTCTGTGCCCGCTGATTTTCGGGCAGATTGTGCGGGAATCACACCCTGCGCAACATCACCTCAGCACTGCCAGCAGGAAAAAACTGTGATATTGGTCACAAAAATAAAAAAAGGCGAAAAAAAATTGGAGCCCCGCACACTCGCAGGGCTCCGAAAATGTAACCGTCAAAATACGCTAATTATTCGCTGTCTGATCCGTTGTGCAAGTCCTCTTCTGCCCCGGCGTCCAGACCATCTTCTATTGCCGCCTCTCTGGCGCGCGGGGCTGGCATGGTCCATTCGCCCGGCATGGGCGCGGCAAGTTCGGCCTTTGCACCCAGATAGGGGTTAAAATAACCATAGCGCAGCCAGGGGCAGAGCTTTTTGAGGCGCTTCATGAACGATGTCAGCCCCATGCTGGGCGAGAGTTCCAGTTTCTGCTGCCCCTCGCCGCCGCTCATGAGTTTGAAGTACCATTCGGGATCAATATTGAGGTTGCGCCACTGGATCATGCTCACGCCGTTTTCGCCCACCAGACGCGCCAGAGCGTCCAGTTCTTCTTCCGTATCCGTAACGCCGGGGAAGACCAACAGATTCAACGAAACCCATATGCCACGGCTGCGGGCCTCGCGAATGGAGGTGCGCACATCGTTAAAGGAATAGCCGGATGGCCTGTAATAGCGCTCATAGAGGCCGCTCCGTGCGCTGTTCAGGCTCACGCGCATGCTGGTCAACCCGGCTTCGGCAAGGCGGATCACAGCCTCTGGCCGGGAGGCGTTGGTATTGCAGTTGACAGTGCCTGGGCCTTCGCCCGCGCGGAACTGGCGCACGCTCTCCACCAGCAGATCAGGATTCATAAGCGGATCGCCCTCGCAGCCTTGCCCAAAGGAATAAATGGGCGTGCGGGTTTCGCGCCCGGAATGGACGCGCATGACCTCGGCCAGCTCTTCCGGGCTGGGCGTAAAGGCAAGGCGGCACTGCGGCGTTGACTGAATGGGCGAATCCTTTTCCTGCGCGGAAATACACCCAATACAGCTGGCATTGCAGGCGCGGGACGACGGCAGCGGAGCCTCGTAACGGCCCAGAGCAAAGTTGCGGGCCGCAGGGCAATCGTAGCGCGCCACGCAGTTATCCATAATATGCCGGATAAGCCTGTTCTTGGGGTAATCGCGCAGCAGGGCGCGGGCACCCAGTTCAATACGGCCACGCGGAATATTGCTGAAAATCTGCCGGGGTTCGGTATCCACCCTGCGGGCGCAGATATAGAACCGCCCTCTGGCGAACCCCACGGCCCCATAGGCAAACAATGGCAACATGGGCGCGTTTTCGCCGCTTTCATAGGCAGGATGGGCCGAAAGCGTGTAGCCGGGTGCAGCAAAGGCCGCTACGGCAAGCTGGGCCTCGCCCTCAGGGGGCGCGATGCGCCCTGTTTCGGGATCAAGGCCCACGGCCTGACGCCCTGGCAGCAGAAAGAATTCACTTTCTTCCGGCAGGGGAATCAGTTCATCCGGGCGCGGCAGCCCCCACTGCGCGCCGCGCCGACAAACCATGAGCAGATCGGGATCATCATAGATATTGCCGCGCTCGTCTGCCATTACAAGATGCGGTTCAATGTGTTGCGCGGCCATAAAAGCTCCTTGCCCAAGAAGTGTTGAACGTATATAAAAACTGCTGGCCGGGCCTTCCCGGCTTGTATTTTTGGAGGCCTGCCATGTTTTCCATCATGCTTTTCATTTTTTTGTGCTTCTTCGGAATACTGGCTGTGCTGTACCACATGCTGCGCAGCCAGGAAAAACTTTGCAGATCGCTGCATGAAGAACACGCCCAGATGCGTGTATTGCTGCGCTCTATGGAATCGCGCCTTGACGCGCTGGACGTGACGGAACCAGCCGATGCAGCATTCTCCCCCAGGGGAGCCGCCCATCTTGCGCCCCGCCCTGCCCCGCAGCCAGCGCAAGACCCTCTGCTGCATCTGAGTTTTGATGAACCCGCCCAGAACGTCAGCAGCGCGCCCGACGTAGACCCGGCGCTGGATCTACATTTTGACCCGGCTGTGGGTATTCCCGCTTCTTCAGGAAGAAACAGCAGGAATTAAAGCTCATCAACGTTGAGAATACCCATTCTCAACGTTTTTTTATGCTCATCCCCGCCCTGTCAGCCCGAATTCTCCCTTGGCAGCCGCCAGATAGGCCTCGCTCAACCCGGTACTGCGCAACTCCTCGGCCCAATGCAGATAGGGCAAACGCAGGCAATCCTTGCGGATGGCTACTGCCCGGCCCCTGCGGCGCGCAACGCACTGCGGGTCGCTGGTCAGGAGGGCGCGCACTTTGTCGCTGAAAGCTCTTGCGCGGTGCACCGCCCTGTGGCCTCCGTCTATGCAGGCCAGCGCGGCCTGCCCCATGCGCGCAGCAACATCCGGGTGCCCAAGCAGATAGCGCACCTGCGCCACGGCCTCGCCAGCAGCGGTTGCAGCATCCACAATGCTGCCATTGTCTGCCGTATCCGCCCCATAGCAGAGCATGTGCTCGCCCTCGGCAAAAATATCCGTCAGCCCATGCCCAATGCGCGGGGTCACAAGGCAACTGCCGCAGCCCAAGGCCTCAAAAACCCGAAAGTTCAGGTCGCCGTGCTCGCAGTGGTTCAGCACCACCCGCGCCCTTGCGTATAAATGGCGGTAGGAGCCGGTTACAATCTGCAATTCCGGCAATCCGCTACGGCACTTTTCCAGAAAGGCCGTGCGGCACGGCAGATTGGCATTGACCGTGCCCACAAACACGCAGTCCATATCCTTGGCAGTCTGCGGCTCGGGCGCATCCTGAGCCCAGGCAAAGGCAGGAGACCACCACACCCGATCTGCGGGCAGATATGCCCCTGCAAAACGCGGCAAATGATCGCGCAAAGACGCAATGCAGACATCAAAAGCCTGAGCGTAATACGGTTGCCACGAATGGATGTGAGAATCCACGCTGTAGAACACAGTGAGGCACGGAAAATCCTCTACGCCAAGCACATAGGGAGCGCGGCTTTTGTCGGCCACTACCAGCACGTCTGGCTCAAAACCCGCAATACGCACCAGATCATGCCAGCCAAACACGGCGGCATGCTCAAAATTGTGCCGGGCCACAGCATCCCAGCCGCAGGAAGAAAGGGCGTCGCTGAAAAAAGGACTGCCTATCCACAAAAGCCGCTTCATGCACCCCCGGCAACAGTAATGTGGTTCTGCGCTAACTGCGCACAGTGCTTGGCATCTCATGCCTGGCAGTTGCCAACAGGCCCGATTTGCAATAGGTTCAAAACCTAGCCTTGACGCCCCAAGGCGTCAAGACGCGAGAATGCACATGCTGCTCAACCCTGGCCGACTTCGTCTTATAACGCGCATTTTTCTGGCGCTTCTGTTAACCCTGTCGGCTATGTCGGCGGCGGTCTTTTGGCTATTGCAACGCAATCCCGAGGCGCTGGCCCAACATTATATTGAACAGATTGCCGCCAGCACCGGCCTGAATATTACTGTTGAATCGGTCAATGTGGCCCTTTTGCCGTTGCCCTCCCTGGCTGTCAGCAATGCCAGCGTGGAGGGCAAGAACTTTAATTTTACCGTTGCCTACGCCACACTCAGGCCCGACTTTCTGGCGCTGCTGCGCGGCGAACTGCTGCCCCGCAATATCACCTTGCTGCGCCCCCGCCTCAAGGGCGAACTGCCCGTGGCGCTCAGCCTGCCCTTTCTGCTCCCTGACAATGCCGAAACCGCTCAGCCTGTTGCAGCCCAGGCCGCACCAGTAAATAGCGGAACACCCCAAAAAACCTCCCCAAAATCCGCCCCTCAGCCTGCCGCATCCCCAACGGCAAAGGGCAACACTCCACCGGCACAGGATGCAACGATCCCAGCCGTAACAGATACGGCGGTTCCCTCGCAAAGCGTTGCCGCGCAAGAGTCCCCTGCGCAGGATTCCATACAGTCGTGGCTGTCCCGGCTTGCCGGGGACAGCACTGGAAGCGCGGCTCTGTTGCCGGACATTTTGCCGGGTCGGTTCAGACTGGCTGTTTCACAGGGCGAAGTGGACATCATCGGCGCGGACAAAACGCAAATGACGGCCAACGGACTGCAATGCGACCTGGAAACCGCCTCGGGCACACGCCTTGAGGGCAACTTTTTTTGCGCCACAGCGATTCTTCAGCCAGAAGGTCAAACGCCAGCCAAGGTTGAGCACCTCAATCTGGAAGGCAAGACAGACCTCTCGGCCCCCCTGGCAAAAACGCCGCAACTGGCGGTCAAGGGTACAATACAGCTGCCCAACTGGCTGGCCCGCCTCAACTTTGCTCTGGGGCTCAAGGCTGATGCCAATGGCTGGAGCCTGACCAGCGACCTTGAAGGCGAACTGCGCAAGGATGAAGTGCTGCTGCCTGCCCACGTGACCGGCACCGTGGCCCAACGCAACAAGGAAGATCAGGGCATCAGCCTTGAAAACCTGCGCCTGCGGCTTGAGCAGGACGATGTGAACGTCAACGGCATGCTGCGCTTGGGCGGGCCAGACACATTCAGTATTGAAGGCCGCCTGCAGTTGCAGCGCGCAAGCCTGACGGAATGGCTGGGCTTTGCCCGTAATCTGGCGCCCGGTCTTCAAGTGGCACTGGACGAAGTAACCCTGGGCACCCTTGATTTTTCTGTGGACGGCAGGGGGCTGCGCGTTCCGCATATTGACGTAACTGCCGCAGGCAGCCGCTTTTTGGGTTCCGGCGGCGTTGCGAGCTGGGCCAGGCCTGAACTGCTGCTGGATCTCAAAGCCGAAACTGTGAATCTGGGGCGTGCCATTCCCGAATCGGTGGGTGTATTGCCTGCCGAACCGCGGTACGGGCACGGGCCGCTCACTCCCATGCCCGGCAAACCGGTTGTGCCCGGCGAAATCGGTCTTGATTACAACATCCGACTGGCTGCAACCCGGGTGAACTACGGCCCCATTGTCATCAACGACGCGCTGGTCGTCATCAAGCAGGGGCTGGTCGACCAGGTCACCCACTTTGAAGACACGCTGCTGATTGTTGACGGCACTCTATACGGCGGCAGTGTCAAGGGCGACACCATCATGGGCGGTCACCCGGATACCCCCTACGCCATCCGCCTGCACATGCGTGACGTTAACGGCGAAAATCTGGCAAAAGACCTCCCGGTCATGCCCGTGAGCGGCGGCAAGCTGCGCGGTGATGTGGACGTCATGAGCCAGGGGCGGGAGCTGGATGTTTTTCTGGGCAAGTTGCGCGGCACGGTAAGCGCCCGGGCCGAAAAAGGCCAGTTGCGCCCGCCGAACAATATTCCCGGCAAGGCCTCCCCCGGCGCTGTGGGCTTTAAAACGCTTGATGTGAGTCTTAAAGCCCGCACAGCGGCCTGGGAGCAAAGCCGTCTGGGCCTTGAAGGCCAGTGGACCGCTACCATTGCCGATGAAGGTATTGACGCCAGCGTGGACCTCAACGGCAGGCTCTGGTTCAGCGGCGATGGACAGGGCGGCGGCAACATGGATTTTCAAAACCTGCCCGGCACCATCAGCCTGAGCCTCAGCCCGGGAAAATCCTTCCAGCCAGAGGGCCTGCAAGCACAGATCAGCGGCAAATTCAGCTGTCAGGCGGCGCGCAACCAGCTTTCGGCCACAGACATGCACGTGAACGCCCTTGGGGCGGACATTTCCGGATCAGGACAACTGGGCATGGGCAAGGACGGCATGGTCTGGCAGGGCAAGGTCTCCGCCTTTATCCCGGACAGCACAAAAACACTGCGCCTGCTGGGCGCTGCCAACCCCAATGTGCCCCAACCCCTGCGCCGGATCGAGCTGGACACCGCCTTCAAGGGCGATAGCGGATCCCTGGCGCTGTCTGAGTTCCGCGCCAAGGTAGATCAAAACGATATTTCAGGCAGTATCAGCCTTGACTGGCGCAAGGAGCTGGCCCTGCGGTTCAAACTCTCCGCTCCGCAGATTGATCTTGACCGCTACGTGGGCGACAAGGCCGCCGGGCAGGCAGATGGCGGCAAAAGCAAAAAAAAGGCCGAGAGCAAACCGTGGGATCTGCGCTTCATGCGCGCATTTTCCGCTGAGGGCGAAGCGCACGTTGGCCAGCTCACCCTGTGGAAACTGCGCACCGATGACCTGCGCCTTAAAGCCAAGATAGAGAACGGAACCCTGCGCTATGAAAGCCAGGGCGGCAAATTTTATGGCTCGCCCGTGTCTGCACATGGTGAAATGCGCTTCAACAAAGGGCTGGGATTTGCCAATGCCCTTTCCATCGAGGGCTTTGACCTTGCCGCAGCAAGCAAGGATCGCGGCGGCAGCGCTGCCCTTGGTGGACGCGCGAGCATAAGCTCCGAGGTTGACGCGGAACTGACAGGGGCAAACCAGTTGCCCGCACGTCTGAACGGCAAATGGCGCTTCAACGTTCATAATGGCTTTTACCAGTCGCGCGACAAAGACGGCCAGCTCAAGGGCAAACCCACCCGCTTTGATGCTGCGGGCAGCTCCGGTGCGATCACCAACGGCATTGCAAAAAGTGGTGATTTTTATCTCAAGGGGCAGGATCTCACTGTTACCGGCGGCGGATGGATAGACCTCAACAACGAGACCCTTGACTGCAACTTTACTGTAAACATGAAGAATCTTCCAGAATTCCCCATGCGCCTTTACGGCAGCCTGGATAACAGCAAAACATCCATTGGCGCTGGCAAACTGTTGCTCAACACCATTGGCGGCATCACCCAGGGTTTTGTGGATGTGCTTGGCAGCGTGGTGGAAGGCACCTGGAAGCTCTTTCGGTAGGCAGCGGCCCGGGGGCTGCAACATGTCGAGCATTCTTCCCAGCACCCGTTGACAGGGCCTATTTTAGGGGATAGGGTGCCAGTTGTGTTCTTTTTTGCACAAACTAACTCGGTTCCGGCAAGGAGAGTACCCGTGAATATCCTTATTTTTGGCCCCAACGGCAGCGGCAAAGGCACTCAGGGCGACCTGATCAAGCAGAAGTACAACCTCGCCCACATCGAATCCGGGGCCATCTTCCGTGAACACATCGGCGGCGGCACCGAGCTGGGCAAAAAAGCCAAAGCTTACATTGATCGCGGCGACCTCGTGCCCGATGACATCACCATTCCCATGGTGCTGGAAACCCTGAAGACCAAGGGTCAGCAGGGCTGGCTGCTTGACGGCTTCCCCCGCAATACCGTGCAGGCCCAGAAGCTGTGGGACGCCCTTCAGAAAGAAGGCATGCAGCTTGACTACGTGGTTGAAATTCTTCTGCCCCGCGAAGTGGCCAAAAACCGCATCATGGGCCGCCGCCTCTGCAAGAATAACAACAACCACCCCAACAACATCTTTATTGACGCCATCAAGCCTACCGGCGATGTCTGCCGCGTCTGTGGCGGCGCGCTTTCCAGCCGCTCCGATGACCAGGACGAAGGTGCCATCAACAAGCGTCACGACATTTACTACAACACCACCGACGGCACCCTGGCCGCCGCGTACTTCTACAAAGACCTCGCTGGCGCTGGCAAAACCAAATACATCGAACTGAATGGCGAAGGCAGCATTGATTCCATCAAGGAAACCCTGCTCTCCAAGCTTGCCTAGTTAGCCATTCTACAGCCAAGAGCGCCTGCCTCGGCGGTCTGCCCGGGCAAACATCCTGCTGTAGGTTATGTATAGAAAAGGCCCTGCTTTTGCAGGGCCTTTTGCTGTTTGTACCAAGCTGACATGTGATTTTCGCACACGGGGCAGATCACATCACACCATTGCAAATGAGGCCTCAACAATATTTTTAACAGTTAATCCATTATGTTATAATTCGTTATAAATAAACAGCATTATCCAGACTATATATGTTGACAACATCTGGAAACCGCACGTAAACTCTAGAAAATATCACGACTACTGATGCTGATGGCACTTCCCAACGCATAACAGGAAAAGTACAGACAGAAGAATTTTTCCTTTCCCGGCTTTTAGCAGTGATACAGAGACTCCCCCGACACAGCTGGAGCGGCAGCAACTGATACTCAGCGGCTCTTTTGCAGCACCGTGCAGATACAAACTCCCGGGCACTGCCCAGGGGGTTCTTTCGTCTCAACGGCCTACCCTGGTTCAAACACCACGGATAATGAGACATGTCAGATATCTCCAAGCCTCTCATATCATTTGCTGTTCTTGTTCTCCTATTTCTTGCCCCCATTTTTTTTATTCATGATTACGCAAGCGATGTTACATCAAACATCTCTTCCACTACGCTTACGCGCCTCGCCGAAGTGAACGCCCGCGCGGGCAACAATTTTTATCAGGCTGTTCGCAGCAGCATGATGGAAATGAGCGGCATGACCAAGTATCTGGCGCAGCAGGAATACCGCGTCAGCAGGGAATACGTGCTCGGCCTTGCCCCCCTGTTTTACGCTCATGGAGTGCGACGTTTCAGCATTGTTGATGCAGAAGGCAAGGGTTTCGACGGTGGAGGCACGCAGGCCGACTTCAGCAACGACCCGATCTTTTTACGCGCACGCCAGGGATTGACCCATGTTGCCACCGCTGGCGGCAACACCAGCCCTCGGCTCCTGCTCATCGCTAACCCGCTGGTTGCCCTCGGCAATGTACAGGCGGTACTTATCAGCGAATTCCCGGCTGAAGGCATAGAAACCAATCTGGAAACGTGGGCGTTCAGCAACAACACCTACAACGTGGTTTTTGACGATTCAGGCCAGCCTCTCTTTTGGTCTCCGCCCCCCGGCAAGGCAATGAATGACCTCTTTGCCTCGTTCACCGAGTGCGGGCTTCCCCCGAATGTTACGGACATACTGCGGCAAACATTTGCAGATGGCGCACAGCAGTCCGTGACTTTTTTTGATAAAGCCACGGGCCTTTTCATCGCCACAACGCCTGTTGAACGTTTTGGCTGGCGCATGGTTTCCTTTGTTCCGCAGCAAGCAGGCAATGCGGCAGTTTCAAAACAGTCGCTCATTACCAATGAGCTTGTCTGGCGGCTGGTCATTCTGGCGGGCATAATCCTCACATTCCTGCTGTTGCTTGAGCGCAATTCCTCCCGCAAGTTGCGCCGCCAGCAGGAGGATTACCGCTCCATTATCACCAGCATGTCCGGCGGGGTGCTCAAGTTTTTCAGCCCTGACGGCACGTTCCTTTTTGTCAGCCCCAATTATGTAAAAATGCTCGGCTTTACAGAGGCGGAATTTAAAAAAACATATGGCAACAGTTTTTCTGCCACAGTGTATGAACAAGATCGTGAATCCACGCTGCGCACCATGCGCAAGCAGATGAAAAACAGCCAGCCCATAGATGTGGAATACCGCACCCGCAGCAAGAGCGGAGGCTTGATCTGGCTGTACCACAAAGGATCTGTGGTCAACATTGAGCATGGCCGCTCGTACATACAAAGCATTGTCTTTGACATTACCCGCAATAAAGAAGCGGCACTTTCCAAGCGCATATCCGATGAGCGTTACCAGTTTATTCTGGAACAGCACGACATCAACATATTTGAGCAAAATCTGGTCAACGGCTATTTTTCCTGTTCGGCCCAATGGCTGCACACCTTTGGCGCTGTTTTCAATATTCTGGAGAACGACCCGGCCATCCCCCTGTTTCCTGACGATCAGGAACGCCTGGTGGCTTTTCAAAAAGAGGTGCGCCTTGCGCCGCACCAGCATAAATGCACCCTTGAGGCACGGTTGCGCGATGCCGAAGGGGAATACCGCTGGTTTCGCATTGAGGCCTCCAACATAGCCAATACCCATGGTACCCCCATCTATTCCATTGGCATTATTACGGATATCGACAAGCAAAAATCTCTGGAGCTGCAATTACGCACCCAGGCCACACGCGACAGCGGCACCGGCATGCGCAACAAGATGTCTACGGAGAAAGCCGTATCGCAATTTCTGGAAACGCACGAATCCCCCCTGCCGCAATTCTACGCCATGTTCATGGTTGATTTTGACAACTTCAAAGGCGTCAATGACCACTTCGGCCATGCCATGGGCGACAAGGCCCTCTTTGACATGGCCCAGATCATCCGCCGCAATTTCCGTGGCGTGGATATTGTGGGACGCATTGGCGGCGATGAGTTTCTGGTTTTCTGTACAGAAAAGATGTCGCTGCTTGGCATACGCGAGCGTGCCCACGTACTTGTGGAACAACTGCACACCCAGTGCTGCGACCAGCACTCATGCCTCACCCTGACCGCCAGCGTTGGTGTGGCGTGCAGCCCACGGGACGGCACGACCTATGCCGAACTGTTCAATAAGGCAGACAAGGCCACCTATGCGGCAAAAAAACTGGGCAGAAACAGATGCGTGTTCTATAAAGAAATGACCGGCAATGCGCAGCAGGATGATCCTCAGCAATGAGGCTTGTTGCCTGATACTCAAGGATGCGGCTGTTCTCTCGAACAGCCGCATCCTTGTTTCAAGCATTCGCAGGACAGAAGCCCAGGTTAGCGCAGATCAACGTGCCGTTTCCGCACTCCGCTGCCTCATGGCCTGCAATATCTCCGCTCCCAGCGCTATGGCATGCGGAATGGCCTTTTCGTTATTCACGCTCACAGCAACGGCATAGCCTGTCTGGCGGTCATAAAAATACGCCGAGCCAAAGCCGGGGAATGATCCAAGCTTGCCTGTCAGATCAATACCGGGTTCGTTAAATAAAAAGAGTGTGCAACCATCAAGTTCACTGCTGACATAGTGATTGTTCTTTGAGATGGATACGGCCTCCTTTCCATCTGGCAAAACCAGAGGCCTGAGAGGCAACGATTCAAGAACATTGTTTTTCAGCACACGATCAAGATTTACAAGGCGCACCACATCATCCGGCGCGGCTTCAAGGTTGCCTGTGCCCTTGGCAATGGCAATACTGGCTGCCAGGGGCAGTTGCATTTCGCTCCCGTTAGAAGTGTAACCATTTGCCAGGCGGGGAACCACAGCTCCGTCCACTCCCACCAGTAGAGACTTCATGCCCAGCTTACCCACAAACATGTCGAGCACCTGCTCCCCGTAGGGGCGGTCCGTAATTTTTTCGGCAATGACAGCAAGCATGAGGAAACCGGTATTGCAATATTGCTGCCGCGTACCGGGCCGGAACAGAGGCGGCTGCTTTGCCGCCATAGCAATGAGCTCCTCTGCTGACCAGTAACGGACAAAATTTTGCTGTACCTGCGCAAGGGCAAGCATTTCCGGCATGCCCGACGTATGCTCCAGCAGATTGCGCACGGTGATATTCTTGCCGTTGGGATAGGTGGGGAAAAATCGACTTATGGGTGTGTTGTAGTCCAGCTTGCCCTCTTCAATGAGGCGATGGATTAGCGTCGCCGTAAAAACCTTGGTGACAGAACCTATTTTGAACCGCGAAGCTGTTGTCAGGGGGGTTGGGTTTTCCAGCGAGGCATAGCCAAAGGCGGCACACACGGGGGTGTCCTCCCCCTTGCGCAGCAAGGCGACAGAGAGTCCTGGAACCTCTGGCAATGCTGCTTTTTTTGCAGCCAGCGCCACTACCGTGCTGCGGATGCCGTCAGCTTCGCCAGTTTTTTTGCCAGCGCAGGCAACCAGCATGAGACACGCCATACCGAGGATGGCAGACAGACAAGCCACGCGGTGTGCTTGAGAAAACTGGGACGAAATAGCGCATCGGTAGATCATATATTTCCCCAAGGTTGTGGTGCTGGCCGCGCATGGATTCACGCGCCTAGCTGTGGGCAGAGTGCTGAATCATAAGACACCCTTTACGCCTTGGCAATGCCATCAATACAGGCGTCTCCCTCCCCCAGCAAAAAAACTGCCGCGCCCCGTATCAAACACGGAGCGCGGCAGAACTATGCTTTCATGCCGCAAAGAGCGGTAAAACGCCTAGGCCCAGAGAATATTATCCGTTTCCAGCGGCGAAGCCTGTGCCGGATGCACGGGCATGATGCGCACACCGTATCGGTAATGACCGCTGAACGTTGGAATGTAGCTTGCGGTATAGCGCATGCGTTCCTGCCCGTTTTCTCCTGCTCTTGGCTCGAGACGCAGGATTTCCGGCTTGTCACGGAAGCTGCCGTTAATGAGCGCCTGCCCGATCACAAGCTGCACCAGTATTTCCTGCGGCTTCATTTCGCCAAGGTGCATGCGCAGTTGCACACTCACGGGTTCGCCGCAGACCATGGTGTTGTTTTCCACACCGCTGATGGTCAGTTCATCCACCTTGACCGTGCCAAAGCGCGCGGGCAAGTCATTCTGCCAGGCGGCAAGCGCACGGCAGGCCTCCCAGCTGTTGTCGCGCAGCATGTTGCGCCTGCGCGCTGCCCGCAGATAAAACTGACGTATATAATCATTGAGCATGCGGTTGCTGCTGTACATGGCCGTGAGGCTTTTGAGCGAACGCTTGGCCGTGGCAATCCATTCGAGGGGCAGGCCTTCTGCATTGCGCTCAAAATACAGGGGGACAACTGCGTTTTCCAGCAGTGAATACAGGGCCTCGGCATCGGCGTAGTCATTCTGCTCGCTGCTGGGCAGCTCTGTGGAAACCACCGGGCCAATGGTCCAACCGTTCTGGCGGTTGTAGCCCTCGCACCACCAGCCGTCAGAAATACTCAGGTTGATGCCGCCGTTGACGGGCAGTTTCATACCGCTGGTGCCCGAGGCCTCGTGCGGCCTGCGCGGCGTATTCAGCCAGACATCGCAGCCCTGCGCCATAATGCGCGATACAGCCAGACTGTAGTTTTCCACAAAGAAGATGCGGCCCAGAAAGCGCTCGTCCCGGCACATGCGCAGCACTTCCTGAATCATGTTGATGCCCGCCTCGTCCGCTGGATGCGCCTTGCCGGAGAACACCAGCACCACAGGGCGATTGGTATTGCTGAGTATGCGGGCCAGCCTGTCCGGGTCTGCAAAAATCAGCGTGGCGCGCTTGTAGGGGGCGAATCTGCGGGCAAAACCGATGATGAGGGTATCGGGTTTGAGCATGGATTCCATGTGCTTGCGTTCATCCGATGACAGATGAAACTTCTGGATAAATTCCGGGATCCGGCGGCGCAGATCGTCAAGCAGGGCTTCCTTCTGGTGCATGCGGGCCGCCCAGAAGGCCTCGTCAGGAATCTGGTCCACCTTGTCCCATACGCCGGAACCGGGAGGCGACTGCATCCAGCCAGAACCAAGATACTGGTGCAGCAGTTCATGCATCCAGCTGCCCACGTAGGACGGCACATGAATACCGTTGGTGACGTGTCCGATGGGCGTTTCCGCCACGGGCAGGCTTTTCCAGAGGTTGTTCCACATGTGGCGCGAAACAACGCCGTGCAGACGGCTCACACCATTGGCCCAGCACGAATGCCGCAAAGCCAGCACCGTCATTTCAAAGGAATTGCTGTTGCCGCCCTCTATCTGCCCAAGCTGCACAAACTGCTGCCAGGACAAACCAAGATTGGCGGCAATTCCGCTGAAATACCGTTCCATCAGTTCCAGAGAAAAAGATTCGTTGCCAGCAGGCACGGGCGTGTGCGTGGTAAACACCGTGTTGGAGCGCACCCGCACAGTTGCCTCGGCATAGTTCATGCCCGTGCTCAGGCATTCCTGGAGGCGTTCCATGGCCATAAAGGCCGAATGCCCTTCATTCATATGGAAAACGCTGGGCATTATGCGCATCGTGCGCAACAGCCGCATGCCGCCCATGCCCAGCAGCATTTCCTGCAACAAGCGTACCTCGCGGTTGGCCTCGTAGAGCTTGTCGGTAATGCGGCGGTCTTCGTCCGTGTTGCGGCGGGTGTCAGTATCCATGAGGTACAGGGTTATGCGCCCCACGGCCATCTTCCACACCCTTGCAAACAGCAGACGGCCCGGCAGTTCAAGCTGCACATAGACCGGCTGATTCTCTGCATCGTAGACCATCGAAATGGGCATGAGGCCGAAGTTGTTGACGGGATACTGGGCCACCTGCCGTCCATCGGCGTCTATATCCTGCCGGAAGTAACCATTTTTGTATAAAAGCCCAACGCCTACCAGGGGGATAGCCATATCCGAGGCAGACTTGAGATGATCGCCAGAGAGGACGCCCAGGCCGCCGGAATAAATGGGGATGGATTCGCTCAGGCCGTATTCTGTGGAAAAATAGGCAATGGGGGCTTCTGGCGTAACATCCGTGCTGAGCGAGCGGATGGGTTCGGCCATGTAGGCGTCAAACTTGGCGACGACCTCACGGTAAAGATTCATGTAGTCTTCATTTTCCAGCAGATCCCGGAAGCGCTCCGGGTCGGCCTGCTCAAGCATCTTGAGCGGATTACGCCAGCTTTCCCAATGGGAGGGGCTCAGGGCCATGAACAGTGCCTTGGCCTTGTCGTGCCAGCACCACCACACATTGTGGGCAATGTCGCGCAGGCGGGAGAGCTCTTCCGGCACCTCGGCAACAGCCATTATGGGCCGCAAAAATGGCGTGGCGGAACACGATGTGGAAAGCACCCTCGCCAGAGCCGCATGCCCGCAATCACAGTTAATCCGGGTGGAGGCCTTTTTGAAGGCTATCTCAAAAGCCCTGACGTAGTTTTCAAAAAAGAACTGCCACGATGATTTTTCCGCCAGCGCGCGTGCCTCCGCGCGCCATTGAGGCAAATCATCCACTGCGCAGGTGGCGGCGCGGATCAGATGCTCGTGCAGCACTGTGGCGCTTTGCTCAAAGTTCATGCCCCGGCGGGGCATGACGCACACGCCTTTGCCCGCAGCGGCCCCCTCCTGCAACTGTGTGCGCGCCCACATGCCAAAACCTGAAAGGTCCGTGGTAATGGTGGGCACGGCCCAGGCCGCGCTTTCCTGCGGCGTATACCCCCACGGCTCGTACCAGGAGGGGAAGCAACCCACATCGCAGGCCGACATGACATCATCGTAGGGCATATTCAAAAAGCCGTCTTCCCCATTGAGCATGGCTGGCACAAAGATGACCTTGACCCTGTTTTCCGGGCTGTTGTTCAGACCCAACCGATGGCAGGCATTGAGAATCGGATCTTGCGGCGCGTTCCAGGCGAAATGCGTGCAGATAAAGGGCAGGCCGTTATCGTTGGCCTCGGGGTCGCCAGAAACCGCAGCGGCATTAACGCCCGTATGCCCGCCCATTACAAGGCACAGGGCCAGAATGGAAGCGTCCGTGCCCGCGAGGCTCTGCTCAAGTTTTGCCAGGGCATCAAGAAAGATGTCCACGCCCTTGTTGTGCATTTCATAGCGGCCGGAAATGGCGAAAATACGTGTGTTGGCGGGCAGTTCGCAACGCAGAAAGCGGTTGGATGCCTCCACTATGCGCGCCCGGTGTTCCGCAGGGCGGGAGCGGTCTATGGAATAATCGGGGATAACCCGCATATCCAGACCGTTGGTGGTGATGACATCAGGCTGCCGCCCCAGCAGCACCGTGGATTCCTCCCCGGTGATGGGGCTGACGGTGGTGAACACGTCCGCCTCGCGCGCGCTGGCCCCCTCAAGCGACCACTTGGCCGTGATGTTCAGGGCTGCGGCCTCGTTGGCGGGGTTGATGCTGCGCAGGTTGGAATAGATATCCCGCCCGGTTCCGGCCATGGCCCGCCCGAGCATGGTGGCATGGGTGGTGAATACCGTGCCTATGCCGGGTGACATTTTTTTGAGTGAAAGCAGGCCCGCGCCGCACATCCATTCGTGGAACAGGGCAACGCTGCGTCCTTCAAGGGGTTCCACCCGGCTTTCATGAATGGCCGCGATAACCGCACTGCAAGCCGTGGCGAACATGACGGGTTCAATATAGTCCCACCCGCCGGAAAGCGAATCCACACCGTAATTTTTCCACAGATCGTACAAAAGCTGGTTGCTGGAATAACGTTTGGCAAAATCCACCAGAATGGCCTTGGGGCGACCGGGAATATTCCAGCGCCCCATGCGGCATTTGAGATCCTTTGTGGCAAATGCCAGACGGAGCGAATCCCAGATATTCTCGTCCGTTTCTTCAAAACCCACATTTTCCGCCAGGGACGGGCCAAGGAGAAAATAGTCCTCGCCAAACTGCTCCACAGCCTGCAGTGCCTTGCTGCTGACCACAGAGTAAATGCCCCCCACCTTGTTGCAGACTTCCCAACTGACCTCAAACAACGTGACGGTGCTGTTATCTAAATTCATGATTTCTCCTTATGGAAAGGCCGATTGGCTTAAACAGACGCATCCGTGCCGGAACGGACATTGCTTTTGCGTGCTCTGCGGGGCTTGTGCTCTTTACCTGCCAGTTCTGCGGCTTCAAGGCGCAGCTCAAAATCTGCCAGCACGTTCATATAGGTGATGTAGGCGTCATAGGGACTGTCAAAGGGGCTGGGCCTGTCCTGCCGTGGGCCGGAAAACCACTTGGTGGACATATGCCGGAAATGGTCGGCGGTTTGCAGGCGCTCGTAGTCGTGCAACAGCATCTTGTCGCCGCTGGCGCTCACCCTGGCGGCCAGGCTGTAAAGCGTGTGGATGGCGTCTTTCTGCATGTCGTTGCCAAGCCACGAGGTCAGATCGTGGCCGCTTTCTTCCCATGATACGAACTGGGGCACGTCCACCTCTCCGGCGGGGGCGCGCTTTCCGGCAATGGAGCCAGGCGTGGCAAACCTGAAGCGGTTGTCGCGCAGCAGGGCCTCGGGCAGGGCCGACATAAAATCGAAGATGCCCGAATCCTGCCCATGACGCAGGCCGAATATATGAAAATCATTGTAAATATTGATCACATCCGCTTTGTCGCCCAAGCTGTGGCACCACGAGGCGAACTTGTCGGCAGTGAGGGGCCAATCGCTCCAGGCCCTGTCGCCAAAGCGCAGCCCCATGTCGTCAGAAAGGGCCGTGTTGCGCAGCAAAAGATTCATCTTGGGAGCGGAAACCGGGCGGTACACCCAATTGGGGCTGCGCCAGCCAAGCACCTGATCCGCACCCTCGGCCAGTGCGGTTTTAAAACCATGCTGTTGCAAGGCGGCGGCAAGGTCATTGTTGAACACGCATTCCGTATGCATGAAGGTGGTGGGTTTTTTGCCAAACAGTTTTTTGATGCGCGCGCTCTGCGCCTTGACCTGCCTGTCAAATTCCTCGCGTGAATACAAAAAGGCCAGCGAATGCGCTGAAGTTTCGGCGACAAATTCCACGCAGCCCGTAGCCGCGAGGGCGCACAGGCTTTCTGTCACTTCAGGGGCGTACTGCTCAAAAAGATCCAGGGCGATGCCCGAAACGCACAACGACACCGCAAATGCGCCTTCATGGCGGCGCACAAGCCTGAGCAGCATTTCTGCGGCTGGCAAATAGCACAGGCGCGCCGCGCGCAACATGGTTTCGCAGTTGCGGTCATCGTCCTCGTAAACGGAGCTCTGCCCCATATCGAAAACCGTGTAGCGGCGGAACTGGTACGGCTCATGTATATTGAAACACAGACATAGCGCAGGCATCAGTGACCTCCAAGGACATCCCGGTAAATGGTCAGCAATTGGTCAGCGGCATTTTCCCATCGGATGGATTTCATTTCTTCGCGACAGTTTTTCACCAACTCTGCGGCAAGGCAGGGATAACGCAGCACGGCGCAGATTTTGTCGGCCATGTCGCGTGTATCCCAGAAGTCGGCCTTGAGGGCGTGTTCCAGCACTTCTGAAACACCCGATTGGCGCGAGAGCAGCACGGGCACATCGTAAAGCATGGCCTCCAGCGGCGTTATGCCGAAAGGCTCGGAAACTGAAGGCATGACGTAAAGATCGCTGAGGGCGAACATACGGTCCACATCCTCGCCGCGCAAAAATCCGGCAAAATGGAAGCGCCGCCCCATGCGCAACTGCCCTGCCCTGCGGATCAACGCTGGCAGCATGTCTCCGCTGCCAGCCATGAAAAAGCGGACATTGGGGATTTTTTGCAGCACAAGGCGGGCCGCTTCCATGAAGTATTCCGGCCCTTTCTGGAATGTCACACGGCCGAGGAACAATACGCGCTTTTCATGCCGTATCCGTTGAGGCACAAGATAGCAGCGCCCGGCCTCATGCCGCGCAACGGCATTGTGCACTACCACCACCTTTTCGGGCGCTACGCCGTAGCGTTCAATGACGGTCTTGCGGGTCAGGCGGCTTACGGCTACGACCACATCGGCTGCGTTCAGCCCGGCGCGTTCTATGCCCGCCACCTGTTCGTTGATGTTCAGGCCGCTGCGGTCGTATTCCGTAGCGTGGATATGCGCCACCAGCGGTTTGCCTGTCAGCGCCCTGGCCATCATGCCCGCAGGATAGGTCATCCAGTCGTGCACGTGGATGACGTCAAACTGTTCATGCACGGCAATGGCCCCGGCAAGACGGCTGTAACGCTGCACCTCGGCCATGAGGTCAGGCCCGTAACCGCCGTGCAGCTCAAATGTGATTTCGCCTTTGCAGGCAGCATGGCCCGCATGCGGCGCAAAAGCGCGCGTACTCGCCGCATTGGCTGGCTCATGCCGCAGATTTTCCAGCGCTTCGGCATAGCCTTGCGGCGTGAGGTACGGAACAAGTGGGCTTTCCACTGGCAGGCAGCGGATGCTGCTGGCCCAGAGTTCATGCCCGGCCTGCGTCATGCTTTCCGCAAGCTGGGGCGCAACCGGAGTGCCCGAAGCCCCCCGCAGACGCAAAAAACTGTTCTGCCCGCTGCCGCCTTCTACCCGCGGCAGAACAAAAATGATCTCCGCCCCTTTTTTTGCCAGAGCCTGCGTCATACCAAAGCATGCCGTTCCCAGGCCTCCACTGATGTGGGGCGGAAATTCCCAGCCAAACATAAGCACTCGCATGGCTAAACCCTTATTCTTCACTGCCGGGCGCGGACACGCCCAGAGTCATGGTTGCCCTGCATACGCCGGCTTTGTCGCCGGATGCGGGATGGGCCAGACAATGCGCCACCCTTTGCTCCCATTGGGTGTAAACATCCGGCGCGGCCTTTTGCAGTTTTTTGAGCATGCGCAGACACTCGGCCACGCTCCAGGCCTGGGCGGTGCAACCGCCGGGATTGTAAGGCGGGGAGCCGTCAAAAACTTCTGAAATGCTGCCAAGCCCGGCTTCGCAGAGATGCTGGCAAAACAGGGGCGTAACCATATCAAGCAAACCCTGAACAGCCCCGTCCATATCCCAGGCAGTGTGCAGCAGCGCATCTGCGTAATGGCCCAGCAGCCAAGGCCAGACCGTGCCCTGATGGTAGGCGGCATCGCGGCTCTCGCCATTGCCTTCGTACCTGCCTTTGTAAGCGGCGGCGTCAGGGGCAAGGGTGCGCAGGCCAAAAGGCGTGAGCAGCCTGTTGCGCACGCATTCCACAACCTGCGGCTGAAAATCGTCCGCAAGCACGGCATGCGGCAGGGACACGGCAAATATCTGATTGGGACGCACGCTTCGGTCGAGTTGTCCGTTGCGCCACACGTCACCCAGATAGCCGCCCTCCTCGGTTGTCCAGAAGCGGCGCAGAAACGCATCGCGCATGGCGGCACGCTGGCGCTCGCCTGTGAGCAGCGGCTCCTGAAATGCGGCGGCAAGGCTGTCGGCAAAGGCAAGCGTGTTATACCAGAGAGCGTTGATTTCCACGGGGCAACCGTGCCGGGGAGTGACCGGGCAGCCGTTCACCTGGGCATCCATCCAGGTGAGCTGGGTGTGGGCATCGCCCGCATGCAGCAGGCCCTCGGCACCCACAAAGATGCCCATGCCCGGCCCATTGCGGTAGCCCTTGATGATGGCTTTCAGGGCATCCCAGGCATGTTGCCGCGCCCAGGCCAGACCATCGGGGACAGTGGCAAGCACCTGTTGCAGGGCAAAGGCATACCACAGGGATGCGTCTACTGTATTGTAGGCATGCTCGCCCGACTCCGAAAACATGTTGGGCACAAGACCATTGCGGATATTCCGCCCCACCTCGGCCAGAACGCGCAGACCAAATTCTTCGCGTCCAGCGTAAAAGGCCAGCCCCGGCAGGCTGATAAGCGTGTCGCGCCCCCAGTCGTCAAACCAGGGATACCCGGCAATCACGGTGGATCTGCCAGAAGGCGTCGTGATGCAAAACTGGCCGCCAGCCTGCGCCAGTTGCCCGGCAAGGCCGCCGCCTGCAAGGTGGGCATCTGTGCGGGCGCGGCTTTCCGTCTCCCATAGGGCGCGCAGGTTTTCTCCGCAGGCTTCCGTGCCAGCCGCCACATACACGTAACCACCCTGCGGCAGCGGCGGCAAAGCTATTTCAAGCGTGCCGGGCATGAAGAGGTCTTCACTGTCGTCAAAACCACGCTCACGCTCTTCAAAATATTCCACATTGAGGCACCAGTCCGGCTCGGCCACAAAACTGGCGGCGGCATGCGGCCCACATTTTTCGCTGGTCGCCGCGCCCTCGGCATTCACAGCCCTCGAGCAAACCTTGCCGGAATCCCCGGCGGCCTGAATATACAGGGGCGGCAAACTTTCATAGGGACGAACGGCAAAACCGCCTGGCATGGCAACGGTATCAGCCCGCAGGGCCGGGTTAGCCCGCGTGAGCGCGTGAATATTCCGGTAGGCCAGCAAGGGCTTGAGGCGCAGAGTAAGCGGGGGGATATCCTCCGGCCCGCGCAGTTCATAGCGCACCAACAGCAGGCTTTTATCCCGCGCGAGCAGCACCTCGCGGCTCAGACTGACTTCGCCCACCCGATAGGTGCTCTGCGGCCACTGGTCGAGCTGAAAGGCTTCAAGATACTCGTGCCCGTTGGGATAGAGCGTGCCGGGATGCTGGCGGGTGGAAAAAAAGAATTCCCTGTCGCCGCCGCACACCGATTCTTCAAGGGCGGAGAGCAGCACATGCCGACCATGCGGCGTGTTGACGATAAGCAGGCCGTGATATTTGCGCGTGTTGCAGCACAAAATGCTGCTGCCGGAGCAGTCGCCCCTTTCGTTGGCGAGCAGCCACTCCCGGTGCAGCGCCCTGCGCGTGTTCTGGCAAGCTGCCTTGTCAAAGCTGAACCGCATACGGCCTCCTTGGCGCCCATTATGAAGCGCGATGGCGAATGCTGCGGGAAGAGGAAGGGCGCAATCGCCGCCTGACCGCCAGACAATGCTGAGCGGCCCAAGTTGCGGCAATGCTTGCGGGAAGGTACGGCGGAAAGGGCGCAGAGAGAAACTGAAACAGCCGAACCTCTGACAGCGAGAACCGCAACAGAAAAACATTTAAGAAAATAAAGGTCTTCTCTGTTTTTACAGCTTTACCTTATCCCATTATTTTTTGGCTGTCGAGCGCGTGCCACTTTTGTTTTCAGACTTATCGACTTAACGATGTGCTAAATACGACATATTTGTTAGTGGGCTAATAATACATGAAGAATTTGACCAATCTGAAATATTCGTGTGAGCATCGTGTTACAATCGTCCAAGTTACCATGGCGGCCTGAGTAGGCTCACACTGCTTTGCTGTATAAACCAGCCGCAAGTACTCATACCTGATTACAACTGCCGCGCAAGGCCGTATGGTTATAACGCAGCCCAATTGCCCTTGCCGGGTTGCGTCTGTGTGCGGCAATGCGCGGCCCGGCGATACTGGGGGCTTTTTCTTTCTTCATTTTTAGGGTAAGCTTGTTCGTTGCTCACAATATTTGCATACCTGACGGGGGTAGTTCATGAAAGCACTTGGTCGTTGGCTTGGGGCTCTGGCCCTTACCCTGCTTGTGCCTGTTGCGGCGCTGGCTGGTGACATCAAGGTTGGCCTTATGTGCCCGCTTACGGGCAAATGGGCTTCCGAAGGCCTGGATATGAAGAACATCGTTACCCTGCTGGTTGACGATGTGAATGCCAAGGGCGGCATCAAGGGCCGCAAGGTTCAGCTGGTTGTCGAAGACGACGCGGGCGACCCGCGCACTGCCGCGCTGGCCGCGCAGAAACTTGCTTCCGCCGGAGTTGTGGCAGTTATCGGCACCTACGGCTCCGCCGTGACCGAGGCCAGCCAGAGCATTCTGGACGAGGCTGAACTGGTGCAGATCGGCACTGGCTCCACCAGCGTGCGCCTTACGGAAAAGGGCTTGAAGCTCTTTTTCCGCACCTGCCCGCGTGACGACGCGCAGGGCAAATCCGCCGCCGAAGCCATCAAGAAGGGCGGCTACAAGGCCGTGGCCCTGCTGCACGACAATTCTTCGTATGCCAAGGGCCTGGCGGAAGAAACCAAGGCAGTGCTTGAAAAAGACGGTATGAAAGTAGTGTTTTACGATGCTCTTACCCCCGGAGAGCGCGACTACACCGCCATTCTGACCAAGCTTAAGGCTGCCAATCCCGACCTCGTGTTCTTTACCGGTTACTACCCGGAAACCGGCATGCTGTTGCGGCAGAAAAGAGAAATGGGCTGGAACGTTCCCATGATGGGCGGCGATGCCGCCAACCATCAGGATCTGGTCAAGATCGCTGGTAACGAAGCCGCCACGGGCTATTTCTTCATCAGCCCGCCGCTGCCGCAGGATATGGACACGCCTGAAGCCAAGGACTTTCTCAAGGCCTTCAAGGCCAAGTACAACACCGTGCCTGTTTCCGTGTGGGCCGTGCTGGCTGGCGATGCTTTCAAGGTTATTGATGGCGCGCTTGAAGCCGGCAAGGACACTCCCAAGGAAATGGCCGCATGGCTCAAGGAACTCAAGGGTATGCCCGGACTTTCCGGCAATCTTGGTTTTGATGCCAAGGGCGACCGCGTGGGCGAGTTCTACCGCACCTACAAGGTTGACGCCACGGGCAACTTCGTTTTGCAGCCCAAGTAGTGCGGCGCGGTCAAAAGCCGCGCCCATGTTGCACAGATACACGCCCGGGGCATAAACGCTCCGGCGAAAAGCGCAATCCCCTTGAGGACGCGTTCATTACGGCGGGCGACCGG
>OGHJ01000843.1_pt1 | contig 40100 bp, 36 predicted proteins | sample 1571351 | NCBI WGS metagenome assembly OGHJ01 (sample SAMEA2582037, study PRJEB24529) | metagenome | biome: Human gut stool | place: China | collected 2011 | reverse complement strand
TTTCCCGCTATTGCGGGAAACGGGGCGCTTTTTGTTCAGCGGAGATAGAGAGCGGCAAACCGCTCCAGGATCACGGCCAATTCAGCCCGGGTGGCTGTGCCGCCGGGGACCAGAGTGGTCTGGGTCCGGCCGGTGAGCAAGCCGGTATCCACCGCCCAGGCCATGGCGGTCCTGGCGTAGGAGCTGATCTGGGCGGCGTCGGTGTAGCCGGAAAGACTGGCCCTGCCGGAAGTGTCGTAGTCCTGATATTGAGCGTACCGGTAGAGCAGAGCGGCCAGCTGCTCCCGGGTGACCGGGTCCTCCGGCCCAAAACGGCCGTCGTCATAGCCCAGGACGATCCCTTCCTCCGCTGCCCAGGCCACTGCCTGGGTGTACCAGGTGCCTGCCTCCACGTCGGGAAAGGAGGGGGCTTCGGCCTCGGGGCTGCCTGCCAGACGGTGGAGGATGGTGGCTACCATGCTCCGGCTGATGGGCAGATCGGGGGAGAAGAGGTTGGAAGCGGTGCCGGTCATCCAGCCCTGTTCGTGGACATAGGCCACAGCTGCGGCATACCAGGCGCCGGAGGAGACGTCGGCAAAGGGGCTGCCGTCCAGCTGGGAGACGGCGCTTTCGATGAGAACAGCGCCCCTGTCCTGGGAGAGCTCCCAGAAGCCGATGCCCTGGAGGCCAAGCTCCCGGGCCAGGGCGGCTTTTTCGGCCATGGACTGTGGGTCGTCATAGGAGAGAAAGCTGCCCTTACCGTAGAGGTAGGGGACCCGGGCCTCGGAGTGTCGGAGCTGCCGGTAGGATGGGTCGGAGAGGTAGGTGGCCACCAGCGTGTCATAGGGAATGGAGCGGGCGGTGGTAAAGGTGCTGTAAAGCCCGTTTTGACTGCCGTTAACGCCGTCATAGCGGTAGCCGTAGAGGGGCATGCCCAGCACCAGCTTGTCGGCAGGGACGTCGCTTTCCAGATAGGCCTCCACGCTGCCGCTGACGCTGCTCTGGTGGTGGGGGGCTGAGCCGGAAGGCGTATAGAGGGGGGCGTTGAAGTCGGCGTACTTGTCCCAGGGGCCGTGGATATCATAGGCCATGAGGAAGATGTGGTCCACGATCTCGGCCACAGCCGTTGGCTGGATATTGCTGAGATACCATTCTCCAGCGGCGCCGGCGATGGTGAGCTGATACGCTTTTCCGTCCCGTTTGCCCTGACGGTCCAGTTCCTGGCGGATGGCTTTGAGGAGCAGCGTAAAGTTCTGCTTGTCCTGGGGACGGTGGTTGGTGCCGGCGGTGCCGCCGGAGACGGGGTATTCCCAGTCCAGATCGATGCCGTCCAGATTATAGTCTGAGAGAAGCTCCGCGCAGCTCTGGGCAAAGTCGGCCCGCCCGGCGGCAGTGGCGGCCACGTCGGAGAAATGGGCGGAGTAGTCCCAGCCGCCCACCGACAGGATGAGCTTCAGATGTGGATATTCCTCCCGAAGTGCCCGGAGATCGGCAAAGTTTTTCTCATCCTGTGTGGGATTGTCCAGTGCCAGGGTACCGGCATCCGGGTCGATCATGGCAAAGGCGTAGTTGATATGGGTCAGCTGCTGGGCCGGGATGTCGGATGCCTGGTATCCCTGGTAGGATGACCAGCCGGCGTAGTAGCCCACCACCGTACTCTGGGGATAGGTGTATGTATCGGTGTCGGCCCCTGCGCCAGAGGGGGCCGCGCCCACCGGTGGGCGCAGCAGCAGGAGCGCGGCGCAAAGAAGAAAGATGCGCCGCAGAAAAGGTTTTGGAAAAGACATAAAACGCTCCTTTTTAGCGGATATATGCACATATTGTATCTAAAATAGAGCGCATAGACAAGAAAAGGATCTTGCCAGCTGTGCCGGTATCTGGATATCAAGAAAAAACACGCCGCCTGACCCATATGGGTCAGGCGGCGTGCACTATGGTCCCTTAGCGGACGCAGGAGGCATCAGAAAGGCACTCCACGGCGTTGTAGCCGGCGTCAAAGGCCTTGGCATTGGACTCGTTGAATTTAGACTTGCCCTTTTTCTCGAACATGTGGTTCATGGCGGCGATGGCGGCATCCTTTGTGAAGTCGCCCATGAGCTTGACAACAGCGCCGGTCATGACCACGTTGGCGCCCTTGGGGTTGCCCAGGGAGGTGGCGATCTCCGTGCAGTTGACGTGGACGTAGGTCACATCCTGTCTGGCGTCGTCAGGAATGGTGACGGTATCGCCCACCAGCACGGTGCCGCCGGGCGCCACGATGGGGAGGAACATGTGGAGGGAGGGCTCATTCATGGCCAGCAGCAGGTCGGGCTGCTCCTGGGAGGGATTGTAGATGTAGTTTTCTGCGCAGTACTTCACCGTACAGTTGGCAGTGCCGCCGCGCATGGCGGAGCCGTAGGAGGGGACCCAGGTGACGTTCAGACCCTCGGTAGCGGCGATATCGGAAATGATGAGACCCACAGTCAGGACACCCTGTCCGCCGGAGCCAGCAAATACGATCTCTCTCACTTCTGCTCCTCTCCTCTCTTCTTGAACTCACCGATGGGGTAATAGGGGATCAGTTCCTTTTCAATGCGCTCCATGGCCTTGACCGGGGTGAGCCCCCAGTTGATGGGGCAGGGAGAGAGGACCTCCACGATGGAGTAGCCCTCGTGATTGAGCTGAGCCTGGAGGGCATTTTTAATGTAGCCCTTGAGCTTGTTGATGTTGGCGGGGTTGGTGACGGTGCCCCGGGCGGCATAGGCGGCGCCGGGGAACTCCCGGGCCACGATCTCGGGGAAGCGGATGGGGTAGCCGGTAACGGAGCAGTCACGGCCATAGATGGAGGTGGAGGTCTTCTGGCCCTCCATGGTGGTCAGGGACATCTGGCCGCCGGTCATACCAAAGTTGGTATTGTTGATGACGATGACGGTGATGTTCTCATTGCGGTAGGCAGCGTTGAAGGTCTCGGCGATGCCGATGTTGTAGGCGTCGCCGTCGCCCTGATAGGAGACCACCAGGGTGTCGGGGCTCACACGCTTCATGCCAGTGGCCACTGCGCCGGCGCGGCCGTGGCAGCAGTGGAGACGGTCACACTCCAGACCGGCGCCCAGGTTGGAGGAGCAGCCCACGCCGATGGGGAAGATGATGTTGTCCAGCTGGTCCAGCTCTTCCAGAGCCTCCATGATCAGACGGCTGACAATACCATGTCCACAGCCGGGACAAAAGTCCATGGGTTTGTCCACAAGGGCAGGGACCTTTCTTTCACGGGTAGCGGCCATATCAATAGACCTCCTTTACTTCGCCGTTCTTGATCCGGTGATAATCGGCCTTGATGCTGCGGATGGGGGGCGTGTTATAGACGTATGTAAGGGCGTAGGCGGGAATGTTGCGGTCCTTGTGGGTCTTTTTGATGTAGAGGGCGGCGTCGTCCACCAGCTGGCCGGTGGCATTTTCCTCCACAGTGATGACGCCCTTGCAGACGGGGTTGATCTTGGCAAAGGCCTTTTCCGGGAAGGGCCAGGCGGTGATGGGACGGATGAGGCCGACCTTCTCGCCTTCGGCCCGCAGCTCACGGATGGCGCCCAAAGTGGCCCGGCCGGGAACACCGTAGGCCACGAAGACGTAATCGGCATCCTCGACGCCTTCGTCGAACCAGCGCTGCTCGTTCTCCTTGATAGCGGCATACTTCTCACGCAGCTCCACGGCCTCCTTGCGGGAGTCACGCTCAAAGATACCGATCTTCTTGTAGTCGTATTTGCCGGTGAGGGCCCAGGGGGTACGCTTGGTCTCCACGAAATCGGGGAGGGTGACCGGCTCCATCATCTGGCCCAGCGTGCCCTCGCCCATCATGACCACGACGATGCGGTACTTCTCGGAGAGCTCATAGGCGGGCTCCATGAGGTCCACGAACTCCTGCACGGAGGAGGGGCAAAGGACGATGCAGCGGTAGTCGCCCTGGCCGCCGCCGCGGGTCTCGCGGTTGTAGTCGCACTGGGCGGTAAAGAGGGTGCCCAGACCGTTGCCGTAGCGGACCTGGGTGATGACCACAGCGGGGAGACCCTCGTCACACAGGGTGGAGATGCCCTCCTGCTTGAGGGAGATACCCGGGCCAGAGGAGGCGGTGAGGGCCCGCACGCCGCAGGCGGAGGCGCCGATGACCATGTTGATGCCGGCCAGCTCGCTCTCAGCCTGGACGAAGGAACCGCCGACCTCGGCCATGCGCCAGGACAGATATTCCATGATCTCGCTGGAAGGGGTGATGGGATAGCCAGCGTAGAAGCGCGCGCCCGCCCGGACGGCGGCCTCTGCGATGGCCTCGTTGCCTTTCATCATTTCAGCCATGTCGTATATACTCCTTTCCGCTCACTCAGCCCAGGACGTGGAACACGCCGTCGGGACACACGGTGTAACAGATGCCGCAGCCGATGCAGGCTTCGTCGTCAATCTGCACAGGGTAATACCCGGCATCGTTGAGCTCAGTCGACTTGCTGATGCACTTTTTTGGACAGTTGTGGATGCAAAGGCCGCATTCCTTGCACCGCGCCCGGTTGATTTCGACCTTCATCTGGGTCCCTCCATTCACATTTTGTTCCGTAGAATAGAACCTTGTTCCGATATTTAGAGCATACACCTGCCGCATGCCCATGTCAATACCTCCCGGAAGGAAAATTTAGCAGATGTCAAAATTGTTTCGCTGTGTGGAACAGCTTGACACCGATTTGGAAGTGTAGTTTAATTATGGTTGAAAATTGTGCGCGTTTAGGGAGGAATGTCGTGTGTCTGACATTATTCAGTCGGTGGATCGGGCTCTGGAGGTCATGATTTATCTGTACCATGAGGGGAAGGAGACCAGCATCACCAAGATCGCGGCGGACCTGGGGGTCTACAAGAGTACAGTCTATCGTACACTGGTCACACTGGAGAACCGTGGCTTCGTCCGCAAAAACCCGGAGACGGAGAGATACTGGCTGGGGAACCGTCTGTTTGTCCTGGGGAAGGGCGTAGAAAACCGGATGGGACTGCCGGAGATCGTACGGCCTTATGCAAAAAAGCTTTATGACGCCTATTGCGAGGTAGTCAACGTCTCCATTCTGGAACGGAATCCGGATGACGTCTACCGCAGCGTCATCATTCTGAAGGAGGAGAGTGACCGGCAGGTCCTCACCGTCAACCCGCCGGTGGGTTCCAGCAGCGAGTGCTACTGTTCTTCGGTGGGCAAATGCCTGCTGGCATACAGCGACGACATTGACCTTGGTGTCTATGAGACCCACCCGATGCGTCCTCACACCGATCATACCATCACCACAGTGGCGGCACTGCGGTCGGAGCTGACAAAAGTCCGGGAGCGTGGCTACGCCATGGACCACGAGGAGCTGGAATATGGTCTTACGTGCATTGGCGCGCCCATCTTGAACCAAAAGGGGGAGGCAGTGGCAGCTATCAGTCTTTCCGGTCCCACCAGCCGCATGCTCTCCGGCGATATTGAGGAGAGAATTGAAGCGGTCAAGCGAATTGCACGGGAAATTTCCAGTAACTTTTGACACCCAATTATTGTTCCGCCACATGGGACACATGTTCTGAACGTATAAAAAATCGTTGTGATTTTGTACAAAAAGCATGCTTGACTTTTCCAGGGAATGGGGGTATGCTCAACAGCGTAATGGGAAGAAGCGCCGCGCGTTTCTTTCTTTTCCGACAATATCAGAACGTTGTTCTATTGGACGGAACAACAAAGAAAGGCGAGGGACGGAATATGAAGATCCTGGTCATCAATCCGGGCGGCACTTCCACGAAGATCGCGGTTTTTGAGGACGACAAACAGCTCTTCAAGGCCAATATCACCCATACGGCAGAGGACCTGAAGCCCTTTCACAAGGTATTCGATCAATTCAGCTATCGGAAGGAGCTGATCCTGCGGGCGGTCACAGAGCAGGGCATCGAGCTGAAGGAGCTCTCAGCCGTAGCTGGCCGGGGCGGCCTGATGGAACCCATTCCGGGCGGCACTTACGCGGTCAATGACCGTATGGTGGAGGATATGCGCAACGCGGTACATGGAGAACATCCCTCCAATCTGGGCTCTGTGCTGGCCAAGGAGATTGGCGATGAGCTGGGGATTCCTTCTTTCGTGGTAGACCCCGTCTCTGTGGATGAACTCATGCCCATGGCCAGGATCTCCGGTATCTCTGATCTGGAGCGGCCAAGCTGGTTCCACGCCCTCAACCACAAGGCGGTGGCCCGGTGGGCGGCCGAGCGGGTGGGGAAGCCCTATGAGGAGTGCGACCTCATCGTGGCCCATCTGGGCTCCGGCAACTCCATCGTGGCCCACAAGCATGGACAGATGATCGATGGCAGCGGCGGCCGGACCAATGGTCCCTTCTCTCCCGAGAGAAGCGGCGGCCTTCCCACCTATCCTCTGGTAGAACTATGCTATTCTGGGAAGTACACCCATGAGGAGATGGTGGCAAAGCTCAGCTCGGTGGGCGGCATGTACGATTATCTGGGCACCAAGGATGCCCAGGAGGTGGAGCGCCGTATGGCCGAAGGCGATGAGAAGGCCAAGCTGGTCTATGAGGCCTATGTCTATGCCATTGCCAAGGAGATCTGCTCTTACGCCGCCGCCTTCGAGGGAAAAGTGGACCGTATCGTGCTCACCGGCGGCATTGCCCACTCCGATTATGTGGTCCGCGAGGTGGGACGTATGACTGCCTTCCTGGCCCCCATGGAAGTGGTGGCTGGCGAGTTTGAGATGGAGGCGCTGGCTCTGGGAGCTCTGCGGGTGCTCCGCGGAGAGGAGACAGCAAAGGTCTATCAATGAGCGCATAGCTCCCAACCGTCGTCTGCCTCCTGTGAGGAAGCAGGTGGGAAAGGAAGGATAACATGGAGAAAGAGGGCGGCCATCTTGTCTCAACCCGAATGTAGTACCAAGCGCGAACCGAGCGTAGGAATGTCCCTTGCGGTGTTCCTGATCGCCATGGGTATCATGCTCTTCGGACTGGTGATCTTTGAACTGGACATTCATATCGTCATGCTGGTGGCCTTGGCCTTTGCCTGCATCGTCTCGGCTCCGCTTGGATACAGCTTTGATGATCTGCTGGATTGCATGAAGAAAACACTGGGACAGTCCATGTCAGCCATGGTCATCTTCATCTTTATTGGCCTCATCATCGCGGCCTGGATCTTCTCCGGAACGGTGCCGGCGCTGATCTATTACGGGCTGCATTACATCACGCCAAAGATGTTTCTCCCTGTGGGCCTCCTGCTGTGCAGCCTGACCTCCATGTCCATCGGTACCTCCTGGGGGACAGTGGGGACCATGGGACTGGCTATGATGGGAATCGGTGCCGGAATGGGGATTCCGGCCGGACTGACCGCCGGTATGGTTCTGTGCGGCGCCTCCTTCGGCGATAAGATGTCCCCGATCTCCGATACGACAAATCTGGCGCCGGCGGCAGCGGGGACTACCCTGCAGCGGCATATCAGCAGCATGTGGATGACCACTCTGCCGGCCTATATTATTGTCTTCGTGATCTTTACCATCGTTGGCTTTTTCTATCAGGATGGGCAGATAGATTACAGCACCATCAATACTTTTATCGACACGATTGGAACAACGTTCCATATTTCGCCCATTCTTCTGCTGCCCGTCGTGGTCCTGCTGGTGCTCAACATCTGGCAGTTCCCCGCCATACCGGGTATGGCCATTGGCACGCTGCTGGCGGTCATTCTGGCTGTGGTCGTGCAGGGGGTCAGCGTCCGGGATGTCATTTCCGGCCTGAACTACGGTTACACCGCCTCCACCGGAGTGGAGATGGTGGACACCCTGCTCCAGCGGGGCGGAATCCAGAGTATGATGTATACCTTTTCGCTGGCCTGCATCGCCATCTCCTTCGGCGGTGTCATGGAGCGGGTAGGATATCTGCACAAAGTCGTGGGACTGGTGGTCTCCAAGGTCAAGTCAGACAAGATGATGGTGCCGCTGGTCATTGGGTCGGCCACCGTAGGCACCATGGTCATGGGCGAGGTTTACCTCACATTGGTGCTCAACGGCAACCTGTTCCGGGAGACCTTCAAGGAGCGTGGACTACGTCCTGAGATGCTCTCCCGTCTGCTGGAGGAGGGTGGCACCTTGACCCAAGTCTTTGTCCCCTGGTCCACCACAAGCATGTTTATCATGGCAACCCTGGGCGTGTCCACCGCTGAGTACTGGAAATTCGCCCTGTTGCACTATGTCAATCCGCTGCTTTCGATTTTACTTTGTTTCGTTGGATATGGCGTACTGTATGTAAATAAACCTTGCCGCTGGGACAAGAGGTGCGGCCCTGTTGTGGAGGAGTCATGATATGCTGAAAAATTTTGATGAGGTCCTTGAGAAAGTGCGTTCCATTGAGCCCTTTACCGTCAGTGTAGCCGCAGCTGCCGACAAGGAGCTGCTCCAGGCGGTCAAAACGGCCTCGGATCTGGGATTTGTGCGACCGGTGCTGGTGGGAGACCACAGGGCGGTAGGCAGCATCTGTGAAGAGATCGGCCTCAAGCCCTTGGATATTCTGGCAGCCGACGGGGAAGAAGAGGCGGTTGCCACCGCTGTCAAGGCTGTGCGTGAGGGTGGGGCTCAGGTTCTGATGAAGGGACTGGTGAACACCAGCATCTACATGAGGGGGATCCTCAATAAGGAGCACGGCCTGCGTACGGGACGGCTGCTTTCCATGATGGCCGTATACGAGGCGCCCGGCTACCACAAGCTGGTCTACTGCAGCGACAGCGGCATCAATGTGGCCCCCAATCTGGAGCAGAAAAAGGATATTTTGAAAAATATTCTTCTGGCCACCAAGTCCATCGGACTGGAGACCCCCAAGGTGGCCGCATTGACCGCCAATGAGATGGTAGACCCCAAGATCCAGTCCACGGTGGATGCCGCCGGACTGGTGGAGTATGTGGCCAGCGGTGCCCTGGGGCCGGATCTGCCCTGCATCATCGAGGGTCCCATTGCCTTTGACGTGGCCTTCGATCCCCACGCCGCGGCCCATAAGAAGATCGACAGCAAGATCACCGGTGAGACCGATATCGTGATCTTCCCCAACATGGAGGCGGGGAACATCATGGGCAAATCCTGGATCCATCTGTGCAAGTGCCGCTGGGCGGGCATCGTGCTGGGCGCCACCCACCCGGTGATCCTGGGGTCCAGAGCGGATACACCGGAGATCAAGCTCAATTCTATCGCGCTGGCCTGCCTGGCCGCACGGAGCTGAGAGACTGATCCGCGATCGAGGCAGGAAAGGGGGGGGGATGTGAGCAGCGAGATGTTGATTCAGTTTCCAAAGCTGGAGCTCCGACTTGAGGAAGTGGACCGGATTGCCATCCCACCCATGTACCGGATCATGCAGAAGTATGATGACCAGCAGATTCTGGATGTTTCAGGGCATCTGCGCAGGAAGCTGGAAGCTTCGGTCCCTCACCGGGAGCGGCTGCGCGGCAAGCGGCTGGCACTGACGGTGGGCAGCCGGGGCATTCCTGACCTTGACAAGCTGGTCCGTACCATCTGTGATACCTGCAAGGCGTGGGGGGCGGAGCCCTTTATCGTCCCCGCCATGGGGAGCCATGGCGGTTCTACGGCGGAGGGGCAGCGAAAGATCCTGGAGGAGTATGGGATTACCGCAGAGACCATGAGGGTGCCGGTGTGCTCAAGCATGGAGACGGTGCAGTATGGAACGCTGGAAGACGGAACGCCTCTCTACTGCGACAAGAACGCCTGGGAGGCGGACGGGGTAATCCTGTTCAACAAAGTCAAGCCTCACACTGATTTTCGCGGAAAACATGAGAGCGGACTGGGTAAGATGGTGGCCATCGGTCTGGCCAAGGAAAAGGGCGCGTCCATGTTTCACACCAAGCCTTTAAATCGTTTCCCGGAGTACATACCAAAGGTGACGGAGCTTTTTATGGCGACTGGGAAGGTGGCTTTCGGTGTGGGCGTAGTCCAGAATGCCTACGACCGGATCTGCCGGATCGAGGCCTGTGGGAGCGATGACATTCTGGAGATGGATGCGCGGCTGCAGGCCTTCGCCAAGACACAGTTGCCCCGGTTCAAATTTGACCGCTGTGATGTGCTGGTCGTAGATGAGATCGGAAAGGACATCAGCGGCAGCGGTATGGACCCCAATATCACGGGGCGGAACGATTCGGGAGATTTTCCAGAAGTCCTGGATCTGCAGAGACTGGTAGTGCTCGGTATCACAGAAGCGTCCTGCCACAATGGCTGCGGCATCAATTTATGTGACTTGACGGTTCGGAGGTGTCTCAATGAGATTGATTGGCACGCCACCTGGCTCAACAATGTGGCTGCATCCATGCTCAGCAGGGGACAAATCCCCATCTATGTAGAGACGGATCGGGATGCTGTACGCACCGCCATACGCACCTGTGTGGGGATAGACTTCCATCATCCCAGAGTAGCCCGCATCAAGAACACACTGCATATGTCTGAGATCCTGGTTTCAGCTGACCTGTATCAGGACATCAAAGACAGAGAGGACGTCGTTTTGGTCTCCGGTCCGGAGGAGATGGCTTTCGACGCCAATGGCTTCTTACGCAAAGATATCTGGGGTCAGGAGGTAGCTGACCCATAAAATCAGGACATCTGTCCAGAGAGTGAGGAGTTTTTAATGAGTCACGCCGAAAAACAAAGCGCCAAACTGAGTGTACGCCAACTAACCATTATCTTCTTCCTTGGCCTGGGCTATACCATTGTCTACGCAACCCCCTTTATCCAGTACGTGTTCTATGATTCACTGGTCGCTACACTGGGCTGTACCCAGCAGCAGCTGGGATACCTCATCACCATCTTCGGTATCGGCAACCTGTTGGCACCGTTTGGTGGTATGCTCAGCGATAAATTCAACACAAAGAAGATCTACCTGCTGTCAGTAGGTATCATCTGTGTGCTGAACGTCCTGTTTATACTCAATATGACGTACAGCTTTGCCCTCATCATCTGGGCCGGCTTTGCCTTCTTTGCTCTGTTCCTCTATTTCCCCGCTCATACCAAGCTGGTTCGTCTGGTGGGCAGCGAGAATCAGCAGGGCACCATCTTCGGCTTTACCGAGTCCTTCTGCGGCATTACCAATGTTATCGTGAACTTCATTGCCCTCTTCCTGTTTGCGAAGTTCGCCAACGATACCTTCGGCACCAACGGCCTCAAGGCCGCCATCATCGGCTACGCTGTACTGGGTGTGCTCTCCCTGATCATCCTGGCCATTCTGGTCCCCGATCCCGGCAAGCCTACCCCTGAAAGCGGCGGCGAGAGCAACATCAACTCCAAGATGACCATCAAGGATTGGGTGAGCATCGTACTCAACCCCAGAACTTGGATGTCTGGTATCGCCGTCTTCACCACCTACACCATGTACTGCACCCTCTCCTACTACACCCCCTATTTCAGTAATGTTCTGGGTGTCTCTCTGGCCGGAACCGGCGCCATCGCCATCATCCGTCAATACGGCACCCGCTTCATCGGCGCGCCGGTGGGCGGCTGGCTGGGCGACAAGATCCACTCCGTCTCCAAGGTGGTGGGCGTCTCCCTGGCGGCGGCTGTGGCCATCGTGCTCATCTTCATGCTCGTGCCTGTGGGCACCAGTGCTGCCGTGCTCACCGTGCTCACCCTGTGTGCCGGCGTGCTCACCTACATGGCCCGCGGCTGTATGTTCGCCGTTCCCTCGGAGCTGAAGATCCCCAGAAAGTATGCCGGTACCACCTCTGGTGTGGTGTGCGCCATCGGCTACTGCCCCGACCTCTTTATCTTCGTCCTCTTTGGTTACTGGCTGGATAAGTACGGCAATGCCGGCTATCAGAACATCTTCATCTATGCGGCTGTCATCATGGCTATCGGCGTGGTGAACGCCATTATCACGCAGATCTATAAGAAAAAGGTCCTCGGGAAAGAATCCGCTCAGGACGCGGCTTGACCGCACCACACAGAAAGGGGTAAAACAGCAATGAAACAGGAATTTATCGACGCGCTCATCGGTATCTGCGGCAAGGATTACGTCTACTATTCCAAGGAGGATGTGTCCGGCTATCTCTATGACGAGACGGAGGAGTTTGTCCGTCCCAAGGCCTGTGAGGATTGCCTGGTGGTCCGCCCCGGCACTTACGAGGAGGTCTCCAAGATCCTCCAGTGGGCCAATGAGACCAAGACCCCCATCATCCCCCGTGGCGGCGGCACCGGCGCCTGCGGCGCGGCCATTCCCACCATTCCCTCCGTTATCATGTCCATGGAGCGTTTCAAGGACATCGTGGAGGTGGATGAGACCAACATGATGATCACCTGCCAGACCGGTGTTACCCTGGCCAAGCTGAATGAGTACCTCAATGAGAACGTCCACGCCCTGTACTTCCCCTGCCACCCCGGTGACGAGGGTGCCCAGGTGGGCGGCATGTGCATCGAGAACGCCGGCGGTGTCCGGGCTGTGAAGCACGGCATCATGCGCAGCTATGTCAAGGGCATGAAGGTCTGCCTGCCCAACGGAGAGATCGTCCAGTTCGGCGGCAAGCTGGTGAAGAACAACATGGGCTATGACCTGATGCACCTGCTGGTTGGCTCTGAGGGCACCCTGGCCGTGGTGCTGGAGGCCACCCTGAAGCTCTATCCCCGCCTGGACTACACCGGCGCCCTGGTGTGCTCCTTTAAGGACACCGAGTCTGCCGTCAAGTCGGTGGGCGAGGTCCAGAAGGCGGGCATCATCCCCCTGGCGGTGGAGTACATGGACCGCGATATTGCCCTGGAGACCGCCAAGCGTATCAATAAGACCTGGCCCATGAATGACGAGGGCTGCGTGGACCTTATCTACATGGTGGAGGAAGCCACTGAGGACGCCCTCTATACGACTGCCGGCACCATTGCCGAGATCTGTGAGAACAACGGCGCTGTGGGCTCCGTCATTGCGGAAAACGAGAAGGAGCAGCGCAACATCCTGGAGATCCGCTCCGACATCTATGAGGTGTTCAAGCCTGAGTTCGTGGACTCCCTGGACACCGCCGTCCCTGTGGCCCATATCGGCGATCTGCTCCGGGATATCGAGGCCATTGCCGAGAAGTACGGCACCCGCAGCCCCCGCTTTGGCCACGTGGCCGACGGCAACTTCCACAATTTCATTCTGATGGTGGACGGCAAGGTGCCTGAGTGGGCCGACGATATGCGCCGGGACATCTACAAGGCCGCCCTGAAGTATGGCGGAACCGTTACTGCCGAGCACGGTACCGGTAAGACCCGGAAGCCCTACATGGAGCTGCAGTATACCCCCCATGTGCTGGAGATCATGCGCAACATCAAGCGTGCCTTTGACCCCAACAACATTCTCAACCCCGGCGTCATCGTGGATCTGTAAAAACGGCGATCCATATACTTAACGACTTGACAACGACGGTATAAAAATGTGCCCGACCGCGAAAAGCGGTCGGGCACATTTTGCTGTGAGACATGTTTTGCATGGGAGCGTTAAGGGGAGCATGCGGGCCCCATGTTGGCGGCAAGATCTTCATAGAAGCAAAAACAATCTTTTCCGCTGTGCTTGCTGTGGTAGAGGGCAATATCCGCATGATGAAGGTAGTCCAAGTAACTGGTGCTGTCATTGTGTACATAGGTGAGGCCAATACTGCTGGTGAGGGAGTTCTCCGGAATGGCGCGCAAATCGTCCAGCAGTTTTTTCAAACGCTTTTCCACGATAGGCCTTGGTATGTCGCCCCGGATATAGACCAGAAACTCATCACCGCCAAGCCGACCCACAGTATCCTCCTGGCGGAACGTGGAGAGCAGGGTTTTGGCCACCAGCTTCAGGGCCTTGTCTCCCTCCAGGTGGCCATGCTGGTCATTGATGCGTTTGAAGTTGTCGATGTCCAGGAGCATCAGGATGCCGCAGGTATCTTTGCAAGAATTGGTCATGCTGCCTGAGACCACCCGCTCGAAGGCGGCCCGATTATAGGTGTGGGTCAGCGGGTCCCGGCGGGCGGCCTCTTCCTGAGCCGCCTCACGCTCTATCTCTGAGTTGATGTCTTTGAGGTAGAGCAGGGCGTAGACATTCTTGGTGGTCTCCTCCTGGAAGAGACAGATGTTCAATTCTACCCAGTGCAGGTCGCCGGAGACCGGGCGGCGGTAGCGCAGCCGATCACTGGTCCTGCCCTGAGAGAGACGCTCGGTCCAGGCGGATGCATCCAGGTAGCTATCCAGAATGGAGTATTGCTCTTTGGGAAGGTAGGCCGCGAGCTTGTCCTGAAGCACGCTGATAAAGTGGCGGGAGGTAGTGCGGTAGTCCTGATGATACGGGCGCCAAACTCCGCCCACCGACATGAGCTGACCGCTCTCAAGATCCACCTCGGCATAGGCGATGGTGTCAGACAGTAAGGCCTGATAAAAGCGGTGGACGCGCATGAATTCCAGCTCGAGAACACGGGTGGAACCAATGGGCTCTACAATGACGATGATGGTGTCCAGGTCTTTCTGTTCCTTGCTCAGGTGCTGCAGGGTGAGCTTGAACCATTCATAGGTTCCGCTCTTGGAGCGCAGCAGGAGCTCCAGCTGTTTGCGTTTGTCTTTGATGCGGAGACGGGAAAAGGAGGAACGGAATTCATCGGCAAAGTGCGGATGGACGGTGCCGTCCTGGATCCAACATTGCGGGAAGCCGGACTGATGGGTGGAATCCCCCATCATAAGGGAACGTTTGGTGTGGAAAAAGATAGAGTGAGTGGTCTCATTGTACTCAAAAATATCTCTTGCGTAGATTTCCGGAAGAAATTGGGGACGGTCAATATCGCTGATGATGCGGTGGTAACCTTTTAGACAAATCATACCGTCCTCGTCTGGCATACGCAATCCGGTACAGCGGACCAGGACCTCTCCCTTTTGGGGATGCCGCCATGTGTACTCCAGCTGGATGGTATGGTAGGTCTGGATCATACGGTCCACAGATTCATCTACGTAGTGGTAGTAGCCCTCGTTGATCCTGGTGTACCAGAACTGGTAGCACTCTTCCGGGGTAGGGATGTTTTCGACGCCGAGGACCCGGAACATGGTGTCGTTGGCCAGCATCTCACAGTAGCTTCGGTCGGGAGAAATTCGAATGATCCACAGGCCGACGTTAAGGGCATCCATGATATCGTAATTTTGGGAACGAAGCATGGCCTGATAGCGGACTTCGTTGCGATCCCGGCGGATCCGGTCGACCAGGAAATTGGCGAGGACCCGGACTTGGGTGTCATCGTGAATGGCATATCGGGGATTATCCACACCGATAAAACCAATGGTTTTATCCCCGTCACGCAGCGGAACTGCGATGAGTCGCTGGATATCCTGAAAATGGAGAACCTCCCACTCGTCGGGGCTGGTGTCCTTGATGGTATCCAGATTATAGATGATGACGGACTGCTCCAAATCAAAATGAGCTATCCACCGTTTCAGGACCTTCTCAGGAATACCCTGGAGATGCTCCATTTGCGGGGTGACATGTTCCATACACCATTCAAAGGTGTTGTTCCAGCAGCCTGCTTTCGCCGGACAGGGCTCAAAGAGGTAGGCACGGTCTGCCTGATAGAATTCGCCTACCGCGGCCAATACCTGCTCGACGGCCTCTTTAAAATCGGAAAATTCTGTAAGCGTTTTGGTGTAGCCGACGATTCGCTTCGCAAATTCCAATTGCTCTCGGGTGCTCTGACTCACCACCTCCCGCTTGGTGATGTCAGAGGCAACCTCCAATCGCAGGCGTTTTCCCTTATATGGGATGATTTTATCCTTCAGCAGGAAATGGCGGCCACAGTATTCGTTTTCGTTTTCCCAGATATAGAAGGAATCCTGATTGAGTTTATCATTGGTGCAGAATGGGCAGGGGGCGTCCAGACCCTGGAGGGCCTTGTAGCATTTTCTGCCCTGGTAGTGCTGGATACCGAAGAGACGCTGTCCCGCTGGATTTAAATAGTAGAGCTCATAGGTGTCCATATCGCTGACGTAGAAAATATCATTTTCTGCGGCGAGGACAAGATTTGAAAACTCCTGTTCAGTTCCATCTATCAAGGGCGGATGATTGAAGGAGGGGCGATCTTTCCGATAATTTTGTTCCGCTGCCGTCCTGGTGCTGAAGGCGGTGCTGGTCGGGTCCAGGTAGAGGGCTTCCAACTCGGACACGGTGCAGGGACGGGCAAACAGGAAACCCTGCAGCAGATCCGGATGCAGCTCCTCCAGTGTGTGCAGTTCATCTTCGGTCTCGATACCCTCACAGCACACACGGATCTGGCAGCTGTCGGCCAGTTCCAACATGTTGCTTAAAAGCCGGTAGTTGTAGGCGCTGTGCTGGATGTTGTTGACAAAACACCGGTCGATCTTGATCTCGTCGATCTCCATTTCCTTAAGGCGGCTGAGGCTGGAATATCCGGTGCCGAAGTCATCCACAGAGATTTCGATGCCGTGATCCTTCCACTGGCGGAAGATGGAGTTGATATGGGGATAGTCCATGAGCTGCATACTCTCGGTGAGCTCGATGGTCAGAGCATTTCCAGGCAGTCCGCTGCGTTTCAGTACCTGAAGCACGTCAGAGACGATGGAGTTCTCCAGCAGCTGTGTATAGGACATATTTATACTGATATGGAAGTCTGGGATCTTTTTACGCCAGTGCCTGCACTGCGTCAACGCAGTTTCCAGTACCCACAGCCCGATGGGGCAGATGAGCTTGGTCTGCTCCAGAATGGGGACAAATTCTGTGGGAGACACGGGACCACGCCGAGGGGAGGTATAGCGCAGCAGGCATTCCGCACCATAGAGCGAATAAGAGAGGGAACGGACTTGTGGCTGATAAACAAGGGAAAACCCGGAAAAACCAGACTGAATGCTCCGCTCCAGATCCTCTTTCAGCTCCAAAGTTACGATCTGACGTTCGTAGTCCTCAGCAGAGAAAAACCAAAGCCTGTTTTTTCCGTGAACCTTTGCGTAGTCCAGAGCACTTTCCGCATATTGGTAAAGGGCGGTCGGATCGGTGACCGGATATTCCCGAAAAGCCACACAACCCCCCGACAGAGTGCACTGACCATCCATGCGCTTCTGCATTTGAGAAAAAACAGAGGAGATGTCGTCGCGATTGCGGTGAGGGAGCAGAACGACAAAACAATCTCCATTGACCCGATAAAGTGGTCGCGTCCCATATGTAACGTCTTCCAAAGCCTCTGCTACATTTTTAAGGACAGCGTCACCGGCATAGCGTCCCTGCTTGAGGTTGATGGACTTAAGATCGTCGACGCCGACCACAAGTAAGAAACCATCTGCGCCGGAAGACAATGTCAGACTGATCTCTTCCTTAAGACCCTCCATATGGAAGGAACCGGCATAATAATCGATCTGCCGACCATTTTTGTTGCCGGAGATGTGACCGGCAATCCAACGTGAATGCCCAAATTCATCCAGCTTGCAGTTGCTGCGGCTGGTGATCCAGACTACATCCCCATTTTTGCGCGTCAAACGGTATTGGAGATCGTGTGTAAGAAGAAGGTCTTCCTTTGTTAGGCGGAAGAATTCTTTGAGCTTCGGAACGTCGGGGGGATATACAATTTTTATCCAATCCTCAATGGAACAGCAGCCGTGCTCATCCTGAGAAATGTCGTAAAGATCACCGAGAAGCCCGGAAAAACAGATCCGGCCGGTGACCAGATCTGCAAAAAAATAGTATCCCTCCGCAATATTCCCTAAAAAATTCCATAAAGTATGATAGAGCCCCAGCTCATTTTGCATATCTGCTTCCATGGGTCCTATTCCAGCTTTCCTGACTGATGCGGCAAAATAGTGCTCTGTGGACGATGCCGACCAACATATTTTTAGTTCCAATATATCAGATTTTAGAGAAAGGTCAAGGGAGATTTCCCCAATCATATAAAGCGAGGAGTCTATCCATTATGGATAGACTCCTCGCTTACTGATTCGATCAGTTTCACTGATAGAGGGGATATTTGGCGCACATAGCGGCCACAGTCTCCCGGATGGAGTCGGCCTTAGCGTCAAAATCGGTGGCGGCCTGCCAGATGAGGGAGCCGATGACCTTCATCTCTTCCTCGCCGAAGCCGCGGGTGGTGACGGCGGGGGTGCCCACCCGGATGCCACTGGTGACAAAGGGCTTCTCGGGATCGTTGGGGATGGCGTTCTTGTTAACGGTGATGTGGACCTCGTCCAGCCGCTTTTCCAGCTCCTTGCCGGTGATGTGGGCCTTGCGCAGATCCACCAGCATCAGGTGGTTGTCGGTGCCGCCGGAGACCAGGTCGAAGCCGGCGTCGGTGAGGGACTGGGCCAGTACGGCGGCGTTTTTGACGATGTGGCCCTGATAGTCTTTGAATTCGGGCTTGAGGGCTTCACCGAAGGCCACTGCCTTAGCGGCGATGATGTGGAGGAGAGGACCGCCCTGAGAGCCGGGGAAGATGGCGGAGTCGATCTTCTTGGCCAGCTCCTCCTTGCAGAGGATCATGCCGCCACGGGGACCGCGGAGGGTCTTGTGGGTGGTGGTGGTGACCACATCGGCGTAGGGGACAGGGGAGGGGTGGAGCCCGGCGGCAACCAGGCCGGCGATGTGGGCCATGTCCACGAACAGGTAGGCGCCGACCTCGTGTGCGATGTCGGCAAAGGCCTTGAAGTCGATGATCCGGGGGTAGGCGGAGGCGCCGGCGATGATCATTTTGGGTTTGTGCTGCCGGGCGAGGTCGCGCACCTGGTCGTAGTCAATGTAGCCCTTGTCGTTGAGGCCATAGGAAATCATATGATAGTTCTTACCGGAGAAGTTCACGGGAGAGCCGTGGGTGAGGTGGCCGCCGTTGCCCAGATCCATACCAAGCACGGTGTCGCCGTGCTCACACAGAGCCTGATAAACCGCGTAATTGGCCTGGGCGCCGGAGTGGGGCTGGACGTTGGCATGGTCGGCACCGAAGAGCTTGCAGGCCCGGTCCCGGGCGATGTTTTCGGTGACGTCCACCTCCTGGCAGCCGCCATAGTAGCGCTTGCCGGGGTAGCCCTCGGCGTACTTGTTGGTGAGCACCGTGCCCATTGCCACCAGTACCGCCTCGCTGACGATGTTCTCAGAGGCAATAAGCTCAATGTTCCGCCGCTGCCGTGCCAGCTCAGCCGCCACAGTGGCGCCCACTTCCGGGTCGCTGGCGGTGAGGAAGTCGATCATTTCTTGTACCATTGCCGTCGCACCTCTCATCAAGTAAGTAGTGTGTCAAAGTGACATGCAAATATTATACCGGAACGTCCAGAGAAATACAACTGTCATTCTTGGAAAAACACAGTCGCATCTTGCCGCTGTTTATGGTATGATAATGTACACTGAATCAACTCCAAAGGGTTTGATTCACGCGGCAGGGGCCATGCAATTTTATAAAAAGAGCTGAATTGAACTTTTCTCATGAAATTCAGATGTTCAGAATAGCAGAGATTGATACATAGGCCGGAACCACCGGCCTTGGGAAAGGAATGGCAACATGACAAAAAAAGAGCGGGCCAGAGCCATTGTGGAGGAGCTCAAGGTCCTTTATCCGGAGGGAATCTGCTCCCTCAACTATCCAAAACCTTATGAATTGCTGTTTTCTGTCCGGTTGGCGGCCCAGTGCACCGACGAGCGGGTCAACATGGTGACCCCGGCCCTCTTCGCCCGGTTCCCCACCCTGGAGTCATTGGCCCAGGCCGACGTCTCCGAGGTGGAGGAGTACATCCACTCCACCGGCTTTTTCCGGGCCAAGGCCCGTGATATCGTGGCCGCTTCCCAAATGATGCTGGAGCAATTCGACGGCAAGGTGCCTGACAACATGGAGGACCTGCTAAAGCTTCCCGGTGTGGGCCGCAAGACGGCCAACCTTATTTTGGGAGATGTCTATCACGTTCCCGGCGTGGTGGTGGCGGACACGCACTGCATCCGCATTTCTGGCAAGCTTGGGCTCACCGACGGCACCAAGGACCCGGCCAAGGTGGAGACGCAGCTCCGGAAGATTCTGCCGCCGGAGGAGTCCAACGACTTCTGCCATCGGCTGGTGCTCCATGGCCGGGCGGTGTGTACGGCGCGGAAGCCGGACTGCCAGAACTGTACCCTGCGGCCCTGGTGCGACTTTTTCCAGAAGGGGACGAAGTGACATGGAGTTGGTAGACCTGGAGACCTGGCCCCGCAAAGAACATTTCCAATTCTTTTCCGGGCTTTCTTTTCCATTTTATAATGTAACCAGCACCCTGGATGTGACCGAGTTCTATCCGTGGGTCAAGGAACGGAAATACTCCTTTTATTACAGTCTTATCTATGCCACCATGACAGTGATGAACGTCCTGCCCGATTACCTCTATAAAATCCGGGGCGACCAGGTGGTGAAGCACGACCATCTGGACCCCAGTTTTGTGGTCATGGATGGGAACACCCATCTGCTGAAGATTGTGACGGTGCCCTTCGGCGGCAGCCTGGAGGAGTTTTGCGACCGGTGTGTCCGGTATGACGCGGCCCAGAAGTCGCCCTTCCCACCGGCGGAGTCGGAGGCCAGAGACGATCTGGTTTATATTTCCTGCCTGCCGTGGATGAGCTTTACCAGCCTTACCAACGAGATGGACATCAACCCGGACGACTCCATTCCCAGAGTGACCTGGGGAAAGTTTGAAAAGCGGGAGGGGAGGCTCCTGCTGCCTTACGCGGTGCAGCTCAATCACCGCCTTCTGGATGGCTGGCACCTGAGCCAGCTGGTGAACGGTGTCCAGACCTGGATCAATCAAAGGTGAAACAGGACAAAAGACCCGCGGCTTACACCGCGGGTCTGAGCCTGTCGACAAAGTCGACAGGCTCTCTCAAAAATGCAGGCATTTTTTCGAAAAGATGCAGGCCGCTGCATCGCACTCGCTTCGCTCGCACGTTTGCGGCCTGAGCAGTGTTTTTTCCGAGGCACATGTCCCCGGAAAAAACAGACTGTACTTGATTCCGTCGTCTGCGGACGACGGAACTCTGCGAGGCTCTTACACAAAATCTGACGTATATGCCCTTTTTCGACAACCTGAGACCCGCGGCTTACACCGCGGGTCTTCCCGTTCCGTTTAAAAGTCAGGCCCCTTGATCTCTTCCCAGTAGCGTTTGGCCGCCTGTTCCGCCTTGTTCTCGGCATAGGTGTAGTACCGGGTGCCCAGAAGACTGTCGGGGAGGTACTGCTGCCGCACCCAGTGGTGGGGGAAGTCGTGGGGATAGAGGTAGCCCTGCTCCCGCTCCAAACCGGCTGAGTCGGCGTGCTTGTTCTGGAGATGCCGGGGGTAGTCCCCGGTCTTGCCAGCCCGCACGTCTGCCAGGGCGGCGTCAAAGGCGATGTGGGCGGAGTTGGACTTGGGGCTGGTGGCCATGAGTACCGCCGCGTCACCCAGGGGGATGCGGGCCTCGGGGAGGCCCAGCATGTTGGCGGCGTCCACGCAGGCCTTGACGATGGGGATGATCTGGGGATAGGCCAGGCCGATGTCCTCACAGGCGATGACCATGAGTCGGCGGCAGGCGGAGATCAGATCCCCGGCCTCCAGCAGCCGGGCCAGGTAGTGGCAGGCGGCATCCGGGTCGGAGCCGCGGATGGACTTCTGGAGGGCGGAGAGGATGTCATAGTGGTCGTCGCCCTCCCGGTCGTACCGCATAGCGGAGCGCTGGGCGACCACCTGGGCGTCGGCCAGGGTCACCCGCAGTACCCCGTTTTCCCGACGGGCAGTGTTCATGAGCAGTTCCACCGCATTCATGGCCTTACGTACATCGCCGCCGCAGGCCGAGGCGATGGCCTCCCGCACGCCATTCTCGCAGGAGAGCTCCGCCCCCAGCCGATCGGCCATGATGGCCATGCCCCGGTCAATGGCGGGGAGGACGTCGGCGGGCTCCACCGGCTTGAACTCAAAGACGGTGGACCGGCTGAGCACGGCGTTGTAGACATAGAAGTAAGGGTTTTCTGTGGTGGAGGCGATGAGGGTGACGTCCCCCTTCTCGATGACCTCCAGCAGGGACTGCTGCTGCTTTTTGTTAAAATACTGGATCTCATCCAGATAGAGGAGAATGCCGTTGGGGGCCAGCATGGTGCCCACATCGGCCAGTACGTCCTTCACGTCGGAGAGGGAGCCGGTGGTGGCGTTGATCCGCCGCAGGGCCCGGTTGGTCCGGGCGGCGATGAGATTGGCCACGGTGGTTTTGCCGGTGCCGGAGGGACCGTAAAAGACCAGGTTGGGGATGTTCCCGCTCTCGATGATGCGCCGTAGCAGCCCGTCCGGGCCCAGGATGTGCCGCTGGCCCACCACCTCGTCCAGGTTGGTGGGGCGGATCTCGTCCGCCAGAGGCCGGTACGCCATAAAAAGACCTCCAAAAGAAAAATGAGACTGTCAAAAAATATGAATGGAGGGGAATGTTCCCCTCCATTCTAACAGATGTTCGAATCGGCGTAAAGGGTTTAGAGAAAATCGGTCTCCAGCCCCGTTTTCCGGCAGCCCTCCGGAGCGTAGCGCCAGTGGCCCAGGCGGCCGTCGGTGATGAAATAGGTGAGGGGCGGCGGCGTGGGCTCCGGAGGCAGCCGGTCGATGATGAGGAGCTTGATCTTCATGCGCTCGGGCAAGATGGACTTGAGAAAGACGGAGACCCGGTCCCCTTCGTGCAGGTCCTCCCGGGGCTCGGCCAGGCCGGACAGGTTGGGAAAGAGTTCCACGAAGGCGCCGTAATCCTTGATGCCCCGGACCCAGCCTGCCACCGTCATGCCAGGGGTGAGACGGCGGGCGTTTTCCTCCCATGTGCCCAGCAGCTCCCGGTGGGTGAGCCGCACCCGGCCCAGGGTGGGGTCGGTGTCCACCACGGCGGCGAAGATCTCCTGCCCCACAGTAAAGCGGCAGGCAGGGTGGGGGATGCGGGAGACCGAGATCTGCTCCAGACCGATCATGGATACCAGGCCGCAGCCCATATCCACAAAGGCGCCGAAGGGCTCCAAGTGAGTGACGGTGCAGGGAATGACCATGCCGGGCCGCAGCCTGGCCATGAGAGCTTCCCGGGCCAGCGACTGAGCGCGGCGGCGGGAGAGGAGGAGCCGGGGGCCCTCGGGTCCTTCCATGACCCCCTCTACCAGAAAGCACACCGGCTTGCCCACACGGGAGAGGATAGCGATATCCCGGACGGTGCCCTCGGCCACACCCACGGCGGTCTCCAGCCGGGGGATCACCCCGATGAAGGGCCCCAGAGCCACGGTGAGATTGTGCTCCGGGGAGCAGGAGAGGGCCATGCCCTCCAGGATCTGGTCCCGGTCCCGGGCGGAGAGCAGCCCGGACAGAGAGGAACAGGCGGCCTGGTTCTCCGGCGTCTCCAGGCGTCTGCCCTCGGGAAGAAAACGGCTGAGCATCCCGATCATTCCTTTCTATGGTCCCGTTTTTTGCGGATAAGTCACTATATGCGCCGGGAAAGCCGGAATTGACAGGAATGGCCCGGCAACCTATAATAAAATAATTGTAATCTGCGAGAAGGAGGCACCCACCATGGATGTGCGTCTGGGTGATGTTTTGGAGATGAAAAAGCCCCACCCCTGCGGCAGCAAGGAGTGGCTGGTGCTGCGGGTAGGGATGGATTTCCGGCTCCGCTGCCAGGGCTGCGGCCACGAGGTCATGCTGCCCCGGAGCAAGGCGGAGAAGAACATCAAAAAGATCCTGCGGGAGGAGGAGCAGCCGTGAAGAAATACTGGAGCCGCCGGATCCGGGATATGGTCCCCTATGTGCCGGGGGAGCAGCCCAAGGACCGGGTCTTTATCAAGCTCAACACCAATGAGAATCCCTATCCACCGTCCCCCAAGGCTCTGGAGGCCCTGCAGGAGGCAGCGGACGACCGGCTGCGGCTCTACCCCGACCCGGAGTGCGCCCAGCTGCGCACAACCATCGCCGCCGCCCACGGCCTCTCCCCGGAGCAGGTCTTTGCCGGCAATGGCTCCGACGAGGTGTTGGCCTTCTGCTTCCAGGCCTTCTTTGATCCCGACCGGCCGGTGTGCTTCGCCGACATCACCTACACCTTCTACGCCGTCTATGCCGAATATTTCGGCCTCACTCCCCGGCTCATTCCCCTGGGGGAGGATTTCTCCCTGCCGGTGGCGCCCTTCTGCGCCGGGGACAACGGCGGTGTGGTGGTGGCCAACCCCAACGCCCCCACGGGCATGGAGGTCGCTCGGGCGGATCTGATCCGCATTCTGGAGTCCAACCCTCAGGCGGTGGTCCTGGTAGATGAGGCCTACATCGACTTCGGCGGCACCTCCGCCGACAACCTTGTGGACCGGTACGACAACCTGGTGGTGGTCCGCACCCTCTCCAAGGGACACGGTCTGGCCGGCATGCGGGTGGGCTACGCCCTGGGCCACCCCGACCTGATGGCCGCCCTCCGGTGTGTCCGGGATTCTATCAATTCCTACACCGTGGACCGGGCGGCACAGGCGGCTGCAGCAGCTTCCATCGCCGACACGGCCTATTTTGAAGCTCAGGCGGCCAAGGTGTCCGCTACCCGGGACCGGGCGGCGGCGCAGCTGCGGGCGCTGGGCTTTGATGTCACCGATTCCAAGGCAAACTTCCTGTTTGTCCATCACCCCAAAGTTGCCGCCAAGACCCTGCTGGATGGCCTGCGGCAGCGTGGTATTCTGGTGCGCTGGTTTGACCGCCCCAGAATCTCCGACCATCTGCGCATCAGCGTGGGCACTGATGCGGAGATGGACGCCCTTTATGACGCCCTAAAAGAACTGACGGAGGAATATTTGTGAGATACGAAGGCGATATTTACCGGCCGCCGGGAGAATGGAAGAGCTACCTTCTCCAGGCCACAGTGGGCTGTTCCAACAACACCTGTACCTTCTGCAACATGTACCGGGACAAGCGGTTCCACATCCGGCCCATGGCCGATATTCTGGAGGATATCCGCATGGCCAAGGCCTATTATGGCGATGTGCGGCGGGTCTTCCTCTGCGACGGCGATGCTATCATCATGCGCACCAATGATCTGATCACCATTCTGGATACGCTTTATGACACTTTCCCCTCTCTGGAGAAGGTGACCACCTATGCCGGTCCCCGGAGTACCCTCACCAAAACCCCGGAGGAGCTGAAGCTCCTGCGGGAGCACGGCTTGGCCCGGGCCTACCTGGGGGTGGAGACGGGGAGCGACGAGCTCCTGCGGAAGGTGAAAAAGGGCGTTGATGCCAGTCAGATACTGGAGGCGGGGGGCCGGCTCCGGGAGGCGGGCATGGACCTGTGGGTCATGATCCTGCTGGGACTGGGTGGCCGGGAAGGCAGCGAGCAGCATATTTTGGACACCGCCGCCATGATGAACGAAATGAAGCCACGGCATCTCTCCGCCCTCACCCTGACCCTCTACCCGGGTACCGAGCTCTACGCCGACTACCGGGCGGGGAAGTTCCAGCCCATCACCCCCATGGACAGCCTGCGGGAGGCCCGGCTCCTCATCGAAAAGCTGGAAGTGGACCCCCTGCACTTCACCTGTGACCACGCCTCCAACTACGTGCCCCTGAAAGGGAGCCTGCCGGAGGACAAGGAACAGTTCCTGGCCCGGCTGGATCTTGCGCTGGAGAGCGGCGCCGGCATGCGTCCCGAGTGGAGCCGGGGCTTTTGAGACCTGGGGAAAGTATTCCTTTACTTCCTGCTGTAAAGTTGCTATAATATATCTGTTAGGCCGACTCATTGAAAGAGTGGTCTTCCCACAATTTGATATTCATCCGCACAGGTGCAGCGACGCAGCTGCTGAAAAGGGAAGTCCGGTGCAAATCCGGCGCAGTCTTACCTCTACTGTGAGCGCGGACGAGGGCGTGAACCACCCATTGGCCCAAGGGGCTGAGAAGGGACGCCTGAGGAGGAAGCGTGAGCCAGGAGACCTGCCGTGCGGAGCGTTCGTGTTGCTCTTAGGTGGAGAGGACCAGACCAGTGCCGTTGACGGGCCCTTTCCATACAGGAGAGGGCCCGTTTTATGTCTCAAAAGCCCCAGGAGGTGGATGATTTGAGCGATTTCGAACACTATATCTCCGTGGGGCGGGAGCGGCTGCGGTGTGGCTATACCACCGGCACCTGCGCGGCGGCAGCGGCCAGAGGGGCGGCGGAGCTTCTTCTCACCGGCCAGCTCCCTCCGGCGGTGCGTATCGACACCCCGGCGGGCATTTCGGTGGAGGTCGAGCTGCTGGAGCCGTCCTCCGGCCCGAATTGGGCCTCCTGCGCCGTCCGGAAGGACGGGGGAGACGACCCCGACGCCACCCACGGCACCCTCATCTTCGCCCGGGTGGAGCGGAGCGCCACCCCAGGCGTCACCATCGACGGCGGGGAAGGGGTGGGCCGGGTCACCAAACCCGGTCTGGACCAGCCCGTGGGGGCTGCCGCCATCAACCATGTCCCCCGGCAGATGATCGAACAGCAGGTGGCTGCCGCCATGGCGGTCCACGGCTGTGACGGAGGGCTGAGGGTGGTGATCTCTGCCCCTGAGGGGGAGCGGCTGGCCAAAAAGACCTTCAACCCCCGGCTGGGCATCGTGGGGGGGATCTCCATCCTGGGCACCTCCGGCATCGTCCGGCCCATGAGCGAGGCCGCCCTCATCGACTCCCTCCGGCTGGAGCAGGACATGCTTGCCGCCGCCGGGGCGACGGACATCGTGGTCACCCCCGGCAATTACGGGGAGACCTTCGCCCGGGAGGTGCTGGGCCTGGGGCTGGGCCGCTGGTGCACCTGCTCCAACTACATCGGCGAGGCCATCGATCACGCCGCCGGACTGGGCTTCCGCAGTCTGCTGCTGGTGGGCCATGTGGGCAAGCTTTGCAAGGTGGCCGCCGGCGTGATGAACACCCACTCCCGGGTGGCCGACGGCCGGCGGGAGACCTTGTGTACCCACGCTGCCCTGTGCGGCGGGGACCGGGCCACGGTGGAGGCCCTCTACCGCACCATCACCACCGACGACGCCGTGGCCGTCCTGGACGGGGCCGGACTGCGGGAGACGGTCATGGCCTCCCTGACCCAGGCCCTGGACGAACAACTCAAACGCCGGGCGGGGGCGGAGATGGCCATTGAGGCCATCTTCTTCTCCAACCGCTATGGAATTCTGGGAAAGACGGCGGGAGCCGACCGGCTCTCCGCCCTCCACCCCATCTCATCGTGAAAGGAAGTTGTGACCATGATCCACTTCATCGGCGCGGGCCCCGGAGCCGCCGACCTCATCACCGTCCGGGGAGCCAAGCTCCTGGGGGAGGCCGACGTCATCATCTACGCCGGGAGCCTGGTGAACCCCGCCCTGCTGGACTATAAGAAGGAGAGCTGCATCGTCTACGACAGCGCCTCCATGACCCTGGAGGCCGTCATCGACGTCATGAAGGACGCTGAGGCCAAGGGTTGGAACACCGTCCGCCTCCACACCGGTGACCCCTCCCTCTACGGCGCCATCCGGGAGCAGATGGACCTGCTGGACGAATTGGGCCTCTCTTACGATGTGACCCCCGGCGTCTCCTCCTTCTCCGGAGCCGCTGCCGCCCTGGAGGCCGAGTACACCCTCCCCGACGTGTCCCAGAGCGTCATCATCACCCGTATGGCGGGCCGCACTCCGGTGCCCGAGGGGGAGAAGCTCTCCAAAATGGCCTCCCACGGCTGCACCATGGTCCTCTTCCTCTCCACCGGTCTGCTGGAGGAGGTGGAGAAGGAGCTGATGGAGGGCGGCTACGCCCCCGATACCCCCGCCGCCATCGTCTACAAAGCCACCTGGCCGGAGCAGGCGGTCTACCGCTGCACCGTGTCCACCTTGGCCGCCACCGCCAAGGAGCACAACGTCACCAAGACCGCCCTCATCACTGTGGGCGGTTTCCTGGGAGACAAGTACGACCGCTCCAAGCTCTATGATCCTACCTTCACCCACGGCTACCGGGAGGCCAGCAAGTGAGGATCGCCCTCACCGCTTTCACCCGCCGGGGGACCGGGCTGGCCAGAAGACTGGCTCACGACCTGGCGGAGATCGGCCACAGCTGCGCCCTGGCGGTGCCGGAGCGGCTGTCGCCGGAGACGGGGCTCCCCGGCTACGGGAGCCTGGGGGAGTGGGCCGGGGAACGGTTCGCCGACACTGACGCCCTCCTCTTCGTGGGGGCCAGCGGCATCGCCGTCCGGGCCATCGCCCCCTATGTGAGGGACAAGTTCACCGACCCCGCCGTGGTGTCGGTGGACGAGGCAGGACGGTTCGTCGTCCCCCTTCTCTCCGGCCACGTGGGGGGCGCCAACGACCTGGCCCGGCTGGTGGCCCGGCTCACCGGCGGCGCGGCGGCGGTGTCCACCGCCACCGATGTGAACGGCTGCTTTGCCGTGGACCAGTGGGCGAGGGAGCAAGGCTTTTTCCTTGACGACCGTGAGGCGGCCAAACGGGTGTCCGCCTCCCTGCTTGCAGGGATTTCTGTAGGGCTGTCAAGCGATTTCCCTGTCCAGGGAGAGCTGCCCCGAGGAGTGGCGGAGGGACCGACGGAGACCGGCATCGCCCTCACCCTGGACCCGGAAAAGACGCCCTTCCCCCACACCGTCCGCCTCATCCCGCCGGTGCTCCACCTGGGCATCGGCTGCCGCCGGGGCACGGCGGCGGAGACCATCGCCACGGTGGTGGAACGAGTCTTTGCAGCGCATCACCTCTCCCTCAAGGGGGTGGCGGCCGTGTGCTCCATCGACTTAAAGAAGGACGAGCCCGGCCTGCTGGCCTTCTGCCAGAGCCTGGGTCTGTCCCTCACCACCTACTCCGCCGGGGAGCTTTCGGCGGTGCCGGGGGATTTCACCCCGTCCCCCTTTGTGAAAGGGGTCACCGGGGTGGACAACGTGTGTGAGCGCGCCGCCGTCCGGCGGGGCGGCACCCTGATCGTACCAAAACAGGCGGGGGAGGGGGTCACCGTGGCGGTGAGCCAGGTCCCCCTCACCATCCGCTTTTCTGAAAAAGGAGATTGATTCATGCGAGTGACAGTCGTGGGCCTGGGGCCTGGCGCAGGCCGGGATCTGACGGGCCGTGCCCGGGAGGCCCTGGAGCGGGCCGACCTCATCGTGGGCTATACCGCCTACATCGCCCTCATCCGCGAGGAGTTCCCCGAGAAAGAGATGATGTCCACCGGTATGCGCCGGGAGGTGGACCGCTGCCGTGCGGCGGTGGAAGCGGCGGTGTCCGGCCGGGACGTGGCCATGGTGTGCTCCGGCGACTCCGGTATCTACGGCATGGCGGGCCTCATCTATGAGGTGGCCCAGGAGTATCCCCCCATCGAGATCGAGGTGGTCCCCGGCATCACCGCCGCCTGCGGTGGCGCCGCCGTGCTGGGCGCCCCGCTGACCCATGACTTTGCCGTGGTCTCCCTCTCCGATTTGCTGACCCCTTGGGACAAGATCGCCCTGCGGCTGGAGTGCGCTGCCAAGGGCGACTTCGTCCTGTGCCTCTACAATCCCGCCAGCCACAGCCGCCCCGACCACCTGAAACGGGCCTGCGACATCCTGATGGCGGCGGGGAAGTCCCCGGACACCATCTGCGGCTATGTGCAGAACATCGGCCGCGAGGGGGAGCGGGGGACCATCACTACCCTGGGTGCCCTGCGTGACACCCAGGTGGACATGTTCACCACCGTCTTTGTGGGCAGCAGCCAGACCAAACTGCTGGGCGGCAAGATGGTGACCCCCAGAGGCTACCTCCAACGGGAGGGCTGAGGATGAAGGTCCTGCTCTTCGGCGGCACTGGCGAGGGCCGGGCGCTGGCCGAGTGGATGCTTGCCCGGGGGCTGGATGCCACGGTATGCGTGGCCACCGAGTACGGTGAGACCCTTCTGCCGGAGGGGATGAAGGTCCACGTGGGGCGGCTGGACGCAGGCGAGATGGAGACACTGATGGCCGACGGCTACACCCTGGTCATCGACGCCACCCACCCCTACGCCGTGGAGGTCACGGAGAACATCCGGGCGGCCTCAGAGCGGACGGGGCTGCCTTACCTGCGGCTGCTGCGGCAGTCCGACGGGGAGGATCTGTGCCACAAGGCGGAAAACATGGCTGTGGCGGCGGAGATGCTGGAGCGGCTGCCGGGGAATGTGCTCCTCACTACGGGGAGCAAGGAGCTGGACCACTTTGCCCGACCGGGTCTTCGGGAGCGCTGCTTTCCACGGGTGTTGCCCATGGCCGACTCCCTGGAGCGGTGCCTGGCGCTGGGCTTTCCGCCCAAGAATATCATCTGCATGCAGGGTCCCTTCACCAAGGAGATGAATGTGGCCACCCTGCATCAGTTCCACATCGATACCCTGGTGACCAAGGACACCGGGGGCTACGGCGGCTTCCGGGCCAAGGCGGAGGCCGCCAAGGAGGCGGGCTGCGCCCTCCTGGTGGTGGAGCGGCCCCGGAACGAGACGGGGCTTACCTTGGAAGAGATCCAGCGTCGGCTGTTGGGGGAGGAAGCGGTATGAAGATCTATCTCATCGGCGTGGGTATGGGCAACCCGGACACCCTGACCCTGGCGGCCCGGAAAGCCATCGACGCTTGCCCGGTGCTCATCGGCGCGCCCAGGCTCCTGGAGCCCTGGAGGGAGGGTCACACCTGCGTACCCCTCATCGCCGCCGACGATATTGCCCGCCGGATCGGAGAGGAGCAGGAAGATGTGGCCGTTCTCCTCTCTGGCGACACCGGCTTTTACAGCGGGGCCAAGAAGCTCTGGAAGCTCTTGGAGGGCCGTGAGGTGGAGACCATCCCCGGCATATCCTCCCTCTCCTATTTCTGCGCCAGGCTCCGCACCTCCTGGCAGGACGCCCATATCGTCAGCGCCCACGGCCGCAGCCACAACGCCGTGGGGGAGATCCAGCGCAACGCCAAGACCTTTGCCCTCACCGGCGGTGCCACCAAGGCGGAGGACATCTGTAAGGAGCTGACCTGCCGGGGCCTGGGGGAGATCCGGGTGTCGGTGGGGGAGCGGCTGAGCTACCCCGATGAGCGCATCGTCACCGGCACGGCGGCAGAGCTGGCGGAGGAGACCTTTGCCGACCTCTCCGTGCTGCTGGCGGAGAACCCCGAGCCGGTGGGCCGGCCCTGGAACAGTCCCGGCCTTCCCGACGAGGTCTTCCAGCGGGGAGCCGTTCCCATGACCAAGGAGGAGGTCCGGGCTATCTCCGTGTGTAAGCTGCGGCTCCAGCCCCACCACGTGGTGTGGGACGTGGGAGCGGGCACCGGCTCGGTCTCTCTGGAGTGCGCCCTGGCCTGTCCCGCCGGGCAGGTCTTTGCCATTGAGAAAAACCCCGAGGCGGTGGCCCTCCTGGAGGAGAACAAGGCCCGCCTGGGGGCGTCCAACCTCACCGTCGTCTCCGGCACCGCGCCGGAGGCCCTGGAGGGCCTACCCGCCCCCGACCGGGTTTTCCTGGGGGGGACCTCGGGGAACATGGACGAGATGTTAAACTTGATTTTTGAGAAGAATTCCGCTGCCCGGGTGGTGTGCACCGCCGTCACCCTGGAGACGGTGGGGGAGGCTGCCCGGCTCTTCGCCCCTCTGGCGGAGGCAGATATGGTGCAGCTGTCGGTGACCCGGACCCGAAAGGCAGGGCGGTACCACCTGATGGACGCCCAGAACCCGGTGTGGATCTTCAGCGGGGAGGGGAAGGGCCATGACGCGTAAGGTGCCCCGTATTCTCCTCTGCGCCCCGGCCAGCGGCGGCGGCAAGACCACTGTCACCTGCGCCCTCCTCCAGGCCCTGGTGGACCGGGGAGCGGCCCCGGTGGCCTACAAGTGTGGTCCCGACTACATCGACCCCATGTTCCACAGCGAGGTCATCGGCGCCAAGAGCCGTAATCTGGATCTCTTCCTCATGGGGGAGGCCGCCGTCCGCCGGAGTCTGATGGAGAATACCCCTGACGCCTCCACGGCGGTCATCGAGGGGGTCATGGGCTACTACGACGGCATCGCCATGTCCTCCCAGGCCAGCGCCTATGATTTGGCCCGGACCACGGAGACTCCGGCAGTGCTGGTGGCCGACGCCCGGGGACGGGCCCTCACCGCCGCCGCCCTGGTAAAGGGTATGGCCTCCTTCCGGCCCGACGCCAATGTTCAGGGCGTCATCCTCAACCGCTGCCCCCCCATGATGTATGGCCGGATGAAGGAGACCATCGAGGCCGAGACTGGCATCCATGTGTACGGCTATCTCCCCAATCTGCCGGAGGTGGCGCTGGAGAGCCGCCACCTGGGCCTGGTCACCGCCGCCGAGGTGGGGGATTTAAGACAAAAGCTCCACCGTATGGCGGAGCAGGCCGAACAGACCATCGACATCAACGGCCTGCTGGCCCTGGCGGCGTCGGCACCCGATCTGGAGGCACCGGAGCGGCAAGAGGTGTCCATTTCCCGGGAAAGACCGGTCATCGCCCTGGCCCGGGACAAGGCCTTCTGCTTCTACTACGCCGACGGCCTGGCCGAACTGGTGCGTCAGGGGGCGGAACTGGTGGAGTTCTCCCCGCTGGAGGATGAGAAATTGCCCGAGGGCTGCTCCGGCCTCTACCTGGGGGGCGGCTACCCGGAGGTCTACGCCGAGAAGCTGGCCCGGAACACCGCCCTTTTGGGTGAGATCCGGGAAAAGATCCTCCACGGTCTGCCCACGGTGGCTGAGTGCGGCGGCTTCCTCTATTTGCAAAAGACCCTCTCCGACGCCGACGGGCGCTATGATTGGCGCATGGCGGACGTCTTCTCCGGAAAGGCTGCCAACACCGGCAAGCTGAGCCGGTTCGGCTACATCGAAATGACTGCTCGCACCGACGGGCTGCTGTGCGGGGCGGGGGAAACCCTCTCCGCCCACGAGTTCCACTACTGGGACAGCACCACAGCCGGGGGCGACTTCCGGGCTCAAAAGCCCCTGAGCGACCGGGGCTGGGACTGCGCCTGGCACACCCCTACCCTGTATGCGGGTTTTCCCCATGTTCATTTCAGCGGCTGCCCCCAGGCCGCACGGCGGTTCGTGGAGGCGTGCGCGCGCTATCAAAGGGAGGAATAAGGTATGGACTTGCAGGAGATCGTGGCCGGGATCGGACCGGTGGATGAGAAGGCTATGGCGGAGGTCCAGCGGCGCTGGGACTCCATTGCCCACCCCCTGAACAGCCTGGGCATGCTGGAGCGGGACATCATCCGCATCGCCGGCATCACCGGCGACCCCAACGTGGACCTCTCCCAAAAAGCAGTGGTGGCCATGTGTGCCGACAACGGCGTGGTGGCCGAGGGGGTCACCCAGACCGGCCAGGACGTCACCGCCATCGTCACCGAGAACATGTCCAAGGGGGACACCTCCGTGTGCTGCATGGCCCGGGTAGCGGGAGCCCAGGTCATCCCCGTGGACATCGGCGTGGCCCGGCCGGTGGCGGGAGAGAAGATCCGCCAATGCTGTGTCCGCCGGGGCACCGCCAACATGACCAAGGGCCCCGCCATGACCCGGGAGGAGGCCGAGCGGGCCGTCCTCACCGGCGTGGAGCTGGTGGGTGAGCTGAAGGAGCAGGGAGTTTGCCTTCTGGCCACCGGCGAGATGGGCATCGGCAACACCACCACCTCCAGCGCCATTGTCTCCGTGCTGCTGGGGAAGGACCCGGCGGAGGTCACCGGCCGTGGGGCGGGCCTTACCTCGGAGGGCCTGGAGCGGAAGATCCACGCCATCGAGACCGCCATCGCCGTCAATCGGCCCGATCCCGCCGACGGCCTGGACGTCCTCCACAAGGTGGGCGGCCTGGATATCGCCGGTCTGGCCGGCGTCTTCCTGGGAGGTGCCTACTACCGCATCCCCGTGCTGGTGGACGGCTTCATCTCCTCCTCCGCCGCCTTGGTAGCCGCGACCATCTGCCCGGCTGCCAAACACTATATGCTGGCCAGCCACGCCTCCAACGAGCCCGCCGGGCGCATGGTGCTGGAGGCCCTGGGGCTGGAGCCCTTCCTCTACGCCGGCATGTGCCTGGGCGAGGGCACCGGCGCGGTGGCCGTCATGCCCCTGCTGGAGATGGGCGCCGCGGTCTACCGGGAGATGTGCACCTTTGAGGGCACCGATATCGAGGCCTACGAGCACCTTACTTAAAATAAGAAAAAGGGAGGACGCCCCATGCTGATCCTGGTCTCCGGCGGCTCCGCCAGCGGAAAATCCAAATACGCGGAGGACCTGGTGGTGCAGGCGCCTCCGGTGGAGCGGATCTACGTGGCCACCATGCAGGTCTGGGACGAGGAGAGCCGCCGCCGGGTGGAGCGCCACCGGGCCATGCGGGCGGGAAAGGGCTTCCGCACCGAGGAGCGGCCCGTCCATCTCGACCACATGTCGGTGCCCGCCGGGGCGGTGGTGCTGCTGGAGGACCTCTCCAACCTGACCGCCAACGAGTGGTTTGGGTCGGAGGGGAGAGAAGGGGCCGAAGAACGGGTCCTCGCCGGCATCCGCAAGCTGAAGGCGGAGAGCGCCTGCACGGTGGTGGTCACCAATGAGCTCTTCTCCGACGGTATTCGCTACGATCAAGAGACGGCGGACTACCTCTCCGCCCTGGCCCGGCTCAATGTAGCTGTGGCGGCGGAGGCCGACCAGGTCTATGAGGTGGTCTGCGGCATCCCGGTCTGCTGGAAGGGGGCGTAAAGACATGTTCCGTTCACTGTGCATCGCTGTGGCCATGTACTCCAAGCTCCCAGCCCCCAGGGTGGACTGGGACAAGAAGAGTCTCTCCTGGGCCATGTGCTTTTTCCCGGTGGTAGGGGTGGTCATCGCCCTGCTGCTGGGTGTCTGGCTCAAGCTCTGCGCGTGGCTGGACTTCGGCCCCTTTCTCCGCTCCGCCGTGGCCCTCCTCCTGCCCATTGCGGTGAGCGGGGCCATCCACCTGGACGGCTTCTGCGACACCTCCGATGCCCTGGGCTCCCACCAGAGCCGGGAGAAGAAGCTGGAGATTTTGAAGGACTCCCACACCGGGGCCTTTGCCATCATCTGCTGCTGTCTCTACCTCATCTTTTTCTTCGCTGTCTGGTGTGAGGTACAGCTGGCGGGGCGGACCCTGTGGGTACTGGCTATGGGTCCCGTCCTGTCCCGGAGCCTCTCCGGCCTGGCCGCCGTGAGCTGGCCCAACGCCCGGGGCAGCGGTCTCCTGGCCACCTTCATTCAGCCCATGGACGCCATCAAGGCACGGGTGGTGCTGCTGGTGTGGGTGGCGGTGAGCGCCGCCGCCATGATCGCCCTGGACCCGGTCACCGGCATTGCTTCCGTGGCGGGGGCGGGGCTCTCCTTCCTCTATTATTTTGTCATGTCCCGCCGGCAGTTCGGCGGTATCACCGGAGATCTGGCGGGCTTCTTCCTCCAGGTCTGTGAGTGCGCCATGGGCCTCGCGGTGGTCCTGGCGCAGCGTCTGGAGGCATTGTTATGATCCTGCTCATCGGCGGCGCCGGCCAGGGAAAGCTGGCCTACGTCCTGGAAAAGACCGGCCTGGGACCGGAGTCCGTGGCCTACGACCCGGTATCCGCCCGGACCGAGCCCATCTTCGACGGCCTGGCGGCCTGGGTCCGTGCCCACCCCGGCGAGGGGCTTGGGGACCTGCTGGAGGCAAATCCCGGCGTGGTCATCCTCTGTGACGAGGTGGGCTGCGGCGTGGTGCCGGTGGACCCGGCGGAGCGGGCCTGGCGGGAGGAAGTGGGCCGGCTGTGCTGTGATCTGGCTAAAAAGGCCCAGCGGGTGGAGCGGATCTTCTGCGGCCTGAGCATGGTATTGAAGGGGGAAGGAACATGGAAGTGATCCTGGTACGCCACGGCATCACCCAGGGGAATAAGGAAAAGCGCTTTGTGGGGCGGCTGGATGTGCCTCTGGCGCCGGAGGGGGAGGCCATGGCACGGGAGACGGCTCCCCTCATGCCGAAGGTGGAGCACCTCTATGTGAGCCCCATGCTTCGCTGCCGCCAGACGGCGGACCTGCTGTGGCCTGATGTGCCCCGGACCTTTGTGGAGGACCTGCGGGAGACCGATTTCGGTATTTTTGAGGGGAAAAACCACGCCGAGCTCCAGGACGACCCCGCCTACCAGCGGTGGCTCGCCGGCGAGATGGTGGTGGGGGAGCCGGTGGAGGACTGTGCCCGTCGGGGCGTGAAAGCCCTGGCCTTTGTGGGGAAGGACGCAGCTGAGCACGGCTATGAGCACGTGGGCGTGGTCTCTCACGGCGGCCTTCTGATGGGCATGCTCACCCTCTGCGGCCGTCCGGCCCGGAAGGGTTTTTACGACTGGTACCCCCAGAACTGCGGCGGCTACCGGGGGGAGCTCACCTTAGACCCCCTGGAGTACCACGTTACCGGCACCGTGGGGAGGACCAAGGCATGACCCTTACCTTGCGGCTTTTTGCCCTGCTTTTGGGTTTCTGCCTGGACCTGCTCTTCGGCGACCCCCACTGGATGCCCCACCCGGTGCGGGCCATGGGTGCCCTCATCGCCGGGCTGGAAAAGCCCCTGCGGGCAGTCTTTCCCAAGACCGCAAAGGGGGAGCTGATCGCCGGCATCTTCCTGGTGGTGCTGACAGCTGGCATCTCCACAGGCGTGGCGGTGCTGCTGCTGTGGCTGTGCGCCCAGATTCACCCCTGGCTGGCCTTCGCCGCCCAGGCCCTGCTGTGCTACCAGCTCCTGGCGGCCCGGTCCCTCCGGGACGAGAGCGTAAAGGTCTACAAGGCCCTCCGGGACGGCACCTTGGAAGACGCCCGGAAAGCGGTCTCCATGATCGTGGGCCGGGATACCGACCGGCTGGACGAGACCGGGGTGGCTAAGGCGGCGGTGGAGACGGTGGCGGAGAACGCCTCCGATGGCGTCATCGCCCCCTTGCTGTTCCTGGCCATCGGCGGCGCGCCTTTGGGTGTGCTCTATAAATCCATCAACACCATGGACTCCATGGTGGGCTATAAAAACGACCGCTATCTTTACTTCGGCCGGGCGGCGGCCAAGCTGGACGACGTGGTGAACTTCATCCCCGCCCGGCTGGCGGGCATCCTGCTGTGTCTGGCGGCCCGGCCCGCCGGCTTTGACGGAAAAAACGCCTGGAAGATTTTTTGGCGGGACCGGAAGAACCACAAGAGCCCCAACTCCGCCCACACCGAGGCGGCGGCGGCGGGGGCGCTGGATGTGCAGCTGGCGGGGAGCAACTACTATTTCGGCAAGCTGGTGGTCAAGCCCACCATCGGCGACCCGCTGCGGCCGGTGGAACCGGCGGATATCCTGCGGTGTAATCGGCTCATGTACGCCGGGACCTTCCTGGCCATGGTGCTCTTCTGCGGACTGCCCCTGGTGCTGAGTCTGACGCTGTGACCTCTTGGAAAAGGAGGACGACCATTTGAAGGAATATACCCATGGCGGCGACATCGTGGGCGCCCGTGCGATCTGGAAGGGAGAACTGCTGGACTTCTCCGCCAATCTCAACCCTCTGGGCATGCCGGAGTCGGTGCGGAAGGCGGCAGAGGATGCGGTCCGGGAGGCCATCCACTACCCCGATCCCCTGTGCAGAGAGTTGTGTGCCGCCATTGCCCGGCGGGACAATGTGACGCCGGAGCGGGTCCTCTGCGGCAACGGCGCCGCCGATCTGGTCTTTCGGCTGGCCTTCTCCCAGCGCCCCCGGCGGGTGCTGGTCACTGCCCCCACCTTTTCCGAGTACCAGGACGCCGTTCAGGCCGCCGGCGGGGAGGTGGTCTACCACCGCCTGGCCCCGGATAACGACTTTGACCTCACCGAAGCCGTGCTGGACGACCTGGACGACAGCCTGGATATGGCCTTTTTCTGCACCCCCAATAACCCCACCGGGCGCCTCATCGACCGGGACCTGATGCTGCGCATCCTGGAACGGTGCCGGGAGAAGAGCATCCGGGTGGTAGTGGATGAGTGTTTCCTTTCCCTGTCTGACCCGAGTGAACGGGTGAGTCTGGCGGGAGAGCTTGAACATTTCCCTAACCTGGTATTGCTCCGGGCCTTCACCAAAAGCTACGCCATGCCGGGGCTTCGGCTGGGCTACTGTCTGAGCACAGACGCCGCCCTGCTGGACGGGCTCACCCGGTGTGCCCAGCCCTGGAGCGTTTCGGGTCCCGCTCAGGCGGCGGGCCTGGCCGCCCTGCGCACGCCCCTCCACCCATTCCTGGCCCGGCAGCTGATCGCCGTGGAGCGGACCTGGCTCACCGGCGCCCTCCGGAGCCTGGGGCTGAAGGCCTTCCCCAGCCTGGTCAACTACATTCTCTTCCGGGCGGAAGGGGTGGACGACCTGAAGGAGCGGCTGCTGGAGCACGGCGTGCTCATCCGCTCCTGTGCCAACTATGTGGGCCTGGGCAGCGACTACTACCGGGTAGCGGTGCGGCTGCGGCAGGAGAACGAAGGGCTTATCAAGGCCCTGAAGGAGGTGCTGTGAATGGCCAAGACCATCATGATTCAAGGCACCGCCTCCAACGCGGGCAAGAGCCTGCTGGCGGCGGGGCTGTGCCGGGTGTTCCGTCAGGACGGGCTGAAGGTGGCACCCTTCAAGTCCCAGAATATGGCCCTCAACTCCTTCATCACTGCCGATGGCTTTGAGATGGGCCGGGCCCAGGTGGTCCAGGCTTACTGTGCCGGGGTGGCCCCCGACGTGCGGATGAACCCCATTCTCCTGAAACCTACCAACGACACCGGGAGCCAGGTCATCGTCAACGGTGTTCCCCGGGGCACCATGGGGGCAGTGGACTACTTCCGCTATAAAAAGGCCCTCATCCCCGATATCATGGAGGCTTTCCATGGCCTTTCCGCCGAATATGACGTCGTCGTCATCGAGGGGGCGGGGAGCCCGGCGGAGATCAACCTGAAGCAGGACGATTTTGTCAACATGGGCATGGCCAGGCTGGCCAATGCTCCGGTACTGCTGGCGGGCGATATCGACCGAGGGGGCGTCTTTGCCTCGCTCTATGGTACGGTAAAGCTGCTGGAGCCCGACGAGCAGGCCCGGATCAAGGGCCTCATCATCAACAAGTTCCGGGGTGACGTGGAGATCCTGCGACCCGGCCTCACCACCCTGGAGGAGCTCACCGGCAAGCCAGTGCTGGGCGTGGTGCCCATGCTGGACGTGGACATCGACGACGAGGATTCCCTCTCCTCCAAGCTCACTGGAGGGGACAAGGTGGGGCGGCTGGATATCGCCGTCATCCGCCTGCCCCGGCTTTCCAACTTCACCGACTTCAACCCCCTGGAGCGGATGGAGGAGGTCACCCTCCGCTACGTCCGCAATCCCCGGGAGCTGGGGCACCCCGATCTGGTGGTTCTCCCCGGCACCAAGAACACCATGGACGATCTGCGCTGGCTGCGGGAGAGCGGCATGGAGGCCGCCGTGCTCAAGCACGCCTCGGTCGGCGGAGCGGTGATCGGCATCTGCGGCGGCTATCAGATGCTGGGGAACACCGTCTCCGACCCCGACGGGGTGGAGGGGGGCGGCTCCCTCCGGGGCCTGGGCCTGCTCCCCGCCGACACGGTGTTCCAGGGGGAGAAGACCCGCACCCGGGTGACGGGGGCCTTCCGCGCCCCGGAGGGGATCTTCCGCTCCCTGGCCGGCGTGGCCTTCGAGGGCTACGAGATCCACATGGGCCGCACCGAGAGCGGGGCGGCCCCCCTGGCGGAGTTCACCACCCAGACCGGGGAGCGGCGCTCCGACGGCCTCAGCGCGGGCAACGTGTGGGGCTGCTACGTCCACGGCATCTTCGACAAGGCGGAGGCGGCCGCCGCCCTGGTGAACGCCCTGCTGGAGGCCAAGGGACTGGAGCCGGGCGCGGCCAGCGTGGACTGGCAGGCCTACGCCCAGCTTCAGTACGACAAGCTGGCGGAGGGCCTCCGGGCCAGCCTGGACATGGAACAGATTTACCGCATCCTGAACGGAGAGAGATAATATGAAAAAAGTAGAATTGCAGCGGGTAGCTCCCGCCGATATTGAGGCCCGGAGTATGGAGATCATCGGCCAGGAGCTGGGCGACCGGGTGTTTCCTGCCGACCAGCTGCCCGTCATCAAGCGGGCCATCCACACCAGCGCCGACTTTGACTATGCCGACAACCTGGTGTTTTCCCCGGAAGCGGTGGAAAAGGGCATCGCCGCCATCAAGGGCGGCTGTACCATCGTCACCGATACCCAGATGGCCTTCTCCGGCGTCAACAA
>OGHJ01000830.1_pt1 | contig 40746 bp, 60 predicted proteins | sample 1571351 | NCBI WGS metagenome assembly OGHJ01 (sample SAMEA2582037, study PRJEB24529) | metagenome | biome: Human gut stool | place: China | collected 2011 | reverse complement strand
AATTAAAGCTCTCAAGCAACATCCTTGATGACTTTGAATCAAGCGCCCCTGTCGGTACTGCTTTGTTAGTACAATCAATATATTGTGGTTATCCACACAGTTATCCTCTATATGTGGACAAAATAAAAGCAAGGCGGCGCATTGTCCGTCTTGCTTCTCTTTTACTCCAAAATTATCGACATTATTCTTCGATGTATTCAACCAGCTTCGGATCGCCGCTGATGAAATATCCATCAAGTGTCTTGTACATCGGCTTTCCGTCCACTTCCATCACATGTGTGACAATCTTTTCTGTGAATGTCGTTGCACCTCTGACAGCGTCATTGCTCCATGAAGGTGTTTTTCTGATCCTGATGCTACCATTGAACACCCTTCTGATCTTTCCTTTGATTCTTACCGCTGGCACGCCGTCAATGTTTTCTGCGACAGCTTCTTCAGCTGCTTTGATTTCTTCAGGCGTTGCAGTTCCGACCTGATTTCCGTCTTCATCGAATGTCGGCACGTTTCCATCTGCGTCAGTGTCCAGCGCGCCTTCAGGGACTTTGTCTGTCATTGTCGCCTGCTGCTCCTGTCCTTCCTGATCGGTGTTGTCTGCTGGCTGCTGCTCCTGACTGCCGTCTGTGGCTGTCTGTGGCGGCTCTGCTGGCGTTTCAACCTTTTCCCTGAAGTCTTTTACTACTTCGCCATTTTCATCAAATACAGCGGCTTTCACTTTCTCTGCTGCTTTCTCTGCTGCATCCAGTTTCTTGTATGGCTTGTTTTTTTCTTTGTCGAATGTTTCGCCCATGAAGTATTCCATCGCGCTTCCTCCTTATTTCGCTGTGATGTATCTTGCGTTTACATATCCATACTTCTTGCCCTTTGCTCCGTCAATATAGATGTAATACCACAATGCTCCGTTCGGTGCTTTTGCACTTCCGCACACTCCGACTTCTGTGTTCTGCTTAATGCAAGGATATGACACAAGTTTGTCTGCATCTGGATCAGGCTGCTTTCTGACGTTCAATGCGCCTGTGTTCACATATCCAGTGAATGTCGCTGTCTTTGCTGTTCCGTATGGTACAGCTGGATTATTGCCTGATCCGTTGCCGCCTGACACGTTGCATCCGTTTTCCAGTGCCATGATTGTGTGCTTGCCTGCTGCCACTGAAATATCGCCAGTCATAAGATTGTCGCCTGTTCCTGTGTACTTGCTTCCTGTGAGTTTTTCAAACTCTCCTGTCGCCATAATAGCATCGACCATGTTGCCTGTATAAATATCCTTTGACACGCTGATTCCTGCGCATTTAAGCACTGGCGACATCATCGCACTGCAATCAGTTTCGCAAGGTGTTTTCAATGCTGTCGGATTCCAGCCGACCTTTTCAAGTTCTGTGTACAGTGAAGTTCTGTGTCCCTGACAATATCCGACTGAATCGTTGCCGCACAGCTGCTTCATCGCTGTCGCCGCCTTCGCTGCCTTGTTTCTGTCCTTGAAACGAAGCACGACTGTCTGACCGAAGTCATACCAGTTCCCAGTCTTTACTTCACGACCTGTCTGATCGCCCTTCTGTCCTCCTGTTGCTTTTCCTCTTTCGTCAATACTAGCCCATCCGCATAATGTTCCCATGTTCTTTTCCTCCTGTTTTAATAATGATCATCTGTAAGTGCTGAAAGTACGATGCAGCCGAATATGAAGATATAAAATACCAACATAATCGGGGCTGCAAACGATACCACGAAGGCGATCAGGAATGCTTTGCATATATACCCGATCCAGTCCTTCGCTGTTGGCGGCGGTTCAACCTCCGCGCCGTAGTGTCTTGCTTCTTCAATGTCAATCTTCGTCCCGACAAGTAAAAGCAGAATGATGATGACCACTGTTGCCATGAAGCAGATTCCGTATAGTGTTATATAAGCATGTAGCATCCTTTCGCCCTCCTGTTCGTTTATTCTTTCTGTACCTTCTGCGCCTGAATTGCAGCCGCGACCGCCGCTGCTTCTCTTTCTTCAGGCGGCTTGACTGCTTCAGCAGCCTTCTGATTCTTTTTCAAAATAGCGTTCAGTTCTTCAACTGCCGCTTCAATCAGATCATCGACCATGTCTTTGTCGATCAGCCCTTCTGATATGTATTCCGTCAACTTCTGCTGTTGTGCCTGAAGTTGTTCCCATACCCATGACTTCTTGATTGTTCCTGTGCCGCTTCCCCATTCCTTTTCTGCCTTTGATACGATAGACAGAAGGCTTTCTTTTACCAGTTCCACGACTTTGTCTGCCTGTTCCTGAAGCTGCTTCTTTTGGTCTTCCTTTGACTGCTTCAGGAAGTTTCTTACCTTGATTCCGATGCCTGCCACAATCGCAATGATTGTCAGGATCATCGGCAAATTATCATAAATTGTTTTTAATATTAAAGCTGCATTTTTCATCCGTTCGCACCGCCTTCCTCGTTTTCATTTTCCTGCTTTCCTTTTTTGATTTTCTGCCAGTTCTCAATTCCTGCCTTTATCATGTACCCGAACACACCCATGCGAAGCACTTCAGATGTTTCGCTGATCAGTGTGGTCAGCACCGATGTGTCTGCGAAGTGCCAGATCGCTATTACTGAAAACAGTTCAATGATGATGTAAAGCAGCACGCAGACAACCACAACTTTTTTTGAAAACTCCATGATCCAGCTTGTCAGTGACTTCTTGCGTCTTTTCTTCCTTCTTGCTGGTATTGTATAGCTGTACTTCTCCACGCGCTTTCCTCCTGTTACTCTTCGATGTACTGATGTGGATGTGATTCATCAATGATCTTGTCAATTCTATCCACACGCTTGTGAAGCTGCTTCAGGCTTTCTGATGCCCTGATGTAATACTCCCTGATCTCCTTCATTTCGTTTCTGTATGATCCCATTTCAGACTTCACTTCAATCATAGTATTCTGAATGTTTTCCAGTTTTGTCAGGATCGTTGCATCCTCTCTGGCTTCGTCCTGTGTGTCCTTCTTCACATTTCTGTTGCGTGTGCTGATTCCGAAGAAGATTGCAAACGCAATCGACACGCCTGAAAGTAACAATGATACTTCAATAGTCATTTTCTTTTCCTCCGTCAAATATATTTGCGAAGTGCTGCTTCGATTGCATCGTTTTCGTCTTCTGCCCTTTTGCGCTTCCCGAATAGATCGTCAAGCCTGTCTGTGGCTTCGTCTTGCGTCTGTATCGCTTCGATTCCATGTTGCGCCATTATTTCTGCCTGTTCCCTGACAATGTCTGTCAGAAGCGTATTCACGGCGCACAGCCTGTCGATCAATTCAATCTGCGTCATTATTCTTCACTGGCTTCATACTCTTCGCCAGTAATTTCCTTGTATTCCGCTGCTGTGATGCCCTTTCCTGCTCTCTTCTCATTCAGCGCAACCCAGCCTTTCAGTGTGTCTTTTGTGATATAGTCCATTTCCCACTTTTTCTTCAGTGAATCGAACTTTTTACTGTGTACCTTTTCGGTTGTTTCTGTGTTTGTTCCTGTGCTTGTTTCTGCCATGCTTATACCTCCATCATTTCTTGCATCATTGCCACGTTCATTTCAATTGATGACATTGACTGCATGATCATCTTTGTCGCTGGACTTTCAAGCTCTGCCTGAAGTCTTGCATATTCTTCCTGTGTCATAGTCCTTTCGCTGTACACATAGACAGTGCGGTCTTTTTCTCCGTCAATGCCCTTCCTGATCTGCTCTGCGATGCTCTTTCGCTGATAGACCACTGTCGGGCTTGATGTCGTGTCCCACTCTGTCGGCTTGTCCATGCTTTCTGACTGATACCATTCTGACATCATTGTTCTTCACTCCTTTCTTTGAATGCTTGCTGACTATTCTTTTCAGTTTCTTTATATTGACATATGGTTTTATGTGATCTTCATAAAATCCATAGGTGTCCGTGTGTGTATACCAGCCCATTGATGACAGCATCGCTGAAGCATCGTACCAGTTTATTTTCTCTTTCTTTGAAAGTTTATGCGCTTTCTTCGTGCTTCGCTTCAGGATTGACTTGCGAAGTGTTGTGCGGTTGTAATGAAATACAAATCCCATGAAGTCAAGTGCGCGTCCTCTGGTCTTCGGTTTCTCTTTTCCTGTCCTTTTGTCAATGACTGGCGGTGCTTTCCTGTCGGGATATTCAAAACGGAACACTTGCCAGTTGTATTTGATTTTCTGATGCATTTCATTTTTCATATATTCCGACATAACATCTTTCAGTCTGTGAAGTTTCTTTTTGTTTCTTCCGAACGCGACAATGTCGTCCGCGTATCGAATTGAATGGTCAACGCCGCCCAGTTCCTTCCACTCTTCAACAATCTTGTGATCGAGTTCTTTATAATTCAGCTGCGTGAACCATTGTGAAGTCACGAACCCAAGCGGAAGCCCTGACAAAAATTCAGCATCTTTCCATTGTTCATCCTCGATCCATTCCCGATCAAATTCAGGTGGCTTCATTGTCGCTTCATGCTCCATGACTGTGCTGCACAATCTGACAAATCTTTCGTCTTTGATCACGCGTTTCAGCTTTGTTCCAATTACGCGAATGTCTTCTGTATCGAAGCAGTGTCGGACATCTGCCTTCAGGATATAGAACTTCTTTCCCTTATAGCCTTTTATCCACTTTTCGACTTGCTTCTTTCCACTGTGACAACCTCTGTTCGGTATGCTTCCCAGCGCGTGTTCATATAGTCCATGAAGTACGATCGGTTGAAGCTGTTTTATGATGCAATGATGCACGACCTGTTCATATTGAAATTCAGGTTTTATGATTTCCCTGACCTTTCCGCAGCTATATTCGTTTATCAGCATCTTTTTATGCTCTGGCGGTTGATATGTTTCTTCTTCCAACATTTTTTGAAGTGCTTTCACATGTTCCTGAAGACATTGCGGTTCAGGTCTGTCGTTTCCGACTTCTCTTTCTTCCTTCAGCACTCTGGCGACTTCGGGACGTGTCGTCTTGCGCTTTGCTGCATCGTGAAAACATTGTGTGATGTTTTCTTCTTTCAGCAATTCTTCAAATATATGTTTATATGTCTTCATTCAAAAGGTTTCCTTCTTAACACCTGTTGCACGTTCACGGCTTTCGCCCTACTAGCACAACCCTTTCTTCGGTTTAACTTTCGCCAAGTGGCGCGGAATATCGTGTGCATTAGGTTATTGTCCCATGATTGTTAAGAGTGAGAGCCGCCGATGTTCCAATTCGCATTCGAAGCAGTGTTGTTCAAGTTGACGTAAGCACCGCAGTTCGCGCCGTTGTTGGTGTTACCGCCGACAAGCGCGACCGCAACGCAGAAGCATCGGAAGGCGCACACAATATCCCTATTATTTAATTTTTCTTTTTACTTACACTTCAAGGGGGATTGCTCCCCCTGTCCCCCTGTGCGGCTATGCCGCCAAAGGTTCTTCACAAGAAGGAGAGCCGCCGAAGCTCCAATTCGCATTCGAAGCAGTGTTGTTCAAGCCGACGTAAGCACCGCAGTGCGCGCCGTTGTCGGTGTTACCGCCGACAAGCGCGACCGCAACGATCGTCACGTTGATCCAGTAATAGCAACAACGATATGTCGAAGCACTTCCGCCGACAGATTTGACAAATCGTCCATAGCGCGTCATCAATGTGTCTTTCTGCCATCCTTCTGTCTTGCACGCTGTTCCAACTTTTATGTAGTCCTTCCCTGTCAGGTTATAAGGCGGCGACATCTTCACTTTTATTGTTCCTTTGTCGCACAAATAGCCCACAAGTCTGTCCCAGCGGTTTCCCCATTGTTTTTCACAATAGAACACCTTCACTTCGTGCGTTCCGTCATTGTAGCCGAAGAACTGTCCTTTTGCGTCCAGTGTTCCTGTCACAACTTTTCCGTAGTCTTTTGATGAATCATTGACATATGTGTTACATACGCCCTGACCGAACTTCGCCTGAAAGTTTTCGGACTTACTGATCAATGTCAGAAGACTTTCGATCAGGTTTCTTCTGCTCCATGGAATGATTGTCCAGCCTGTTCCGTTCGCTGCTGCCCTGTTGATCTCTGTCTGTGCGTTCGTGTTGCAGTCCAGCTTCTTTCCTGACAAGCTGCGAAGTTTCGCGCCGTCATAGCTGCCGCCGTACATAGGCATATACATATGATCTGCGATTGTTCCATCTTCACGCATGAATGCGTCTGCGTTGTAGTTGCTGTCAACTCTTGTGTCAGATACGATGATATATTCATAGTTTCCGACTTCATACTGACACAGCCACATCAAAGGAAATTCAGACATCGCATTCAGTGTCGTTGATGCGTCCCCGACATCGGATGCAGTGCCGTCCAGCTTCTTTGAATGGTCTGTGTGGTTTAACTCATACGCAACTGTTCTGTCTGCCTTCAGCATGACTGGTCTGTTCTGCTTAACGAAGAACACTTCGCCCCATGAACCGAAGTCGAATGATCCGTCTGTGAAGTTCATCTTTGCTGGTGTGAAGCCTGCTGCATCATACAGATATGTGATGCGTGTGTCAGGATTGCTGTCTGCTTTGTTGATCTTGATTCCATAACGCTTGACATTGCTGAATTTTCCATCTTTGTCCTGAAGCTGTGCCAGTATTCCTGTTGTGTCAGCTTTCACAGCGTCAAGTGTTTCTTTGTCTGCTACATAAAGCCTTGCCATTTCTTTTTCCTCCTGTTATGTTGTTTCCTCTAAGTACACAAGCCCTGCTTCAACACCGATCGTGTACTTCTTCCCTGTTGCAGAATCTGACATCGAATTGATCCCCTTCTGGATGTCCTTGCAAGCTGCCGCGCCTGCCTGTGCTGCCGCTGCCTGCTGCTGTGCTGACTGTGCTGCTGCGTTCGCGGCTGATGTCGCCTGCTGCATATTGTTGTTGAAGTTTTTAATCGTGTTGTACATCGTTTCAAGTGTCGGTGTATCAACAACCGCTGGAAGATCAAGAAACTTGTCTTTTCCATTTCCGATCCTCAATATGTACTTTCCTGATGTTGTTTCTTCAACGCCCCATTCATTTACTTCAAGGATGCGTCCTGAAGCCTTCCAGTTCGCTGTCGTGTCCTTTTTCGGTCTGACTGTCCATGTTGCCATCGTGTTTCCTCCTTCCTACACTGTGCCTGCATCCGCTTCGCATTCTTCTGTTGTGAACGCTGTGCCGCCGTCACAGGTCATCGGATCAATGCTGAACGCTGTGCCGCCGTCAATCGTGCTTCCGACTGCCCCTTTGATGTCCAGCATCTTTTCATACATTTTCTGCAATTCTTCCTGTGACTTGTATGTTGCTTCAGCGCGTGCCGCTGCGGTATTCGCTGCGCCTGCTGCTTTGTTTGCCGAAGAAGCTGCGCTGTTCGCTGCTCCTGTCGCTTCCTGCATGATCTGAAGCTGCTGTTGTCTTGCTGTTTCAGCAGTTTCCCTTTCCTGTTCGCTTTTCTTTCTTCGTGCTTCAGCGTTGATCCTGTCAACCTCTGCCGATGCTCTGGCAGCTTCAGCAACCTTCATCGCGGCTTCAACATTCAAGATGTCATTCTTTGTCGAAACGATGTTGTCGATGTACTGCTGCACTTTCTTTTCCAGTGCTGTGATCTCGTTACAGCTTTCAATCGCAGCATCATTCCTGTTTGTTTCTTCAATTTCGATAGTGAATGCCTGTGAAGATAACACATACACGTTCTGCGCGTCCCTGATCTCAATGTCGCAGTGTGCTGTTCCTGCTGCTGCAAGTGCCTGATTTGTCAGTTCGACCATGACTTTGTTGTCCGTCACTTTGCATTCGTTATAGCAGAAGTGTTTGTCAGGCTTCTTGATATTTGCGATCACAATGTACCCTGTCGGGATCGTGAACACTTTGCCGTTATTTGTCAGTGCAACCCTGATGAAGCGTGTTCGCTTGTCGCCCTGCTTCGCAGATGCCATATACAAGCGTTCATCTCCTGTCAGTTCCAGTGTTATGTCAGTTATTAGCTGCATTTGTTCTGTCGCCATTGTCGTCCCCTCCTTCCTGATCGGTGTCAGGTTCGGTCTTCAATGTCTTCTTTGCTGCTGCCTTCGCTTTTTCAAGTTCTTCCTTCAGCTGCTTGATTTCCTGTTGTGCATCGTTCACTTCTTTGTTGTATGCGTTCAGCAGTTCCATCTTTGATTGTGACTTCACTTCAGACAGTATGTCAGCCAGCACGCCTTCCATGACTGTCGCTGACAGATCGTGTTCTGTGCTGATTGTTGCCATTGCGTTCAGGATTTCTCCTTTCGCGCAAGCAATTCTTTGTTCGATCGGTTTCATGTGCCATCCTCCTGTTATTCCAGCGCAGCTTCCTGATATGCAAGTATCAAGTCCAGCTTTGAATCCATCTGCGCAAGCATCGTGTTTTTGATCTGCTGTTCCTTTGTTTCTGTTTCTTCTTCTGTGATCCCTCTTTCGCCTTCAGGCAGATCAAGGGTCATTTCTTTTGTTTCCGTCTTTGTATCTTCTTCAATTATGATTTCTTTGCTCATTATATATTCGCGCTCCCTTGTGGTACTGCTGTAATCATTCCACCTCTGACACTGATTGATGATGTCGTCCAGCCGACTGTTCCGTTTCCGTTGTCGTGAATTTCTGTCACTATCGGTATGCTTTTACCATCTGCCACGCCGTATCCGTTTATATTGACATCGTGAAGATCGACATTGTACATGTCGAACCAATGACCATAGAAGTCGCATCCCAAGTGTATGCCATACTGATCGTATATGCTTCCTGCGCGGCTGAAGCACAGCATCGTTGTATATGATCCTGCGCCTTGTGACTTCATCTGCGCAAATGCCATGTATTTTCCCTGATAGTCCAGATCGAACACAAGCCCTTTGTGTGCGTTGTTCCCCGACCACTGGTTTGTTCCAATCTTTCCGACATAATATCCGTCACGATAGAAATGATTTCCTCGTTCGTCAAATACTGCTCTTTTTTCTGCTGCCGTCACATCGCCGTTGTAGATTGCAAGCTGACCATATTCCAGCTGAATGTATTTGCTGTTATTATTCCAAGCCACACGCACGTTGTAGGCGTTCTGTGTGATCTTTGTTCCGAACTCCGAATTGTTGACCTTCTTGTTGACTTCAGTCGTGATGCTGTCGGCTTTTAATTTGATAGCCGCGTTCATTTCCTTTGTCGTTGAATACTCTTTCAGCTTTTTATCGGTTTCATCGTTCGCATTTTCTTCAGCCGTGTCCGCTGCTGACTGTGCCAGTTCGTTTGCACTCTTAATCTTCTCTGTGACTGTCGTCTTCGTTTCATAGGTCTTCGAAACTGAAAGATCAATCGCTTCAGCCTGCACCTTGATAGCCGCGTTCATTTCCTCTGTTGTTGAATACAATGTCAGTTTTTCGTCCGTCAGGTCATTCACACTTTTAATTTTTTCAGTGACGCTGGTCTTTGTTTCATACACCTTCGACACTTCCAGATCAATTTCTTCTGCCTTCAGGTTGATTGCAGCCTGCATCTGTTCTGTCGTGCTGTATTCCGTCAGTTTTTCATCGGTCAGATCGTTCACACTCTTGATCTTCTGGTCAACAATGGTCTTCGTTTCATAGGTCTTTGACACGCCCAGTTCGATTTCTTCCTTCGATGCTGTTATGTGTGTTTCAACCTCTGTTTTCGTGTAATATCCATCTTCAAGAACTTTCTTCGCGCTGCTGTTCGCAATCTTGATCGCTTCTGATTTTGCCTGATCTGTTGCTTCCTGCTGTACTTCAGCAAAAGTCTTCGTTGCATTTGAAAGTTCGACAGTGTTGCTTTGTGGGCTTTCTGGATATTCCGTCAGCTTCACAATTCGCTGCTTCTCTTTTGTCTTCGTTGACTTGCTGATCATCCAGACAGTGTCGCCGATGTCAAAATCAAATACGCTGCTGTATTTCTTTGATTGCCTTGCAAGGTCAATCACATCTGCTTTGTATGCGACATAAGGCTTCGACATTTCTTCCAGCTTTGCGATTCCATCTTCGATCAGGCTTGTTGTGTTTGTGTATCTTTCATCACTCCACACATATGTCTTGACCTTGCTGCTGTATTGATAATTTTCAAGGTAAGGCTTGCCAAGCCATTCGATTCCGATTCCATCTTTACCAAGTGGGATCAGCCGTGTATAAAAATCATATGTGTCTGAAGTCACTGTCAGCTTCTTCAGGTTCAGTCCTTCGATGAAATATCGTCCGCGGTCTGCTCCGATCTGTTCGTATATGTCAATCGTCTTTTCAAGGCTTCTGATCTTGCATTCAACGCGGTATGTTGACAAGCAGTCTTGAAGGACATCCCATGCGGTTGTTTCTTCATCCTTGTTGATCGTCCTCTTCTTCGTGATCTGGCACACGCCAACCTTCCAGCCTGTTCCTTCAAAGGCAAATTCAAGACACGCCCTGATCGTCTGTTCCTTGCTTTCAAACCCATAAGGGAACACCGCCCCTTCAAGTTCTTCGACATTCAGCTGCGCTGTGTACTCATTAAACTGCACACCTGTCTTCTTTTTCCTGATTACATATTCATCATCTTTTGTCCTGATGTAATATTCTTCCTTCAGTTGGTCAACCTTTTCGCCATCTGAAGGATATTTGAAAGACAGTTCCCTGTCGCCAGAATTAAGCGTCTTCACGATCTTGCGATCTTTGAAGCCCTTCAGGATTCCGACACGCTGCTTTTTGTCATTAAAAATCTGCATCCGTCTTCCTCCTTATATCCACATAGGCTTGTACCTGATCCGAACGACTGCATCTGCGTTTGAAAACTTCAGGGCTGTTTGCTGCTGCGCGATTGCTGGGAACTTCCACAAGTCAACGCTTCCGAATGCGTCCGCGCCATTGTTCGTGATGCGTCCTTCTTCTCCGTCAATGATGATCGTCTGCCCTGCTGCCAGCTGTTCCACGATGATGTCGTCTTCAAATCCACTGATTTTATAATTCTTCAACGCCTTCTTCGCATAGACTTCAATGATCGCTGGTGCTTTTCGTGTCCCTTGTCGATCAATCGTTGTCTGTGTGATTCCGTCATATTCCAGATTTAATTCATCATCAAAAAAATAGCCTTCAAGAACGATGTTCAGCTTGTATCTGGTTTTCACTTTCATTTTTGAATAGTCGCTGCTTGCTGTGTATGCCTTGAACTTTCCTTTGTAGCCATCCACTTCCAGCACACTTGACTTTGTGAAGTTTTCCAGAAATGCTGACATCTTCCTGATCAGGCTGTTTCTATCCTTGCCCCTGAAGTACATGCACAGCTTCAGTTTTCCCAGTTCCATGTCTGTTTCAAATTCTGTCGGAAGGATCGCGCCTGTCACGATCTCATAATCGACAGCAAGCGAAGGCGGCAGCACTTCAGCTGTCAGCTGCTTCGCATTGTATTTTCTTGCGTCTATACCATTAACTTTCATACTGCCTTACCTTCCTTTCCTTTTATCTTCCACAAGCTGTTCATCCACCTTCGTGTATGTTTTGCTTGCAATTTCTTCGCCGTCAATATATGTGTGGTTTTCAACTTTCACGTTTGTTCCTGATTCAATCTTTTTCAGCTTTTCATCAAGCATTGTGTTTAATTCCTGATAGAATGGCTTCAGCGGAAGGATCGCTTCGCCGCCTGTTTCTGGTTCTCCACCAGCAAGCAGCGTGTTTCCGTTCATTCCGAAGATCATTGAATCATTCATAATTGCACCATTCTTGTACCAATCTATCGAAAAATGTGGCACTGAAGGTGGATTCAGACTGAAGCTGCCTGTGATCCTCGGATGTGGTAATTTTAATCTAGGTAGTGACCATGTGAAGTTGAATTTCGACTTGATCGCTTCAATCGCATTGTGTACAGCGTTTTTCGCAGCGTTGATCGGTGTTGTTATTGCGTTCTTGATTGCATTCCAGACCGATGTTGCTGTTGATTTTATGCTGTTGAACACGTTGCTGACTGTTGATTTTAATGTGTTGAACACGTTACTGACTGTGTTCTTGATGCTGTTCACAACATTGCTGATCGTGCTGCTGATACTGTTCCAGATTGATGTCGCTGTTGACTTCACATTGTTGAATATGTTGCTGACTGTCGTCTTGACCGCATTGAATACATTCGTGATCGTGTTCTTGATGCTGTTCACAACATTTGACACTGTCGTGCTGATTGCCGTCCACACTGTCGTGAATACGCTGCTGACCGCGTTCCATACTGTCGTGATAATATTCTGTACAAACGTGATTGCTGTCTGTATCTTTGTGCTGATTGCATCCCAGATTGAAATAATTGTTTCTTTGCAGTTCTCCCAAATGAATCGGAACGGAACTGTCAGGATTTCAAAAGCTGCGCTGAAAAATTCCGCAATCGCCATGATCACAACTGTGATCACATTCTTGATTGTTTCAAAGACTGTTGATACAAAGTCCCTGATTGTCGTGAATATATTGCTGACTGTGTTCCAGATTCCTGTCAGCACATCTGAAATTGTTGTGCTGATTGCCGTCCACACTGTCGTGACTGTGTTCACTATTCCGTCAAGTATGCCTGCAAAAAACGACACAATGCCGTTCCAGATATTTTCAAAAGTTGTCTCGATGCCGTTCCATACTTCATCCCATGAAGTACCAAATAAGCCCAGAAAAGCGTCAGCAACGCCTTTGATCGTGTTCAGAATATTGCCGATATATTCCTTTAGCCCATTCCACACACTTTCAAATATTCCTTTTACCGCATCCCAAGCACCCGACCAGTCGCCTGTGAACAATGACACAAACAAATCAAACACGCCTGTGATCACATTCAGTGTTGTTTCAATGAATATTGCAATATTATTGAAAACGCCTTCGATGATCGGTGCTAACACATTGCAGAAGCCTTCCCAGATTGCCTTGACCACTTCCCCGAAGTTTTCAAAATCGAAGCCCAGCGAATTGAGTTTGTCAGTTATGTGCTGCCCGAACTCTGTGAACACCGACTTGATCCTGTTCCAGATTTCTGTGATCTTGTTTCTGAAGTCTTCATTCGTCTTCCACAGTGTCACAACTACTGCTGTGATTCCTGCGATTGCTGCTATTGCAATTCCGACTGGCGATGTGATCGCTGTAAGTGCGCCTTTTAATACAGACATGCCGCCTGTTGCGCCGCCTGCTGTTGTTCCCATTTCAGCCAGCTTTCCGACAACTTTTCCGATGCCTTTTGACACTGCTCCTGATGCTTCAATCATTTTCCCGACTGTTATCAGTAAAGGTCCGATCGCAGCCACAACGCCTGCAATCTTCAGGATCGTTTCTTGCTGCTGTGGGCTTAATGCTGCGAACTTGTCTGCAAGTTCTCCGATCTTCGCCACTGCCTTTTCCATGAATGGCATAAGTGAGTTGCCGATAGTTATTCCGACATCTTCCATCTTCGACTTCAGCTGTGTCAGTCTTCCCAGCAAGTTGTCCTGCATTGTCGCCGCCATGTCGGATGCAGTGCCGTCACAGTTTTGCAATGCTTCAGCATAATCGCTGAAGGACATTCCGCTTGCGATTGCTTCATCTGACAAGCCAGACATAATTGTCTGCAATGCAGAAAACTGGTTCGTTCCTGCGATTGTCTTTGCAAGGTTCGCTTGCTGTTCGTCTGTCAGGTTGTTCCATACTCCGCGCACGCCTGTCAGAATACTTGACAAGCTGTTCATGTTTCCCTGCGCATCGTACACTTCAACGCCGTATTTTGATAATTCTGTTGCGCAGCCTTTTGTGTCGGTTGCAAGTCTGGTCATAATAGCGTTCAGGGCTGTTCCTGCTTCGCCGCCTTTCACACCAGCGTTCGCCATTGTCATCAATACTGCGGTTGTTTCTTCCACCGAATATCCCATTGAAGCAGCTGTCGCAGCGCAGTTTTTATATGCTTCTCCAAGTGCTTCGGTTGTTGTGTTTGAATGGCTCATTGCGTAAGCCATTTCATCTGCGAATTTTCCAGCATCCTTCGCCGATAGCCCGAACGCTGTCAGATAATCTGTGACGATGTCTGAAGCTGTTCCCAAGTCCATCGCCGATGCTGCCGCCAGATTCAGGATGCCGCCAATACCTTCCAGCATGTCATCCGTTTTCCAGCCTGCAAGTGCCATATATTCAAACGCTTCGCCAGCTTCTGTTGCTGAATACTTTGTATCACGCCCCCACTGACGCGCTGATTCTGTCAGCCTGTCTGTGTCCTCTGCTGTTGCTCCGCTGATCGCCTGCACTTTTGACATTTGCTGTTCAAAGTTTGCTGCAACTGTTACCGATGCCGCTGCCACGCCGCCGATCGCGGTTGTGACCTTCATCATGTGCTGTCCTGCTGTCTGCACTGCCTGTCCGACTTTTCCAGCCTTTTCCGCGTATTCATCGAACTTCTGGCGTGCAAGTTCCGCATTGACATCACGAAGCTGCACTTCCATGTTTGCAAGATCAGCTTCAGCCTGTGTGACTGCTGCCCCCTGCTTTTTCACTGCTGCTTCATATTTCGTTGTCTGCGCTTCAGTAGTCGCCAGCTGCTTTTCTGCTTTGTCCAGTTCTGTTTTTAATTTCTTTGTTTCCTCTGAATTTTCGCCAGTCGCTTCCTTGCTTTCCTCATAGGCTCTTGACAGTTCTGCGACTTTTGTCTTCAGTTCTTCGCTTTTTTTCTTGTTGTTGTCCAGTCGTGTTGTCAGCGTTTCATAATGTGTTTTACAATCCGCGACTTTTGTCTTCTGGACATCCATTTTCTGTGTAAGTTCGCTGATCTTCGCCTTTAACGCGTCAGATTTCGTGCCGTACAGTTTGGCATTCGCAGCAGCAAGACTGTACTGTGACGACAGTTCTTTCATGCTTGCGACCGCCGCTTTCATAGCCGACTGATATTCTGACATTGAAGCACCGATCTTGATTGATGCCTGCGCCATATATGCACGTTCCTTTCATCACTTTTCGTTGATGGTCTTGATCTCGAACGCCACATGATCCAAAAGGCTCATAATATCCGACTTCATAACATTTGAAAGTGAATCGTTCAGCCCTTTTATACACAGCTTGACAACCCTGTCCACATTGTCGCGGCACACTTTCCAGATGTTTTCATCGTCCAGCTGCTTTTCCGCTTCGTTGTAGCCGTTTTCTTCGTCATAATCATCGAATGCTGACTTCTCCTGTTCGACTTCATCTGGTCTGTTTGGGTTTAATTCAAGGAACTTCGATGTGATGATGTCCTGCATCACAAAATGAATCATTTTTGCTGTTGCCAGCTGTTCTGCGACATCTGCCTTCAGCACTTCTCTTTCAGATATACCGAAGATCATTTTCATAATTGCTGCATTGAATTGAAATGCAGATGAAACATCATCGCCGTTGTTCTTTTCCATAAGTTCTGTATATGCTCTGTACTTTTCAACCGACACTGACGCGCATATATATTCTTTTTCATCGCACGTCAGAGTCAGTTCGGGTATTATTTGCCACTTGTAAAATTTTTTTGTAGCTTCTCAACCTTTCCGTTGACTTCATCGCCAAGCGATTCTTCGATCAGTGCAAATTCCATGATGATTGCTGCAACTCCCAGCCCTGTTTCCTTGTCCTTCAACTCGTCAACAGTGAACTGATTGCCGTAAACCATGCAAATGCAGTCCAGCATCTTTCGGAACTGTTCTGCGGTATAAAGTCCGCTTTTCTTTTCAGTTCCCATGATGTCGTCCCTGACTTCCAAATATTCCATATAGGTGTCAACGTCCATCTTTGGCATTTCATATTCTTTGCCGTTTATAATTAGTTTTCTTTTCATCGTGTTTGCCCTCCTATTGTTCTTTTACGCTGCTTCTGTTGGCTCTTGTACCTTTTCGAACCAGTTTTTGATTGCTGCCGCTGCGTCCGTGTGTTCTGCCAGAAGGTTGCTTTCGTCAACCTGTGTTTCAAAGTTTCCGTCACATGCACGTTCGTAGAAGCTGCCCTTCAACGTTGCTGTCTGTGTTGTGACCTTGTCTTCCTGTGTCTGATAGTTGTCATCATATCCCTGTCCGAATGTTCCGACATAAAGCCATACAAATTCATATTTGCCATTCAGCTTCTTTGCTCTATATCCGACAGCGACTTCAGGTGCTTTGTCGTCCTTGTTTTTTACAAGCCAGCCTTTTTCGTATAAGTGACCGAATAACATTGCTTTGTCCTGCGGTGCAAGGGAATTGACTTCAAACTCCACATCTGTTCCTTCGTAGGTTTCAACTGTGTCCTCCACTCCGTCATCGCTGTAAATCTTTTCAACGCTGAACTTGTCAGACACTTTTCCCGAAATAGCACGCGCAAGTTTGACTGGTGTGCCTGCTGCGTATGCTGTCGCATCGTTCTGTGTTACTGGTGCGACATAGATGTCGCGAAATGACTTTGTTCTCGATCTGATGATCTGCTTTCCTGCTTCACTCATTCTTCTTCGTCCTCCTGTTCTGCTTCTTCTGCCGCCATGAACCTTGCGGCATTCATAAATATTTTTGTATCTGTTTCAAGATTGTCATTTGCGCCCATGAATGCGAATCCTGCCTTTTTCATAAGTCGCTTGATTCTCTTTTTTAGCCTGATTTGATCTGTGCTTGACCAGATGCACACTTGCACTGCTGCAATCTCGACTTCTTCGTCATCGTCCGAATGTTCGCCGCCGTAGTCCCCCAGATTCCACACAGTCACATGCAGTCCCTTGATGTCTGCGTCATACCAGCCCTGCTGCACTGTGATTCCTTCTGCTTCCAGCACTGCAAGCGCATCCAGTGTCTTCTTCACAATGTCCATGTGTCATCCTCCCAGCTTTTCATTCAATAACTTCTGATATTCCTGATCCGCTATCGTGTCCCACTGTCCGCGGCATTCTTCCATTGTGTTGTAAAGGAAGTCTTGTGGGGGCTGTTTCGTTGTCCCCCACTCTACAAATTTCATGTAAAACCAATTTTCAGCATCGCCCAGAAGCGTCCAGCCGACTTCGCCGCCTTTTGCTGTCGCTTTCGTGGGGATATTATCCGCAGCGTGTCCAGAAGGTCTGTATCCCTTCTTTCCTGACTTTGAATTGTCTGCTGACCTTGCCATAACCGCCTTCATGCGTGGTTCGGTATAATCAACAGAACGCTGGAATATCTGCTTGTTTGTCTTTCTGATTTCTGAATCGCTCGCAAGCGTTTCCAGTCTATTTTGAAGTTCTTTCAATCCTTCAAATTCAAAAGTCACTTTCATGCTGCTTCCTTTCCGTGTCAGAATCTGACACATCTATGTGACGCGGTTCGCCTTCAGCTGTACATATTGCTTGTCATTCTGTCTGAAGTCCCTTGCGAAAATATTGTATTTTTCGTCTTCGTACTCCACGAAGTAGTCCTTCAGGTGTGCTGCTATCTCTTTGACCTTTTTGCAATACCTGATCTTGTCAAACACGATTGTGTCTTCCAGTCTGATTTCTATTGCCTTGTACAGTTCTTTTCCGTAAAGGCTGCCGATCTCGCACCAGCATTCGTGATACAAGATCGGTTCTGCTTCCACTCGCCTTCCATCAACTTTCCCATACTGATATTTGTATATTTTGATCCTTGCGCTTGACATATCACTTCAACCTTTCTTTCAGCATCATCGACTGCACCGCGAATCTGACTTTGTTGTCTGTTGGTGCTGTTCTGTCCCTGTTGTCGTAGGCTTCTTTGACATACATGCAGATCAATAACTTCTGGCGGTTCGTGAGTGCTTCAGGATTGAAGTCTTTGATCAGGTCTGTCATTTCTTCCAGCACTGCTGCATAAATCAGTTTGATCACTTCATCGTCATCGTCATAGTCGATACGACAATATGCTTTCAGTTCTTCCAGCTCCATGTCTTTTCCTCCTCTCCTGAAGCCTGCTGCCATTAACCAGCAACAGGAACTGTGATTTCTCCCTTGATGACTGCTTCTTCATCAAATGCCTGCACATCGAATCTGTCACGCACCTTGATTCCTGTCTGGTCTTTCGCCCATAAATCGCCAGCTTCGGTTGAAAGTTCGATGCTGATCTTCTCGCGGTCAAATAAAGTGATTGCTTCTTTCAAGTCGCCCATATAAAGTGGGTACTTGTACGCTGACACATTGCTTCCATCAGTCTTCACTTCTACATTCTTCAAAACTTTGTTGCTGACCTTCTTGATCGGATATACACCAAAAAGAAGCATCTTTGTTTTGTCTGTGACATCTGGCTGTAAAATGTAGTCACCGCGTTCATCCTTTAATGTGTCAAGATAGTTGAATCCTGACTGGTTTGTCAGAACGATTGAAGACGCTGCAATCGCTGGATCAAGTGTTACATTGAAGACTGTCTTCAGATCGTCCACAGTGCTGATTGCAACTTCTTTCGTGTTTGTAATCTCTGCAAGTTTCTTCAGGATCGCAGCGTTTCTTGTGGCTCTTGACTTCTTCGCGATCCACTTATTCAGGAAGCCCAGAATGTTTTCTGCTGTGTCCTGAAGAAGTTCGCGTGTTACTTTCAGGATGCCGCCCTTCTTTCCGATCTTGTACTTGATCTGTCGCAGTTTTGGTGTTTCTTCCTCTCCGAACTCTGCTGCTTCGTCTACATCGTCCCATGGTGTCGAATCTGCATCTTTTTCAAGCACTCTGCTTCCTGACAGTGTGCTGACAGGCTCAACATTGACATACTGTTCAAGGTCGTCATCTGTCCTTCTTAATTCGTGGATGTCTGTCTGAATGTCCTGTGGGACTGTGAAGCCGCCGTCCTCGTCTGTCTTCTCCGACATTGCATCCATGATCTTCTTGTCTTTCTCGTCCATTTTTGTCTTGCGCATTCCGCAGACAATACGATTGACAAATGCACGCGCAATGTCTTTCTTTGAAGGTGCTTTGTCTTTTCCTTCAACCCTTGTTGCTTCGTCCTTGTCAAGCTGGTCTTTGATGCTCTCGTCCTCGTCATCCTCTAAATCCATAAGGATGTTGAAACGTTCCTGCATGTCCACAAGTTCTGCTTTTGCTTCCTTTGCTTCCTTTGTCTTTCCCTCATTCACAAGGGCTTTGATTGCGTTCTTTTTGTCGTTGATCTTTTTTAATAACGCTCTTGCTTCTTTGCTCATTGCTTTTCCTCCGTTTTCTTAAATTCCATACATGTACAGATCGCCCAGAATTTCTTCTTTTTCGTCTGCCTGCTGTTGTCTTGCTTCGATGTCTTCAGCTGTTTCAGTCTTCATTCCTGCTGGCGCATGTTTGAATCTGTCTATCATGTAGCCGACACATGCTGCGACTGCTTCTGCTGATTCATCCACCTTGACGTTGAAATAGTCTGAAGCGCGACACTCTGATGCTTCGCTTTCCGACATCCATGTTTCTGCATTGATCAGCTCTTCAAGCTGGTCTGCTGTCACGCCTTCCTTTGCTTTTGTCATGTAGATGTCTGTGATCATCTGCTGACAGCTGTCAAGCTGGCTTATAACCGCCGCGAAGTCGTCTGCATTGCCCCACGCCATTGTCAGCGGCTTGTGAATCATAATCTGTGTGCCTGTTGACACAACAATGTCATCGCACGCCATAAGGATCACGGATGCGATTGACGCTGCAATTCCGTCCACAATGCCTGTGATATGTCCTTTGTGACGTTTCAAAATGTTGTATATGCCAATTCCTGCGAATACATCGCCGCCACAGCTGTTGAAGTACACTGTCAGTTCTGCATTGTTGTCAATGCCGTTCAGAAAGTCCGTGATGTCCTGTGGACAGGTGTCTTCTGATGTCCACTTGTCCCACGCCGAAGATACAATGTCGCCGTATATGTACAGTTCAACGCCGCCTGCTGCCGCGTCTTTGATCTGCATGAAGCCGACATTTTCAATCGTTCTTTTCGTTCGATTTCTTCTTGTGAAGTTCATTTTCTTCGCCATCGTCTTCCCCTCCTTCCTGATCGGTGTCAGGTTCATTCGTTTCGGCTGTTTCCTGCTCCTGTTCATCCTGATCCGTATTTTCGCCGCCTTCTGTGTTTGGCTCATTTATAGGATTGTCAGAATCGCTGTTTTCTTCAGTGTCCTGTTCTTCAGCTTTGTCATATGCTGCCCCGACTTTCGTCAATGGCACATAAGTTCCATTAACAATCAATGTGTCGCCGCCTTCCATGTCCATCAAATCAAGTTTTCTTCTGGCTTCGTTTACTGTTTCGATGCCGTTGTTGATTCCTTCTTTCAGGATTTCCATTTGTGTTTTGCTGTCGGTACGAAGCAATACTTTTTCATTCATTTTGAAGTACAGTCCGTCTTCCGTTTCGTCATCCGATAATAGCTTGTAGTTCACTTCTTCTTCGTACTGCTTCAGTACGAAAAGCATTGTGTCCACATAGAATGACAGCTGCTGCATTTCCGAATTGCTGTATGATGATTTTTCATAGTCGTTGATCTGGTTCGGCTTGATTCCGAACGCTGCTGCAATCTGAAGTGCAGAATATTTCTTCAATTCGATGAACTGTGAATCTGTCAGTTTAATATCCAGTGGTGTCAGCTTCATTCCTAGCGGCACAGGAAGAATCTTGCCTGTGTTCTGACTTCCTGCTCCGAAGCGTTCAAAAGTCTGTCGCAGCTTTGTGACTGCATCTTCATTCAGTTCGCCTGTGTATTCCAGCACCGCTTTCGCTGTCAATCCGTTTTTGTACAGATTATTCAGGAAGCGTTGTGATTCAATCACGCCTTCAACAGTCTGCTTCAGGATGTATTGCACTGGTAGTCCGACTATTCCGTTCAGGCAGTGTGAAGTCTTGAAGTGCAAGACATCTTCCGTCCTGAATATGTACTGTTCGCCTGAATATTCATCACTGTACAAGTACCAGATTTTCCCTTTGCCTGCGAAAATGCCTTTGTCGTCAACTATGATCTGCACCCTGTCCGATGGCATGATCCACATGTCCAGTGCTTTATATTCTCCACCATATTTCTTGCGCTTGAATTTCCTGCGTACATAGACATATGCGTTCCCATAATGGTTTCTGTTCATTTCTACAGCGTTCCAGAAGGTTGTCGGTGTCATAAAAGGGTTCGGACGCTGCTTCATAAGCCTTGCAATGTCGTTGTCTATCGGCTCACTGATGCCCTTGTTTGTTTTCTGGTACAACTTCCATGGCATTTTCGCGACTGTTTCTGACATCATTTTCAAACAAGTGAAGTATGTCACGTCAGATGTTGGCTTCTTGCTTTCACTGTCGCGCTTAATCCCAACCCATTCCAGAAACGATTCATCATTCAGTGTTGCTGTATCTGTTTCAATATTCATTCCGAATGCTTTCATAATTCCTTTGTTCAGTGTTTTCCACATGTTCAACCTTGCGCACCTCCCTTCTGTCGCAATTTCTCTGTTCCTGCAAACCAAATATCAAGGTATCTGTTGACATCTGGCTTGATTTCGCCCTTCATTGCCATCATCCATGCATCAATGATTGCGTCCACGATGTCGATTCGCTCTGTTGCGTATTCTTTATCAATTTTTATTTCCCCGAAGCTGTTTGAAGTCGTCTTTGCGTTCGCAATAGACCACTTTGTTGCTTCGTTTCCGTCATGTTCGACATGCCCTGCTTCCAGTTCCAGCCTGAAGTCAACTGTCGGATCGTTCAATTCTCTTGCCGACTGTTTCACTGCGATGCTGTCAAATCCCAGTGCTTCCAAGTCTGTCAGGAACGCTGAAGCATTGTGCGGATCATAACAAATCCACTGCACATCCAATTCATACAGCTTCACGATCTTCTGCAAGTACGCAATTATGTACTTATAGTCTGTTTTTACGCCGCCCATTGTTTCAGTGACTTCGACAAGTCCCTGTCTGATCCATAGGTCATAAGGCACGCGATCCGTCTTGATGTGTTCTTCAACTCTCCTTTTCGGAATGAAGCTGTGTGCGTGTATGAAGTAACATTTGTCTTCGCCGCGCATAAATGGGATCACGATTGCGATTGATGTCAAGTCGCCGCCTGATGACAGGTCAAGTCCGACATAAGCCTTCTGACCTCTGAAGTCAGCCAGTGTCTTCTTGACTGCTGCCCTTGTCCAGACATCCATGTTCTTGATATAAACATCATTCGTCCACTGAATCCACATGTTGAGCTGCTTGACAATGAAGTCGCGCAGTGTCGATCCTCCCATTTCCTTCGCTGTGGCAGCAATCGGGATCATGTTCTGCAATGCGTCCCTGTCATATTCCAGAATCGGGTTCGCCTTGATCCAGTTTTCAGGTGTCCACATATCGTCAGATTCATTCATTTGCGCGATATAAATGAATTGTGAATCATTACTTGCTACACCCTTCAGGACTTTCACACAGTATTCATACAGTGCAAAACACGGCGATTTCAGATCGAATCCTGCCGTTGTGATCACGCTGATCAGTGCCGACTTCATTTTCTTGATGCCGCCTTCGAGCAGCTTGTACATCTGATCATCTTTATGGGCGTGATATTCGTCCACGATTCCCAGATATGGTCTGAAGCCGTCAATCGACTTCGTGTCGCCTGACAGTGCCTTGATCTTGCTGTGTGTGATCTTGCAGTCGATTGTTGAATTGTGTTCGTGAATCTTGAAGCACTCTGACAGATCGCTGTCAGAATTTATGAACTTCACAATTTCGTTGAAGACAATCATCGCCTGATCCTTCTTTGTGGCTGTACAGTAAACCTGACCATATTTGTACTTGTCAAAATTGCCGTAATAAGCCGCCAGAATACCATTCAGGAATGACTTGCCGTTCTGTCGTCCCAGCTGTATATAACTGGTTCTGAATCGTCTGTGATGTCCATCTTTAGTTCTCCATCCGTTCAGACTTCCTAAAATGAAGCACTGAAACGGATATGCTGTCACTGGCTGTTCTTCTTCGCCTTCCGCAATGGTCAGCGTTTCTGCGAAGTCAATGATCCTTTCTGCTTCTTCAACATCAAAGTAATAGCGATATGGCGCAGCTTCAGCCGCTTTCATGTCGTCTATATGTCTTTGACATGCTGCTTTGACCAGATCGCCAGCAACAATCTTGTCCGCAAGGACATCCAGCGCGTATTGTGTAGTTCTATCTGTTGTCATGCGTTCGCCTTATGCGAATTTCGCGAACTTGTTTTCTTTCGGTGTTTCCTTGTCTGCTTTTGGCACTACAAGGCGACAGCGGCTTGACACTGTCAGTCCGAAGTCCGCAGCCCCCTGACGACATTGTTTGAAATATCTGTCTTGAAGTAGCGCAAGTCTTTCCACTTCTCCGTTCACGACTTCTTTTCTGATCTTCACTGGCTGTCCGTATTCGTCCAGCTGCTTTGTTGCGATCTCAATTTCCACCATGATCGGTTGTCTGTTCAGTTCTTGCGTGACTGCGATGTATTTTTCTTGTGCGATGACCAGTCTTGCAAGCGCATCAACATCAAGATTTGATATGAGGTCAATCGCACGAAGTTCCTTCACGATTTTCTTGAAGGTTCTTTTTTGTGTCGGCGATAAGTATTGCGGTGCTGTCACTTTATCCGCAGCCGCTTTCACTTCTGTTCGCTGACGTTCTTCAATTTCAGCTTTTGTCAGGTGTTTTTTTCCTTTTGCCTGCACCAGCGCGATCGGCTGTCGTTGTCCTGCCATTCTTCTGCGACCTCCCTTCTTTGCTGGTTTCCTTGCGGTGTGTCAGATTCTGACACGCACCCTTTTTGGATGCCCTGTTCTGGATTTTCCGTGGGGAGTTTTCTCCACGGAAGAGGGGAAGCGCGACTAAATAAACTTAACCCGATACTTTTTCATACTCCCCCTGTCGCCTTCCAGTGGCGTTCTATCAGGTCATACAACATCTTTTGTGTCGCTTTTTTCGTCTGTTCATCCTTGCTGTACAAGGCTTCAATGATTCCATGACTGTGATTGCTCAATGGGATCAGATTGGTTGCATCAAGTCGTCTGTTCCAGTCGTCTTCAATAGGTGTGATATGATGCACCATGTCAGCTGTCTGTATTACATGCAGCACATAGAAGGCATATATATCAACGCCATCAAACCGCCTGATTGTTTCGGCTCTTGTCTTCCTCCACTTACTTGATACATAGAAGGCTGCTGTCTTCTTGTTTCTTCGGTGTTTGTTGTATTCCATGTGTCTTGACTGCTGCCCTGCTGCCTTCGCTGCACAGGCTTCACATTCAGCTATATTCTGTGGTATTAAAGCCCCACATCTGCACTTGTGAAATAACAAACCCTTGCACCGCCTTCCTACTGCTGCATATGCTTCATATATCCGTCTGTATAGGCTCTATACGCAGCCGCTTATATATGCCCCTTATATATGCCCTATATATGCGCCCCTGTCAGGTATGCCCCTATATAAAGCCTTGTTTTTATGCTTCCTGTGGATGCCCTTATATAAGCACCCACATTCCGCAAATAAGAGGGCAGAAATGCAATAAAAAAGACCGATTCAACACTTCTGTGCTGTTTCGGTCTTTCTGTACAACATTTCACGATACTATTTTACTTTAGGATGTCCCCTATAAAAACCCCCACTTTTCCCACGCTTTTCCCATGCTTTCACTGTCGTTTCCCTCGAAAAAAGCCTTTTTTCAGATTGCGTTTTTCAAATTCCGTTAATTCCGAATAATTTGACGGACATTTTTTTCAAAATCGCTTTAGACCAGTTTGAAGGGCTGTTTTTTCCACAATTCAGCCGATCCGCAATCTCTTCAAAGGTCAATCCGTCAATATAGTGCATTCTGAACGCTTCAAACTTGTACAATGTGCCTTCTTTCCTGCTTTCGGCTTCCAGTTCGGTCAATGCCCTGTCAATGTTAATTATCATCATCGCCGTGACCATTTTTGCTTCCTTGACAGATTTCAGCTTTGCATTTTCGCCCTTCAGGACGCTGTATGCTGCTTCTGCGACCTCTTCTTCTTCCGTGATTGCATTATTTATATATTTTTTCAGGTCGATGTACGATTCCATCAATCTTCGTGTGTTATACAGTGTTTTCTTCTTCTCTGCCCTCTTTTCTTCGATTCTGACTTCAGCAAATGCCCTTCGCACCGCGATCCTGATTGCTTCCGTCATGTCCTGCTGTGTTTCATCGCTATTTTGCACATTGCACACCTTCTTCCCTACTTCTTAGGCTTTCGCCTTTTATTCTTTCTGGCTTTTTCAAGTGCCTTCGCCCTGATCATCGGCATTCCTTTCATTTTGCGCCTGTTGTTGCTGATCAGTTCCTTGCGCAGCTGCAATCCTGTCCATTTTGTCTTCCTGAATGCTTCTGTGATTGCTTTCCCTACCTGTTCAGACGCTGTCTTCAACTTTTCAAACGCTTCCGTGATACTCTTTGCCATTTTTCTTCCTGTTTCCTGCGTCCACTTTGCTGTCGATTCAAGCAGCGCTTCGACTTCTTCTTCGGGAAGTCCGCTGTATTCCGATACAGCTTTGATCGTTTCTTTTTTTGTCCATTCAGGATCAATCTTCAGTCCTCTTGTGACTGCTGCCAGTTTCATCACATCTGCACTGATGTTTCTTTCTGCTTTCGGCTGTTCTGTCGTTTCTTCTGGTTCAGGTTCTTCCACGACTGCTGCCCTGACAGCTTCCTGTCTGTCTTCCGCAATCAATTCCTGTGTGCGTTCTGCAATTTTCTCTGACAGATCGTCTTTTTCTTCCTCCTGTGGCTTCGCACGCTGTCCCACAAGCCTGTTTTTTATCTTTGTTGCATATTCCTTCAGCTTCATGTCTTTCACTCCTTCCTGCGCCTTTATGTAAAAGGCAAATCGTCAACGCCGTCTGGTATGTTCATAAAACCATCGCCGCTGTCTGGTGCTGGCTGTGGTCTTGATTGGTTGTCGCCTGCCGCCGCTTTACTTTCCGCAAACTCGACCGATTCAACAACAACTTCCGTTGTGTAAATCTTGCGACCTTCTTTGTTTGTATAGCTGCCAGTCTGAATGCGTCCTTCAATCACAAACTTTGTTCCCTGCTGTCCGTACTTCTCCATGAACTGTCCTGTCTTTCCGAATGCCACACAGGAAATGAAGTCAGCTGACTGTCCTTCCTGATCTCTCTGGACTCTCCTGTCAACCGCAAGTGTGAAGCGCGATATTGCCATAGGCTCTGCGCCTTCTGTATATCGTGTCTGTGCATCCCTTGTCAGCCTTCCCATCAATATGACCTTATTCATTCTTCTTTGCTCCTTTTTGTTCTTTGTTTCCTTTGACTACTGCCTTGATTATCTCTGTAATAATCAAGATGATCAGTGCTGTCAGGACTGCTATGAATCCCAACTGCAATATAATCACGATAATTCCACCCAGATTGCTGATTGCTTCTTCAATCCATATACTTCGCATGTTTCTTTCCTCCTGTTATCTTCGACATATCATGTCTTCATAAAGTTTCTTGTAGGTGTCGCGCTCTGCTTCAAGCCTGATCATCTGCTCACGCGATGCCCCCCCCGATTGATTTTCGACATATTCCTTCGTGTCTGCTCCTGCATCCAGTTTCAATGCAATTTGAAGCGCAATGTCGATCTGCTGCATTTCTCTGTCTGTCACGCTTCCGATCCTGTTATTCAGTCTTTCAACGCTGATTGTTGTCGGCTGTTCGCACAGTGCTTCAGATACCCTTCCAGTTGTTCTGATCGTCACATGTGTTGACATGTCCTTCTTCGGCTGTGATGTCAGGAACACAACGACCACATCGCCGCTGTGTTTGTTCAGGAAGTCAGCCGACACAATGACGGCTGGTCTGTCCTTCCTGATCTCGTTTCCTCTCTGTCCTCTGTTGTTGTTGATATAATACACATCGCCGCGTCTGACATCGAACTGCTGCTGTGTCTTTGTGAAATGTTCATACATGTTTTTATTCCTCCGTATATTCTGCGTACTGTTCTTTTAGCATCTTTGCACGCGCCTGAATGTCGTCTGCAAGTTCTTTTTCTTTGTTCTTGTATGTCTGCGCCCTTGCTGGTCTTCTTGCCCTGATCGCGTTCTTGACTGCCGTCTGAAGCTGTCTGCGCTTCTGAATCGCTATTCGCTGCACCCTGTCAGTGATTGTGATTGTGTAATGTGTGCCACAGATCGGGCATTCATAATACTGTTCGATGATGTCGTTGTGTTCCTCGTCCTGTGTGATCACTCTGTTTTGAATCTCTATCATGTCAGGTGTGAATGTCGCCGCACATTTATCGCAGATTATTTCATTCATGCTGTTTCCCCTTTCTGCTGTTTATGCCTGCTGAATCTTAATCATTTTCAGCAAGAATCTTGCTGACAGTTCTTCTTCTTTCTCTTTTCTTTCCTCTCTTGTCATGCCTTCCTTGTCGTCAAGTTCTGCAATCTCGTCCAGAATGTCTGCTGCTTCTCTGAATGTCTGCGCCATTTCCTTAATTTCTTCTTTTGACTGCATGTCTTTTCCTCCTATGCTCCATATTGTAGTGTTCTGTTGTCTGCGTCCTGTCCTGCGCCTGTTGCTGCTTCCTGAAGCGTTTCTTCGACTTCTCCCAGTCCTAAAATACAATAGCCTTCTTCAAGTGCTGATGATGTGATGCTTGTGTCAACGCAGATAATTGTCTTCTTGCACTGCTGCCCTGTCGCCTTGCCTTCCTTGAATGCAATCAGCGTCACTTCCTGTCCTTTTCTGAAGCTGTCGTCTTTCGTAATGATGTACGGCTTGCCTTCTTCAATTTCTTCAAATGCGCTTTGTGACATTCTGATGCACTTGTCCTTGTTGCTGTCCGAAGGAAGCTGCTGCATCTTTTCTTCGTCTGCCTTCTCGCGAAGTTTCTTTGCTGTTTCTCTGTCAATCGCGTCCTGTTCTTCGCTGTATCTTTCTTCTTCAGTCTTTTCGGCTTCTGCCTTGTTGATATACTGATCACAGCTTTGACATGTTCCTGTCTTCACATTGCAGTCTGAATATCTCTTGCAGCTATAACACAGCGATGTGATGCTTTCAGGGTGTGCGTCTTCCCATTCGTTCCAGCATTCTGTTCTGCTTGTCAATCTGTTTTTTTCTGCATTTGTGAGTTTTCCCCATGCGTTCTTGACATCTTCCAGCACATCCCCGATTCTTCTTGCTTGTCCGCTTTTGTCTGCAATCAATATCCCTAATTCTGCCAACATCTCCACACATTCAACTGCTTCAATGTTGTCTGTTATATTTTCAATGACCTTGTCAAGTCTTTCGTCTTCAAGTTCTTCGATCTCTTCTTCTGTTTCTGTGAACTGGTCAATGTCCTTTTGACCTTCAATCTCTTCTGCTGCCGCCTTTTCCTCCTGTTCTTGCTTGATCTCTTTTACTTCCTTGTAGGTCAAGCCGTTTTCCTGATAGCGTTCCAGCATTTCTGCCTGTGCTTCTTCATTCATTCCGCTGATCTCATAGGCAGCAGAAAACGTCAGGCGACCTTCTTTCAATTCTTCAGCAAATTCAGGGATCAGATGCTTGTTGATGCTCTCGATCTGTGCGATCTTTGTTGCTGGCATTTGAAGCATCTTTGCAATGACATCGCGAAGGCGACCGCTGTCAAGTTTGTAACCCTTGATTGTTCTTCCTTCCCGCCTCATTCGCTGCAAGATGTCCTTCAGTTGCTTTTCTTCTTCCAGAATGTCTGCGACTGTCTTATTTCGATAATCATTCGCAATGATCAGGCGCAGCATTTCTTCATCTGCTGACGCTGGTGTCTGAATCTGACACGTTACCATTTCAAAATCTGTATAGCCTTTTTCAACAAGCAGCTTCAGCGCGCGCCATCTTCTTTCGCCTGCTGTGATCCTATATTCGCCGCGATCGCAAGGATCGTGAACGACTTCAAGATTTTCAATCAGCCCGACAAGTAATATCTTCTGTGCAAGCGGTTCAATGTCTGTGACTGAATAAAAGTTCTTGTCGTTGCTGTATAGCTTTTTTATACTAATGTCCTTCGTCCTGAATCTTGCCTTTGGTGTTTCATCGCCGACTGCTGCCTTCTGTGCGTTTTTGTTAAGCTGCTCCATTACATTCCACGCCATCTTCAATCCTCCTTTTCTCTGAAGCATATTTCTATTGCATCCAGTTCGCTGTCTGTCGTGTTCTTCAGGTCAATGTGTGAATCATCTTCCTTGTACTCCTTTTTGTTTATTGATGCCCTGATCTGTTTCTTTAGCTTGTCTGTATCAATCACGATCTTCAATGTCTTTCTGGCTTCGCTTATCGCTTTGTTAATCTGTCTATCTGACATGTTCGGTGTGCTGTCAATCTCTTCGATGCGCTTCTGGAAGTCTGTGTCGTCCAGTTCATAAAATTGTGACATCCTGTCCCTGAATGCTTGCAGCTGGTTTTCTGCATACTCCTTCATGTCTGCTTCTGCCTTCAGCTTTTCAAAGTCTTCAATGCTGATTGTGACTTGTCCTTTTAGTTCCATCTCATTCCGTCCTCCCTTCTTCTCATTTCGTCCAGTTTCAATGTCACTTTCGGAACTCCGATGCCAGCTTTGCGAAGGTGTTCTGAAAGCCTTGCAAGGTCTGCGACATAATTTTTTTCGTATATGCTGCCATGTATTTCGTCAACGTAGTATTTCGCTTCGTTGCCGTAGATCGTTATGTCATTGTGTGCAATCAGAAGCGTCTTGATTTGATATGCAAGCGTCTTCCCTGTCCTTCTTCCTTCATACGGATATGTGATGCCTTCTGACAGGATATATTCTGACTGCCATGTTTCAAGTTTTATTCCCAGCGCATGTTCGATTCTGTCAAGTGTCTTTTCGTTGCAGCCGTACATGTCCGAATGTAACTTTGCAACCGCATTTCGTGTCATTGCGTCTGCGCCATATTCATCGCCGTCCGCTAATGTAAAGGAATACGCCTTGTTTGTTTTTGTGTTTTTGATGTACACAAGATTTCCTCCCAGCGTTCCTTCCGTCTGCCTGATTTCGACTTTCAGATTTTCTTCGTTTTTTGTGATTCCTGTGATTATCTCATACACTCCCATGTTCACACCTCTTTCATCAATTCATATGTTGCTGCACGATAGTCCTGCGTCACGATGCAGTTTTTTGAAAACTTTGGAAGCGGCACTTGTGCGACTGTTGACTTCTCTGCGATTATTGATCGCCTGATCGCTGTCGCAAAGCAATCGTGTCCTGACTGTGTTTTCAGCCATTCTTCAACCTGAAGTGTCGTCTGGTTCTTCTGACGCATCGTCATCAATACTTTCATGCGAATGTCAGGATTTATCCTTCTGAACGATGTCAGCTGACTGTCCATGTTTGCAGCGGCTTCAATCTCGAAGCCGCCGATCTTGACAGGCACGATCACAAGGTCTGCTGCAATCATCACATTTGTGACTGTCATGTCCATAATCAGACCACAATCAACAATGCAATAATCATATATAGTTCTGACTTCATTCATTGCTGCTGCAAATCGAAGAATCTGATCTTCTCCTTCTTCCTGAAGCAGTGTCATGTTTGTTCGCATCAAATATCCGTTCGCTGGTATTATGTCAATATTTCCATATGGTGTTGTTCGGATCAGGTCTGTTGTCGAATATGCGCCGCCTGCTGCCTGATGATTTTCAAGCAATTCCGACATTCCCTGTCCTTCAGGATCAAATCTGTCGTAAAGAAGTGATATGTTGCCCTGCTGATCCGCGTCACAGATTAGCACCTTCTTTCCTTTTTCTTCGCCCATTATGTAGGCGATAGCTGCTGCGGTCATTGTCTTTCCGATGCCGCCTTTTTGATTCATTACTGCTATTATTTTCATTGATGTGCTTTCCTCCTGTTTATTATTTTTATGTGTCTTCTTAATCTTCTCGCGTGTTCGTCTGTCACAATGTATTTGTCACAATCTTGAAGTCGCCTGTCTGTTCCTTTTCCGTCATAATGCTTGCAATAGTCACATGTGAAGCAAGGTTCTTTCATTTCTCCTGTGCATGTGTCTGGCGTTTCCACATTGTTTGCGCAGTGGCTACACACGCAACCGCCGCAAGGAAAAGCATATTGTTTTCTGACTTCTTTTCGCTCTGGCTCTTTCGGTATGATCCCAAGTTCCTGCAATGTGATTTGATGTGCTTTCCTATCGTCTTGCATTTCTTTCCTTCTTGCTGTTCTCCCAGCTGATCACCGCTTCCCTTGCCCTGTCGTATAGGTCTGTGTCGTTCGCTTCTTCAATCTTGATGATCTGTTGTCTGTCTGCTCCTTCGCCCTTGTATATTTTTATCCAGCCGTCATCGTATATTGAAGTGTGGCTTGACATCCGCAGCCCATACCTTCTTGCAATCGGTCTGTATATGTCATAAAACTGTCTGACTGCTGCCGCATATCCGTTCATGTCCTACACCTTCAGCGGTTTCACTTCGCCGTCTTTCCATACGCTGTTGTTTGGCTCTTTCATGCGTTCTGCTGTTTCCGTGACTGCGGTGTCTGAATCTGACACATGAATGTGTGTCTGTAAGCGCTTCAAATTCAAGTATTTTTCAAGAACTTCAACCGCGTCCCTTGCCGTGTAACATGTCGCGACATAGTGTCCTGCTGCCGCCATATCGGTCAAGAACTCTTTCTGTGGCGGCTGGTGTCTGCCCTTGTCATACTTCATTTCGATGTACAGTCCGCAATATATTCCTTTTGGGTACGGAAGACATAAGTCCGACACGCCTGACTTCACGCCCATCTGCTTCAGCTTTACTGCTTCGGCTCTGTTCCTGCTGCCGCCGTTCGGGATGTGATGCAGCCATTTCAGTTCAGGATATTTCTGCATCTGCCAAGAAGCCCAGCTGATGACATTGATCTGTTCGGTATCTTCCGAACGCATCGCATACTTCATATTCATCGTGCTTCCTCCATCTTCTTCATGTCCTGCATGATATCGCCAGTGAATCCCAACTGCTTCATTTTCTTGAATGCGATCAGGTCTTTTATGCCTGACATCTTTATGATCCAGTCCTGAAGAAGTGATCCTGACTTTTTATACATATCCCTAACTTCTTCCCTGTGTGCCGCCAGCACATCCGCTGTGCGTGTGATGATGATTTTTCTTTCAATGCTGTTCGGTGCGATTCCTTTTCGGTTCAGTTCTTCTTCAATCACTTTCACTGCGTAGATTTCTGCGTTCGTGACTGCATCTTCCAAGCACAATCTTTTTTTGTTGTCCACTTTTATTCCTCCTTCGTTTCCTGTCTTTCTTTCTCTGCCTTCAGCTGTGCTGCTCTTTCCATGATCGCTGTGTTATAGCTGTATTTATACACACCATGATTCCACAAGTTTTCCTTTGCGCCTGCTGCTCCGTAGTTGTAGACTGCCAGAACGTAATATGGACGCACATCTTCTGGAACTTCCTGCAAGCTGTCCTGAATCTCCTTCAGGTAATCAATGCCGACTGTCACATTCTGATATGGATTTGTCAGATCGGTGCAGTTCAGGCGTTGCATTCTTTCTTTGTGCCATTTCTGCGCTATCTGCATATACCCCCATGATGTGCCGCCATCGCCTGAAGCGTTCCAGTTGCATTCGCTTTCCTGTTCGATCAGTGCGAACACCATTTCATAGTCAACACCATAGTTCTGGCAAACAATGTATGTATATATCTGCGCCATTACTGGAAACTTGCCGCCTGCTGCCTTGCATTCGTCTGATATTTCGTGATAGCAGAATCCTTCCATGTCTTCGCCACTCCAATCCTGTGACATTGTATTGAATGGATATTCTTCATCTGCATCCAAGTCACTTTCTGTTTGTTCTTCTGCTTCGCTTTCCTGTTCTGTTGCCGTCTTTCCTTTTGCGCTGATCATGTCGCCGATCGCAAATCCCAGCATTACCGACACATATATTGTGATAAATGTGATCAGGATTGCTGCTGCCGTCTTCGGTTTGCGCTGAAGAAAGTTTTTTGCTGTCCTGATGAAGTTATGTACTGCATCGTGCAGCTGTCTTCTTCTTTGTCTTCTTCTTCGCTGTTTTCTGCTTAACCTTACTTGTTGCTTTGTCAATCTTTTCTCCTTTCTCTGGCTGTCTGTACATTCTTGCGTATATGTAGAATCTGCCATTCATGTTGTTATATCTGACTTCATACGATGTCAGCTTGTAGCCGTCTGCTGCATACCATTTCTTCAGCTTGTCTTCAAGATCGCATCTCCCTGTCACAACTTCGTCAATGTCCTTTTGCTTGAACTTATAGTGGTTTTTATGTACTTCTGGCTTCTTCAGTCCTTTGCTGGCTTTCCATGCTTTCTGATACTTCCCGACTGGCTTTGGCTCTTTCCCCTTCTTGTCAGGGTGCTTCTGCTTTGTGATGTAGTTCGCCATTCCTGACAGTCCGTTTTCGTCCTTCTGAAGTCTGCGCACCTGATTTCTGCGCCCCTTCTTCCACTTTTCTTCAACCGCTTCCAGTCCCATGTCGCCGTCACATACAAAATGATGATGCCAGCGTCCTTTGTCTGAACACTCTGTCACATACACATAGCGCAGCTTCGCCAGCCCCTTCTTTCTTCGTTCATAGTTCAATCGTCCTATGTACAGCGTCATGTCGTGTTTTGCTTCCTTCATGCTGTTCGGCATGTTGTCGTCTGTATATGTCAGTGTTCCCCAGATGTCATTGTCCGTGAAATTCGCATTGATCGTCCGTTCACATTCCTTCCTGCTGTTCTTCTCATTCAGGTTTCTTTGCGCCTGTCTTTGCTTCTTCAGCTTTGCTTCGTCTGGTATTTGCTCTTTCTGTCCTCTTCTGAACTCTGGATATATTTCAACATCCATCTGCTCTGCTGCCTTTATCTCCTTAGTGGCATATATTGATCTGACCTTGCCTTCATTCAGCATCCTGCACATGTTGTCTTCTTCCAAGTCAGTCAACATCTTCTGGTATGCTGCTTCATAGTCATAATCTATATACACAGCTTTCTTCCTTCTCTTCATGTCCTTCTTTGCTCCTGTTATAGATGTTTATATATTTCTTTGATTTGTTACTATCTATTACAAGGACGCGAAGCCTTTTGAAAGTCCCTGATTTATTGACTTTTTTGGAAGTCTGCTGTATAATTTTTTATAGATGTGCAGACCTTAAAAAGTCACAATCTGGATCGCCTTCGGAAGCCGCCAAGCTAGTCCGAAGGCTTTCTTTTTTGTCCTTCAAGATGCTTTCGCTGCCTTTGTCTTAATCTCCGACAGCTGCACCCTGATTCCATCATTCCTGTTCGACAGGATCATTGCTATTGCTTCAAATATCTTTGTTGCGTCTGGTTTCATTGCTCTTTCTCCCTTCTGTGTCTATCTCATAAGCATCGACTTGATCAGATCGCCGTCTTCTTCTTCAATGACAATCTTTTCTTTTCCCATAGCCAGTCCATATTCTCTGTTTGCTCCCTTGCTTTCGCGCCATCCCTTCAGCATGAATATGATGTCAGCCCTGTCAATCAGCATCATGTCAATGTCCATCATGTCTTCGTAGCCCAGAACGCCATCAAGCGGACACATCACTTTTGCTGGATTGATAACTTTGTACCCTTTGCCCTTCAGGAACGCTTCAGCCTTTTCAAATCTTTCCATGTAGTCATATGTTCCGCTGATCGCTCCTGATATGTAAATCACTTCATTCGTCTTCATCTTCTCTTTTCCTTTCACATTCCTGCACCCCTGAATATAACAACCATCGAAGGGAATGGGGCTGCTTGTTTACTGTTCCCGAACTTCAGGCGACCTTTGACAAATCTGACTTCTGATCTGTGCTGTATAAAGTCGTGGAAGTATCGTGTGTCTGTTCTTGCTGGTATAAGCATAACAACGATCGTGTTGTCTTTCGTTCCTTCTCTGTATGCCTTTTCAACCCAGTCTGTAATTGCTCTACCATACGGAGGATTGCAAAACACGCGATACCCCCCCCCAGTCCTTTGAAAGACCATTGTCTTCCTTCGTGAAATACTTTTCACACTTGTGATTCTGTTCGTCAGCGCAAGGATCAAGGTTGAAATGAAATTCCTGATCAAGTTCTTTGAAGAAGTCGTCAGGTGTCGCCCACTGATCTGTCTTGCTGCTGTACATGACATCTATATTCGCCATTGTGTTTCCTCCTGTTCTATTTCATAAAATCAAATATTGACATCTGCGCCTGTTCGTTTCTGATCCTCTTGTCTGCTTCTGTGAAGTAGTCTTTGTCGATCTCGAACCCGATGAAATTGTGCTGCGTTCTGTGTGCTGCCAGAAGACATGCGCCACTTCCTGCGTGTGTGTCAATTATCTTGTCGCCTGCTGCCGCATATCTGCTGATAACCCATTCGTATAGTTTCACAGGCTTTTGTGTTGGGTGGAATGTATTGTCTTTTATCAGTTCAACTCTGTTCATCACAACAATTCTTGTCGGTACGTTGAAGGACGTATATGCCAGTTCGCAATCTGACATCGTCAAGCCATGCTGCCCCTTGTCCCATACGATCCAGCCCTTTGTCCCTTTGTGTAGATGTTCAACAAAGTAATTCCCCCCCCCATATGATCTGATTGACTGATATTCTTTCCAGTTCCCTGAAGTAGTTTTCGTCAGGAATGGACTTGTCCCAGCTTTTCTTCTTGTGTTCTTTTCTGTTGTGCTTCGGGTTCTTTGAAATGCTTCTATGTTGTCCGTCAATCCCGATTCCGTATGGTGGATCGCATATCGCAAGTTCAAAATATTTGTCTGGTATCTCTTTCATAGCTTCCATGCAATCCGCATTGTATAATCTGTTCAATTCAAACACTGCTGTTTCCTTCCCTTCCTGATATTCACATACCGCTTTCGCGCATCCAAAAATATTTTTATCCATTCCCCCTTCTGGTCTTAATTTTTCATTGTGTCGTTTGTTTTCGCATTAAAAACATCCCTAAAACCTGTTGACCATCCATGTGTAATTCTGGCAGTACACACACGCCGCTATTTTTTCACAATGTTCTGATGCTGGCTGTCAGCTTGCCATCGTCAGGATGAATGAAGCCATCATTCATCGACAGCGCGTGTCGCGCTGTTTCGGCTTTACAGTCAATCTTCCTTCGTTGAATATCTTGACATTTTCACGATCTTTGCTGTCGGTATGTCATCCATGTACATGTACGCTTTGCAACCGAAGAAGGCTTCGTTGTGATCGTGTGCTTCCACAATCTTCCTTTCTTCCAGTTCGACTTCAAAGATCGTTCCTGTTTCATGTCCGCGGATCGCAACAAATCGCGCTGCTTCAAGTGGCTGTTTGCAGATATACACACCGCCGTCCATTCCTTTTCGGATCACTCCGTCCTGCATGATCTTTTCTGCGTTTTCATGTGTTGTTGCGTGGAAGTATCTGCTGCGCTTCCCTTTTTCCCACAAGTCATATTTGCTCATAATCTCCATGTACTTCATATCAATCTTTGACTGATCCTGCGCGCACTCGATCAGGTGCTTTCTTTCTGCTTCGTCCGTAACCTTTGCCAGTTCTTCTTCTGTGAATAAATTCTGTTTTGTGATCATGTTGTACTTTCCTTTCATTTACTCCCCGACATTTCTGTCGGGGACATCCTATGCCCTTTTAGGCTGTTTTCACTGGTCTGTTTTCTCCTGCCGCCCACATCATCATCCCTTTGATGACCATTCTGTCGCTGTCAGACATCTGCTTCAGCAGCATAATAAATTCGCTGACATCTTCAGTCTGGCTGTTCAGGTTCTTCTTTTCGTTTGTAACTGCTGCCATGTTGTTTCCTCCCTTCGTTCTGTGATGTTTATATGATCCCTTTGGTTCTTGCAAGGTTCATCGCGTTTTCAAGGTCTTTCAATGCGTGCATCTGAATGATGATGTCGTCCCATTCCTTCTGATATGCTTCATCCTGTTCCTTCGTCCAGTTCCAGCAACCAGCCTGTCTGTCACAGTAATAGTTGTATTTCTGTCTTTCGTGAAGTTCTGCCGACTTTCTTTTGTCGCTCACATGCTGAAGCAACTTGTCGAAGTTGTTCTTGATCTCCGCTTCCTGATCCACAATGTTGATCCTGATTGTTTCTGCTCCCATATTTAGTTCAAGTGCTGTGTTCAGGTCTGATATGTGGAAGCCTGTGTATTTATCATCTGTTGATGTTGTGTTGAATACTGGATAACCAGCGCGAGGGCTGTCGTGTTCATCTTTCATGTAATCTGTCGGAAAAAGTTTGTCTGCAAGCTGCCATGCTTTTTCTTTTGTTGATACTGTTACGTTCATCTTGTTTGCTCCCTTCTTTATGTTTGGGCGGCTCTGCTGCCGCCCTGCTTTCTTTATTCGTTCACAATGTTCTGCATTCCTGCAAGTGCCAGCGCAAGTGTTGTCTTGCCGCCATTGGCTTCTTTTGCTCTTTTCATCAGTGCGCTGTGTACTTCTGAAGGAAGGTTCTTCGTTCCGTTCAGAACTGCGATGCACTCATCGTATTCAAGAAGGTTGATCATTTCGATTGCTTCTTTTACTCCGTTTAATTTGTCTATTGATTTGTTGACTAAATCCTGTCTTGTCATTTTGTTTGCTCCCTTCTGTGGTCTGTTCTGTTGTCTATGTGAACAGTATAGACCACGTTGAAAACTTTGTCAACTCTTTTTTGTTTTCTTTGTGAACTTTTTTATTGACCTTTTGTTCTTAGCGTGCTATTCTATGGATAAGAAAGAGAGGTGTTGATCATGACGCAAAGCGAACGCGTGAAAGAAATTCGTAAAACGTTAGACTTGACAATGGAAAAGTTTGGCGAAAAGTTGGGTGTTGGTAAGACTGCTATTTCAAATATAGAGTCAGGCAATCGCAACCTGACTGAACAGATGTCGAAGGCGATCTGTCGTGAATACAATGTGAATTACGATTATTTGATGTATGGCGAAGGGGAAATGTTTGACGATCTGCCGCAGACAATCGTTGATGAATTATGCACGCAGTATGAATTGAACGATTTTGACAAGGCACTTGTTGAAATGTATGTGTCTTTGCCAGCTGAAAGCCGTGAAAGAATCAAAGAATATATGAAGCAGCTAATCAAGAAGGTTGGTTGGGATAAAACTGAATAAAGGAAGTGATCTATTGAACATTATTTGTCTTGATATAGAAACAACAGGACTGAATCACTATGATGATGAAATCCTTCAACTTTCTATCATTGACGGCTCTGGCGCAATCCTTTTCAGTGAGTATGTGAAGCCTGTTCGTCACGAATGCTGGACTGATGCTGAAAAAGTAAACCACATAAGCCCTTCAATGGTAAAAGACTGTAAACCGCTTTTATATTATGCACATACTATTCAACGCATTTTAGAAAATGCAGACATGATTGTCGGTTATAACATTCACGGCTTCGATTTGCCTTTTATATTTAATTCTGGCATTGAGTATCATGCGAAGCAAAATTCTATTGTCGTTGATGTAATGCTTGCATTTGCTGAAATTTATGGACAAAAGCGTTACAACGAATATAAATGGCAAAAGTTGAAGACGTGTGCAGAATATTATTCATATAGTGAATGTAACTGGCACAATGCGCTTGACGATGCAAAAGCAACACTATTCTGCTTTTATAAAATCTTCGGCGATGTTCCTGAAGTTCCTGTGTATGCAACTGGCGTTTATCGTTCGGTTGACAATATTATTAAGCATGAAGAACAAAAGCTTGTTGAAGTTGTTTCAGTTCCTAAAAGTGGAAATGTTCTGATTGGCTTCGGCATTTTCATGTTGTTAGGTTTCTTCGTTGCTTTCAATCCTGTGTGCGTTGTGATCGCTGCGCCGCTTTTATATTTTGGTTTCAAGCGTCATAAAGCATATAAAGAATTTAAGCAAAACAAAAGGAAGCAGTGACCTGACCAGTCCTACTTCCTTTTACTTTATCCGTGTATGTATACATACTTTATGTATTTATATATGCGCTTCAGCTGTGCATCCGACAACTTATTCAGAAGCGTGTTGATTCTCTTTCGGATCATCGGCTTCCCTCCCTTCTCTTGTCGGGATTGTATCATGGAAATTATTGGAATGAAAGACCGCTTCCAGTTATTTCCATATATCAGGAAATAAGCGTCAGAAGCATTGTCGGCGCACAGTTTATCATTTATATTCAGAATCAAACAGATCAGTGATCTTGACATCAAGTGCAGCTGCTATCGCTTCAAGCTGGCGCAGTGTCGGCGATGTGATGCCGTTTTCAATCGTGTTCAGCGTTGACTTGCTGATTCCTGTCAAGGCTTCCAGCTGCTTCAAAGTCAAGTGTCTGTCTGTTCGTGCCTGCCACGTCAGGATTTCCATTGCGTCATCCTCCTAGTTTTGATTATGTACACGCTTCAGGCACTCTATACAAATAAAAAAGGAAGCCGTGACCAGCGACTTCCCTTGCAAAATGTTAAACAAAATATATCGCGGAAGACCGCCCACGATGATATTATGTCCTTTTACATTCTATCATATCAAGCCTTCTTTCGCTACCAGAAAGAAGGTTTTTATATGTCTTTTTTTACTCCAAACCCACAACTTTTCGGGCTTCGTGTAGTTAAATATATCAGATGCAGCCACGATGATCAAGTGCTTCATGGCGATACGCTTGAAGCGCAAGATCTGATTCTTGAAGATTTCATCAAAGTGAATCGGATGATACTTGTTGACACATTCATTGACGAAGCCCTGACAGCAAGAAAGAAGTTCAACAAACGAAAAGAGTTTGTCAGACTTCTGGATGGTGTGAAGGCTCATTCTTTCGACCTGATCATATTTACTAAACTTGACCGATGGTTCAGGAATATCGGCGATTATCATAAAATTCAGGAAATACTTGAAGCTAATGGCGTGCAATGGAAGGCTGTCACGGAAAACTATGATACCACAACCACGAACGGAAGACTGCACATCAACATCCGTCTGTCTGTTGCACAGGATGAATGTGATCGTGATTCCGACCGAATCAAAGATGTGTTCGCTTATAAGCTGAAGAATAAAACCTATGTGTCAGGCAGCCTTCCACGCGGTCTGAAGCTGGATGCAGAAAAGCATGTCATCATTGATCCTGAATGGAACTGCTTTGCGCTTGATATGTTTGACCGCTTTGAAGCTACATGCAGCAAGCGTGACACGCAGCTTTTTCTTCAGGACAAATACAACATTCGTGTCTGCTATGATACAGTTGCACGATACCTGAAGAATCCGCTTTTCAAAGGTCAGTATCGTGATGATCCTGACTTCTGTCCTGCGACAATCAGTCCTGAACGCTTTGAGCGCATCCAGAAACTTGCGATCAGAAATGTTCGGATCAGACACACACAGCAATTTTATGTTTTTTCAGGTCTTCTGATCTGTTCTTCCTGCAATCACATTATGACTGGCACTGTTACATATAGGAAAATGGCAGACGGCACAGAAAAAGCATATAAAAGCTATCGTTGCAACTTCAGGGCGCAATCGAAGCTGTGTGATCGTGGGCGATCTTATCGTGAAGAATATATTGAAGAATACATGCTGAACCATATCAGACCAGCTTTGTCCGACTATGTGGCGAAGTATGAAGTGACTGCTGCCAACGCAGTGCAGAAGAATCCTGTCGAAGAAATATCAAAGATTGAACGCAAGATCAAGAAGTTGTACGATTTGTTTATGGATGACTTGATCGACAAAGAAGCGTACAGAAGTGAATATGATAAATTCAAAAAGCAGATCGAAGAACTTCAGAAGTGTCCTGCTGCCCCTGTCCGCAATCTTGACAGTGTCCGCAAGCTGCTGAATGAAGACTGGGAAGCTGTTTATAATACTTTCAGCAATCAGGAAAAGAACGTCTTCTGGAAGTCGTTTGTTGAATCGGTGCTGGTGTATGAGGACGGAAGCATGGACATTCGTTTTTTATAATCTTTGTCGTACTAACTCTGCACTGCCTGTCGGCTCATCTGCAAATATAATTTCCGGACGATTCACCAGTGCTCTTGCAA
>OGHJ01000813.1_pt1 | contig 41283 bp, 34 predicted proteins | sample 1571351 | NCBI WGS metagenome assembly OGHJ01 (sample SAMEA2582037, study PRJEB24529) | metagenome | biome: Human gut stool | place: China | collected 2011 | reverse complement strand
TTATGATCGTTTTGCAGCTTTTCGTCAAAAAGACGAAGCTCGGCAAAGCGATGCGTGCCGTGCCGCAGGATAAGGATGCGTCCACCCTCGTCGGCATCAACGTCAACAGAATCATCACAACGACCTTCGCCATCGGCTCGGGCCTGGCGGCGGTGGCGGCGCTGATGTACTGCGCCACCTATCCCCGCGTCACGAACGATATGGGCAGCATGATGGGCATGAAGGCGTTTATCGCCGCCGTGCTGGGCGGCATCGGAATCATCCCCGGCGCGATGCTGGGAGGTATCCTGATCGGCCTGATTGAAATTTTTGTCAAGCTGTTTGCCCCCGGCTGGTACGAGGCCGTGACCTACGGTACGCTGATCGTGATTCTGCTGGTGAAGCCTTCCGGTATTCTGGGCAAGAATGTCGGTGAAAAAGTGTAAGGGAGCGTGAACAAAATGACGAAACGACGGCTGGCCTCCTACGGCCTGAATCTGGTTGGTGTCGCGCTGCTGTACGCGGCCATCACGCTGGCTTTTACCTTCAACGCCTTCGGCAAAAGCACGACTTACATCCAGGGCATCTGCACGACTGCCTGCTACACGATCATCATGGTCACGTCGCTCAACCTCGTCGTGGGCTTTATGGGTGAGTTCTCGATGGGTCATGCGGGCTTTGTCTCGGTGGGGGCGTATGTGTCCGCCATCGTGTCCGGCGCGCTGGCCGGGCACGGGCTTTCGGATCTGGCGCTGCTGCTCGTTGCGATTCTGGCGGGCGGCCTGGCCGCGGGCCTTATGGGCATTGCAGTCGGCATTCCGGCACTGCGGCTGCGCGGCGACTATCTGGCTATCGTTACGATGGCTTTTGCCGAGATTATCCGCGTCTGTTTCTGCAACTTTTCCATTACGGGCGGCGGCAAGACGATGAGCGGTATTCTCAAGCTTTCCACGTTTGACCGCGCATTCTGGATCATGGTCGTCTGCGTGACGGTTATGTTTCTGTTTGTGCGCAGCCGCTTTGGCCGTACGGTGCAGGCCATCCGTGAGGATTACATTGCGGCGTCGGCCTCAGGCATCAACGTGACCTACTACAAGGTACTGACCTTTGCGGTCTCGGCGTTCTTTGCGGGCGTCGGCGGCAGCGTCTACGCCCACTACATGACCGCGATGATCCCCACAAACTTCAACTTCAACTATTCGGCAGAGCTGCTCTCTGAAGTCATCATCGGCGGCACGGGCTCGCTGACCGGCTCCATCATCGGTGCGGCATTCTTGTCCAGCCTGCCGGAGTTGATGCGTGACTTCTCCACCTACCGTATGCTGGCCTACTCGGTCGTGCTGGTGCTGGTCATGCTGTTCCGCCCGGGCGGTATCTTCGGACGCTGGGAGTTCAGCCTGACCCGCCTGTTGGACGGCATTCGGCACCCCAAGGCAAAAGCCGCGAAAGGAGCGTGAACCCGTTATGGCAGCACCCGTATTGAAAGCACAGCATCTCGGCATCCAGTTCGGCGGCCTGAAGGCTGTGGATGACTTCAACATGGAAATTGGCGAGTCCGAGCTGGTCGGGCTAATCGGCCCCAACGGCGCGGGCAAGACGACGGTTTTCAACCTCATTACCGGCGTCTACAAACCCACCGAGGGTTCGTTCTACCTCTGCGGTGAGCGGATGAACGGCAAAAAAACGCATCAGATCGTCCATGCGGGCATTGCCCGCACGTTCCAGAACATCCGCCTGTTCAAAAAGATGACTGTCATCGAGAACGTCAAGACGGCCATGCAGGGCCACACGACCTACGGCATGGCGGACGCCATCTTCCGTACCAAAAAGTACTGGCAGCAGGAGGCGGAAATCACCGCCCGCGCCAAGGAGCTGCTGTCCGTCGTGCACCTCTCCGGCAAGGAGGATCTGGAGGCCGACAATCTGCCTTACGGCGAGCAGCGCCGCCTGGAGATCGCCCGCGCTCTGGCCACCGATATGAAGCTGCTGCTGCTTGACGAACCGGCTGCGGGCATGAACCCCACCGAGACCGAGGAGCTGCTGGAAATCATCAACTACATCCGCAAGGAATTTAAAGTGTCCGTCCTGCTCATCGAGCATGATATGAGCCTTGTCATGAAGATCTGCGAGCGCATTCAGGTGCTGGATTTCGGCACCACGATTGCTTCCGGCACGCCGGAGCAGATTGCCAACGACCCGCATGTCATCGAGGCATATCTGGGCAAGGATGAACCGGGGGAGGCCGCCAATGCTTGAGATCAAAGACCTGTACGTCAACTACGGTGCCGTCCACGCGCTGAACGGCGTATCCATGACCGTGAAGGATGGCGAGATCGTCTCGCTGATTGGGGCGAACGGCGCGGGAAAAACAACGACCCTGCGCACGATAACCGGTCTGGAAAAGGCAGCAAGCGGCTCCATCACCTTCGACGGGCACGACCTGCGCAAGATCGAACCCAGCAAAATCATCACGCTGAAACTGGCCCATGTGCCGGAAGGGCGGCACATCTTCCCCCAGATGACGGTGGAAGAAAACCTCGAGATGGGGGCTTTTACCGACCAAACCAACATGGCCAGAACGATGGCCGATGTCTACGAGCGTTTTCCCCGCTTAAAAGAGCGCAAGCGCCAGCTGGCTGGCACGCTCTCCGGCGGCGAGCAGCAGATGCTGGCCGTGGGCCGCGCCCTGATGGGAAAGCCGAAGATGATTTTGATGGATGAGCCGTCCATGGGTCTGTCCCCGCTGTTGGTAAAGGAAATTTTTGCCATCATCCGGGAGGTGAACAAGCAGGGCATTACGATTCTGCTGGTGGAGCAGAACGCCAAGATGGCGCTGGCCATCTCTGACCGTGCCTACGTGCTGGAAACCGGCACCATCACGCTTTCCGGCGATGCGCAGGAGCTGCTGAACGACACTCGCGTCAAAAAGGCCTATTTGGGGCAGTAAGGAGGAAGTGCTATGTATCCGAACTATCCCTACTTTGCCGTGGCCATTACCCGCACCTGCGGGTCGGGCGGCGGCAGTTACATCGGCAAAAAGCTGGCGCAGGATTTTGATATTGATCTGTATGACCGCAAACTGCTGCGCCTGGCAGCCGAGGACAGCGGCATCAATGAAAAAATCTTTGCCGCTGCCGATGAAAACACCAAAAAAACGCTGCTATACCGTGTTTCGCGGCATATCTACGACGGTAGCGTCATCCCGCCGGAGAGCGGCAATTTCATCAGCGACCAGAACCTTTTCAACTATCAGGCCAAGGTCCTGCGGGAGCTGCTGAACGAGGAAAGCTACATCTGCGTGGGCCGCGCGGCGGATTTTGTGCTGAAAAACAAACCCAATGTGCTGACCGTCTACATCGACGCGCCCTATGAGGACCGCATTGAGCGGGAGATGAAGCGCCAGGGCATCGGACGCAGCCAGGCCATCCACTACATTGATAAGCTCGACCACTATCGGGAAAGTTACTATAAGTATCATACGGGCCGCCAGTGGAAGCGTGTGGAAAATTACGACCTCTGCCTGGACAGCGCCGCGGTTGGGCTGGATAACTGCGTGGAGGTCATCAAGAAAGTTATTGAACTGAAATTTGGGGTAAAGTGCCCACGGTAAAAAGCAACAGGGGAGGAAAGACTTATGGAAGCACTGGCCTATTATGACGGAAAAATCGGCACACCGGAGGAACTGACAGTTCCCTTCAATGATCGTGTGCATTTCTTCGGTGACGGTGTATACGACGCCACTGTCGGCGCAAACGGCAAGGTCTACCTGCTGCAGGACCACCTTGACCGCTTTTACACCAGCGCCAAGGCATTGGATATCCACATCCCGATGCCGAAAGACGAGCTTGGCAGACTGCTGACCGACCTGCTGGCCAAGGTGGACGGTACAACGCATTTTGTTTACTGGCAGGTCACCCGCGGCGTCGAGACCCGCAACCACGTCTACGCCGAGGACCTGCCCGGCAAGCTGTGGGTGTCCATCCGCCAGAACCATTTGAACGACCCGGATGTGCCCATCAAGCTCAACACCGAGGAAGACACACGCTTTTATCACTGCAACATCAAGACGCTGAACTTGCTGCCCAGCGTCGTGGCCGCCCAGCATGCAAAGCGCATCGGCGTGCAGGAGACGGTGTTCCACCGCGGTGACATCGTGACCGAATGCGCCCACTCCAACGTGTCGATTCTGAAGGATGGCGTATTTTATTCGCATCCCAACGATGAATTTATCCTGCGCGGCATCGCCAAGATCCACATGATCCAAGCGTGCTACCGCCTGGGCATTACAGTCATGGAAAAATGCTTTACGCTGGATGACCTGCGCAGCGCCGATGAGATCATCGTGACGTCGTCCTCCAACTTCTGCCTGCACGCCTGCGAGGTGGACGGCAAGCCCGCGGGCGGCAAAGACCCCGCCACGCTGAAAGCGATTCAGAGCGAGGTCCTGCGCGAATACTACGCCTACACCGGCAAAACAACCGTTGTGGACTGAAACGGGAGGTGGGAAGGATGACCCGTGACGAACTGGAAAAGCGCAACGTAGGCGAAAATCTCGATGCTTTGATGAATCTTGATCCCCGCGGCTACGGTGTCTGCCGCATTTTGTACGCGGGCAGCCGCGCCTATACCGGTGAACCTCTGACGATGCACGCGGCGCAGGTGCTGTGCGATGCGGTAAAAGAGAACGATCTGGTGTACATTATTACCGGATTCGTCCTGCTGCCGCATAAAGTGCCCGAGATGGACGGCACGGTCAGTTCCATGCTGCTGGCCCGCGCGTTGGTGATGGCGTTCGGTGCAAAGCCGGTCATCGTATGCCCCGCCGACAGCGTCCAGGCCATTGAAAAGTGCGCCGCCGTCGTTGGTCTGCATATCTATGAAGACCTCGACATCGTGCAGACGCTGCCTTTAAGCATGGGGGTCGCTGCCTTTACCAAAAACCTGGCCGACGCCCCGGTTCAGGCTGCCGCGCTGGCTGCCCGCAAGCCTGCGGCAGTCGTCTCTGTCGAAGCCTGCGGCGCGAACGCCCTGGGGGTCTGTCACAATGCCGTCGGGCTGGACGTGACCGCCTTGCAGGCCCGCAGCGATGTGCTGTGGGAAAAGCTGCGCGCCGACGGTGTGCCGAATATCGCCATCGGTGACCTGGGCAATGAGATCGGCATGGGCACGATTGCCGACCACATCAAAAAATATGTGCCGTTCACCAACAGGGGCGAGTGCCAATGCGGCTGCGGCGGGGGCATATTAAGCGCCACCAGGACTGACAACATTATCACGGCCACCTGCTCCGACTGGGGCTGCTACGGCTTGATGGCCGCGCTGGCGTATCTCAAAAAAGATATGGAGATCCTGCACCACGAGGACATGGAGTCCGAGGTCATGCGGGTGGCGGCACGCAACGGGTTTATTGATATGACGGGCTCACTGCTGCCGGGCATTGACGGATTCAGCACGCGCATGAACGTCAGCATCGTCAGTCTGATGCGCCAGTGCACGGCCTACGCGGTACGGTACTCCCACAAGTCGGATCACTGGTTCGGCCCTGTGTTGGCAAAGCACTTCTTTGACTGACTATTATAGAAGGAAGGGGGCAGCGGTCATGCTGCCGTTTACGGTACACCCGGTTGGGGACTGCGCCCTGCTGGCGGGATTCACCCAGCGCATTGCACCGGAGATCGGCGCGGCGGTGGCGGCACTGAACAGCCGCGTTTTGGTGGCCAAGCTGCCCGGCGTGACCGAGACAGTGCCCGCTTTTGCGTCGCTGCTGGTGGTGTATGATCCGCTTGTGACCGACTATGACACGCTGGCGGCAGCCCTGCAAGGGCTGAGTGACGCTGACGGCGCGGACACCGCGGCGGGGGAGGGGAGGCTGGTCACGATCCCTGTATGCTACGGCGGCGATTTCGGCCCCGACCTGCCCTTTGTGGCAAAGCACGCGGGGCTGACCGAAGCAGAAGTCATCGCGCTGCACACCGGGCGGGAATACCGTATTTATATGCTGGGATTCCTGCCGGGGTTCCCGTACCTGGGCGGGCTTGACGAACGATTGTTTACCCCGCGGCTGAACACACCGCGCACGGCCATCCCGGCCGGGGCGGTGGGCATCGGCGGCGAGCAGACCGGCATTTACCCTATTGCCAGCCCGGGCGGCTGGCAGCTCATCGGCCGCACGCCGCGCAAACTGTTTGACCCGGAATCGGGCGCACTGCCCTACACGGCGGGGGACCGCATAAAATTTGAACCCATCACCGCGGCGGAATTTGCAGCCCTGGCGGCAAAGGAGGGCACGGCATGAGCATCACCGTACTGGACCCCGGCCCGCTTACAACTGTGCAGGATGCGGGCCGTGTGGGCTATGCTGCCCAGGGCTACCGCAGCTGCGGCGCAGCGGACGGATACGCCTACCGTCTGGGCAATGTGCTGGTCGGCAACGACCCGGGTGCAGCCGTGCTGGAATGCACCCTGCGCGGCGCGGCCCTGCGGTTTGAAACGGACACCGTCTTTGCTCTGACGGGGGCCGAAAGCCCTGCTGTGCTGGACAGTACGCCCGTACCCTATTACGCACCGCTGCTTGCCAAAGCAGGCAGTGTGCTGCAGATGGGGGCGGCAAAAACAGGACTGCGCAGCTATCTGGCCGTGGGCGGCGGCATTGCCACCCCGCCCGTGCTGGGCAGCCGTGCCACCGATGTAAAATGCGGCATCGGCGGCTTGGAGGGCCGCAAGCTGACCGCGGGCGATACCCTGCCCATAGATTCATGTGATACCGCCGCGCTGTGGCAGGCCATCACTGCCAAACGGCTGGACCGTCCCTTGCGGGACAAGACTGTGTGCGGCGGGCTGCACCCCATGCGCGTGCAGGGGACGCAGATGCTGCCGCTGCTGCGTGCCGTGCCCGGCCCGCAGGACGCCGCCTTTACCGTGCAGGGCCGGCAGGATTTTATCCACGGTATCTATACCCTGACGCCGGACTGTGACCGTATGGCCTGCAAGCTGGCGGGCACGCCGCTGCAAATGCGCCGCGGCGCGGATATTCTCTCCGACGGTATTGTGCCCGGGTCGGTGCAGGTCTCCGCCGACGGGCAGCCCATTGTCATGCTGGCCGACCACCAGACCACGGGCGGCTATGCCAAAATTGCCACGGTGATTTCTGCCGACTTGCCCGCGCTGGCGCAGCTCCGCCCCGGGCAGCGGGTATGCTTTACCTTTGTGACGCCGTCCCGGGCCGTGCAGGCTGCCCGGCAGCAGGCGGCCCTGTGGCAGCGGGTAAGAGATCGCTTGTAAAAGAAGGTGCACGTTATGAACTATTCCGCATTTCCCCCGGCTGAGATTCGGGCGCTGATCCGCGCGGGCAAGCTGGATGCCCCGACCACAGGCTGCTGTGACGGCTACGCCCAGGGCAATCTGGTGGTGCTTCCCAAGGCACTGGCGTGGGATTTCCTGCTGTTCTGCCAGCGCAACCCCAAGGCCTGCCCGCTGCTGGAAGTGGCCGATGCCGGGGAGCGCAGCTTCTCCCAATTTGCCCCGGGCAGCGATATTGCGCAGGACATCCCGCGCTACCGCATCTACCGAAACGGCGAATTGACCGAAGAAACCACCGATGTGGTGCGCTATTTTGAGGAACGGTCCGATTTGGTCAGCTTCCTCATCGGGTGTAGCTTCTCCTTTGAGTCGGCGCTGCTGGACGCGAACATCCCGGTGCGCCAGATCGAGGAAGGCGTCAATGTGCCGATGTACAACACCAACATCCCCTGCACGCCCGCGGGGGTGTTCAGCGGAAATATGGTCGTCAGTATGCGTCCGATTCCCCACGCGCAGGTGCCTGCGGCGGTGGCCATCACGGCGGGCATGCCCCGCGTGCACGGTGCGCCGGTGCAGATCGGCACTCCGGAGGCCATCGGCATCACCGATCTGGCCCACCCTGATTACGGCGATGCCGTGACGATTCGTCCGGGCGAAACACCGGTTTTCTGGCCCTGCGGGGTCACGCCCCAGGCCGTGGTCATGCACTCGAAGCCGGAGTTCTGCATCACGCATGCGCCGGGGTATATGTTTGTGACCGACGTAAAAAACACACTGCTGAAATACTAAGGGGGATGTTGCAATGCCGTCCATTGATTTAAACTGCGACCTGGGCGAGAGCTTCGGCGCGTACACCATCGGCATGGATGCCGAAATTTTGCCCTATGTGACCAGCGCGAACATTGCCTGCGGGTTCCACGCGGGCGATCCGTCCGTAATGCAAAAGAGCGTTCTGCTGTGCAAAAAGTACGGCGTGCAGGTGGGTGCACACCCGGGACTGCCGGATTTGCAGGGCTTTGGCCGCCGCAGAATGGCAATTTCCCCCGCCGAAGCCGAGGCCGACGTGATGTACCAGATCGGTGCGCTGAAGGCATTCTGCGACGCGGCGGGCGTACCGCTGCACCACGTCAAACCTCACGGCGCGCTGTACAACATGGCCGCCAGGGATCCGGTGCTGGCGGCGGCCATCTGCCGCGCTGTGCAGGCTGCAGCTCCCGGTGCTGTGCTGCTGGCTCTCTCCGGCAGCGAGATGGTCAAGGCCGCAAACGCCATCGGATTGCCCGTTGCCAGCGAGGTATTTGCAGACCGCGGCTACCAGGCCGACGGCAGCCTTGTGCCACGCGGCGCTCCCGGCGCAATGATCGAGGACGAGGATACCGCCATTGCGCGGGTCTTGCAGATGGCAGCGCAGGGTACCGTACAGGCCGACGACGGCAGCACCGTAACCCTGCAGGCCGATTCCGTCTGCGTCCACGGCGACGGCCCCAAAGCCCTCGCCTTCGTGCAAAAAATCTCCGCCGCCCTCCTTGCCGCAGGGACAGCAGTTGCAGCATTTTGATTGTAGGCAGAAAGCAAGATGGGGAATGAACCTATCGGAAGAAGGTAAAGCAGCGCTAAGCGGCAGGAACTTTTTGTCAATAAAAATACCGTTGTATCGTGTGATACAACGGTTGAATAATTTGAATGCAGCCTTGATGTGCTTAGGCAGCGGATCCTGCACGGAGGACGAGCCGACACCATAGCACGAAGGCTGTTTTCATTCCGGCAAACGTCCGTACAGTTCCATTTCACTGTGCAGCTTTTTGGCCAGCCGCGTGTTAAAGACACCGGGTTCGGCACGCCAGCACCAGTTGCCGCCCAGAGTGGACGGCGTGTTCATGCGGGATTCATGCCCAAGGCCCAGCAGATCCTGTGCCTGCACGACAGCCAGATCGGCAGCACTGGACCAGATGCCGCGCATCATGCCCCAGTGATAGCCCTCTTTCTTCGTCAGATTCAGGTAACGCACGGCGCACGCCACGTCCTCAGGGGCGGCGGTTTCCATCCAGCCGTTCACAGGCTCGTTGTCGTGGGTGCCTACATAGGCAATGCAGTTCTTGGGGTAGCTGTGGGGGCGGTAATCGCCACCGTCACGGCTGTCAAAGGCAAACTCCAGCACTTTCATGCCGGGATAGCCGCATTGCTTCAGCAGGGCAGTGACATCTTCCGTCAGGAATCCCAAATCCTCGGCGATGATGCGCGGGCTGCCCAGCTTTTTCTTTATGGCAGCAAACAGCGCATAGCCGGGACCTTCGCGCCAGCGGCCGTTCCGGGCGGTTGCTTCCCCGTAGGGGATAGCATAATAGCCCGCAAATCCGCGGAAGTGGTCAATGCGAACCACATCATAGATGCTGCACATGTGTTTGATGCGCCGCACCCACCATGCGTAGCCGGTCTTGGCCATGGAGTCCCAGTCGAACAGCGGGTTGCCCCACAGCTGGCCTGTGGCGGAGAAGCCGTCCGGCGGGCAGCCTGCCACCTCGGTGGGCAGCAGGTTCTCGTCGAGCTGGAACTCCTGCGGGCAGCTCCACACATCGACGCTGTCCAGCGCCACATAGATGGGAAGGTCGCCGATGATGCGGATTTCCTGCTGGTTGGCGTAGTGCTTCAGCGCCTGCCACTGACTGTAGAACATAAACTGTACAGCCTGCCAGAACGCCACATCGTCGGCGTACTGCTGCCGGGCTGCTGCCAGGGCAGCGGGCTCACGGCGCCGCAGCGGTTCTTCCCATTCCAGCCAGCAGACTCCGTTGTGGGCGTCCTTCAGCGCCATGAACAGCGCGTAGTCGGGCAGCCAGAAGTCGTTTTCCTTCACAAAGCGGCGGTAGTCGGCACCGGGCTTTGCCAGCAGACGTTTGGCAGCACAGCGCAGCACTGCGTAGCGCTTTTCGTACATGACGCCGTAGTTGATGCAGTCGGGGGTGCATTCCCAGTCGATGGACGCATATTCCTCCGGCAGCAGCAGTTCCTGCTTTGCCAGATCGTCCAGATCGATAAAATACGGGTTGCCCGCAAAGGTCGAGAACGACTGATAGGGACTGTCGCCGTAGCTTGTGGGGCAGACGGGCAGAATCTGCCAGTATGCCTGCCCGGACTTGACCAAAAAGTCCACAAAGCTGCGCGCGGCTGCACCCATGGTACCAATACCGTAAGGCGAGGGCAGACTTGAAATGGGCATTAGAATGCCGCTTGCTCTCATCAGAGAACCCCTCTTTCTTTTGATAGTAAGCAGCCGGGATGTCTTTCCTTCACAGTTCGCGCACGCTTTCTCCTTCGGTCAGATCGAAGGAGACGATCTCGTGCACGGCATTGCCGGGTTTTTGGATGTTGTGGAGCAGGATCCGCGCCGAACGCTGCGCCAATTGCCCCATATTCTGCCGGATGGTCGTCAGCCGGGGCACACTGTACTGTCCCAGCGCAATGCCGTCAAAACCTGTGACGGAAATATCCTGCGGCACACACAGCCCGTGATCCCGCAGCGCACGAATTGCGCCGAGCGCCATCAGGTCGGACATGGCAAACACTGCCGTAATGTCGGGACTGTGCTTTAAGAGATACTCCATTGCCTCATACCCGCTGGAAAGCGAGAAGCGCGCATACGCATACTGCTTTTCCATGTCAAACGGCAGACCAAGGCGCAGCATAGCACCCTGACAGCCGGCCAGACGGGCGAGACTTGGACGGGAAAGATTGGGCTTGCCGCCGATGATTCCGATGCGGCGGTGCCCTTTTTTGTACAGATATTCGATCATCGTGTCCGATGCAGCCATATCGTCTACGGACACACTGGACAAATTGCGGATGCGCAGGGATGCCGCGCTGTTCGTCAGCAGCAGGCAGGGGATACCCAGTGCCTCCAACTCCGGCGTGAAGTATTCCGGATTTGAGCCGAGAAACAATATACCATGGGGTTTGCGCTCTGTGCAGATGCGTCGGGCCTGCGCAACCTCGTTGGCCTCCTCGTCAATATAGTAGACCGTCGCAACGTAGCCGCTTTCCTCAATGATCTGCTGCAGCGGTTCCAAAATGCCGGCAAACAGCATATTCTGGGTACCTTTCACAATCAGTGCGATCCCATCGTTGGCCTGCTGCTTCAGATGCTTGGCGTTGGCGTTCGGTTCATAATTGTGGCGGTTTACGATTTCCAATATTTTTTGACGGGTTTCTGCACTGACGCCGGGGGCGTTATTTAAGGCTCGTGAGACGGTCCCGACCGCATAGCCGGACTCCCGCGCGATGTCTTTGATGGTCATTTGCCAATCCTCTTTCTTGAAGAAGTGTCAAATTTACCCCTTGACTGCACCGGCGACCACGCCATCGATAATATATTTCTGGCAGATCAGGTACAGCACGATAACAGGCAACACCGTAATCATGATGCAGGCCATCATGGGTGCCATCTCCACCTTGCCGTAGCTGCCGCGGAAATACTGGATCGCCATAGGAATCGTGCGGTAGGTCTTGATGTCCAGCACCAGCGTGGGCAGCAGATAGTCGTTCCAGACCCACATGGTTTCCAAAATGGCAGTAGAGATCATCGTCGGCTTCAAAATCGGGCAGACGACCTTGAAGAAAATCTGGATGGGATTGCAGCCGTCGATCATAGCGGCTTCTTCAATAGCAATCGGCATGGATTTTACAAAGCCGGTGAACATGAACACCGCAAGTCCCGCGCCGAAGCCCAGATAGATGATGCAGATGTTGTAGGGGTTATTCAGCTTTAAGGTATCAGCGGTTTTTGCCAGTGTGAACATGACCATCTGGAAGGGAACAATCATGCTGAATACGCACAGATAGTACATACCTTTGGACAAGGTGTTCTGCACACGGGTGATATACCATGCGCACATGGAACAGCACAGCAAAATCAGTGCCACAGACGAAACCGTGATCACTAAACTATACCAGAAAGAGGACAAAAAGTCCATTTCCTGAATGCCATAAATGTAGTTTTTCAGGCCGACGAAGGTCTCGGCGTTCGGCAGCTCAAAGGCGTGGCTCGTCGTGATGGCGCGCTCGGTCTTGAGGGAGTTCATCAAAATCATGAACACCGGGTACATCCAGGCGATGCACAGGATCGTGAGCAGAACGGACAGTACCGCGTTGATGCGGCGGTCTTTTTTAGTAGCACCCATTATGCCTGCACCTCCTTAGAGCGGGTAAAATGCAGCTGGAGCAGCGAAAAAACGACCACAAACAGGAAGAAAACGACGGCCTTGGCCTGACCGATGCCCTTCCACTGGGGTCCGGAGCGTGCGTAGAACGTGTCGTAGATGTTGTAGGCCAGCATCATGGACTGCTTTGCAGGCTCACCGGCTGTCAGCGAAAGGTTCTGGTCGAACAGCTTGAAGGAGTTCGTCAGCGTCAGGAAGGTGCAGATCGTCACGCTGGGCATGACCATCGGGATTTTGATTTTGAACAAAATCTGGCTGCTTGTTGCACCGTCAATGCGTGCGGCCTCCACCAGATCCACAGGCACATTCTGCAAACCGGCAATATAGATGATCATCATGTAGCCGATCTGCTGCCAGCACATCAGGATGATCAAACCCCAGAAGCCGTAAGTGGCATTCAGCGCCAGCAGCGACTTACCCCAGGAGGACAGCAGACCGTTGAGCAGGATCTGCCAGATATAGCCCAGCACGATGCCGCCGATCAGGTTCGGCAGGAAGAAGATGGTGCGGAAAGCGTTGGTGCCGTGCATACCGCGGGTGAGAAGCAGCGCGATGGCAAAGGCCAGCACGTTGATCAGCAGGGTGGACACGACGGTGAACGCCGCTGTGAACCAGAACGCATGGGTGAAGGTGTTATCCGACCAAATCATTGCGTAGTTGCTTAAGCCCGCAAACTGCACATTTTTGACGGTGGTGAACTTGCAGAACGACAGCCCTGCACCCCAGATAAACGGCCAGACAAAGCCGATAATAAAGGCGATGAGGGTCGGCAGTACGAAAACAGGCCAATAACGTCGAATGGCTTTTTCCATAAGTATGCTCCCTTTGTTGTAATTTTTGTTTTCTGCAAAAGAAGCGGGGCGGGCGAAACCGCCCGCCCCGCTAACCGGTAATACTAGGTAAGGAGAAAAAGCTTTCAGAGTAGAGAAAACGATCTTATGTTATGCAGCAGCGTTCAGAGCAGCCTCGGATGCCCAGCCATCGACGAAAGCGGTGACGACATCATCCCAGCTGCCGGTACCGGCGGCGTAAGCGGTCAGAGCAGAACCAACACCGTTCTTCCAGTTCTCGGAAGGCATGGTGGAGAAGTTCCAAGCCACAGGGGTCTTGCCCGCGGCGGTCATTTCCTTGTCGACCTTGACGAAGAGGTTCGGGGACTCAGCAGCATTCTTGAAGGGGATAACGAAGCCCATGTCATCCGCCATGGCCTTGGTGCCCTCGTCAGAGGAAACGCACCAGTAGATGAAGTCGAGCGTTGCGTTGATGTCGTCCTCGCTGGCTTCCTTGTTGACGCACCAGTAGTTCTCAGTGCCGGTGCACAGACCCTGATTGGCCTCGTCGCCAGCGCCAACGTAGATGGGGATCATGGTCAGATCATCATCGGTGAAGGGCTTGCCATCGCCGACGAGGTTGTTGTACTCCCAAGAACCATTCTGGAAGAAGACAGCCTCTTCGTTCAGGAACTCGTTGCGGCTGTCGTCGCCGGTCTTGCCAGCCAGTTCGGCAGGGTCGCAGGTGGAGTTGTTGATGTACAGGTCAAAAATATCCTTGTAGTTGTCGAGATAGGTGCCCTTGATGGCGTCGGTGTTGTCGATGCCGTCCTCCTGATACTCGAAGTAGATGGGCAGGTTGGCCAGATGGGTCTTGTAGCGCCAGTCAGAGGAGCCGTCCATACCGGCGGAGCTGAAGGCAGAGAAGCCCAGCTCGTCCTTGCGGGCGGTGATGTCCTCGGCAACCTTCTTCAGGTCGGCAAAGCTCTTGATGTCGTCCACGCTGTAACCAGCCTTTTCCAGCAGGGTCTTGTTGGTGATCAGACCGTAGCTCTCGATAACGTAGCCGATGCCCAGGGTGGCGTCGCCGTCCTTCAGGGCGTAGGAATCGCTGGTCAGCTCACCGGCGATCTTGGAGCCGGACAGGTCGTAGCAGTAGTCCTTCCAGCTGGCCAGACCGACAGGGCCGTTGACCTGGAACAGAGTGGGCGCATCGCTCTTGGCCATCTCGCTCATCAGGGTGGTCTCGTACTGGCCGGAAGCAGCAGTCACGACGGTGACGGGAACGCCGGTCTCCTCGGTGTACTTGGCGGCCAGATCCTGCCAGGCTTCATCCTGCTCGGGCTTGAAGTTCAGGTAGTAGACCTTGCCGGCGGCAGTGGTATCTGCCGTGGCGGCTGCTTCGGAGCTGGCAGCTTCGGAAGAAGCTGCGGTGCTTTCTGCAGCAGAGGAAGCAGTGGAAGATGCGGTGGAGCCGCAACCTGCCAGCAGGCCGGCAGCCATCATGGATGCCAGGGCGAGAGAGATTGTTTGCTTGGATTTCATGGTATTATCCTCCTTTTTAAGTGGAACCAGTTGCACCGTTGCGGACCGGTGTGGTTCACGGGTTGGTAACGTTTCCAACCTTTCTGTGGCTTTATATTACACCCGTGTTTTGCAAAAATCAATCGTTTTTTGGATTTTGAGTGCAAAATTGTAGCCTTGCACGAATCGCAACCGTTTTCCTTGTCGAATATAACAAGAAAGTAGTATTTATTTTGATGAAACGTTTCAATTTCACGGCAAAATGCGACTTTATAAACCAAAAGCAGCCCCGCGACGGCGGGAGCTGCTTTTGATTGTCATATTTTAGCGCAACTTGTTTCGCACCTGCTGGTAAGCGAACCAGTAGAAAGCGGCGTGGTTGGTGCCGGCGGTGCCGTTGGCGGAGGCATACATGCCAACGGTGCAGCCGGTAAAGCCGCCGGTTATCTCGGTGCTCAAAAAGCTCAGGTCAACATCCTTGGCAACGCAGGCGGTTTTGCCCTTGCATTCTTTGCGGGTAACACATGGATTTTTCGGTGCATTTTCGGCCCGGCCCTTACACTTTTTTCGTTTCCGCCTGCACCAGGGCGCGGTACAGGGTAAAATCCGGCACGGGGGCCGCCGGGGCACCAGGCAGTGGAGCCTGCCAGGCGGCATAATCCGGCCCGTCCCCGGCCGCGCGGGGAATCGCCATCAGACCGGTCAGAACGCGGGCGGTCAGTGCGCCGTCCAGCATGGTATCGCTGCAAAAGCCGGCCCAGAACCCAGTTTTGGGCTGCAGCAGAGCCGCCATGGCACCAAAATCATCCGCCGCACGGCCCAGGGTGCAAAAGCAGTTCTGCCAGTCCTTATCCAAAAACTGCTCCCGCGCGGTGCAAAAGCGCACCGCCCCGCGCAGGGCGTACAGGTACAGCCGCACGCTGAACACCACCTGCTCCTGCCAGAGCGGCGTGGTGGCCCGCCCGGCGTAAGAACAGCCGGGCAGCAGCGTTTCATAATTTTCCAGCGCGGAAGTGCAGAGCTGCTGATAGGCAGCCAGCTGTTCCGCATAGCTTTTTGCGGGCAGCAGAGCGGCAAGTTCCTGAATCGGGCCCTGCGTTTTGCCGCACAGCCAGGCCGAAGCAAACAGCCGGGTGCTGCGGGTCAGGAACGCTTCGCCCACCGGCTGCGGCGGGCTGCCCGCCTGCACGGCGCTTTCGGCACGGGCGCGCAGGCAGACCGAAAGATCCTCCAGTGCGCTGTCCGTCAGTGCCCAGCCATCCGGCGCACGGTAGGTACAGCGCAGGTAAGCCGTGCGCTGCGCGGCGCAGTCGGTATCTGGGGTACACCACAAAGCACCGGTCAGATTCAACTCCATCAGGGAGGGGCGCAGGTCCCCGGTGCCAACCATCCAGAAGCTGCGCACCCCGCCGCGCCAGGCTCCCTGCAACATTCCGTTAACGGCGGTATCGCCGCCGGGGTAGGCGGTCATGGGGTTGCCGGTCAGCTTATTGCGGCGGCAAAGGCTGAACCACAGCCCGTGCTGCGCGCCGGGACCAGGGCCACCCGCACTGCTGGCACTGGGGGCCGGGGTTAAAACGGGGATAACGCTATCCGGGATTTTGAGTTTTCCCTCCTGGTAGAGCGCAACGGTTTCGCCCTGCAGCAGAATATAGGCAGCGGCACCGGGCACCGTGGCGTTCAGCAGCTGCCATTGCTCTTGCAGCGCCGCAGTGCTGGCTGTGCCATCGGGGTCACCCCCCATCCCGTCAATGCCCAGCGCCCAGATGCGCGGGCTGGTTTTGAGAGTGCGGATAGAATCCTGCCAGATTTTATAGCGTTCTTCCGGGTTTTCCGCCGCAGCCTGCTGCGGGGCAGCCCCCAGCGGGGTCTGCGGGTTCTGCACAGGGCGCAGGCCCATGGCGGCGGCAAGGTCCGCCTGTTTGTCGGTGCGCACCATATTGCCGCGGCAGCGCAGCAGGGATTCAAAAATCATCTCCCAGCCGTTTTCGGTGGCATCCGCCCAGGCGGACAGCCATGGTGCATCCGAAAGATCCCACCCGCGCAGGCCGACAGCGGCGGCTGGCCCGGTAATGCGGCCCTCCGGCACAGTGGCAAAGGGTTTGGGCTCAAACTGCTGCTGGTTCCAGAACCAGAATGGTGCTACCCCCAGGTAATGACGGCTGATATCCAGCAGGCCGTACACCGCGCCCAAATCATCCGCCGCGCAGAGGGTGAGCTGGTTTTCCGTCACATCCAGCGTATAACTTTCCGGCGGCAGGGCGGGGGCAAGACAGATCATCAGGCGGTTATCCGGCACAAAACCGGTGGTGGAAAGAGTCATTTCCATATCACGCCAAAAGCGCGCCACGGCATGCTGCACGGGCGCACTGGCCCACTGCGCCGTGACCCGTGTGGCACGGCTGAGCATAAAATCCATTGTTTTCCTGCCTTTCAATACACTCTACCATCATCCCCGCCTTATCGGCGCTTGGATGGATGCAGTATTCCCTTACTGGTCCAAAAATTCGCGGATCTCGGCTTCCACGGCACGCACCTCGCGCTCAAATGCGCGGGCGGATACCCGCAGCGCACCGTTGCCCAGAATAATAATCTGTTCCGCACCATCGGAGCTGACCACCCGCACGCGGTGGTTTTTGGCCAGCTCATGGGTGGCGCGCTCGATGAACATATCGGCGGTTTCGGCTTCGCGGGTATAAATCACATGCAGGTTGTGCCAGGTTTCTTGTTCCCGCCCGGCGCCCTTGACGCGGTAGGCGTCAAACACCAGGATGGGCACACACTTGCGGTAGCCCGCATAGTTGCACAGAATGTCCATCAACCGGCGGCGGGCGGCATCCAGGTTTTCCGCCGCGATCTTCTTTAATTCATCCCACGCAAAAATCACGTTGTAGCCGTCTACCAGCAGGTACTCCGGCCCGCTGGGCGGCGGTGCAGCGGGGGTACGGTTCTGGCTTGGCCCCACACTGCGGAAGGCTTTGCGCGCGGCAAGCTGGTCATGCTGACCTGCGGCTTCCCCCCGCCGCTTGATCGGCCCATAGGTGCGCTCAAAAATCGCCAGCAGCTCTTTGTCCTGCTCCAGTGTGCCGCAGTAAGCGGCAGCACGGCGGCGGGCATCGGATGCTTCATCGGAGGCATCCGCTTCTTCCTGTTTCGCCTGCTGGGCACCGGGCGCGTTGCGCCCCAGGCCGCTGGCCACATGGGCGTGGGCGGGAACTTCGTCCCATTTGACAAGGTAGCCCGCGCCGTGGCTGCAAAATACGGAATCCGCCGGGTTTTCAGTATCGGCATCCGGCTGGTAGCCAATGGCTTCCAGCACGGCTTCGGTGTTGTGGCAGGGCGCATAGCCGCGGGGCATACAGCTCAGGCGGCCCGCACCGCGGGTGTAGGCGGTCACTTCCCGCGCACAGCCCCGTATTTCGGCAACCGGGGCTTTGCCGGTAATGACGGCCAGGCCATCCTCGTTTTCCGGCGTGCTGAATTCCGCGCAGCGGCGCTGCAGATCGGCCATGGCGCGGCCAACACAGTCCTGCGGGACTTCCAGCCGGAAGTCATACCAGGGTTCCAGCAGGACCGCCTGCCCCCGGGCCGCCGCGGTGCGCAGCCCCTGCCGCACGGCGCGGTAGGTTGCCTGGCGGAAGTCCCCGCCTTCGGTATGCTTCTGGTGGGCACGGCCTGCCGCCAGCGTGATCTTCACATCGGTCAGCGGCGCACCGATCAGCACGCCCGGGTGAGTGCGCTCGGCCAGATGCGTTAAGATCAGCCGCTGCCAGTTTTCGGCCAGCGTGTCGGGCGGGCAGTCCGCCGCCAGCTGCACACCGCTGCCCCGCGCCCCCGGCTCCAGCAGCAGATGTACCTCGGCATAGTGGCGCAGCGGCTCATAGTGGCCGATGCCCTCCACCGCCCTTGTCAGCGTCTCTTTATACAAAATGCCGCCCTCGCTGAACGCCACAGTCAGCCCGAACCGCTCCTGCAAGATCGTCTGCAAAATTTCCAGCTGCACCTCGCCCATCAGCTGGACGTGTACCTCGCCCAGGTCATCCCGCCAGTTGACGTGCAGCTGCGGGTCCTCGCCCTCCAGCGTTTGCAGCGCCTTTAATAAGGTATGGGGGTCGGCGTCACAGTCCACGCGGTAGTTGAGCACCGGCTCCAAAAGCGGCGTCTCGGCGTCGGATTCCGCGCCAAGCCCCTGCCCGGGCCGCGTACTGACCGGCCCCGCTGCGGCCACGACCATGCCGGGCAGCGCCTCGCTGACCAGCCGGAATTTGCCGCCGTTGTACAGCCGCAGCGCGTCGGCCTTCTCGCCGCCGGGCAGCACATCTTTTACATGCAGCACGCCGCCCGTGACCTTCAGCCAGGTCAGCCGCGTGCCCGCATCCTCACTGATTTTGAACACACGCGCGCCGAATTCCGGCCACCGGGGCGGGGTGCGGGTCAGCGTCTGCAGGCCGCGCAGCAGCCCGTCCAGCCCGTCCAGCCGCAGCGCCGCGCCGAAAAACACCGGGAACACCTGCCGCCGCGCAATAGCGGTCTGTATCGTTTCTGCCGCTGCTGCGCCGGTCTCAAGCACCTCGTTCATCAGCGGCTCGCTGCACAGAGCCAGCGCCTCCGGGTCGGGCGCGGCGGAAAAATCCACGCACCCGTCCCCGAACCGTCCGCGCAGCTCCCGCAGGCGCACGGCGGCGTCCGCGCCGGGCAGGTCCATCTTGTTGACAAATACAAACGTAGGTACGCGGTAACGTGCCAGCAGCTTCCACAATGTCTCGGTGTGGGCCTGCACGCCGTCGGTGCCGGAGACGACCAGCACCGCGTAATCCAACACCTGCAAGGCGCGCTCGGCCTCGGCGGAAAAGTCCACGTGGCCGGGCGTATCCAGCAGCGTCAGTTCGGTCTCGTCGGCGCCGTCCGCGGCGGGCAGCGTCAGCACGGCCTGCTTGGCAAAGATCGTGATGCCCCGCGCCCGCTCCTGGCTGTCGGTATCAAGAAAGGCGTCCCTGTGGTCCACGCGCCCCAGCTTGCGCAGCACCCCCGCGCGGTAAAGCAGCCCTTCGGCCAATGTAGTTTTGCCGCTGTCCACATGTGCCAGCAGCCCGACGACCAGACGTTTCATACCCGTTCCCCTTAGCTTTCAAAAATCATGCCCCTATTGTACAATTTTTCTTGCCATTTGGCAAACGCTGTGCTATACTTATCTCAAATCCACCGAGGAAGGAGAGCACCCCCTTATGCGTTGGCAGTTTGGTGTTGTGTTCCAGAAAAAAGGAAACCCCTGACGTACTGACGCTGTAAGTGTGCCCTTTTTTACCTCGGTAACGCTGTAAGTGTGCAGTTTTTGCGCCCTGTGGCTTTGCCGCGGGGCGCTTTTGTTATGCAAAAATGGGTAATCTCGCACAATCCCCAAGCGCCGCTCCGTCGGCTGCGGTATGCCATCTGCGTCGCAAAAATGCTCGGTAATACACAAAGTATTACCTGCGCTTTTTGCTTAGCAGCTGGCATACCTCGCTCGCCGTATCGGCACTCAGGATTGTGCTCAATTACCTAAGGGCACGTTTTCGTATACGATCACGAAAGGGTGTTCCCCCATGAATTTACAAAAACAGCTTCGCTGCGTGTATCTGCACGCATTTACCTCTACCCTGCGCTTCACCGACGCCGTCTGGGTCGCGCTGCTGGCGGCCCGCGGCTTTACGCTGGCGCAAATCGGCCTGGCCGAGGGCGTTTTCCACGGCGTCAGCCTGCTGTGTGAGGTCCCCAGCGGCATGGCCGCCGATTTGCTGGGGCGGCGGCGCACGCTGATCTTCGGCGGTGCGCTGGGCGTTGTCTCCGCCGCCACCATGGCGTTTGCGCCCAGTCTCGCGTTCATCTGCGCGGGCATGGGGCTGAAAGCGCTGGGCTACAACCTGCTCTCCGGCACCACGGAAGCCCTGACCTACGACAGCCTGAAAGCCGCCGGACGGGAGCGCGACTACATTAAAATAGACGCCAAAGCGTCAATCTTCATGAAGCTAGCCTCCGCCCTCGGCGCACTGGCCAGCCTGCTGGCCGGGGTGCTGACCTCGGCGGGCTACTACCTTGCGGACGCCGCGGTCAGCGCCGTCTCCGCCCTGGCCGCGGCCAACCTGACCGAACCTGTCGTCACCGACGAACAGGCCGCCCGCGAGAAGCACATCTTACAAGAATTGCCCGCCCGGCTGCGTGTGCACATTTTGGACAGTCTCGACTGCCTGTGCAGCAGCACACCGGCGCGGCGCATTATCATGGCCGACGCGGTCATCTCGCTGCCGTCCTACCTGACCTCGATGTTCGTCCAGCAGCGGCTGACCCAGCAGGGCTGGGCCATGGAATGGCTGTTTCTGCCGGGTCTGCTGGCCGGGGCCGCGGGCATGGCGGGCGCATCGCTGGGCCGCCGCCTGCACCCCAAACGGCTGTGCGCGCTCTATTTCGGCTGTGCGCTGCTCGTCGGCACAGGCACGCTTCTGGCGGGCGCAGCCCCGGCGCTGCTCTGCGCCGCTGGGCCGGTACTCGTACAGGGGGCACTCTCCGTCTGGTTCCTGCACAGTATGCAGCGGCTCAACGACGCGATCCCCAGTGACCGCCGCGCAACGCTCATCAGCGTGGACAGCATGGCCTACAGTCTGCTGATGATCCCCGCCAGCCCGCTTGTGGGCCTTGTGGGCGACCTGACCGGCCAGGCGGGCGCAGGGCTCTGTGTACTGTGCGCACTTGTCGTCGTCAGCGGCCTTGCGGCAGCGGGCAAAACGCGCTATAATGGGCGCGGAGCATAGTTACCCGATTTTTGTAGGGGCCGATGCCCGCATCGGCTCGCAGCACAGGAGGCAAAATCCAGATGACATATAAAGAAGTTTTACAGGCTGCCCAGGGTCAGATGGGCCCCTGCCGCGCCTGCCCGGTCTGCAACGGCCGCGCCTGCGGCGGCACGATCCCCGGCCCCGGTGCCAAGGGCAGCGGCACGGTGGCCGTCCGCAACTTTGACGCCTGGCGCAATGTACGGCTGAACATGGATACCATCCATGAAAATTTTGAGCCGGACACATCCCTGACGCTGTTTGGCCGTAGCTTCAAATATCCGTTCTTTGCCGGGCCTGTCGGTGCCATGACGCTGCACTACGGCGACAAGTACAACGATCTGGACTACAACAATATCCTTGTCCCCGCCTGCGCGGCGGCTGGCATTGCTGCCTTCACCGGCGACGGCACGAACCACAAGGTCATGGAGGGCGCGGCTGCTGCCATCACGGCCTGCGGCGGCGCGGGCATCCCCACCGTCAAGCCATGGGACAACGCCACGGTGGCCCGAAAAATAGCGCTGGCACGCAGCTCCGGCTGCTTTGCCATGGCCATGGACATCGACGCGGCGGGCCTGCCGTTTTTACAGCACCTTGACCCGCCCGCGGGCAGCAAGACCGTGGAGCAGTTAAAAGAAATCGCCCTGGCCGCGGGCGTACCGTTTATCTTAAAAGGCATCATGACCGTCAAAGGCGCGGAAAAGGCCATCGAGGCCGGTGCCGCGGGCATTGTTGTCTCGAACCACGGCGGGCGCGTGCTGGACGACTGCCCCGCCACGCAGGAGGTGCTGGCCGACATCGTCGCCGCCGTGGATGGCCGCGCCAAAATTCTGGTGGACGGCGGCATCCGCACCGGCAGCGACGTGTTCAAGGCGCTGGCCCTCGGCGCAGACGCCGTGCTGATCGCGCGGCCCTTCGTCACCGCCGTCTACGGTGCCGGTGCCGACGGCGTCGCCGCCTACACAGCCCAGCTCGGCAATGAGCTGGCCGACACGATGCGCCTGTGCGGTGCGCCCACGCTGGACGCCATCACCCGCGATATGGTACGGGTCATCAAGTAAAAAACGCCATGCTTTAAGATTGGGTATCCCATCCTTAAAGCATGGCATTTTTATTGCAGTGCAGCGGCAGCCGTAAGACTCCCGGGCGGATATGGAATCCGCCCCTACATGTCGTCCTGCTGGCAGCTATAGCAAAAAGAACCGCCACTCGGCCAAGTGACGGTTCTTAGGTGATAAATAAGAACTTTCATTGGAAAGAGACCAACCGCTTGTCGCAGTGCCTTTTTCTATACTTATTATAACGCTGTGCTGTCCCTTTGTCAAGCCGCAGCCTGCCGCCTCTCCCCTGCATAAATATTCTTTTTTCTGCAAAAATTCCCTAAACCTCTTGCATAACCCGCGGTTTTGCATTACTATTAAAGCATACCGCCGCTTTAAACCGGCAGTGTGAGGGATCTGTGCAAAGTATAGGAGGAAGTATCATGAAAAAATTTATCAGCACCGTTCTGGCACTCGGCATGACCGTGAGCCTGGCCGCCTGCGGCGGCAGCGCATCCACGGCAGCTTCTACGGAAAGCACCGCAGCTTCCGCCGCTGAAGCCACTGCCGACAGCGACCTTGCCTACATCAAAAACAAGGGCAAAATGACCATCGGCTACACCGTCTATGAGCCGATGAACTACACTGACGCCGACGGCAATTTCACCGGCTTTGACACCGAGCTTGCCACTGCCGTCTGCGAAAAGCTGGGCGTGGAGCCCGACTTTGTTGAGATCAACTGGGACACCAAAATTGTCGAGCTGGACGCCAAGAGCATCGACTGCATCTGGAACGGCATGACCCTGACCGATGACATCATGGCCAACACCGCCTGCACGAAGGCCTATGCCAAGAACGCGCAGGTCGTCGTCATGAAGGCCGATGCCGATTACAGCTCCACCGCCGACCTTGTCGGCAAGACCATCGTGGCCGAGGCCGGTTCCGCCGGTGAGAGCGCCATCAGCGAGGACGAGAGCCTCTCCCAGGCCGACTACGTCAGCAAGTCCGTCCAGACTGACTGCCTGATGGAGGTCGCCGCCGGTACGGCTGACGCCGCCGTACTGGATCTGACGCTGGCCACCGCCATGATCGGCGAGGGCACCGACTACGCAAACCTCGCCATCAAGGACGAACTGAACGCCGAGGAGTACGGCGTCGCCTTCCGCAAGGGCAGCGATGCCGCCGACGCCGTGAACGCCGCCTTTGACGAGCTGAAGGCCGACGACACGATGCAGACCCTGGCCGACAAGTACAGCCTGGTGCTGGCCGACTGATGGGCGAGGCAGCAGTCATCTGGGGCCGCCTGACCGAGGCGTTCTGGCTCAACTGCCAGCTGTTCGGTCTGACTCTATTGTTCGCACTGCCGCTGGGGCTGGTGGTGTCGTTCGGCTCCATGAGCAGGCTTGCCCCGCTGCGCGGCGTCGTCAAAACGTTTGTCTGGGTCATCCGCGGCACGCCGCTGATGCTGCAGATCCTGGTCATCTACTTAGGGCCCGGCCTGCTGGGCTTCACCAGCCCGTGGCCGTCCGGCGGCAGCGGGCGTCTGGTCGCCGCCGTCGTGGCGTTCGCCATCAACTACGCCTGCTATTTCTCGGAAATTTACCGCGGCGGCATCGAGGCTGTGCCCAGGGGCCAGACCGAGGCCGGGCAGGTGCTGGGCATGACAAAGACCCAGATTTTCTTCCGCGTCACGCTCCTGCAGGTCATCAAGCGCATCCTGCCGCCCATGGGCAATGAGATCATCACGCTGGTCAAGGATACCTCGCTGGCGAACGTCATTGCCAACAAGGACATCATCATGATGGCGAAAGAGTACAGCGCCAAAGGCCTGATCTGGCCGCTGTTCTCCACAGCGGTGTTCTTCCTCGTGTTCGTCGGTGCGCTGACGCTGCTGTTCGGCTGGCTGGAAAAGCGGCTGGACTATTTCAAGTAAGGGGGCGCGGCTATGGCATTGTTGGAAGTAAACGGCATCGGCAAGAGCTTTGGTGCCACAAAGGTGCTGCGCGACATCTCGTTTGATCTGGCCGAAGGCGAGGCTCTCGCCATCATCGGCTCGTCCGGCTCCGGCAAAACAACGCTGCTGCGCTGTCTGAACTTTCTGGAGACAGCCGACACCGGCAGCATTACGGTAGCGGGTGAAACGCTGTGGAGCGCCGCCGACACCAAAACGCAGAGCGAAGAAGCCATCCGCAAAAAGCGGCTGCACTTCGGCCTTGTGTTCCAGAGCTTCAACCTGTTTCCCCAGTACACGGCGCTGCAGAACGTCATGCTGGCGGGCCAGCTCCTGGCGAAGGAGCGCCCCGACTACAAGCAGAACCGGCGGCAGATTCTGGCCGACATTGAAACGCAGGCAAAGGCCCTGCTGGCGCAGATGGGGCTTTCTGACCGGGAGAGCCACTACCCGCACCAGCTTTCCGGCGGGCAGCAGCAGCGCGTGGCGATTGCCCGCGCACTGGCGCTGCACCCGGACATCCTCTGCTTTGATGAGCCGACCTCGGCCCTTGACCCCGAGCTGACCGGCGAGGTGCTGCGCGTCCTGCGCGAGCTGGCCGAGCACAAGACGACGATGATCATCGTCACGCACGAGATGAAGTTTGCCCGCGACGCTGCGGACCGCATCCTCTTCATGGACGGCGGTGTCGTCGTCGAGCAGGGCGACGCCAAGGAGCTCATCGACCACCCCAAAGAGGAACGCACCCGGCAGTTTTTGGCAAGCTACGGGAAATAACCGAAACCGGCAGACCGTTCGATTCAACGGCCTGCCGGTTATCTTTTTCTGTAGGGAGGGGTCTTGACCCCTCTGCGGCGCTTTGCGATCGGCACTCACGGCCCGGAACGGTCAAGACCGTTCCCTGCAAATCCGCGTTTCCCATTTGCGATTTCCCCTCACGGAGCCTCCGTAGGGGCGCATTCTATATGCGCCCGCGCCGTCCGCGGCGGCGGAAACATCCCCGGGCGGACAGGAAATCCGCCCCCGCAAAGCATTTTTTCGCGTCAATGCGCTATTACCGCACCGCAATGCACTCGATCTCGACGAGCGCTCCCTTCGGCAGCGCGGCGATCTGCACGCAGCTGCGCGCGGGGAAGCCGCCGTGGAAGTAGGTGCCGTAAATTTCATTCACGGTGCCGAAATCCCCCAGATCCTGCACAAATACTGTCGTCTTGACGACATTGTCCAGCGTCAGACCGGCCTCCTGCAGCACAGCCTGCAGATTCTTGAGCGCCTGGTGCGTCTGGGCCTGCACGCCCTCGGCCAATGCACCGGTGGCGGGGTCCAGGCCGAGCTGGCCGCTGCAATAGACGGTGTCACCGGTGTCAACAGCCTGGGCATAGGGGCCCAGGGCGGCGGGTGCGTTCGTGGTAGCAATACGCTTCATAATACTAAACACTCCTCTATATTATTTTTCAGGCTCGTCGGTCTCGGGCGGCCATACAAAGCCGCGCCGGGCCAGACAATCCTGCAAAAACTCCGTTGCCTGCTTCGTGTAAGCGTCGTTGTCGTGGTAGTAGCTCACGGCGTGCTCTGCGCCGTGTACCGTCAAAAATTTCTTGCCTTTCGCGCGGCAGGCTTCATAGTTGCGCTTCCCCATATCATAGGGTACAAAGCCGTCCGCGTCGCCGTGGACAAACAAAATCGGCACCTTGCTCTGCGCTGCGGCGGCCTCGCAGTCGGCGTCCTCGGGGTCAAAGTGGCCGAACAGGATCGCGCCCAGCCGTCCAACCGCATAGGTCAGCTCCAGCGGCATGCCGGGCAGATACTCCGGCAGGCACTTGCGGGTGATCTCCCGCGGGCTGGTGTAGCCGCAGTCCGCCACAATGCCGCAGACGTTGTCCGGCAGGTTCAGCCCGGCGGCCAGCAGCACGGTGGCCGCACCCATCGAGACGCCCATCAAAAAGATCGGCACCTCGGGGCCGAAGCGGCTCCGCGCCCAGACCGTCCAGTCGCGGGCGTCGTAGCGCTCCTTCACGCCCATCGTAATCGTATGGCCGCCGCTGTAGCCGTGGGCGCGCTGGTCGGGCAGCAGTACATTGTAGCCCAGCGCCGTACACAGCGTATAGCCGCCCAGGCCGTCCCGCTCCGCATAGCCGCGGTAGCCGTGGAAGATGATTGCCAGCGGCGCGCCGTCGGCGTGGTGGTAGTAGCGTGCGGCCAGCGGCGTACCGTCCTGCGCCGTGATGTGCACGGCCTTGAACATATCCCGCGCCAGCGCATCGGCGTCGGGGCCCATGGCCTTGCGGTAGCACTCCCGCGTGGGCATATCCGCCGGGGAGGGCACCTTCGTCGTCGGCTTCTGGTAAAAGGCAACGCGGTAGACGGCATACGCCGCGCCCAGCACCGCCGTGCCCGCCGCGGCCCCTGCCGCCAAAAGAGGATGCTTTTTCATAACGGTCACCTCGTTTTCACTTTCCCAGATTATAACAAATTTCCCGGCATATCGCAACGATGTACCAAAAAAGTTTACACTTGCCAGCGCGGCACTTTCGCGGTATAGTAATAGCATTCCATAAATGGAGGCCGCCCCCATGAGCGAACTGACCCAGACCCTGAAGATACTCGTCACCCGCTACCCCGGCACAATGGCCGAGCTGGCCCGCAAAGCGTCGATCGACCGCTCCACACTGTACAAAATTGTAAGCGGTCAGCGCACCCCGCGGGAGTTCCAGCTGGAGCACCTGGCCGACGCGCTGGAATTGAGCGAGGAACAGAGATCCGCCCTGCTGCTGCAATACAAGCAGCGCGGCCGCGGCCCCGATCCCAGGCTGCGCGCCGAGCTGCACCACCTGCTGGAGGTCTCTTTCCGGGTGGAGGATTTCACCCACCGCGAGGGCCTTATCTCCAACGAAGCCGCCAGCCAGCTGCGCTGCAGCGAGCAGTACATAGAGGGCAGCCGCGCAGTCGCCGCCGCCGTGGCATCGCTGGTGGCCAACCACATTCTGTCCGGCGATACCCGCCCGCTGCTCCTCTCGCCGTTCACAAACCCCACGCTGGACCATGTGCTGGTGGAACGCTTTTCGGCAGCGGACGGCGCACCCGTCACACTGTCCCAGCTGCTGATTTATGCCGAGAACCGCGACATCCCCCGGGAATGGGTGTCCGGCGTGTCCGTCCTGACCCGCACACTGCCGTTCCTTTTCCTGCCCAAGCTGAATTACGAGGCCCGCGTCGTGCGCCACGTCATGACCGAGCCCAGCCCCGGCACGCTGATGCCTGTCTATCTGCTGCTGCCCAAGGCCGCCGTCATGATGGACATCCAGGGCCAGAAAGCCTACATCATCATGGACCGCCAGGCCGTCGAAAATCTGCGCCTTGCGTTCAGCCGCAAATATCTCAACGCCGCATCGGTGCTGAAGCTCGCCACCGATGCCCACGACTTTTCGGAATCCATGGCGCTGTACAACGACCTCTTTTCGGAAAAGCGCCGCTGCTCCATGATCCGCTACCAGCCGCCGTTCGCCCTGTTTGCCGACGAGAAAATGGCCCTGCAGCTTGTCCGGCCCGGCGCCGCGCTGCAGTCCCTGCCCGCCCTGCTCGAACACCTGCAGATGTGGAGCGCCCAGGCCCCGGACCTCTATTTCTGTGAGGAAGGTCTTTTGCAGTTTGTACGCACCGGGAAAATGTTCGACATTCCGCCGGATCTGTGCGATGCGCCGGACATTCCCACCCGCCGGGAGCTGCTCCTGCGGCTGCGCCGCGCTGCGGAGTCTGACCGCCGCACCCTGCGCATCGTGGACCCTGCCCGGCTGGCGCTGACTCCGTCGATGTGCGTCAATGTTTTTCAGGGCCGTGGCGTTGTGTTCTGCCAGGCTATCCTGGAGCCGGACGGGCAGTACTGCCGCGAGTATCTGATGCAGGACCCCATCCTGACCGAAGCCCTGCTGACCTACCTCGATGACGGCCACGCCTCTGATTGGCTGCGCAGCCAAAAATATACGCTCGACTTTATTGATTATTGTCTGCGTCTGCTGTAAAATAGAAGCAGTATCGGTCCTGCCTGTACGGCGGGGCCTTTCTGCAAAGGAGAAAAACAATGGCACATACCGAGACCATGCTGGAAAGCAGGGAAATCTTCAATGGCCGCGTCATCCGCGTGACCGTGGACAAGGTACAGCTTGAGGACGGCACGACCTCGACGCGGGAGATCGTCCACCACCACGGCGGCGCCTGCATCCTGCCTGTGGACGCCGACGGCAGCGTGACGATGGTACGTCAGTTCCGCTACGCCTTCGGCGAGGAGATCTGGGAGCTGCCCGCCGGTAAGCTCGAGGCAAACGAGGACCCGTTTGAGGCCGCCAAGCGCGAGCTGAGCGAGGAGTGCGGCCTGACCGCCGACAATTTTATCGACCTCGGCGTCGTCTATGCCACCGTCGGCTACGACAGCGAGAAAATCTATCTGTGGGCCGCCACCGGCCTGCACAGCACAGCGCAGCACCTCGACGCGGGCGAGTTCCTTGATGTCGTCAAAATGCCGTTCGACGAGGCCCTCGGACTTGTGATGGACGGCACGATCAAGGACAGCAAGACCCAGGTCGCGCTGCTGAAATACGCGCAGCTGCGCGCAAAAGTCTGAATGGGCGTTGAAATCCTGGACAACGGCACCCGCGTGCTGACCGCGCCGGGCGCGACGTTCGGCACCGACGCGCTGCTGCTGGCCCGCTTCGCGCAGCCCCGCAGAAACGAGCGCGCGCTCGACCTGTGCAGCGGGTGCGGCATCGTCTCACTCGTTTGGCACGACGCCGGGCACCGCGGCCCCTGCACCGCGCTGGAGATCGACCCCGCCGCGTCCGCCCTCTGCGCCGCGGCCCTGGCCGAAAACACCGACGCCGCGCACATCGCGCCGGTCTGCGGCGACCTGCGGCAGCTCTGCACCGCCGGGCCGGAGCAGGGGCAGTACGATTTTGCCGCCTGCAACCCGCCGTACTTCACAGCCGGTCCCCGCAGCCCGGACCCGCGCCGGGCCGAGGCCCGCCACACCGGCAGCTGCACCACCGCCGACGCCGTGGACTGCGCGCGCCGCGCCCTGCGGGACGGCGGGCGGTTCCTGCTCTGCCAGCGCCCCGAGCAGCTGGCCGAGATTTTAGCCGCCTTACGCGCCGCGCGCCTTGAGCCGAAACGTCTGGCTTTTGTCAAGAACCGCCCCGACGCCGCGCCCTGGCTTTTTCTCGTCGAAGCCCAGAAGGGCCGCAAAACCGGCCTGCGCGTCGAGCCGGACATTCTGATCCAATCCGGCGCCGCCCTCTACGGACCAACTACCTTGTAGGGGCGGGCAATGCTCACCCCAGTGTGTCAAAAGACCTCCCTCTGCGAGACAGACTCCCCCGATACGGGGGAGGTGGCGCTTGCGCCAGAGGGGGCCAAGAAAATGCTTGATTTGTGACACATTCCCGCTCCCGTCGGCGTTATAAGGGTGAAAGGAGGCGAGCCGATGCAAAACGAACAGGATTTAGAAAAGCTCGTACATGCCCATACCGCTGCACTGCTGCGGTACTGCACCGGCCTGCTGGGGTGCGAGGCCGACGCACAGGATGCTGTGCAGAAAACCTTCATCAAGGCGTGGCAGCAGCGCCACACGCTGCGCCATGACGGCACCGACAACGAGCGCGCGTGGCTCTACCGCATCGCCTACCGCACCTCGCTGGACATGCTGCGGGCAACCAAACGCGCGGCGGCCTACCCCACCCCGGAGCCGTTGGAGCAGGACCCCGGCATCAGCGAAGAGCTGCGCGCGGCGCTGAACACGCTGGCCCCGCTGGATCGGGCCCTGATCTTAGAGCGTGTGCTGGACGGGCTGGATTACGCCGCACTGGCGCGCATTCACGGACGGCCCGCCGCCTATCTGCGCACACGCTACCACCGCGCCAAAAAGCAGCTGGCGCAGCGATTGAAGGAGGGGGAGCACTATGAAGTATGACCGCGAAGAAGCGTATTTGCACGAAAAGCTGACCGGCGGCCTGCACCCGGCAGGCGTTGACCTATGGCCCACCGTGGCCGAGCACCTGCCCGACGCGCCCCCCGCACGGCACCCGCGCTGGAAGCTGGCAATCTGCCTGGCCGCGCCGCTGCTGATTGCCGCCGGAGTGCTGGCAGGCACGGCAGAGTTCACGAACCTGCGCGAAAACCCGCGCCCGTCCTTTGCGCCGGAGGCCAACACCGGGTACGCCATCACGTATGAGCGGCAGTATTTTGCGCTGGATGAGGATTTGCTGGCGGGAATGGTGGCAAACCATAATGGGGAGATGTCAGACGATGGCTGGCTGCCGATGAACGCCAAGATAAACGGCCAGCTGCACCCCACCGACGCGGACTACGCCGATTGGTACGCCCGGGCTGCACGCGGGTACGACAGCTGGGTGGAAATGACTACCGCGACTGGTCTGCCGCTGGCGCAGAACACGCTGCTGGATGAGGGAGATACAAGCACTTTCCCGTCGATTGCCATGTATCCGTCCGGCATGATCGACATACCGGATGAATATGACGATGGCATGCCCTATACGCCGAAATTTCAGGAATATCCCGCCGGATTTATCCCCATCGGGCGCGGCGATACACCGGACAAGCTCTACCTACGCACGGGTGTGCTTTTGGATAGCTACAATGTAGAAATCATGGCAGTTGCCTATCTTGGGGATGCGCCCAAGGAGATGGCAACGGATTTGTATTGGCAAAAAAGTGCCGGGTTAACGTGGCAATGTGAAAGCTACCCCATGGCCAACGGCAACACCGCGCTGATCCCCCACTGTACAAGCAACCCGAACTCGAGGCCCTACATCCAGTCCAGAGCCTACTTTGCGCAGGACGGCATTTTGTACCAAGTCTATTGCCGTCCCTATACGGATAGCCTTTGTTACAGTGCCTCGCAGGAGAACATCTGGGCAGAACTGAAGGTGGTTTTGGACGGATTTTCTTAAAAAGCTCCCCGGGAGGGGAGCTCCGCCCGCAGGCGGTGAGGGGTGGGCGGCAGGCTGACGATTTAGACAACAGCTCCCACCCATCCATCCGGCTCGCGGCCACCTCCCCTCAAGGGAGGCTTTAAAGTAGGCAATAAAAAGAGAGAAGAACCTTCGCCCTGTGCGAAAATTCTTCTCTCTTTTTTCTCTTTTATCTCTCCTCCAGCGGCACATACTCCCTTGTCTGCATGATGCTCTGGTAGGCCGGGCGGATGATCTTATCCACGTTGACAAGCTCCTCCATGCGGTGGGCGGACCAGCCGACGATACGCGCAACCGCAAAGATCGGGGTGTACAGCTCCACCGGGATGCCCAGCATGTCATACACAAAGCCGGAGTAGAAGTCCACGTTCGTCGAGACGCCCTTATAAATATGGCGCTTCTCGGCAATGACCTGCGGGGCCAGCCGCTCGATCGTATTGTAATACTCAAAGTCGCGGCTGCGGCCCTTGGCGTCGGCCAGCTGGTGGACAAAGCTCTTGAACACCACCGCGCGTGGGTCGCTCAGCGAGTAGACCGCATGGCCCATGCCGTAGATCAGGCCCTTCTGGTCGAACGCCTGGCGGTCCACAATGCGGCCCAGGTAATCAGCCATGGCCTCCTCGTCCAGCGGGTCGGTGACGTGGGCGCGGATGTCGTCCATCATCTGCATGACCTTGATGTTCGCGCCGCCGTGCTTGGGTCCCTTCAGGCTGGAAAGCGCCGCCGCAACGACGGAGTAGGTGTCCGACCCGGACGAGGTGACGACGCGGGTCGTGAAGGTCGAGTTGTTGCCGCCGCCGTGCTCCATGTGCAGCAGCAGGGCAATGTCCAGCACGTGGGCCTCGAGGTCGGTGTACTTCTGGTCGGGGCGCAGCATCTTCAGCAGGTTTTCCGCCGTGGACAGGCTCGGGTCGGGGCGGTGGATGTACATGCTGCCGCCGCACTCATAGTAATTGTAGGCGTGGTAGCCGTAGACCGCCAGCATCGGGAAAACGCTGATGAGCTTGATGCACTGTTCCAGTTGGGTCTGCAGGTCGGTCTTGCCAATGTCGTCATCGTAGCTGGCCAGCGTCAGCACGCTGCGGGTCAGCGAGTTCATCAGGTCGTGACTGGGGGCCTTCATGATGACGTCGCGCACAAAGTTTGTCGGCAGGTCGCGGCATTTGGCAAGGCAGGCGGTGAAGCTCTCGAGCTGCTCTTTGTTCGGCAGGTCGCCGAGCAGCAGCAGATAGGCCGCGCCCTCAAACGCATAGCGCTTGCCGCGCAGACCGCGGATCAGGTCATAGACGTTGTAGCCGCGGTACCAGAGCTTGCCCTCGCAGGGAACCTTCTGGCCGTCGCGCTCCTCAAAGGCGTCGATGCGGGAAATGTTCGTGATGCCCGCCAGCACACCCTTGCCGTTTTTGTCGCGCAGACCGCGCTTGATGTCGTATTGGGCAAACAGCGTGGGATCAATGCGGTTGTTGGTGACACATTCCTCGGTAAAAATGCGGGCTTCCTTTTCAATGGCTGCGTAGTCGCTCATGGTGACGGCCTCCCTTTCCCTTTCTTGTCCGTGTGTGGTAAACACTTTGTAGCAGCGGCGGGCTATTCTACAAATCGTATAACGTATAAATCTATTATACAGGGAAATTGGACAGTCTGTCAAACAAAGTTTTTGTGAACAAAATGACAAGAAGAAAATGACAAGGCTGTAGGGGCCGGGCATGCCCGGCCCGGAGGTGTAAGGCGGACGTGTGCTTTCCGGGAGGGATAAATCCCTCCCCTACAAACGCCGTTGCCGGGAGTTTGTAGGGCGGCCAGCCCTCTGGCCGCCGCGGACGCTTGCGGCAGCAGGAAAGTTTACGGGTTGCCACGCTGTAGGGGGCGGCGTCCTCGACGCCCCGCGGAGGGGTCAAGACCCCTCCCTACAAAGCAAACCATTAAAGGGGTTGCAATGGCAAACCTCCGGGCCGGGCATGCCCGGCCCCTACAGGTCACCGTTTGCTCAGCGGCATTTCCTCCGTCCAGACATCTCCATTCGTGTCTGTCACACGCACAACGTACTTCGGCAGCGTCTCGCCGTCGTACTCCCAGCCGTTTACCACGTCCTCGCTGTAGAATGTGCCGTTCCAGACGCTCTCGGTGCGGGAGGAATTGCCATAGCTGGACTCGCCCTCGCAATCCAGTACGGCGGTGGCTGTCGGCTCCCCGGCGTCGCCGTTCAGGCGCAGGTCGATTTCCACCTGCGCAGGCTGCATCCACGGCGGGGCGTCCACCTGCACCTCCACAGGGTAGCAGGTCAGGGTCAGGCGGTACTGCTTATTGCCGACCCGCCGCACGGAATACCCAAAGTCCAGGCTGCTGCTCACCGCGCCCCAGATAATCTGCGGCTCGGTCATCTCGTCGTTGAAATCCACGGTCCCCAGCGTCTCGTTGGTGGTCACGCCGTCAGCCGTCCACTGCACGCTCAATTCATAGGTGCTGCCCACCGTAAAAACGATGCCGTCCGCCGCAAAGCTGCCGCCGGGCGCGGCGGTCATTTCGTACAGCTGCGTATCGTCCCCGCAGCGCACAGCCAGCCGGGCCGTCACACCGTCGCGGGTCGTGCGGGGCGTGACCTGCACCTGCACGGGCATCCAGCTTTTATCGGCGTCCCGGTGCAGCTTGTCAACGGGCAGCCAGCGCCAATCCAGAATCGTGGCCTCACCCATCCGGACGGCGTCCTGCAATTCCGAAATCTGCGCCGACAGCTCCGCCTGCTGGGCGGCGTAGCTGGACTGGATGGCCGCATAGTTCTGGTTCAGCGCGCTGATCTGCCGCTCATATTGCAGCGCCACGCCCGCCAGCAGCCCGGCCAGTACGATGAACGCCGCGCCCCCGGCACAGCCCCACAAGCGGCGGCGGCGCTTTTCCTCGGCATCGCGGGCGGCCAGCAGGTCCCGCAGCGCGTCCAGCGTCACGGCGGGCACGGCGGGGTCGGCGTTCTCCGCGCCCAGCAGTGCGTCGACGCCGATGCCCAGCGCCGCAGCCAGCGCCTGCAGATTGTCCAGCCCGGGCAGGGCGGTATCCTTCTCCCACTTGCCCAGCGCCTGGCGGCTGACGCCGATTTTTTCAGCCAGTGCCTCCTGGCTCAGCCCCTGCGCCCTGCGCGCATTCTGGATATTCTGCCCCAGTGTCATACGCTCGCCCTCTTTCCTCTTTTTTCTGACATGATTCTACCACAGAACGTGGTAAAATACCAGCAAGTTAAGCTGACAAAGCGGTAACGGCAGGTTGCACTGCCGGGAAAGGACGCAAAATCATGTGCGGAATCGCAGGCTTTATCGCGGGGCACGGCGCAGCGAACGCGGCGGCGCTGGCCCCCATGCTGGCGCGCATTGCCCACCGCGGCCCCGACGGGCAGGGCACCTTTGTGGAGGGGCCCGCGGCGCTCGGCCACTGCCGTCTGGCCATCATCGACTTAGAGGGCGGCGCACAGCCGCTGTACAGTGAGGATAAAAACTTAGTCGTCGTTTTCAACGGCGAAATCTACAACTACCGTGCGCTGACCGCCGAGCTGACGGCGCTGGGCCACACCTTTGCCACCCGCACCGACACCGAGGTCCTGCTGCACGGGTGGGAGCAGTGGGGCCGCGAGCTGCTGCCCCGGCTGCGCGGGATGTTCGCGTTTGCGCTGTGGGACCGCCGCGCCGGGGTGCTGTTCTGTGCGCGGGATATGTTCGGCATCAAGCCGCTGTACTACTGCCGCTGCGCCGACGGCACGCTGCTTTTCGCCAGCGAGATCAAGGCGTTTTTAGACCACCCGTCGTTTGCCAAGCGGCTCAACACCGCGCAGCTGCCGCTCTACCTGTCCTGCCAGTATTCCCCGGGGCGGGATACGTTTTTTGCAGGCGTGCAGAAGCTGCTGCCCGGGCATTTTCTCGAGTTCTCCGACGGCATCGTCCGCACGACGCGGTGGGTGCAGCCTGCCTTCCTGCCCGGCGACGCACCTGTCTCCCCTGCCGAGATCGAAGAAGTCCTGCGCGGCAGTGCGGCGGCGCACAAGGTCGCCGACGTCGAGGTCGCGGGGTTCCTGTCGGGCGGCGTGGACTCGGCCTACCTGACCGCGCTGGCCCGCCCCGCGCGCACCTACACGATCAGCTACGCCGAGCCGAAGTACGACGAGTCCTTCCCCGCCCGGGCGCTGGCACGCAGCCTTGGCGTGCGCAACCGCGTGCGGCGCATCAGCCCCGGCGAGTTCTGGGACGCCGTGCCCGCCGTACAGTACCACATGGACGAGCCGCTGGCCGACGCTGCCGCCGTGGCGCTCTACTTTTTGAACCGCGAGGCCGCGAAGGACGTCAAGGTCGTGCTCTCGGGCGAGGGCGCGGACGAGCTGTTCGGCGGGTACAACATCTACCGCGACCCCTTCACGGCGCGGTGGTATGACCGCCTGCCGCCCTGGCTGCGGGCCGGGCTGGGGGCGGCGGCGGCGCTGCTGCCGCCCGCGCGCGGGGTGAACTTTCTCGTGCGGCGCGGCATGAGCCTGGAGGAGCGGTATTTCGGCCCCACAGCCCTGTTCAATGAGCGCGAAAAGCGCCGCCTGCTGGCGGATTACGCCGGGGACGGCGACCCGATGTTTTTGACCGAGGCTATCTGGGACGCCACCGAGGGACTGGACCCCGTGACCCGGATGCAGCAGGTGGATCTAAATTTGTGGCTGGCCGGGGACATCCTGCTCAAGGCCGACAAGATGAGCATGGCGCACAGTTTGGAGCTGCGGGTGCCGTTTCTGGACCGGGAGGTCTGGGCGCTGGCCGCCGCACTGCCCGCTGCCGCCAAGGCCGACGCGCGCACGACGAAAATTGCCCTGCGCCGGGCCGCGGCACGCACGCTGCCCGCCGCCAGCGCCGCGCGCAAAAAGCTCGGCTTTCCTGTGCCGGTGCGGGACTGGCTGCGGCAGGAGCCCTACACCAGCCGGGTGCGGGCCGTGTTCAGCCGCCCGGCAGCGGCGGAGTTCTTTGACCCGCGCGCGCTGCATAGTATGTTGAACCAGCACCTGCACGGCGGCGACTGCTGGCGGCAGATCTGGTGTGTATACAGCTTTTTGATCTGGTATGAGCAATTTTTTGGAGCGTGATGCTGAATGGACCTGCGGCGGCTTACCCAAAACACCGGCTGTCGGCTTCTGCGCGGCGATGCCCTGACCGAAATCACGTCCGTCTGCTGTGACTCCCGCTGTGCCGGGCCGGGGGCGCTGTTCGTCTGTCTGCCCGGGCGGCACGCCGACGGCCACGACTTTGCGGCACAGGCCGTCGCTGCCGGGGCCGCGGCGGTGCTCTGCACCCATGATGTGCCCGGCCTGCCCGCCGGGTGTGCCGTGCTGCTGGCGGGCGACCCGCGGCGTGCCATGGCGGCGCTGGCCGCGCGGCTCTACGGCGAACCGGCCCGCGCCATGACGATGATCGGCGTGACCGGCACGAAGGGCAAGACGACGACGGCCCACCTGCTGGCAGCCGTTTTGCAGGCCGACGGGCGGCGGGTCGGGCTGGTGGGCACCAACGGCGTCTGCTGGCCCGGGCACCGGCATGATTTGAACCATACAACGCCGGAAAGCTGCGATCTGCAGCTGCTTTTGCGCCGCATGGCCGACGACGGCTGCGACACCTGCGTCATGGAGGTTTCGAGCCTCGGGCTGAAATTTGACCGCGCGGCGGAGATCGAATTTGCGGTGGGGGTGTTCACGAACCTGTCGCCCGACCACATCGGCCCCGACGAACACGCGGATTTTGCGGAGTATCTGTTCTGGAAGCGGGCGCTGTTCCGCCGCTGCCGCGTGGGAGTTTTCAACAATGATGACCCGCATGTGGGGAAAATTATGCAGGGCCTCCCCTGCCGCGCCGTGACCTACGGCATCGGCTGCCCGGCGGATGTACGCGCCGACGCCGATTTTGCGCTGACCCGCGCGGGCGGGCGGCTGGGCGCGGCGTTTACCGTGGACGGCGCACGGTACGCCGTGGGCATGCCCGGGGCGTTCAGCGTGTACAACGCGCTGGCCGCGCTGACGGCGGCGCGGGTGCTGGGCGCGGGTGAGGACGCGATCCATGCCGGGCTGGCCGGGGCCGTCGTGTGCGGGCGGGTCGAGCCGGTGCCGCTGGACGCGCCGTTCACGGTGGTCATCGACTACGCCCACAACGAGGCCGCCGCCGAGTGCCTGCTGCGCACGCTGCGGGCCTACCGCCCGACGCGGCTTGTCGCGGTGTTCGGCTGCGGCGGCGCGCGCAGCCGCCTGCGCCGGTTCGGCATGGGGTCGGTCTGCGCACGGCTGGCGGATTTCTGCATCATCACCGAGGATAACAGCCGCGGCGAGCCCGTGGAGCACATTTTAGCGGACATCCGCGCCGGGCTGCGCCTTGGCAACCCGGCCACGCCGTTTGCCGAGATACCGGACCGCAGACAGGCGATCTATTACGCCCTCGACCACGCCCAGCCCGGGGATATTATCGCGATCTTAGGCAAGGGCCACGAGACAACGATAGAGCGCGGCGGAATCAAGGAACCGTTTGTGGAACGGGAGATCGTGGAGGAGTATTGGGGGCGGTGAATTTCTCTTTGCATTCTCCCTTTGGGGGAGAAGGTGGCCCCGCAGGGCCGGATGAGGGGAGAGCTTGCCGCCGCAAGCCGTAAACACGCAATAATGGCAGGCTCGCCCGCAGAGGAAGCTATTCTACTGAAGTACTGTCGTCACTCCATCCTATAGAATCTTACACAATCATCCTATTTCCCCTGAAAAAAGCAGAGCGCTCCTCTTTTCGGAACGCTCTGCTTTTAATAAGCTCCATTGTCGCTCATCAGGAAGTGAATATATTCTTCTCCATCCTCATTGGTCTGCCAATTATACGCTACACCGTTATCGTCCATCAACTGGCACAACTTGTCAAAGGGGCTCTCATTTTCCTGCTGCCAGGTGACAAGGGCATTGTAGTCTGCATTTTCAATGCTCTGCTTTTGCTGCAGACCAACAAAAAACGTTTCTATTGCCCCATAATAACCGCTGCAATAACTTTCAAACTCCGCCATTGGAGAAGTTGACGCAATGTGTGTCTGCCGGAGTGCATCTATTTTAGCAAGCAAATCGGCAATCGAATCCTCATAATAGCGGTACTGGATCGAACCGTAATCCTGTAAGTCGACATACATGCTTTTTTCAATTGCACCCAGCTGTTCCACAACCGCTTTCTGCACATCCACATAATGCCCTGTCTGCATAGATAATTTTGTCGTATCTGTGCCGCCTGTAATCGGTGCAAAGTCTGTGCTTATCTGAGGCAAGGGGGCCTGTTGTTCCTGACTCAGCGCATTCAGGAATCCCACAAACCGCTGTTGGCCCGCGTCCGTTTGCAAATACCATGCCAATGCCAACACTGCCGCCAATGCAATCAAGAATCCCGGACGCACCATCGGCTTTTTCCGCGGCGGTGCATACGGATATTGGTAATGGTACGCTCCGCTCTCCTTTTGGCGCAGCTTATCCCACTCTTTTTGGGCACGCCGATACTCCCATTTTTCCCGGGGCGATTCAGGGCCGCTATTCCATTGCATCCAACCACATCCTTGCATCTTCTTTTCTATGATTTTATCACATAAAATTTCTGTTGGCAAGTTGTTTTCTCCCCGGATTGCGGGTATATCCCCCGCGGGGTGGGGTCACCCCGCCCTACGCATGGAGATTATGGTATACGTAGGGCGGCCTGCCCTCTGGCCGCCGCGGAGGGGGGCAAGATCCCTCCCTACAAATCTGCCACGAAAGGGGTTGCAGCGGCAAAGCTGCAGGCCGGGCCTGCCCGGCCCCTACAATACAGCAAAAGGCCGCGCCCATCCTGTATCGGGAAAGGCGCGGCCTGTTTGTATGCAGTTATACCAGCTTAAACAGCTGCCCGCTGAACGGGGCCAGGGTCAGCTTCAATTCACCCCCGCAGGCCTTGCCGACCAGCCGCTTCGGCTTCTCGGTCCGGCCGCCGAAGCACTGCCAGTCGGTGTCCAGCAGCTTCGTCAGCTTGCCCGCGCGGGGCAGGGTCAGCGTGTAGTCGGCCAGCTCCGTGTCGCCAAAGTTGAATGCCGCCAGCACCGCGCCGTCATGGCCGTCGCGCCAGATGGCACAGGCGTCCAGCTCGGGGTGGGCGCAGTCCAGCCACCGGAACGCCTCGGGGTCGTACTCGCGGCTCCAGAACGCCTCGTTGGCAAGATACGCCTCATTCAGCGCCCTGCGATAGCGGTGGAAGTCGTCGTGGTTCGGGTACTTGAGCACCATCCAGTCCTGCTCGCGGCTCTCGTCAAATTCGCGCAGCTGCGCAAATTCGTTGCCCATAAAATCAAGCATCTTGCCCGGATGGATGGCCATGTACAGGTAGAGCGCCCGCGCCTGCGGGAACTTGCCCTCGTACTCGCCGTACATTTTTTGCACGATGGTCGCCTTGCCGTGGACGTTCTCATCGTGGCTGAACGGCAGGATGTAGTGCTCGTTCCAGGCGTACATCATCGAGAAGGTCAGCTTGCCCAGATTCTCGCGCCGCTCGTCGCTCGTCTTTTTAAAGTAGTCGAGGGTGTCATTCATCCAGCCCAGGTCCCACTTGTAGTCAAAGCCCAGGCCGCCGTACTCGACGGGGGCCGTGACCTTCGGGAAGCTCGTAGAGTCCTCGGCGATCAGAATGGCCGTGGGGTGGCGCTGCTGCAAACCGGCGTTCATGCCCTTCAGGAATTCCAGCGTCGAGCCGTTGACGCCGCGGTTCGGGTCGCCCTGCCAGTAGATCAGGCGGGACACGGCATCCATGCGCAGGCCGTCGGCGTGGAACACCCGCAGCCAGTAGTCGGCGCAGGACTGGATAAAGCAGCGGATCTCACCGCGGGAGTGCATAAAGTTGCAGCTGCCCCACTCGCTCTGGCCCACCGCGGCGGCGGGGTACTCATACAGCGGTGTACCGTCAAATTCTTTTAAACCGTAGGCATCTACGGCAAAGTGGACCGGCACAAAGTCCAGGATAACGCCGATCCCCTGCTTGTGGCAGGCGTTGACAAACTCCACAAGCTCGTCCGGCGCGCCGTAGCGGCTGGTGGGCGCAAAAAAGCCGGTGGTCTGGTAGCCCCAGCTGCCGTCAAACGGGTGCTCGGCCAGGGGCATAAGCTCGATATGGGTGAAGCCGTTCTTCTTGCAGTAGGCGGGCAGCAGGTCGGCCAGCTCGGCGTAGGTGTACCAGCTGCCGTCCTCCTTCTGCCGCCAGCTGCCGGCGTGGACCTCGTAGATATTCAGCGGTTTATCAAAGCATTTTGTGCGTTCCTGCATCCATTTGTCATCGGTAAAGCCCTTGGGGGCATCGCTGACGATGCTGCGCCCGTCGGGGCGCAGCGTCATGGCCGTGCCGTAGGGGTCGCAGTGGGCCACGCTCTGGCCGTTCGCGCCGCGCACCCAATACTGGTACACCATCCCCGCTTGCACGCCGGGGGCGTCGCACTCCCACACGGCGGACTGAGTGCGGTGCAGATCAAAGGTACCGATCTCGGTCTCAACGGCGATATGCTGTGCGGACGGTGCCCACACCGCAAAATGCGTGCCGCCGAAATAGGTATGCGCACCGAAAAACTCATACGCATCAAAAGCGTGCCCGGTATAAAAATCCTGCATGTTCATGATGAAAACTCCTATTGCCCCTTGCCTCCCCTAGCAGGGGAGGTGGCCCCGCAGGGCCGGAAGGGTTGAACCTTG